>Ga0118677_10009832_pt1 | contig 14811 bp, 10 predicted proteins | sample AliMusrvi5mmetaG_FD_86154 | JGI IMG/M metagenome (GOLD analysis project Ga0118677, IMG submission 86154)
AGCCCAGACCATGCCGCAGTGAACGGAATGAGGCACAACAATATGGTGAAGCAATGAATACCATCAAAAACATCATTAATGAGGTCACTCATTTTTTGGCATTCAAATCAAAAATTAAAGCTATAAAAATACACGCAATAAGAAAAAAACGTAAGTGGTGCATTGAAAAATAAACTGAATTCAACCTTCTATAAAGAAGAAAATTCAACATAATATCATAATATGTGAAAAAGCAAAACTAACAAAAGCTGCATTTTTAGTAACGTTAGCGTGGCCCGGGCTAATGAGCCTATCCGTTTGGAAAAGCCTTCTATCCCAACAGGCTGTGGAAACTGGAGCGAAAATATGAAATCCGATCTTCTACAGCCGTCGGTAGCAGGGGAGGTTGTTATCAATGAGATCATGTTTGATCCTACGCCAGTCGTTGGTTTGCCGGACCGTGAATACCTTGAACTTTTCAATGCATCTACTTACACTGTCAATCTTAAGAACTGGATTTTGGCACTGGGCAGTAAACAGAAAATATTCACGGATCTAGCCATCGCCCCCGGAGGATATTTACTTGTTACGGCTTCTGGCGGTGCCAAAGATCTTCAGCAATATGGAAAAGTTGCTGAAATCTCCGGATTTGTCCTGAACAATGCCGGACTTACCATTTCACTCTATGATTCGGACAAAAACTTGGTGGATCAGGTTGCCTATTCTCCGGCGATGCAAAAAAAAGGTTTCGACCAGGGCGGTTTCTCTTTGGAGCGGATCGATCCGGAGCGGTTGTGCGGTCAGTCCAACAATTGGGCTACCACCTTAAGTGCCAAAGGAGGGACGCCGGGGGCAGAAAACAGTGTCATGGCATCCAATCTGGATCATATTCCTCCGCAAATTGTTGGTTACACATTTGTTGATAATTCATGGTTGGAAATTCAAATGTCTGAATGGGTGTCAATTCCCAGCTCGTTCACCGACATCCTTGGAAATATCCCCACCGGTGTATTGGTCGATTCGGTACGCTTCGAGCCACTCACTTTTTTGCTCCGGATCTGGTTTAATCCTTCCACAATCCACAACGGTGAGGATTACCGGATTTTAATTCATGGATTGACAGACGATTGTGGCAACCGGATGGCTGATCAGGAGGTGAAATTTGGCTTTTACCTGCCGGGGAAGTCGGATGTTTTGATCAGTGAAGTGTTGTTCAATCCTTATCCTGAAGGCTCCGATTTTGTCGAAATATATAACAACAGCAGTCATGAGGTGGATCTCACAGGACTGTATCTGGCAACGCGAGATGCATCAAAAACACTCAAACAGATCACTCAGATAGCTGCATTACAGACTTATATGCCGTCCGGTACTTATCTGGCGGCTACCAAATCGAAGGAGAGGATTCTCCGGTTTTATCAGACGAAGTGTGGATCGTGTATCCTTGAAATGACGAAGTTTCCGACACTGCCCGATCAGGCAGGATGCGTTGTGCTGTTAGGGAAGGATCAGGTTGTCATCGATGAGATGAATTACAGCGATGCAATGCATCACCCATTCATTGCCCAGACAGAAGGAATATCCCTGGAAAGGATTAGTTTTTCTGTTCCATCTTTGCTGAAGGAAAACTGGCATTCGGCCTCCGAAAGTGTGGGATTTGCCACGCCTGGATATCAAAATTCTGCGGTGGAGGCACCGGATTCAACGGATTGGTTAATTTCTGTGGATCCCTTGATTTTCACACCGAACGGGGATGGGATCAATGACCAGCTCAAAATCTCTGTCAATCCCGGGGAGCCAGGCTGGATTTTAAATATAACGATTCTGAATTGTGCCGGCAAACCAATCAAAAATTTGGCCAACAACCTTTCAACAGGCAGTAAAGATCAAGTGGTATGGGATGGATTAGATAATGATTATCAGAAGGTTCAGCCTGGGATTTATATTTTGAACATTTCATTGTTCGCGCAAACCGGGGTTCGCCGGATGAGGAGAATAGCCTGTGTAGTTTCAGATCGCCTATAATTTTTTTAAATTTGGATCGGTAAACAGGATCAACTTTAAAAAGAACTACATGGAACGCAGAAAATTTATCACTTCCGGCATTGGGGCAGGAATCGCAACAGGTGCCGCAATTACTTTTGGCGGTGTTGACAACCTTCTGGCAGGCAATGCAGATACACCTTACGATCTGGTTGCTGTTCGCGGCGGTGAACCTGATGTCATGTTCGACAAGGGAATCGAAGCACTGGGCGGAATGTCACAGTTTGTGAAGCCTGGTCAGAAGGTTCTGATCAAACCCAATATCGGCTGGGACCGTGTTCCTGAGCGCGGAGCCAATACCAATCCGATTCTTGTCAAACGTATCGTTGAACAGTGTCTGAAGGCTGGGGCCAAAGAGGTATTCGTGTTTGACCATACCTGTCACGAATGGACAAAGTGCTACAAGAACTCGGGAATAGAGGCAGCTGTAGTCGCCGCTGGCGGCAAAATGGTACCCGGCGACAGCGAAAGATACTATCAAAAAGTTGAATTTACCGGTGGTTCGAAACTAAAAGAGATGAAGGTCCACGAACTGCTGGTTAGCAGCGACGTTTTCATCAACGTCCCTATCCTGAAAAACCATAGCTCTTCGAAACTTTCCATCTCCATGAAGAACATGATGGGCTGTGTCTGGGACCGTGGATTCTGGCACAAGAACGATCTGCACCAGTGTATTGCAGATTTCCTTCATTACAAAAAACCTGACCTGAACGTTGTAGATGCCTACTATGTTTTGAAGCAGAATGGTCCGATGGGCGTTTCGCTCGACGATGTAATTACCATGAAGAGTCAGATCTTGTCAAGAGATATCGTGGCTGCCGATGCTGCTGCGACCAAGTTCTTCGGCAAGGAACCAGCGGACATCAACCACATCCAACTGGCCAATGCGGCTGGATTGGGTCAGATGGATCTCTCCAAACTGAACATCAACAGGATCAACTTGTAATGAACTTTCTTTTTCTGAAAAGGTTAAGGGTTGGTCTTTCCATCTTCTTCCTGCTGTTACTGACTCTGCTTTTTGTCGATTTCAGAAAGAGTTTCTCCCACGAATTCTACCAATGGGCTGTCTCACTACAGTTCGTTCCTTCATTGCTTAAAACCATTACAGTCCCTGGAGTGGTAGCTTTTGGGTTTATTTTCGTGCTGGCACTCACTATTCTCTTCGGTAGGGTTTACTGTTCTGTCCTTTGTCCATTGGGAATCCTGCAGGATTTTATCTCATGGATTTCGGGAAAAACCCGAAAAAAGCACAGGTATAAATACCAGAAAGCATGGACTGTCCTTAGGTATACCCTTTTTGCAATTGTTCTGCTCCCATTGCTCCTTGGTAGTATGACCCTTGTTACCTTGCTGGATCCTTACAGCCTTTTCGGAAGAATCGCTACCGTTCTGTTTAAACCAGTCGTGGTGGTGGTCAACAATCTGTTTGCCGCCGGATTTGCCAAGGTAGATATTTACAATTGGTTGTACCGGTACGATCTGATCGCGGTACATCCGGGCATCCTGGTTCTCACCCTCCTTTTCATGGCAGGAATTTGCTGGTCGGCATTTTATCGGGGAAGGCTCTACTGCAATACTCTTTGTCCGGTTGGAACACTGCTTGGATTTTTCTCCAAATTCTCTGTTTTCAAGATTGATATCAACAAAAGTACATGCACCCATTGTGGGAAATGCGGCCGTGTCTGCAAGGCTGAATGTATCGATGTCAAGACCCAGAAGATCGATTACAGCCGGTGTGTCTCCTGCTACAACTGCCTGACGGTTTGCTCCGAAAGAGCCATGTCTATCCGGCCTGTTAAGGGAAAACCATTTGAAAAGCCGGTAAGTATGGCTACAAATCCGCAGCCCAAATCAAAGAAAATTGTTACTGATTCCTCCAAACGGAGTTTTCTGATCACCAGTATTGTCGGTTTGGCTGCCCTTTATGGTTTCAAGGCTGCAGATTCAATCCCCGGAGAGAAAAAGACCAAGCTGGTCGTGCCAAAACCCAAAGGTCAAAGTACTGTTCCGGAAAAGAAAACTTCCCCTGTTTCCCCGCCAGGATCCCGATCAGTTGAGCGTTTCAATAAAATATGTACCGGATGTTCTTTGTGTGTTTCTGCTTGCCCAACCAAAGTTTTGCAACCCTCCTTCCTGGAGTATGGGCTAATCGGGATGATGCAACCCACTATGAGTTACCGCAAGGGTCTTTGTGAATTCGACTGCACCCTCTGCAGCGAGGTGTGTCCGACTGGTGCAATAGTTCCCATCACCATGGAGGCTAAGCATCTGTTGCAGATTGGACAGGTTCATTTTGAAAAGAAAAACTGTGTGGTGGAGACTGAAAAGACCGATTGTGGTGCCTGTTCCGAACACTGTCCGACCAAGGCCGTTCACATGGTTCCTTATGGAAAACTCTTTATTCCGGAAGTGGATCAGAAGATTTGCGTTGGATGCGGAGCCTGCGAGTATGCCTGTCCAACTACTCCATTTAAGGCAATCTTTGTAGATGGCAATCCTAAGCACCTTGCAGCGGAGAAACCAAAGACCGAAAAGGCAAAGAATGTACTGAAGGAAGGAGAGTTCCCTTTTTAATTACAAATTACAAATTACAATTTGCTCGATGCTCAGTATGTTGCGTAAACTGTAATCTTTAATTCGTAATTCGTAATTCGTAATTTTTATTTTACATCTCTCCTTGCCCGCATCATCCGGTCTTTTCCCTGAAGATCTTTCCTGGTAAGGATTTCCTGGAATCCATATTCCCTTAGCAATTGAACCAAAGGTTCTCCCATTTTTTCATTGATTTCGAAGTACAAGCTTCCGTGCGTTTCGAGATGAATGGCTGCAAATTTGGCAATCGCCCTGTAAAACAACAAAGGATCCTCGTCCGGCACAAAAAGAGCCAAATGGGGTTCAAAATCCACAACATTTTTCCCCATTAGGATCGCCTCTTCCTGAAGAACATAGGGTGGATTGCTGACAATGACATCCCATTTGTCATTGTCAGCAACCCCGGCAGGGTTGAGAATATCCTGGCAAGAAAAAATTACTTTGGAGTCGTTGCGGAGGGCATTTTTTCGGGCAATTTTCAAAGCCGTTTCGGAGATATCCCAGCCATCAATCCGGTCTATTCCGGTATTTTTGTTGATTGAGATGGTGATACAGCCACTACCGGTTCCGATGTCTAATAAACTTTGGCAGCGATCCTTCTCATAGGCAATGATCCAGTCTACCAGTTCCTCTGTCTCCGGTCGGGGAATAAGCACCCCTGGAGAGGTATAAAACTTCAAACCGAAAAATTCCGTCTCACCCAGGATGTATTGAATGGGTTCATGTAGCAGGAGTCGGTTTACGATCTCCATGATTTGCACTATCTTTGATTCCGGAAGAGGCTCAGGCGGGAAGAGGTGCATTTGCAGCACAGATAAATCTGTGACATGCTCCAGAATCAGCCGGGTCAGGCTGTCTGCCTCGGCGGAACCATATTGGGGAACTAATTTCTCTTTGATTATTTTTTTTGTTGCTATCATGACGGATCATACAAAAATAGGGAATGGAAAGGGATTTGATGCTGAAGCTTCAGAAGAAAAATTCATGGGCCGTGCCATTGAACTGGCCAGGCTCGGGATGGGGCAGGTGGCTCCCAATCCTATGGTGGGTTGTGTAATCGTGCACAAGGGTCTGATCATTGGAGAGGGCTATCACAGAAAATATGGGGAAGCACATGCTGAAGTCAATGCCATCCGTTCGGTAAAAAATCCTGGGTTACTTAGTGAATCAACGATCTATGTAACGCTCGAACCTTGCAGCCATTTCGGGAAGACTCCGCCCTGTGCCGATTTGGTGGTGGAGATGAAAATTCCCAGGATTGTGATAGGCTCGATCGATCCCAATGTGAAAGTGGCAGGGAAGGGGCTTGAAAAGTTGAGAAAAGCCGGAATCGCTGTACAGACAGGAGTTATGGAGGAGGAGTGCAACCGAATGAACCGCAGATTTTTGACCTTCCATCATAAAAGCAGGCCCTACATCATCCTGAAATGGGCACAAACGGAAGATGGATTTATTGACCGCGCTCGTGGTGAAGCCGAATTTGGCCAGCCAACCTGGATTACCAATGACCTTTCCAGGATAGCCGTGCACAAAATGCGTTCGGATGAAGCCGCCATTCTGGTTGGTACGAATACTGCACTGAAAGACAACCCTTCCCTGACGGTGCGCGAGTGGAGTGGCAACCACCCGTTAAGAATGGTGCTTGACCGCAGAGGCACTCTTCCTGTCACCTCTGCCTTGCTGGACCAGTCGACCCGGACGCTGGTCTTCACGGAAGTGGAGAGAGAGTCAAAACCAAATCTCGAGTATGTCAAAATTGAATTTAACCGAGGAATGCTGAACCGGATCAATTCCATCCTTCACGAAAGAGGTATACAGTCATTGCTGGTAGAGGGTGGAAAATCGCTTTTGGAATCTTACATGGCGGAAGGCTTATGGGATGAGGCGAGGGTTTATATCGGAAATACAAGGTTTGGCAGCGGGATCAAAGCTCCCGAAACTGACTGGATACTGGACCGCGAGGAGGTGCTGGATGATAGTCTTATGCGGATCTATTACAAGAATGAAAAATAGCGTCTCTTCAGATAAATTACTTTTCCGTATTCATGATGTTATACTCGTCAGCAATCAGTAGAGCTTGATCTGCATTGGCTTTGGTTTGGGCACTCCAGATACTGACATTCAACTCAAACCCAATGAGCAATATCAGTGCCATAAAATAGAACCAGAGCATGACCACAATGAGTGTACCGATTGAGCCATAAAGCGTGTTGTATCTTCCGAAGTTATTGATGTAATAAGAAAATCCCACTGAAATCAGGATAGAAAGTAAGGTAGCCAGGCTACCTCCGGCCGAGATGAAACGGAACTTCATTTTGCGGGCGGGGCCATAATAGAAAAGGAAGGCGAATGCAAAGAAGAATAGCAGGAGAATGACCAGCCATTTGCCACCAATCAGCAAGTAATAGACATAGTCGGAGCGGATAAACTGCTTGGCCATCAAAAATTCCAAACTACGCTGACTGATTGTGATCAGGGCAACGCTGAATGTGGTCAAGGTGGTCAGAATTAGGGAAAGGCCGAAGGCAATTGCATAAAGACTTACGATGTTTCGGGTTTCGATGGCATGAATGGTATTGTTAAAGGCAACAATGACGGAAACCAAGCTATTGGTCGAAAAAATAAAGGCGGCAAAGAAGCCAACGGAGAGTAAACTTCCCCGGGGTTGGGTCACAATATCCTGAATAGTCCCCCGTATGGCCAAATAGGCATTATCCGGCAGGACACTCTGTATCAATTCCATCAGTTGAACCTGGAAATTGTCGATGGGAATATAGGGAATCAGGGTAAAGAGGAAGATAATGGCGGGAAAAACTGCCAGGATAAAATTAAAGGCAATGGCAGAGGCACGTGTTGTAATGGCTCCATCGACGATCCCTTTCCAGAAAAATAGGGCCACATCGTACAGCGGTAAACCATCAAAAAAAGGCAAAGTAATTTTTTTTGCCTTCTGGCCCAGTTGATCCAGTAATTTCAATGCCCAAACTTTTGCCGATTTAAACAAGATACCCATGAACTTCTTTATTTACTAATCTTTTTCTATTCTCAATTGCACGATCAAGGGAATGTTGGAAAATGATTTGAGCATGAAATAGATTCGAAAATTGGCTCCTGCGGTTTGCAACTTTCCTATTCCATAGACAGAATCGGTTCCACCCTGGTGGGTAAGTTTATAATCGGTAGGTATATTCTTGCTAAAAAAATCGCTGAGAATCATTTCCCCCTGTTCCTTTGAGCAGACATTTTCCTTGTCGAGGATCACCAGTTCCACATTGTCATTGAAAAAGGCAGCAACCATTTTTGCATTTCCGGATTTGAATCCGGTACCAATCTGGGCGGGGATTTGTCCAAAACCACTATTGGTGAGTAACAAAAGGAAAAGAAATGCACCCAAAGAGAATAGGAACTTCTTCATTGTACTTGTTTAAGCTGTTAAAAACCTTTGAAAATTTCAGTTAAACTATCAAATATAACCAATACCTGCAAATTTAATCCCGGATTTGATACCATGTTCAAAAATAACATTACTTTGTAGGTTCTGTAACAAAAATGATGCCGTGCGAATTACCCTCTTGCTGGTTGGAGCCACCGATAAAAACTATCTGACGGATGGGATAGAGGATTATAAAAAAAGGTTGATCCATTATCTCCCTTTTGATGTCCGGGTAATTGCGGATATCAAGAACAGCCGGAATCTTACTGACGACCAGCAAAAGGAGCGGGAGGGGAAATCCATTCTGGATATGGTGTCGACAGGTGATGAATTGGTCCTACTTGATGTGGACGGGGCAGAACTCAGCTCCCCGGGTTTGGCCAATTGGGTTGAAAAAAGAATGATCGCAGGTACCCGGCAACTCATCTTTGTGGTTGGTGGACCCTATGGCTTTTCAGAAGCGGTTTACAAGAGGGCCGACTCAAGGATATCACTCTCTAAATTAACGTTTCCGCATCAACTGGTCAGGTTGCTGTTTGTGGAGCAGTTGTACCGGGCTATGACCATCATCAGAGGAGAACCCTACCACCATGGCTAATCGAACAAGAAATATTTTTCATGGTAATATGCTGTTGCTCATCGCAGCAGTTGCACTTTTGCTTTCTTTCTGTTGGGGACCACTGTTCTTTTCAGGGCCGGATCAAAAATCGGAGGGCGTACGAGTCTATAAGGTTTTTGAAGGTAAAGAGAAACTGATCAGGCATAAAATGGAACAACTTTCGGCACGGCTCTCCTCCGGAGCAACTGCGAAAGAACTTTGGCTGGGGCATGATCTTAGTGATAACGAAAGTCAGGGGCTCTACTATACTGTTTCTACCCATGACACACTGATTTTCTGGAGTTCATCACTGGTTGCCTTCAATTCAAAGGCGGAGCAATTCAACCCGGAAGGGAACCTCAAAAAGTTACCAACTGGATGGTTTTATGTTTTTTCATTGAAACAAAAAGCATATACCATTACTGGCTATATGTTGATAAAGAGGGATTTCCCATATCAGAACAGGTATGTAAAGTCGGCATTTCAGAAAGATTTTCATCTTTCTGATCAAAGTGAAATAGTAAAAGAAGAGCTGCCGGGTAATGTCCAGGTATTTAGCAGAGAGGGGACGTTTCATTTTGGAATACATTTTATTGGCCGACAAGGCGGAACATCGGGAGAATCAATTCCGGCACTTCTCTTTTTGCTGATATTTGTCGTTTTTTTTTCGGCCCATTTCAACAGATGGATTGCCGGCAGAGAATGGAAGTCAATTCCCAAGTTGTTGGGGTCGCTCCTTTTTGCCGTTCTGTTCTATCTTGCGCTGAATTTCTTGAAATTACCCAAAGAGGTATATGGCGATAAACTATTTACTCCTTTCCATTTTGCCTGGAGTAGTTGGCTCTCCTCGTTGGGAGATTATCTCCTATTGTCCTGTTTCCTCTTTTTTGTGGGTCAATCATTTTTTGTTCTGCTTCGCAAGGAGCGAAACCTGCCTCTCTATTCCCTAAAGAATCTCTTTTTTTATTTATTCGCCTCTTTCTATTTCGCCGGATCAATAGCTCTTTTCCTTCTCTTGTTGCGCAATTCGGATGTATCGCTCGAACTCTATAATAATTTTGCCCTATCGATCCCCAATATTTTGGCCTCCAGCTGCATAGCCTTGCAAATGGTTGGAATGGGGATCATCTTACTGAGAATTAGATGTACGGTTCAGGTCGAAAGAAAATATTTTGCATTCTTTGTTCCCGGATTCTTGACGCTTGTGGCAGTAGCTACTCTATTATTTCTTGTTGGTTGGGAAACTCCTATTGAAGCAATACTGGCCTACCTTGCAGTACTCCTCTTTTTTGACGTCACGCGCCTGGATCTTTTGTCAAGGTACAAACTAACCGTTTTACTGGTTTTTGGTTTGCTGATTGCTTTTGGATTGAATATGATTGCACAGGTAGAGCTGGAAAAGAAAAGAGCAGGGATCCAGCAGGTCATGGCAGTCAATCTGGCCACAGAACGCGACCCGGCTGCCGAGATCTTTCTCTCCGATTTTGAAGCGAAGGTAGTGAAGGATTCTGTGATTAAAACCATGTTGGAGCCTCCCTATAAAAAATTGGAGGGTTATCTGAAAGAAAATTATTTCGATGGATTCTGGAACAACTATGAATTGCAGTTGACTGTTTGTGCAGCAACCGATAGTGTCTACATTACAGACGAACACCGCCGGTTTCCCTGTTTTGATTTCTTCGATCAGTTAAAGGTTGCCAAGGGGGTCCTTCTTCCGGGATCGGATTTCTACTTCATGGATCGGCTCAATGGAAGGATTTCTTACTTAGGCGAGTTGAAGCTCCTTGATCAAAAGAATGGACACCCACTGGTGGCTTTTATTGAATTAAATTCAAAGATCATCCCGGAAGGTAAAGGCTATCCGCAGTTGCTGATGGACCAACAGGCCTCTAAAAGAGATCGGAATGAGGGTTACAGTTATGCTAAATATTTTGACAACAGACTGGTAGACAGAGGTGGAAGCTACCTGTACGATCCTGTTATAGTTCCAGGAGCATTTTTCATGAAGGAGTTTACCTATTTTGAAAAGGGGGGATTCTCCCATTGTGTGTACAAAAGGAGTGGAGAAAATTATGTTGTGGTTAGTTATCCATTGGCTACCACGGTAGAAAAGGGAAGAGGTTTCCCTCCATTGTTCCTATTGATCTATCTGCTCGGTTTTCTCTGGATCCTGCTCAATCAATGGATGATGTTGGTTCCCGTCAACAAACTTGAGTTGAGGGGCAAGATCCAGTTCACGCTGGTTTCCACGCTTCTGGTGCTTCTTTTTTTAATCGGACTGGGTCTTGTCCGTTACAATTATCTTGAATTTCAGCGCTCAATGAAGGAAAACCTTGATCAGAAAGTGAGAGCGATTTCTTCAGAACTGGGTTTGAGAATCGGTCATACTTCCCGATTGGATACGATTCATGATTTTCTTGAAGATCAGTTGGTCGAAATTTCGGATATTACCTGGACTGATATCAATGTCTATAACCTGAAGGGGAAACTGGCAGCAACCTCGAGAAATGAGATTTTCGAGAAAGGGCTAACTTCCGACCGAATGAACCCGCAGGCTTTTCAGGCATTGAGCCTTCAGGGTGGTGCAACTTTTCTCCACAACGAAAATTTGGGCAAAATGGAATTTTTTTCCGTTTATGCGCCGCTTTTTAATCAGATGGACGAGATGGTAGGGTATGTCAATCTGCCCTATTTTAACAGACAAGATGATTTTACGAAGCAAGTTACCGGATTTATCGTTGCCTTTATTAACCTCTATATTTTATTGGTGTTGCTGACCATGGTCATTGCTTTGGCCATAAGTACCAGGCTTACCGTGCCTTTGTTGCAGATAGAACAGAAACTGAAAGGGATCGCACTTGGCAAGCAAAATGCCCGAATCGAGTACCATGGAGAAGACGAAATTGGAAGCCTTGTTGCAGCCTACAACAAAAAGGTGGCTGAGTTGGCTGACAGTGCCGAACTGCTGGCCAGGTCGGAACGCGAATCTGCATGGAAAGAGATGGCCAGGCAGGTTGCTCACGAGATCAACAATCCGCTTACGCCCATGAAATTGAATGTCCAGTATTTGCAAAAGATCAAGGATCAGGGTTCTCCCAATTTTGATGAATACTTTAACCGGGTGACCAGCATGCTGGTTGTGCAGATTGATGCATTGTCGGCCATTGCATCGGCCTTTTCAGATTTTGCCAGATTACCCTCCAGTTATATCGAACCGGTCGAGATGGTTGGATTGACAAGGGAAGTTGCCACTCTTTTTGATACCGCCGAAGGATACCACCTGAAGGTAGCCTATCCGGTTCGGGCTGTGGCTTATGTCAAGGGTGACAGGGATCAATTGCGGAGAGCACTCATCAATACCATAAGGAATGCCACCCAGGCCATTCAAAATATGGCAGATGGAGTCATCCTTATAAAATTGGAGGTTCTGGATGAAAAGTTGAGAATTTTAATCCAGGACAATGGCCCGGGAGTACCAGAAGAGGTTAGGGATCGACTTTTCGAGCCCAATTTTACCACCCGTAGCGGTGGCATGGGACTTGGACTTGCCATCACAAAAAGTATCCTGGAGAATTATGGGGGCGAGATCAGTTTTCAAAGTCAATCGGGGGAAACGATCTTCTTTTTGGAGCTGCCGTTAGGATAGCCAATAGCATTTCAATTTCCCATCTCAGCGAGAAATTTGATGCGGATCAGTCTTATTTCAGCGATTTCATAGTCATCGCCCAGTTCAGTGATCGCCTCTTCCATGGAATCCGATTCAGCATCTTCCTTGAAATAATTAAAGATGTCCTCTACCTGTTCTTCGTCCATGATCTCATCGATGTAGTAATCGAGGTTGATTTTAGTTCCCGAATTGACGATGGCTTCTATCTCTGTCAGCAGGGTATCCATGTCCATGTCCTTGGAGGCAGCGATTTCATCCAGCGGCAATTTGCGGTCGATGTTCTGGATAATAAAAACCTTGTTTTTGGATTTGTTGGCTACCGAGCGGACCACAAAATCCTGTGCGCGTTCGATGCCATTGTCTTCCACATGTTTTTTGATCAGTTCGACAAATGGTTTGCCGTAACGTTGGGCCTTCCCCTGACCGACGCCAATGATATTCTGAAGTTCATCGATTGTGGTGGGGTACTGGATAGACATGTCGGCCAGTGAGGGATCCTGAAAAATAACGAAAGGAGGAAGGTTGTTCTTGACCGCAACTTTTTTTCGCAGATCCTTCAACATAGAAAAAAGTTCAGGATCACCAACGGCTCCTGCACCCTGCGGTACTTCATCTGACTCCTCTTCCGCCTCATAGTCGTGGTTTTTGACAATAGTAAATGGCTGAGGATTAACGAGGTACGCTCTTCCTTTGGGTGCCATCTTCAGGACGCCATAGTTTTCAATATCCTTGATCAGGAAACCAGCAATGATGCACTGGCGGTAGACGGCATTCCACAGTTTGTCCTTGTGGTCATCGCCGGCACCAAAAATATCCAGTTGATTGTGGAGGAAGGATTTTACCTGGGCTGTTTCGTTTCCAATCAGGATATTGACCAGGTGCTCGCTTTTGCATTGTTCCTTGACCTCAAGAACGGCTTCCAGGGCAAGTGTGACCATCTCTTTGCCCTCGATTAGCTCTTTAGGATTTAAACAGTTATCGCAGTGCTCACAATTTTCGGTAATGTATTTTTCTCCAAAATAGTGTAAAAGTATGGTTCTCCTGCAAAGTGACGATTCGGCGAATGCGACGGTATCAAGCAACAGTTGCTTCCCGATTTCCTGTTCTGCGACTGGCTTTCCCTGCATAAATTTCTCCAGTTTCTGGATGTCCTTGTAGCTATAAAAAGTGATGCAGCGTCCGTCGCCTCCATCGCGTCCGGCCCTGCCTGTCTCCTGGTAGAAGCCTTCCAGCGATTTTGGAATGTCATAGTGCACCACAAAGCGGACATCCGGCTTATCTATGCCCATCCCAAAAGCAATGGTGGCGACGATCACATCGACCTCCTCCATCAGGAATTTGTCCTGGTTGGTGGAGCGGGTAGATGAATCCATCCCGGCATGGTAGGCGAGCGCTTTGATTCCGTTGACCTGAAGGAGCTCGGTGATCTCCTCTACTTTTTTACGACTCAGGCAGTAAATGATGGCCGACTTGCCAATATTGGATCTGAAGAGGCGGATAATCTGATCCTTGGCTTTCACTTTGGGCCTTACTTCATAAAAAAGATTAGGCCTGTTGAAAGAGGATTTGAATACATTGGCATTGAGCATCCCGAGGTTTTTCTGGATGTCACTCTGAACCTTCGGGGTGGCGGTAGCGGTTAAGGCAATGATGGGAGCCTGGCCTATTTCATTGACAATGGGCCTGATCCTGCGGTATTCAGGACGGAAATCATGACCCCATTCCGAAATACAGTGAGCCTCATCGATTGCGTAGAAAGATATTTTGATTGTTTTCAGGAAATCGATATTCTCCTGTTTAGTCAGAGATTCGGGCGCAACATACAACAATTTGGTCTGACCTTTGCCGATATCCTCCTTCACCTTCTGGATGGCCGATTTGGTCAGACTGGAATTCAGGAAATGGGCAATCCCATCGTGAACGCTGAAACTTCGGATGGCATCCACCTGATTCTTCATCAATGCGATCAATGGGGATATGACGATGGCAGTACCCTCCTGCAGCAATGCAGGAAGTTGGTAGCAAAGGGATTTTCCGCCTCCGGTTGGCATCAGCACAAAGGTGTCGTGTCCTGCCAGGACACTTTTTATCACCTCTTCCTGCTGGCCTTTGAAACGGTCGAATCCAAAATATTTTTGAAGTTCGGAAGTCAGGGTATTTTTATCCTCAATTATCATCTGTCTGTTCCTATGCCATTTTATTAAAAATACTAAGTTACAAAATATTGTCCTTCAAACAAACAATTAATAATTATCAATAAAATTTAACATTCCTGTTCAAATGCGCTCCTGCTTTACGCTTGTGGGTAAAGAATCGTATATTTGCGGCTGATTTGTGTCCAATCACGTTGATTCTGTATGGCAGAAAATGAAAAGAAAAAGAGTGGTTCCAATAATAAAGATGGAAGCACGGCAAAGAGTGAGATGTCTTTTTTGCAGCACCTCGAAGAACTTCGGTGGCATCTGGTTCGTGCATCTGCAGCTGTCATTGTTTTTGGAG
>Ga0118677_10009834_pt1 | contig 14806 bp, 8 predicted proteins | sample AliMusrvi5mmetaG_FD_86154 | JGI IMG/M metagenome (GOLD analysis project Ga0118677, IMG submission 86154)
TGCGCGCGCTGCTCGATAGCGACAACAAGAGCGCAAGCACCATCTCGCGCGCCGTACAGCAGGCGGCCGCTTCCCTGATGCTCTCCGATTCGCTGGCCGGCAAGCGAATCGGCCCCTACGCGATTATCCGGGAATTGGGACAGGGCGGCATGGGCGCCGTCTATCTGGCGGCGCGGGCCGACGATCAGTACCAGAAGCAGGTAGCCATCAAACTGGTGAAACGGGGCATGGATACCGAGGCGGTGCTCGAATCGTTCCGCTACGAGCGCCAGATCCTGGCCAACCTCGATCATCCCTACATCGCCAGGCTGCTGGATGGCGGCACCACCACGACCGGCGTGCCGTACTTCGTAATGGAGTTCGTGAAGGGTAAACCGGTTCACGAGTTCGTGGTGGAACATAGCCTGAACCTGGAGGAGAGATGCGGGTTGTTCCTCAAGGTCTGCGAAGCCGTCTCCTATGCTCACCGCAACCTGGTAATCCATCGCGACCTGAAGCCGACCAACATCCTGGTGACCGAGGACGGCACGCCCAAGCTGCTCGATTTCGGAATCGCCAAGGTGCTCAATCCGCAATCGACGGGCAGCACAAAGACCACCCATGCCCATGGCATGCTGACGCCGGACTATGCGAGTCCGGAACAGGTGCGGGGCGGGTTGGCCACCACTGCGATGGACGTCTACTCGCTGGGGGCGATCTTCTACGAGTTGCTTACCGGCGTGAAGCCGCATCAACTGCAAACCTGCGATCCGGTGGAGGTGGAGCACGTCATTTGCGAGACCGATCCGACGCGCCCGAGTTCGCACTCGCAGCGATTGGCGGGCGATTTGGACAACATCGTCCTCATGTCGATGCGGAAGGAGCCGGAGCGGCGGTATGCATCGGTCGATCAGTTCGGCGAAGATATCCAGCGGCATTTGAACGGGCTGCCGGTGATGGCGCGCGAGGACACGATCCGGTACCGTGCTGGCAAGTTCCTTCGGCGGCACAGGTTGGGCGCGGTGGCATCATTCCTGATCGCGTGCAGCCTTCTGGCCGGCGTTGCCTCGACGGCCATGGAGTCGCGCCGCGCCGAACAACAGCGGCGAATCGCCGAGACCGAACGCAGCCGGGCCGAATCGCATTCGAGGCTTGCCGAGCGTCACCGGCAGATCGCCGAAAGCGAACACAAAGAGGCTGACACCCAGCGCGATATCGCCATCACTGAGCGCAAAGACGCCGAACAGCAACGGCAGCGGGCTGAAAACCGGCTGAAGCTTCTGGTGGAACTGGCGAACCGGTCATTATTCGAAGTACATACGGCGATTGAGCGGCTGCCGGGAGCAATCGGCGCTCGCCGCAAGATCGTGGATTCGACGCTGGCGTATCTGAACGAGATGAGCAAAGATGCTCCTGGAGATCCGGTGCTGCTGCGCACCATCGCCAGTGCTTACGAAAAGGTAGGGGACATTCAAGGCCTGCCTGGAAGAGCAAGTCTGGGAGACGAGGAGGGCGCGTGGAAGAGCTACCAGACAGCGAATCAGCTCAACCTGCAGTGCCTGCGCCTCGACCCCAGTGATTTCGACGCCCTGATCACGCGCATGGGCTTGCTGCAGCGGATAGGGATGCTGCTGAATGCGCGCGGCAAATCACAGGAGGCGCTTGGCATGTACCAGGATGCACTGGTGCTGGCGGAACGGGTGGTTTCAAGGCAGATCGACAAGCGGCCGGAGGAGGACCAGAAGCTGGCCAGAATCCAGATCGGCATCATGGAGCACGCCATCGCCATGCAGCTTTCCACGCCCGATCCGGAGCGGGCGGTGAAACATGTGGAGCGCGAAATCGAACTCTACACGGCCATGTCGAAGCAGTATCCGGAAGATACCGAACTGATCAACTCCATCGGCTCGGCCTGCAACCAGATGGGCAAGATCCTGGTGTCGCGCAATCAGCTGAAAGAGGCACTGGCGCAGTTCCAGAAGGGCGCGCAGATGCGCGAAGCGTTGCGGTTGCAGCGCCCGGACGATTCGGTGATCGCACGCAACCTCGCGGTTTCGTACGGTTACATCGGCGATACGCTGGGCAATCCCACCGGCCCCAACCTGGGCGATCGCAAAGCTGCCCTGGAAGCATTTCACAAGTCGGAAAAGCTGATGCTGCGACTGGTAACAGCCGACCCGGCAAACCTCAGCGCCACCGCGGATCTGGCGGCCGCCCAGCTACGGATCGGGGCTACGCTGATTGGGCCCGAAGAGCGCAACGAATCCCTCGCGACGCTCAATAAAGCCAAGGCCGCCTATGAGACGCTGTGCGCAAAGAACCCGGCGAACCTGACGCACCGCCAGAAACTCGCCTCGGCGGAGTATTATATCGGCGAGCGAATGCGGGAGTCGGGCGCAACACAGACGGCGCTCGATCACTACCGCGCAGCGTTAAGACTGGTGGAGGAAATACTGAAGAAGACGCCGAACGATGCCGTGGTGCGGGATCAGGCGGCTGGGATTCGCCAGGGCATCGCCAAGATCAGTTAGCTGGCCTGGCCGGCGTATTCCGCGAGCAGGCGCAGGTACAGGCGATAGTCATCGAGCGAAACCTCGGGGGGAGTCTGGTGGTCGACGCTGGGGATGAAGCCGCCCGATCGCATGATCGGGAGCAGCCTTTCGAACTCCTGGCGCATGGCGAGCTCTCCGTGATGCATCACCAGCTTGTTGTAATGGCCAACCATGCATAGTGACGGATAGCGCTCCCGGAGGACCATGCCATCCACCGAAGCCTGGCGTTCCAGCGGCAGCACGCCTTCCACGCCCACCGATTGCAGCCATGGGACCAGGTTTGTGACGTCGCCATCGGTATCCACGATGGTGATGGCGTTCATCTCCTTCAACCGGGTTAGTAGTAGACGGTAGTACGGCGACAGGAACTCATCGCAGACGCGGCGCGAGACCATTGGGCCGTGGTTGTAAGACATGTCCTCGGCGATGGTGGCGAAGGTGGGCACACAGACGCGGCCGATCTGCTGGAGCAGCCGCAGATTGAAGTCGAGCAGGTCTTGATTAATGCGATGCAGCAGTTCGGGCTGGTCATAGTAGGCCAGCATCAGGGTTTCAAAGCCGAGCAGGGTGCGCGGGAACCAGAAGAAGCCTTCGAGCGTGATCCACACGACGGCGTTGCCGGCGGCCTGACGTGCGGCCCAGGGCTGCATGGCTTCGATGGCGGCCTGGTGGTCCGGGTAAAGCGAAGGACGGATGCGGAGGTAGTCGTCCATGTTGCGGACCATGCCCTGCACGTGATGCTGGACGGCTTCGATGGTGGGGTCGGTGGTGCTGAACCAGAATTGTTTGTAGGGGTCGAGGCCGAAGTAGGAGGCGATGTCGAAGACGTCTGTGAGGACTTCCGGGAGCCCCTCGGCGTGCCAGCGGGCGATGGTGAGGTCCCACCACATGGCCCACTCCCAGCGGGGAAAGCGGTCGATGGGCTGGAAGGTCATCGCGGCGCGGAATCGCTCTACGTGGTTCATGCTGTTTTTAGCATAGCGCCTGCGGCAGGCCGGCCGATTTCCAATCGGCTGCAGGCTGCCAGCCTGCCCCACGATGTCTTGCGTAATACTGGCTCCTTGAATAACTCTCTAAGGCAATGGCACCGCACTGCCGATAGACTGGTAGGAGAATGGCCAGGTTCCGGTTAGTCATCGTGCTGTTTGCTGCACTTGCGTGTCATGGGGCAACCATACGGCAAAGTGCCGTCAGCCTCACGGCCAATGAGCAGGCGTGCACGGCCGGGGCGGCAGCAACCGTATTCCAACCAGCGGACCGGCAGGCGTTTCTATGGTTTGTGGCGCAGCAGATCCGTGCCGGCGACCTGTTGACCGTAGAGTGGGTGGATCCGCAGGGCGCCGTATCACTGGCGACGCCATACCCGCCGATGCCCGCATCACAGGCGTTCTGCTTCCTGACTCAACTGCCGATCGCGGGCTTCGAAGCGGCATCGCGACCGGGGCGGTGGACCGTTCGCGTTGTGGTCAACCAGGCGGTGATTCTGACCAGGAACTTTGACATTGCGGCCGATCCGAATGCGGGACTGCTGCACGTCTCCACTGTGAATCAGCGTGCCATCGATAAAGACCTGCTCGAACTGACCCTCGACGGCGGAGGCTTCGACAACGAAACCGCGGTCTACGTCGCCCAATATACGGAGGCAGGCGGCTGGAAATATCTCTCGTCATCGCATCCCAACGGCGTGCGCGCCAATCGCATCGTGCTCACGCACAAGATGCTGCCACCGGGTGAGTACATGGTGATTCTGCGCAACACGGGCGGTGTAGTGAGCCAGCCGGCACGATTGCTACTGGTAACCGAAACCGGCTACAAACTGCCGTTCGCCAAGGGCGAGACATGGCAGTTGAGCCAGGGGCCGTACGGCGGCTTTTCGCACTACAACCGGACTCTGCATGCGTTCGACATCGCGCCGTATTCGAACCGGTGCGTGGTGGCGATGCGCGGCGGCATCGTCCACGCCTTCGACCTGGGGATGGGGCAGAACCTGCGCAGCCATACATTTGGGAACTACATCACCATCGAACATGATAACGGCGAGTTCAGCCACTACGCGCATCTGCTATCCGGATCGTTCCGTGTGAAGAACGGGCAGCGGGTGGAGCAGGGGCAGGCGCTGGCGATCGCGGGAACCAGCGGCTATTCGTTCGGGACGCATGTGCATGTGCAGGTGACCAAAGCGTTCGCGATCCATTCGCCGAGCATTCCATTCCGGTTCGAGGACATGAAGGGGCGTCCGGCCGGCGGTTCAATCGTATCGGCAAACGAATCGCCTCTCTGCGACTGTAGCAAAGCCGTGCAGCCGCCTTCGAGCAAACACTGGAATGCGAAGGTCGGGGTGACGCAGTGGTGGACAGACCTGCTGGAGGTGAAGCCGGGCGTTGCGTCGCTGGACGTCAAGCTGAGCTGGACGGCCAAGGACACCGACCTGGACCTGCACCTGATGAGCCCGAGCGGCAAGCATTACGGCTGGTACGGCATTGTGAACGGCTACTCGGGATCGAAAGTGAATCCGGAGTCGTACCATATACCGGCGCCGGAGGCCGGGATCTGGCGCGTGTCGGTCCAGGGCGTGCAAGGCGCGGGAGAGATCGATTTCACCGTCGACGGCACCTACTTGCCGGCGAGTTTGACTTCCACGCCTTCGCGGATTTCGTCACTGGGGTTGACCACCAGCCGCTCATCGCCGCTCAAGCCCTGAATCACTTGCAGTTCGCGGCCCATGTCGCGGCTGACGGTGAGTTTCTGCAGGTGGATGCGATTGTCCGGCGCAACCACGGCAACGTAGGTTCCATCGGGCCGGGCGAGTGTCGTGTCTCCGGGGACTATCCACGCAGTGTTGGGATTGGGCACCTTCAAATGAACATTGCCGTACATGCCAGGCAGAATGGTACCGTCTTTGTTTTCGATGCGGACTTCCGTACGCAAAGTGCGGGCGGCCGGATCGATAGAACTGGCGGTGCGTACAACGGCGCCATGAAAGAGCCTTCCCGGGAACTCGGTCATCTCCAGATCGGCGTCCATGCCAACCTTGATCCACGGTGCGCTCATCTGGGGCACCGCGATGAACACCCGCAGCACGCGCGGGTCCGCAATTCGATAAAGCCCAGCGCCGGTGTTAGCGGCGGCGGTGCCGCTCACCAGATTGCCGACGCCGCAGTTGCGGGCGGTGATCACACCGGTAAAGGGCGCGACCACTTTCTTATACTGCGTCTGATAGATCAACCGTTCGATGTCAGAGTTGACCGCTTTCTTGCCCTCTTCAGCCGACTCGACGGCGGCTTGCGCGGAGGCTGTCGCCGCTGCGCTGACGTCGTAGGCGGCCTGCTTGTCATCCAACTCCTGCTGCGCCAGGATACCTTGCGCAACCAACTTCTTGGTGCGCTGCAGAACAACCTCCGCGAGCTTCAGGTTGGCCTTGGCCTGCACCAGAGCAGCCATGGTGGAGCCGCTCGAAGCCTTGAACTGGTTGTAGCGGTGGCGGTTCTGGCGCAACTGCTCGTCCAGATCGGGCGTATCGACATCGATCAGGGTCTGGCCTTCCTTCACGCGGTCGCCGATATCGACATAGATCTTGGTGATGTAGCCTTCGGCGCGGGCATAGACGGCGGTTTCGAGTACGGCCGAGATCGCGCTGGGGAGGACAAGATCAGTGGATGCCGGGGCTTTCACCGCGCTGACAACGCTGACCACGGGTTCACGTTCCACTTCCACTTTTGTGGATGCGTATAGCCGGTTCTGCCTTTCCTTCCACGGTTTGTAGCCGGTCCAAGACAAGCCGGCGAGCGCCAGCAAAATGATCAGCGCCATCACATAATGGCGTTTGCTGGTACGTGCTTGGGAGAGAACCTGTTTATGATTGTCCATTTTCGAGAGGGTCCACCAGGACGGGATCTTTGCGCCGCAGGACGCTGTAGATCACCGGCACAAAAAACAATGTCGCGAACGTCGCCATGACCAGTCCGCCGATCACTGCGCGGCCCAGGGGGGCGTTCTGTTCGCCGCCTTCGCCCAGACCGAGCGAGATGGGCAGCATACCGATCAACATGGCGAGCGCAGTCATGAGCACAGGGCGCAAGCGGGTGAAGCCGGCGGCAAGGGCAGCTTCCACAGCGCCGAAACCATCGCGGCGCTGATCGTTGGCAAAAGTCACGAGAAGAATACTGTTGGCGGTGGCGACGCCGATGGCCATGATGGAGCCCATCAGCGACGGCACGCTGAGCGTGGTCTGCGTGATGAAGAGCATCCACAAAATGCCGGTAAAGAGGCCGGGCAGCGCCATGAGGATGATGAACGGATCGAGCCACGACTGGAAGTTCACCACCATCAGCAGGTAGACCAGCAGAATCGCAAACAGGATGCCGAACCCGAGGCGGGTAAAAGAGCTGCTCATCGTTTCCGACTGGCCACGCATGGTGATGTTCACTCCGGGCGGCAGTTTCGGTGTGAATTCATCGACGATGGCGTGGACGTCCTTGGAAACGCCGCCGAGGTCGCGGTCATAGACGTTGGAGTAGATATCGAAAACCGGCTGCACGTTGTAATGGTTGACCACGGATGGCGAATAACCGCGGCTGAACTGAGCCAGATTGCCCAGCATCTGGGTGGAGCCGCCGAGCGATCCGGTGAGCGGAGTGCGATAGATGTCGTCTATCGAGGTAATCTTGGACTGCGGGGTCTGCACGGAAACGGCGTAGCTGACGCCATTCACGGGGCTCAGCCAGTAGGTAGGCGTGACCTGCGAAGTTCCGCTCAATGACATGAGCATGCTGTTGGCCACGTCTTTCTGCGTGAGGCCGGTTTCCACGGCCCGTTCACGATCGACCTTCACTTTGATATCAGGTGAGTTGACCACCTGATGCAAGTGCACATCCACGGCGCCAGGCACCTTGTGAATCCTCGCTTCCAGTTGCTTCGCGAAGCTGTAGGCTTTTGCGGCGTCACGGCTGCTGATCTGAACATCGATCGGCGCGGGCAGGCCGAAGTTCAGAATCTGATTCGTCATGTCGGCAGGCTGGAAGAAGATTACCAGTTCGGGATACTTCTTGCCCAGCACTTCGCGGATTTTGGCCGCGTACTCACTGGTGCGGTGGGTATGATCCTTCTTGAGCGCGATCATGATTTCGCCGTCTGCCGACGACAGCGTAGCCGAATCGTTGAAGGCGAGGTTGATGCTGATGCCCGGAAGGCCGATGTTATCGAGAATCGTTTCGACTTCTTCACGCGGGATGATTTCGCGGATGGTGTTCTCCACTTTGGCGAAGATCAGTTCGGTCTCTTCAATGCGAGTGCCGGGGGTGGCGCGCACATGCAGGCGTAAGAGACCGGCGTCCACGTCCGGGAAGAAGTCCTGGCCGACGTACTGAAAGAGAATGCCGGAGGCGGCGGTGAAGCAGAGAAATACGGCGATGACAGCGATGCGATGGCGCAAAGCCCATGCCAGCCACTGCGCATAATGATCGCGTAGCTGTTCGAACTTATGATGGAACGCCAGGTGCATCTTCCAGATGGGGCCGCCGCCCTTGGCTTCGAGTCCCTGCTCCAGTTCGCGATAGCGTTCGGCTTCGGCGGGCAGCATGTATCGTGCCATGGTCGGCACCAGTGTGCGCGATAGCAGGTAGGAGGCCATCATTGCGAAGACCACGGAGAGCGCGAGAGGCGTGAACAGATATTTCGCGGTGCCAGTGAGGAAGACGACAGTGACGAACACGATGCAGATGGAGAGCGTGGAGACGAAAGTGGGCACGGCGATCTGCTGGGCTCCATCCAGGATCGAGCGGATGATGGGCTTGCCCTGCCCCAGGTTGCGGTGGATGTTTTCGAGTTCGACAGTGGCGTCGTCCACCAGGATGCCGACGGCGAGCGCCATACCGCCGAGCGTCATGACGTTGATGGTCTGGCCGCACAGAGCGAGCAGCGCGGCAGAGGTGAGAATTGAAAGCGGAATGGAGATGCAGACCATCACGGTGCTGCGCCAGCTGCCGAGGAAGAGCAGGATCATCAAGGCCGTGAGGAAGGCGGCGAGCACGGCTTCATGCAGCACGTTGCCGATGGCGTCGCGGACGAAGACCGATTGATCGAACAGCTTTTCGACGATCAGCTCCTTGGGCAGGCCGGCCAGGATTTTGGTGAGCTGCGTTTTGACGCGGGCGATGATGTCGAGGGTTGAAACAGGGCCGCTCTTGAGTACGGTGATCAGAGAGCCGCGGCTGCCATCGTGACGGACGATGTTGCTCTGCACCATGTAGCCATCGCGAACGCTGGCGACATCTTTCACGCGGATGGTGGAATCGCCGGAGACCTTCACAGGCATCTCGCCAAAGGCCTCCACGTCTTCGGGGCTGGAGTTGAGGCGGACGTTGTATTCGAGCGGGCCGATCTTGGCTGTACCGGCCGGGAGAATCAGGTTCTGCGAACCCATCGCGATGTTCAGATCGGCCGAGGAGATGCCTCGCGAGAGCATCTTCTCCTGATCCATATCCACCATGATCTGGCGGATGCGGCCACCATACGGGGTCGGCATGGAGGCGCCCTGCACGGTCGCCAGCTGGGTACGGATGAAGTTCTGGCTGTAGTCGTAGATCTGCTGTTCGCTGAACGATTTGCTGCTGACCGCGAGCTGGATGATGGGCACGCTGGCGGCGTTGTACTTGATCACAAAGGGCGGGGTGATGCCCGGCGGCAGAATGCGGATCAGGCTCTGGCTGGCAGCGGTGATCTGCGCCACGGCCAGTTCCACTTTGGCTTCGGGGTGGAAATAGACGCGAACGATGCTGTTGCCCTGCACCGACTGCGATTCGATGTGCTCGATGTCGTTGACCGAGGTGGTGAGGCTTCGCTCGAAGCTGGTGACCACGCGTTTGGCGATTTCATCGGGCGAGATTCCGGTGAAGCTCCAGATGGCCGAGACCACCGGGATGTCGATCACAGGAAAGATATCCACCGGCATCACCGCAATACCCAGGAGGCCTAAAACGCCCATGAGCAGCGACATGACGATGAAGGTATACGGACGGCGAAGGGCGAGCCTGACTATCCACATGTGAGGAAACTACTATTGTATCAAGTGATCCTGTTCTTGCGTGAAGGGATCCGGGATTGCCGCGAAGGCCTGTACCAATTTATGATATCTATTGGTAGAGTTAAGGAGTCCTGAGATATGGCAAAAAACACAAGCATCGTACTCGGAGATCACTTCGATCAATTCATATCCGCCCAAATCAAGCACGGGCGCTACGGTTCGGCCAGCGAAGTGGTGAGGCAGGGATTGAGGTTGCTCGAAGAGCACGAGCAGAAAGTTGCCACTCTTCGTCAAGCCCTGCTTGATGGGGAAACGAGCGGCAAGAGCAAGCCGCTTCAGATGAAAAGCATCATTCGCGCGGCTAAACGCGAAGCAGGATTGGATGCCTGAACTCTATTTGACTCCGCGGGCTGAAGCGGATCTAAGAGAGATTTGGCTTTACAGTTTCAAGAAATGGAGCGAAGAGCAAGCCGATCGCTACCTGCACGAATTGGAATCGGGGATGCTTCGGCTGATTGACAACCCGCAGTTCGGCAAGAAGCGCGATGACGTGCGCATGGGGTATCGATCACTTCAGGTCAACCGCCACATCGTCTTTTATCGAATGATGGGCGGCCAAATCGAGATCGTCCGCATCCTTCATGCGCGAATGGAACCGCAGATCTAACCCTACGAATGCGCTTCCCAGCGCGAGCCCCAATCGGCGTGCTTCACGGCGCGGAACGCTTCTTTGCTTTTCCGGCTGACCACTTCGCTTCGCAATCCATCGGCGCCGCACAAGGTCAACGTCACAAAACCGGGGTTGCGTTTCGGATGGCGCAGGATCCGCGCCTGGCACGCGCCGGACTCGGAGCGGGTGGCGATCAGGTAGGAATACTTTTCGTCCTCGTGGCCGAGGTCGCCGCCCTTCAACCGGCGATGCATCGACGAACGCTCCACGCGGGCCGCGAAGTGGCACCAGTCCTGAGCAGTCATCGGGCAGGGATTCGCATGCGGACACGGCGCGGCGATGTGAGCCCCCAGTGCAAGCAACTGATCGCGCACCTTGCGCACGCAGGCGAATCCAGCGACAGTACCGGGCTCGATGATGATCAGCGCTTTCCCGGCCGCTTCCCAGGCCGCGCGCAACACCGCTTTGTCCTCGATCTCGCCATAGGAATACGACATCAGCACCACGTCGTGCGGCGCATAAGGAGCCGCCTTGCGCAGATCGGCCTGAATCCACGCGGCAGACCTTGCGGCCAGCGCGCGGCCTTCTCCGATCAGGCCGTGATCCTGCTCCATCAGCGTGACCGCTTCGAACGCATCCGCCGCCCACAACGACGTTCCGGGCCCTGCGCCGAGATCGAGCAGGCTGCCGGACTGCAACTCCGGCGGAAGTTGTTCGAGCACCGCACAGATGGCAGCATAAGTAGCAGGCATGCGGGTAGCGATATAGGCAGCGCGATCGGCATCGGTGCGCAGCCCGGTGCCATTGCCTTCGCGATATCTGGCCGACATTGCGGCGGCCGAGCGGGCGGCTTCGCGGAAGCCCACCTGGTCCACACGGCGCTCTATCCCCTGGCGCAATTCTGATGGAAGCTGCATACAAGTTATAATCGCAGAAGCGGACCGTGCCGTCTGCATAAATGCTCCCGCCTTTTGAACATCTCGAATTCCGCAATCCCGAACGCGCCCTCGCAAACCTGAAGCGGTTGGTGTGCGCGCTGCCGCCGGCTATATGCGAGTGGCTCCAGGCCCTGCTTACGGCCTCGCCCTCGCCGGACGGGGCACTCGACGCACTGGATAGCTTCCTGCAACGCGCCCCGCAGCACTTTCAGCGGCTTACGTCGACAAAAGCAGGCATGCAGTCGCTGCTAACGGTCTTTTCCTACAGCCGTTTTCTCTCCGAAGAGCTGTTCGAGCGGCCGGACTGGCTGGATCCGCTGCTCAACACCAACGACCTCTACCGGGCGTTCATCACCGAAGATTTCATCGACCGTTTTGAAGCGGCGATTCCGGAGGGCGTCCCATCGCCGATCACGCTTGCCGCATTCCGCCGCCAGCAGATGCTGCGCATCGTGATGCGCGACGTGCGGGGACTGTCGGAACTGGCCGGCACCACCGAAGAGCTGTCGCATCTGGCCGACGCGTTGATCGACGTCTCCTACCGCCGCCTTCGCAAAGACCTGGAACAGCGTTATGGCGTGCCTCGCTACGAAGGTGCGCCCTGCGGTTTCTCCGTGATTGCCTTGGGCAAACTGGGCGGCCTGGAATTGAACTACTCCTCCGATATCGACCTGATGTTCATGTACTCCGGCAACGGAGAAACAGACGGGGCGCACTTCATCTCCAACAAAGAGTTCTTCAAGAAGCTGGCTAATCAGTTGACCGAACTGCTCTCCACCTACACGCCGGAGGGCGTCTGTTACCGGGTGGATCTGCGGTTGCGGCCGGATGGGCGGCTGGGCGAGCTCTGCCTGTCGCTCGATGGCACGAAGAACTACTATCAGCACCGCGCTCGCGACTGGGAACTGCAGATGCTGATCAAAGCGCGCGTGGCGGCCGGCGAAAAGGGCCCGGGAAGAGCGCTGCTGGCATTCGTGGAGCCGCTGATCTATACCAGTTCGCTCGATTTCTCCGGCGTGGAGGAGGTTTCGGCAACTCGCGAGCGGCTCAGCGAGAAGCTGGCGAGCCGCCGCAACGCCTCGACCGATCTCGATGTCAAACTCGCCCGCGGCGGCATTCGGGACATCGAATTCCTGGTGCAGTGCCTGCAGCGGCTGCACGGCGGCAGGGAAAAGTGGGTGCGTCAGGGCGGCACGCTGCTGGCTCTGTTCCGGCTGCGCGACAAGGAACTGCTGTCACCGGCGGAATACGCCAAGCTGGCCGCGGCCTATCAGTTCCTGCGCCATCTGGAGCACCGGCTGCAATTCGACGAAGACCGCCAGACACACTCGCTGCCGCGCGATGTGGAGGCACTGCATACCCTGGCCCGGAGGATGCCGCAGAAACCTTCCGAGGTGAACGGCGCCGATCAGCTCATGCGCCTGGTGAACCAGCATCTGGAAGAGGTGCAGGAGATCTACGAGCGAGTGATCCACGCGCAGCGCCCCATCTATTACACGATGCTGATGCCGACCAACGCCGCGCCGGAACTGGATACCGAGTCAAGCCCGGTCGAGCCCGCGTCGAGCAATCTGGTGCGGTTTCTGGATGCCAAGGCGCCCAATCTGGGTGCCCACCTGGCACGCAAGGGCCTGCGCCGCGGCGCCAAATTCTTTGAGCATTACCTCGAAAAGATCATCACCGTACCGGAATGGCTGCAGGCCCTGGACAGCGATGCGACTCTCGCAGGGTATGTGTTCGACATCTTCGAGAGCAGCCCGTACTTCTCAGAGCAGTTGATCCGGACACCTGAGCTGCTCGAAGAGGTCAAGCGGTTCGGCGAGCCCCTTGCGGACTCCGGCAGCCTCAATAACGCGAACGATCTGCGCCGCTTCTTCCGCCATGAGATGTTTCGCATCCAGTGCGAGAGTATCTGCGGGCAGGACAAGATCTTCGATACACTGCGGCGGACCTCTGCTTTGAGCGATGCGGTCATCTCGGCCGCCTACCGGCTCGCGGTGGAGTATCAACTCCACGCGCATCCTCCGCGCACGGCCGGTTATGAGGTCGCCAATCAGATGATGGTGATCGCGCTGGGCCGGCTGGGAGTCTACGAATTCGATCTCGGCTCCGATGCCGATCTGATCTTTGTGCTGCCCGATGCCGACGCGCCGGAGATCGTCTTCTGGACGCGGGTTGCCGAGCGGCTCATCGATCTGTTGACCGCATACACAGGCGATGGAGTCATGTTCGCCGTGGATACACGGCTGCGCCCGAATGGCCGCGAAGGCCCGCTGGTGCAGAGCGAAGGCGCCTGCATGGACTACTTCGGCACGCGCGCCGAAGCGTGGGAAGGCATCAGCTACATGAAGTCGCGCAGCGTGGTCGGCAATCTGGAGCGGGCTATCCATTTCCTGAATGAGCTGCAAACGGTTGACTGGCGGCGTTACGGCCAAAGCGGACGGTCGCAGAAGGAGCTGCGCCGGATGCGAATCCGGCTGGAGCGAGAGCAGGGCGGCTTGAATCCGTTGAAGGCGGGTCCGGGCGGGTACTACGATGTCGACTTCGCGTTGATGTTTCTGCGCTTGAAGGGCGCTGGGATTTTCTTCAACGTGCTGAACACGCCGGAGCGCATCAACGTGATTGAGCAGATGGGTCACGCCGAACCGGCAGACGCGGACTTCCTGCGCGATGCGGCGACGTTGTATCGCGCGATCGATCACGGGCTGCGAATCATCTCGGGGCAGGCGGAAGGCAGTATTCCCGCGGCTTCGGCGCAATTGGAGCTACTGACCGAGTTGGTGCGCCGGTGGACCCCGGAACATCTGCATGCCCAGCCTCTGCAGACCGAACTGGCACAGATCCAGCACCGCACCAGAGAGTACTTCGATCGCTTGTTCGCGTAGAGCCCGCGCTACAGCCCGCGTCCGTATCTATTGGACTTCGCGAGCCGTTCGAAGTAGTCGAACAGGATCGCCGTTGTATCGCCAACAACATTCGGGTCACCCTTAAGGAACGTTCCGTAGATGCTCACGACGAACGGGCGCTTTTCCAGGAACACCACCGCCACTTCACATTTCACGGCATCGAGGTCGCCGGGCTTCGAGGCAACGCGAACCGCCGCTGGAATCGCCTTGCGCACGTCCGCTTTGGTGGAGCTCATCACTTCCAGCATCTCCGTGCTGGACTTCTCATCCACAGCCTTGCCGCGATAGATCATCTCCAGAATGCGGGCCATCTCCAGGGGCGTGGAGACATTCTCTTCGTTACGGACAGCCGCGGCGAGGTCCATCATCTTCCGGCGCAAGCGCGTCTGCAGGAAACCGGCCTCGTCCATGGCGCGATTCACCTTCGCCATATCGAGCAATGCGATCAGCTTGTTGGTGGCGGTGTTGTCGCTGATCTGAATCATCGCCTCCAGCAGTTGGCGCACGGTCATCTTGCCGGTGGACTTGGCGGCGGCCTCGGCAATCGGGCTGCTGAGCACCACCTCCTTCTCCGCGATCGGAATCGAATCGGTCAACTTCACATCACCCGCGCGCACGGCACGATACAGCTGGATCATGATCGGGACTTTGATGGTGCTGGCAGTAGGAAACACGGTATCGGCATGGTAGTTGATCGTGTGGCCGGTGGTGAGGTCGATCGCGGCCACGCCGAGCACGCC
>Ga0118677_10009835_pt1 | contig 14805 bp, 11 predicted proteins | sample AliMusrvi5mmetaG_FD_86154 | JGI IMG/M metagenome (GOLD analysis project Ga0118677, IMG submission 86154)
TTTTTAGCAGGAAATTGAGGATTCAGTTTCGCGTCGCAAGGTTGCGGTGCGAGTCAAAATAAAGAGGAGTAATGGTCATGTCAGCGACGAGTCAGAAAAAGTATGTGTATAGTTTCGGCCGCGGTAAAACCGAGGGCGGAGCCAGTGATAAGAACCTGTTGGGCGGCAAGGGTGCAAACCTTGCGGAAATGTGTCTTCTCGGTCTTCCCGTTCCGGCGGGCTTCACCGTGTCGACCGAATGTTGTGTCGATTTCTTTGAGAATAAAGCCCGTTTTCCCAAGAGCCTGACCGCAGAGGTCGAAGTGGCCCTTCGCCAGGTGGAAACGGAAATGGGAATGAAGTTCGGCGATCCCAAGGATCCCCTACTGCTCTCCTGCCGTTCAGGCGCCCGCAAATCCATGCCGGGTATGATGGAAACCGTTTTGAATGTTGGTCTTTGCACCAAGACCATCCCCGGCCTGATCGCCAAAACCGGTAATGAACGTTTTGTATACGACTCCTACCGCCGCCTGATCATGATGTACTCTGACGTGGTGATGGAGAAGTCTGAAGGCGTCGAGCCCGCCGAAGGTAAAGGCATCCGGATGCAGCTGGAAGGCATCATGCACGAGCTCAAAGTCAAAAAGGGCTATAAGTCCGACACCGACATGACCACCGAAGACCTGAAGGGGTTGTGCGAGAAATTCAAAGAACGCGTCAAAAAGGTGCTTGGCAAGGCGTTCCCCGATGATCCGATGGACCAGATGTGGGGCGGCGTTGGTGCCGTGTTCAAGAGCTGGAATGGCAAGCGCGCCATCTCCTACCGCCGCATCGAAGGCATTCCAGATGAATGGGGTACCGCAGTCAATGTCCAGGCCATGGTGTTCGGCAACATGGGCGATACCTCCGCCACAGGCGTGGCTTTCACCCGTAATCCCGCCACCGGTGAGAACAAGTTCTACGGCGAGTGGCTTGTCAATGCCCAGGGCGAAGACGTCGTGGCCGGTACCCGTACCCCCAGCCCGCTGAATAACGACACGAAAAATGATCAGAACAAGCATCTGCTTTCACTGGAAGACCAGATGCCGCCCATCTACAAGCAGCTTTGCAAAATCCGCGAAACGCTTGAGAAGCATTACAAGGATATGCAGGACATTGAGTTCACAATCCAAGAAGGCAAGTTGTTCATGCTCCAGTGCCGCAACGGTAAGCGTACCGGCACCGCCGCCCTGAACATGGCTATGGACATGCTTTCCGAAAAGCTGATCGACGAGAAAACCGTCGTCCTGCGCCTGGAACCCCAGCAGTTGGACGAACTCCTGCACCCGGTGGTGGATCCCAAGGCGGAGGCTTCGCTCAAGCCCCTCTGCAAGGGTTTGCCTGCCGGTCCCGGTGGCGCCTGCGGCCAGATCGTGTTTACCTCCGCTGACGCGGTGAAGTGGGCCAAGGCCGGCAAGACCGTGATCCTGGTTCGCGAAGAGACCAATCCCGAGGATGTTGAAGGGATGCGCGCTGCGGCAGGCATTTTGACCGCCCGCGGGGGTATGACCAGTCATGCGGCGCTCGTCGCCCGCGGCTGGGGCAAGTGCTGTATTGTCGGAGCCGGTGGCCTGCATGCAGATGCGCACGCGAAGAAGCTCACGGTCGGTACTTTGGTCCTCAAGGAAGGCGCCGTGGTCACGCTGAACGGAAGCCGTGGCAATGTCTACGCCGGCAAGGTTGCTCTGGTTGATAATTCAGAGAATCCCCGTTTCCAGAAGTTCATGCAGTTGGTCGACAAGTTCCGCACCATGAGCGTGCGCGCCAATGTCGAAACCGCCGAGGATGCCCGTAAAGCACGTGCCTTCGGGGCTGAAGGGATTGGCCTGTTCCGTACCGAACACATGTTCTACGGCAAGGGAAGCGATGAGCCTCTTTTCCTCCTGCGGAAGATGATCTTGAGCAAGTCTGCTGAAGAGCGCGTGTCGGTATTGAAGAAACTCTTCCGATTTGTGAAGAGCGATATCAAGGCCACGCTGGCGGCTATGGACGGGTTGCCTGTCACGGTTCGCCTGCTCGATCCCCCCCTGCATGAATTCGTGCCCCAGAGCCCGATCAAGCAGAAGGAACTGGCAGTCAGCCTTGGAATTTCGCCCAAGGAAGTCAAGGCTCGCGGCGATGCGCTACATGAGTCCAATCCGATGATGGGACACCGTGGCGTGCGTTTGGGCATCACTTATCCGGAAATCACAGAAATGCAAATTCGCGCCATCTTTGAGGCGGCGGCGGAGCTCATTAAGAGCGGCAAGAAGTGTGTCCCGGAAATCATGATTCCCGTGACCTGCGATATCAACGAGTTGAAGCATCAGAAGCTGATCGTCAAGGCCGTCTACGAAGACGTGATTGCACGTAAGAAGATCGATGAAATCCCTTATTTGTTCGGGACGATGATCGAAATTCCTCGTGCAGCACTTCTCTCCGACCGCATGGCGCAAGAGGCCGACTTCTTCTCCTTCGGGACGAATGATCTGAGCCAGATGACCTTTGGATTCAGCCGTGATGATATCGGCGGGTTCATGGGTGACTATCTGGACAAGAAGATCATTGCCGCTGATCCCTTCCAGACCATTGATCAGGATGGCGTGGGCCAGCTGATCAAGATGTCCGTAGAGAAAGGCCGTCAGACCAAGAAGAATCTGAAGGTCGGTATCTGCGGTGAGCAGGGTGGCGATCCTGAATCAGTAAGATTCTGCTTCAAGGCAGGACTGAACTATGTGAGCTGCAGTCCTTATCGCGTGCCGATTGCCCGCCTGGCCGCCGCTCATGCGGCGCTCAAAGGCTAAGACGCCTGACGGAGCAAGTCTGAAAATGAAACCGCCCCGGGTTTAAATCCGGGGCGGTTTTTTTGTGATCAAATGGTTTAGCTATTATTTATTTTTTTGGCGATACAGCGTTCACATTTGGAGCGGGCGGGAGAGAACCATCAGGAGCATTATTGCCCTTCGGTATTCTGGCCCCCGGTCGTTTACCCTCACGCTTTTCCATGAAGTTTTTCATCAAGTCACGCATCTTGATGCGCTGTTCAGCGGTCAGAATTTTGCGAGCGGCCAACATCTGCTTGAGTTGCACTTTGGCTAGTTCTGAACGTACTTTTCCAATCTCATCAGCCAGTTTGAGAACCGCGGCTTCATCAACTGTTTCAGCGCCTATCAATTCTGCCTGTTTTTGAGCCAGCGACTGCATATTCGCACGCAATGAACTTAACTCATTTGAAGCCGAACCAACGATAGCCGCAATTTTACTTTGCTGTTCACTGGACAGATCCAATTGCTTTGCGACCATGGGTCGCAAAATCATCATCATCTCGCCCCCCCCCTCCATCATTTCGCCCCTGCCGGGACGCATGGGCGGAGAAGGACGAGCCCCTTGATCAACGGGTTCGTTTGCAACCGCGACAATCGACATCCCCATTACACATCCCAGCAACATTCCAAGACATTTCATTTCTTTTTCCCTTTCTCAATATTTACCAATGCTTGCCATACAGAACGTACGAGCCCCTTCACTTATTGTATTCGCTGATGCAAATTCCGCTCGCATACTCATCAAATTATTACAAAAACCACAAAATATCTGGTTTTTTTGCGATCCTTTAAGAGGCTGTTAATTTCTTCACATACATATGCCATTCAAGACTAATAGGTTACAGATTTCCTCTTCACTTACACCTTTTTTTTAAAGACTGGATACATCCACATTAAAGTTTTATTCCAACTTTAGAATGAGGCTATTACCACCACATATGGTGGCTTCTAATTAATTTAGTTCAACCTGTCGTGGGTAAAAAATATTTAACATAAAATCAATAAAAGCCCTTGCCTGCTTATATTTTCTCACCTATTGTCCTGCGTCAGCGGGTACAAGAGAAGACGATAAGCAATATGTTAATAACCTGTTAATAACTCGAAATTTTCATCGCTTTATTAGGCAATTGTTAATTTTTCGTGTGAGCCCCGAAATAGGGACATCTGTTTGAATCGACCAGAGGACCGGAGGGAGATTTATCGTGTCAGAAAATAATGCGACTGTGATGTGGAGTGAGGCTTGCGATCATCTGAGCAAGCTTTTGCATCCCGATATTTTTTCGCGTTGGATATCTGTGATTGAGCCGGGAACCATTGAGGGGCAAACGCTGACCCTGCGGGTAGGAAACAATTTTTACCAGACATGGCTTGAGGAGAATTATTTACATTTAATCAAGTCGGCGGTTTCAGCGGTTTCGGGTGAATCATATGACATCGTCTTTCAAGTGGCTAAAAGAACACTGGAGCCGGTCTCAGCTCCATCATCAGCAGTAGCCGAACCGGTGGTGACATCACCACGCCGGACGAGTGGAGTTCGTCAACCCGGTGGTCCTGTTTTCAATGCTAATTTTACCTTTGATGCTTTTGTGGTGGGGCCCTCCAATAATTTTGGTCATGCCGCGGCACTGGCTGTGGCTCAATCGCCGGCACGGGCTTATAACCCTCTTTTCATTTATGGCGGTTCCGGGCTTGGCAAAACCCATTTGATGCAGGCGATTGGCCATCATGTTCTGAAAAACTCGAATGCCAAGATTGCTTATTTGTCATCCGAGAGCTTTACAAACGAATATATCGAGGGGCTTCAGAATAAATCCCTGGTGCAGTTCCGTAAAAAATATAGGAGCATGGATCTTCTCCTGATTGATGATATTCATTTTTTGGCGGGTAAAGAACGCATGCAGGAGGAGTTTTTTCACACCTTTAATGCTCTTTTTGATGCGCACAAGCAGATTGTCCTGACCAGTGATCGCCCTGCAAGTGAGATCCACGGGTTGGAGCAGCGCCTGGTAACCCGCTTTGAGTGGGGTTTAGTAACAGAGCTTCAACCACCAGATCTTGAAACACGTATCGCCATTCTTCGCAATAAGCAGGCTCAGTGTGGTTTCAAACATTCTGATGAAATCATTCTCTTCATAGCTAAAACGATTCGTTCCAATATCCGGAGGCTTGAAGGTGCACTCATTCGCGCCACTTCGTATGCTTCCCTCATGAACCGCGCCCTTACCATTCAAGATCTCGAAACGCTACTTCGCGATACCATTGATCAGGAAAAGCAGGATGATCTTACCTTTGAGCACATTATGAAGGCCGTCGCCGATCATTATGACATCCGTCTGGTTGATATGACCAGTAAGCGCCGCCCGGCGGCCATCACAATGCCCCGCCAGATCGCGATGTACCTGTGTCGGTCACTGACCCCCTCCTCCCTTCCTGAAATTGCTGGAGCCTTCGGCAAGACACATGCCACAATCCTTCACGCCTATCGCGAAGTAGCACGGAAAATGGAAACTGATTCTGACCTCCGTCAGAATGTTACTCATCTCAGTCGTCTTCTGGAGAAGAAGAGTTGACAACTGTGTTCATAACAGGGAGAAATATTGTTGGTAACTTGCTGAAAGCATGTTATCACACTTTGCTCACACCCAAACATGGGGTGTCATGAACAGGTGTGGTAATTCAATTTCTGTCTGTTATTATGGTTCTTTTGTGTGAATTTGAAGTTGTTGATGTTGTTAACAGGGTATAATACGGCTGATATTTAATTGATTATATAAAGAATAATATTCTTCAATTGTTGATAGTTCGAATCCGGAGGTTAAATGAAACTTGTTATTGCCAAAGATGCCGTCATGTCTGGACTCCAACTGGTTCATGGCGTAGTGAATGTACGCCCCACCCTCCCCGTGCTTTCAAATGTTCTGATGGAGGCCAAGAATGACAAACTTTGGCTTACCACAACCGACATGGATGTGACCATGCGATGCGCGGTTGATGCCAAAATTGGAAAGGCTGGAGCCACGACCGTTCCAGCGCGCCGGTTGTTCAGCATTATCCGCGAACTTCCTGCTGACAATATCGAGATTGAAGTCGATGATAAAAATGCGGCTTCCATTACCTGTGGATCAGCATTTTTCAAGATAAACGGATTACCGGATGATGAATTCCCAGCCATTCCACCCAATGAGGGCGGCCATACCTTTACGGTGGATCAGAAGGTTTTGAAGCAGATGCTTCAGAAAACATTTTATGCTGCCTCCACGGATGAAACCCGGTTTATTTTGAATGGCACTTTGATGAGTTTCAAAGGGAATAAGCTCACCCTGGTGGCCACCGATGGACGGCGGCTTGCTTTGACGGAAAACGAAATAGAATTTCCGAAAGAGGCTGAATGTGAAGCGATTGTGCCGACCAAGGCAGTGAATGAACTTATCCGCATTTTGAAGGACGAAGGAACGGTCAAAATTTTTGTTGGTAAAAATCAGGCCACGTTTGAATTCGATGACGTGACCTTAACCACCAAGTTGATTGAAGGCACTTATCCTAATTTCCGGCAGGTCATTCCGGGACAATGTGAACAGCGGATCGCCGTTGACCGGGAAGTCTTTTTGACGGCGCTCAAGCGTGTAGCCTTGTTGACCAGCGACAAATCGAGCTCCATCAAGCTGACTTTCGGGAAAAACAAACTCAAAATCAGTGCTTCCTCTCCGGATGTGGGTGAAGCCCATGAGTCTGTGGCCATCAAGTATAATGCCAAGGATATTCAGGTGGCCTTTAATCCTGACTATATTATGGAGCCCCTGCGAAACATCGCCAATGATGAGATTTACGTTGAATTGACGGATGAACTCAGTCCCGGCGTGATCAAATGCGATGTCCCGTTTATTTATGTCCTGATGCCGATGCGCATTTCGTAAAGACCGGCATCATTTGATGAAAAACCACAGGATGACTCCTGTGGTTTTTTTTATGGCAAATTATTCTTGCCTCCTGTCCTTTAAACCGTATTATCTGCGCCCTTAGTAGTTCGGGAAGTTCCTGAACGGAAGCGAGTGTTGTGCCTCTCCGGCACAGCCAAAGCGGATTGCCTGTCTCAGATGGGCTTAATATATAAGGAGGCGAGTATGGATACTGTTCAAGAAACGGCGGAGCTTACCGTCAAGGACCTGCTTGATGCAGGGTTGCATTTCGGTCATCAGACCAAGCGTTGGAATCCCAAAATGAAACCGTTTGTCTTCGACAAGCGTAATGGGATTCATATCATTGACCTTACCAAAACCCTCGAGCAGCTCGAGAAAGCCAAGCAATTCGTTTATGAAACGGCTGCCCGTGGCCGTCCCATCCTGTTCGTTGGCACCAAGAAGCAGGCCCAGCAGGTTACTAAGGAAATTGCGACGTCCTGTGGGCAGCCGTATGTCAGTACCCGCTGGCTTGGCGGCACATTGACAAACAGCCTGACCATCCGCAAGCGGATCAAATACATGCACCAGGTTGAAAAGATGGAGAAGGACGGCGATTTCGAAAAAATGCCCAAGAAGGAAGTGGCGGTTTTGCGTAATGAGCTGGAAAAACTCCGTAAAAATCTTTCAGGTTTGTCCAAAATGGACGACAAGCCCGGTGCTATGTTTGTGGTTGACGTGAACCGTGAAGCCATCGCCATTGCCGAGGCTAACCGGTTACACATTCCTGTGATTGCCATTGTGGACACGAACACCAATCCCGATCCTGTGGACTACCCGATCCCGGGAAATGATGATGCGATTCGAGGCATTAAGATGATCGCTGGTGCGCTGGCGACGGTTATCATCAAGGGCGTTGCGGAATATTCCAAGATCGCGGTTGAGGAAAGCAAGAAGCGGGAAGCCGCTCAGGGACAGGATCAGGCGGATGGCGATAGGCGCCCTTCTGGCCCGCGTAAGCCCCGTGGCGAGAGTCGAAGCCCACGTCGGCGGACCGGTGGCGGCGCTCCCAAGCATGATGCTGAGGCCCCTGTAGCGCCTCAGGCTTGATTCCCCCTTCCCTCCTCCGTAATCCCCCCCGGGACTACGGAGGGAGGGTATTTAGAGACTCTCAATTCAGGAGAAATGACAATGGCTGATATTACTGCAGCAATGGTTCAGGAATTACGTGAAGCGACCAATGTCGGAATGATGGAATGTAAACGTGCCTTGGTGGAGGCCGGTGGCAATAAGGATCAGGCGATTCGTCTGCTTCGTGAGCGCGGTATGGCTATCGCGGCCAAGAAGGCGACTCGAGCCGCTAATCAGGGATTAATCGCTGCTGCTGGTGACAGTAAGACGGGCGCACTGATTGAAATCAACTGCGAGACCGACTTTGTGGCGAAAAATGAGAACTTCCAAAAGTTCGTCAAGGCCATGGCTAACCAGGCGCTCTCGATTCCCGATGGCAAAATTACGGAAGTCACCAAGTCCGAAATGGCGGCTAAGATCGCCGAAATCGGGGAAAATCTGATCGCCAAGCGGAACATCAGTTACAAGCTTCAAGGTTCAGGGTTGGTGGCTACCTATATCCATTTGAACGGGAAACTGGGCGTGATGGTTGAGTTGGGATGTGGTAAAGACGCCTCCGCAACTAGTCCTGTGGTTCAAGAATTGGCAAAAGATATTACGCTTCATGTTGCGGCCTGCAGTCCTCGCTATCTGGTGAGCAAAGAAGTTCCTGCGGATGTGGTTGCTGCTGAGCGGGAAATTTATGCCAAACAAGTGGTTGGAAAACCGGCAAACATCGTAGATAAGATCGTGGATGGGAAGATGGCTAAGTTCTACTCTCAGGTCTGCTTGATTGATCAGGGCTTTGTCAAGGATCCCGATACGTCGATTACCAAGCTTTTGGAGGCTAAGGGTAAAGAGGTGGGCGATACTCTGACGATCCGTCGCTTCGTCCGATGGCAATTGGGTGAGTAACGGTTTAATGTAAAATGGCTGGGGCAGGGGTATCTCCCCTGCCCCTTTTAGTTTATACTCACAACATGGCAGTGTTTAAATATCCACGGTATGCTAGAAAAAATTCATTAGCCATGGCTGATGGAGGCGTCTCGATTTCATCGATGGTTGGGTCTTTGGTCAGTTCATTGAAGTTGGATGAACAAGGCCGGATGGGTATATTGATTGAGAAGTGGGCCACGGCGGTGGGAACAGGCATAGCCGCTCATACCCGGCCCGGCCGATTGATTAACAAGGAATTGACCATTTTCGTCGACAGTTCACCCTGGCTGAGTGAACTCCAGCGTTGTGCCAAAAAAGAGCTGCTGACCAAATTGCAGAGCGTTTTTGGGTGCGACGTAATCAAGACTATCCGTCTCAGCATGGATCCAGGCCAAGAGTAAGTCAGCCCGCCTCAGTCTCTTGCAGGTTCACGATTTTATCTGCATCCTTCAAGATGTGTAGTTCAGGGTAATCATACCTTGATGGGGAGTGGTGATTCCCAATGATATTTTTGACCACGTCAATTTTATCCGGGGGAAATCCTATGGATTCAAGGAGTTTCCCGGCTATGGGGGGACCATATTCTTCCTGTGTTACTCCGGTATTATAACCCAGCTTTTGTTCTGAAACTTTGATACCGATATCGTGAAGCAGCGCCACCGCAATAACGATTTCCTCATCGCCACAGGGATGGCTATGAAAAATCTTCTCTGCATGGAACAGCACTTTTAGTGCGTGTTCAATCCGGCGGTTATCATTTTCAAAATATTGTATCAGTAATCTTGCGATCTTGGCTCTGGGCGTATTCATTGAGACATGAAATATCCCCTTTTGACTCAGGCTGGCAATTCTTTTTTCAATGCATTGATTTCATCCTCGATCTCTTCAATCTTTTGCCAGTGTGCGAGGGAAGCATGATGTACACTAATGAATTCTGTCCGGCCTGCGCAATGTTCGGGAAGTTTTTCTTTTAAGTCCTTCAGAACATCTTGAAGTTTTGCTAGTTTGTCCAGTTTGGCTTTCTCTTCTTCCTTATTCATTATTTTTCTCCTGTTTTACACACGTCTTTCTTTATCATTTCCCCCGTTTAATGATCACGGCCAAAATGGAAATATCAGCAGGATTAACTCCAGAGATGCGAGCGGCTTGCCCGAGCGATTCTGGTCGAATACGTTTTAATTTTTCCCGACACTCAAACCGCAGAACATCCAGTTTATCGTAATCGACCCAATCAGGAATCCTCTGGTCTTCCAGAGAACGTGCCCGTTCGATCTGCAAATTTTCCCGGTTAATATATCCTGCATACTTGACAAGTATTTCAACTTGAGAAGTGACTAAATGGTCCGCATTTATCACTGATGGCAAATCATGATACGTAACCTCTGTTCTACGAAGTAGTTGCGATAAAGATTGACCATTATAAAAAGTCGCGTCCAGCCGTTTAATTTCATTTTCTATCAATAAATTATAATTTTCAAACAACTTTATGTCTTGCTTTGGGATGATCCCCAAATCACGTGCAAAAGGGAGCATACGAAATATGGCGTTATCCTGGCGTAAAATGAGACGATGCTCGGCACGAGATGTAAACATACGATAAGGTTCATTGGTTCCCTTGGTAACAAGGTCATCAATCAAGACTCCGATATAGGCATCCCCTCGCCCAAGCACAAAAGGAGCAACCCCTCTCAATTTATTCACAGCATTCACACCCGCGACAAACCCCTGCCCTGCGGCCTCCTCATACCCGGTGGTGCCGTTAATTTGTCCCGCCAGATAAAGATGCTCGATCAACTTCGACTCTAAGGTATGGGACAATTGGGTCGGATCCGAGTAGTCATATTCGATGGCATAAGCCAGATTAGTAAACACGGCGCGTTCTAGTCCAGGAATAGAATGGATCATTGCGATTTGGATATCTTCAGGAAGACTATTAGATGTCCCATTCGGGTAAATCTCTGGAGTAGTGCGTCCTTCTGGCTCCAGAAAAACATGATGGCTGTCTTTATCAGCAAATTTTACGACTTTATCCTCAATCGAGGGACAATACCGTGCGCCAGTTCCCGTAATTATTCCACCATACATTGCGCTTTGATTAAGATTTGCGCGAATTATGTTATGAGTCTCTGGATTGGTATGAGTAAGATAACATGGGAGTTGGTTATCACCAGGGGGCCACGGCCGCAAGGCTGGATGTTCCACGTGGAACATTACCGATTTCCCCGTCCGCTCGGCTCCACTATCGGCGGACTTTTGTTCCACGTGGAACATTTTTATTTCTTCGCGGGTCTGATACGAAAAAAAGGGTGGAGGGACTTCTCCTGGTTGTTCGATCGTTTTACTCCATTCGATGCTATCTTTGTGAAGACGTGGGGGCGTCCCGGTTTTTAAACGTCCGAGCCTGAATCCAATCTTTTTCAGGGATTGGCTAAGTTGCGGGGCTGCGGGTTCTCCTTTTCGGCCCCCTGGAAATGATGTCTTACCAATATGGATAACACCGCCAAGGAAAGTGCCAGTAGTCAGAATGACACTTTTCCCGGCAATTAGGCTGTTGTCTAAGAGGATTACACCGCAAATCTGTCCGTTATTTAGCCAAAGGTCATTTACTTGTCCCTCAATAATGGTCAAATTATTGGTCGTTTCAACTACCCGCCGCATCCGGTCTGCATAGGCGTATTTATCGCATTGAGTTCTAAAAGCCTGAACTGCGGGGCCTTTTTTCGTATTTAAGGTTCGGAACTGGATTCCTGTGTAGTCACTATTTTTGCCCATCTCGCCTCCGAGGGCATCAAGTTCACACACGATGTGTGACTTGGCTATACCGCCAATCGAAGGATTGCACGACATTCTGGCGATCGTCAAACGATCCATGGTGAGCAGTGCGGTGTTGGCGCCCATTCTTGCCGAGGCGAGTGCTGCCTCGCAGCCTGCATGTCCGGCACCAACCACAATAATATCGAATTCGCTCATTATGTTCATTTCCCAATGCAAAAACGGGAGAAGATATTATTTAGCAATTCGTCGTGATAGGTCCGTCCTGTGACCTCCCCCAGGGTTTCGAGTGCGCCGCGAAGTCGTGATGCCGCCAAGGCAGGTTCTGGGGTAGGGCGGATCAATAGTAAGCCGGCCTCAACGACATCCTTGTGGGCGGAGACCAACAAATGGCGGTGACGTTCTGATATCGTAGCATGCGGGGGGCTTCCGCCCTTGACTCCCAATATATTTATAATCTCTTGCTTAAGCGCATCAATACCGATGCCATTCTTCGCACTTATAAATAAATGGGACCAATTAGTCTTTTTGGTCTCATCGGTCTGCAATATGATTTCATCATATTTATTTATTGCGATCACAAGCTTATTTTGGTTTAATTTTTTGATAGTTGCAATATCGCTGTCATCAATTCCAATCGTTCCGTCAACTACATAAATATTACAATCAGAATTAGTTATAGCTTTAAATGCCCGGCTTACCCCTTCTTTTTCGATCTCGCAGGGGGTCTCGCGTAAGCCAGCTGTATCAATAATTCTGACCAAAAAACCATTAATGACTATCTGTTCCTCTATGGTGTCGCGCGTGGTGCCTGCAATGGGTGTTACAATGGCTCGTTCTTTGCCAACAAGTGCGTTGAGCAAGGTCGACTTACCCACGTTAGGTTTTCCTGAAATCACAACCAAGGCGCCTTCGCGCAGCAAATGTCCCTCGTCCCAGGAGCTAAGTAAGCGTTTGAATTCAGCCTCAACGTCATGGCTTCGGGCAATAATATTCTGCATGATGGAATCAGGAAGTTCATCCTCGGAGAAATCAAGCGTGGTCTCCAGATTTGCGGCAAGAGAAAGCGTGTGATCGTAAAGCCGGTCGAAATCCTTACTCAGGGTGCCTGTCAGTTGTTCAAGAGCGGCATCGGCAGCACGGTCGGAGCGGGCACGGATGAGGTCAAGAACGGCTTCAGCCTGGAGGAGATCAATACGACCGCTCAAAAATGCGCGCTGCGTGAATTCCCCTGGTTCAGCCATTCTGGCGCCAGCCTCCAGAACAGTGCGAAGAATCCTTTTGGCTGCGGCAGCGCCGCCATGTCCCTGAATTTCAACAGCATCTTCCCGGGTATAGCTATGTGGGGAGCGGTAGATCAGCAGAATCACTTCATCTGCCAGTTTGTTGGCGTTGATGATGGATCCGTGTACAAAAGACTGGGCGGGGCGCTGTGAGGGTGGTGGTGCTTTGCCTTTGAAGATGGCATCAGCAATCGTGAGGCTCGTCGGCCCGGAGAGTCGGACAATGGCGATGGCCCCTTCGCCGGGAGCTGTGGCGATTGCGGCAATGGTATCTGTGTGTGGTGCGCTCATGCGCCAGTGATTATTCAAAAACCCAGTCTTTTAACCATATTTATCTTTGGGCCATATTATTTGCGAAATTTCTGCGCTTCCTCTACAATCCGCAGTTCAATTCATGTCTTATTAAAAGGTTAGGATTCTATGGAACTGAAGAACGAAAATCAGGCGCCTCAAACGCCGCCGTCTGATCAAAAGAAAAAGACGGAGATGACGCCTCCGGCCAAGTTATCGCCCCGTGGACTTTTAATATGGTTTGCCATTATTGGTCTCATGTTGATGGCTTACCAATTTTACCGCGAAGATCAACAGCCAACAGCTGAACTGAATTATAATCCCGACTTTGTCAAACTGGTGGAATCGGGTGAGATTCCGGAATGTGAGATTGTGTCGGAAATCTCCGGGAACCAATTTATCCGTGGAACCCAGAAGAGCATTGATCCACGTACCGGGAAACGCAAACAGTTCAAGGTGGATGTCATGGTGACAGATAATCTGCCGGGGTGGCTGCAGGATAATAATGTCAAATTCAAGTTCCGCCGTGAAAGCCCGTATTTCTGGCAGATCGTTTCCAGTGCCTTGCCGATTCTGTTGTTATTAGGGCTTTTGTGGTTCATGTTTTCCCGCCAGATGAAGGGGATGGGGCAGGGGGCTCTAAGCTTTGGTAAAAGCCGCGCGAAAATGTTGAACCGCGACAAGAACAAAGTCACATTCAAGGATGTGGCGGGGGTGGAGGAGGCTAAGGAAGAGGTCCAGGAGATTATTGATTTCCTGAAGGATCCCAAGCGATTCCAGAAACTCGGTGGACGCATTCCCAAGGGAGTTCTCTTGATGGGGCCCCCGGGAACAGGAAAGACCTTGATGGCCAAGGCGATTGCCGGTGAAGCGGGTGTTCCTTTTTTTAACATCAGCGGTTCGGATTTTGTGGAAATGTTTGTTGGAGTAGGGGCCTCGCGTGTTCGCGATATGTTCGAACAGGGGAAGCGGAATGCGCCATGTATTATATTTATAGACGAAATTGACGCGGTGGGCCGCAGCCGGTTTTCCGGAGTGGGCGGTGGCCACGATGAGCGCGAGCAGACATTAAATGCCTTGCTGGTTGAGATGGATGGATTTGATACCCAGGAGGGCGTTATCATTATTGCCGCCACAAATCGCCCCGATGTTCTGGATCCCGCCTTGCAGCGTCCAGGCCGTTTTGACCGTCAGATTGTGATTGATCTGCCGACATTGGATGGACGCGAAGCCATCCTGAATATTCATGCCCGTGGCATCAAGTTGTCACCCACGGTTGACCTGCGCCGTATTGCGCGCGGCACGCCGGGATTTTCCGGGGCCGACCTGGCCAATCTGATGAATGAAGCGGCCCTGCTGGCGGCCCGTAGCGGCAAAGAATCAGTGGCTCTTCCGGATCTCGAAGAGGCTCGTGACAAAGTGCGGTGGGGACGCGAGCGGCGAAGCCGTGTGTTGGATGAGAAGGAAAAGAAAGTGACCGCCTATCACGAAACCGGACATGCTCTGGTGACACTCCTCGTAGAAGAGAGTGAGCCGATTCACAAGATCACGATTATTCCACGTGGCAATGCCTATCTTGGTGCCACAATGCAGCTTCCTGAAAAAGATCGCTATATGGAGGGCAAGAATAAACTCAAGGGTATTCTTGCCACGATGATGGGTGGACGCGTGGCTGAAGAACTGATCTTTGGTGAC
>Ga0118677_10009837_pt1 | contig 14805 bp, 11 predicted proteins | sample AliMusrvi5mmetaG_FD_86154 | JGI IMG/M metagenome (GOLD analysis project Ga0118677, IMG submission 86154)
GAGAAGCTTGGCGTCGGGAACGGAAGCGAGAAATTTCTTGGTGGTGCCCAGGCTGGGGCTATCTTCCAGGCAATCCCAGGCAAACAGAGGCTTGGTCATGGCAACGATCAACGTGGCCCTCCTTGCGTAGTGATGATGCTCTAATATGCATCGCAATAGATACCCGCACCAGATCAGGCGTGGTCGAAAAATCGAAGAAAATTGCCGCCGGGTTGAAGAAAACAGCAGAGAAAACCGCGTGTTGCGAGGAAGGGCATTTTCAGCCCCGCATCAAAACCTTTATCTCAAACAACTTGCGATCATCGTAAACGGCTCACCCGTCCCCGCTTGAACTGGCTTTTGCCGGATTATATCGTTAGAATCGAAAGAAGGTACGGACCTGACAATTGAGGTCGGCGATGCTTTGTCGATCAGTGATCTAACATGGTTGGAGTGCCGTGTTCAACCTATCCGAATGAACGATACTTTGGCCTTGGCTGCCATGGAGGCTTTTTTAGAAGCCTCCGACGTGACGCGCGTGCCGATGCCGCTCGCCGTCTACGAGCGCGCATGTCGCATTCGAGCAATTCACAATTTCAAACTTGCCGACGCTATGCACCTGGCGGCCGCGATTGAGGGCGGTTGTGGTCTGCTGCTTACCAACGATTATTGTCTAGGCACTTTTCGCGATATCACGGTTGAGATTCTGCCGTGAGGTGGCCAATCCCACTTTCGTAGGCAGTCATCGTCCCTTGATTTTTTCGCGGATAAGGGGCATAAATGCATTGTCCTTACCCGATCGGCAGCGGCGTGGTGGAGGGCGCTTGCCGTCACTTGGTGAAGGACCGGGTGGAACGGACCGGCATGCGTTGGCGAATCGCTGGCGCACAGGCGATTCTCAGCCTAGCGTCGGCAAGCAGTCAGAGCTGCAACTGAAAAAGCTTTACAAGCACGCTATCCCACGCGCATCCAGACCGCTTTAAGATACTCAGTCTCCGGCACGGTGGCCGATACGGGATGATCGGCCGCTGCCCCGGTGCGGGCAAGAAACTGCATCGGCCGCGCTGCGTGCCGTTCGGCCGTCTCTGCCGAGGCTGCGGAAATCAATTCACCTGCCTGATAGGCCGATTGTCGCAAAAGCTTAACAAAATCATCCTCCTTCAATAGTCCGGAGCAGCAGCAGCTCAAGAACAGCCCGCCGGGCTTTACTAATCGCATCGCCAGGCGATTCAAGTCGAAATGCTTGCGCGTGCCCTCTTCTAACTCGGCACGGCAACGGATCAGTTTGGGCGGATCGAGCACGACGACATCGTAGCGGCGATCCAAGCGCAGCATCTCTCGCATGTAGGCGAAGGCGTCATCCTGCACAAAACGGACGCGGGCCTGGTTCAAGTTGGCATTTTCCCGGGCCAGCTTCAACGGTTCTTCATCGAGATCGACGCCCGTCACCTCGGCTGCCTTGCCCAGACACTTGGCCTGCACGGCAAACCCACCGGTATAGCAACAGAGGTCGAGCACCGTGCGGCCTTCGCAGAACTCGGCCAGACGCTTGCGATTCTCGCGCTGGTCGCAGAAGAAGCCTGTCTTATGGCCGCCGACAAATCGAACGCGGAACCGCGTGCCGTATTCGCGAATGGTCACTTCCTGCGGCAAGTCATCCGAGGCAAAGCCCGGTGGCTCGTAGCCTTCTTGGCTAAGGAACTGGGGACTGGGCCGTACAACGGAAAACTTGGTGCCCAGAGCAGGGGCTAATCGGGCAAGAATCGCCTCCGCCCGCTGGTACATGCCCAATGTGTAAGCCTCGGCCGAAAGCACGTCGCCCAGGCGATCGACGACCAAACCCGACAGACCGTCTGCCTCGGCATGGATCAAGCGGTAGGCGTCGGTCACTTCGTCCAGTCGAAGCATGTCGCGGCGGAGCGCCACGGCTTCATCAAGCTTGTTTTGCCAGGCAGCGTTGTCGGGCAGTTCTTCTCCATGGAAGACCATGCGGACGGCGATCTCGCTCCGCGGATTGTAGAGGCCATAGCCCAGCACGCGGTCGTTCGGTCCATAAACCGCCAGCAGATCGCCCAGCTTGGCCTTTTCTACACGATCGATCCGCTTGCGATAAAGAAACGGGTGCCAGCTTGGCGAGCGGACGAACGCCGCTGGAATCGGCGCGGAAGGGTCCGGCGCGAGGGGGCGCTGGCGAAAGATGTCGCCTATGAATGATTCAGGCGGTAGTTTACCGGTTTCCTTACTCATTTGCCTACGTTTACCCTGCCGGAGCCAGAGTTGCATTTTTCCTGGAAACAAAACCTCCACTCCCCATTCTACACTCGCTTGGTTAACTAATGCAACGCGGGAAGGATACCATTATTGTACCCATCACTTCCTGCACCAACGGCGTTATGTAAGAATTTCGGGGAGGAGAATTGGAGAATTCCGGGGGGAATTCCAGTGGTACGGTTCGTCCATCACGAACGAGGCAAACCGCCCTTGCCAGAGATACCCGCGCCATTTTTCGCGGAAGTTGATCCACCGCGAGTAACGCCGATGCACCTAGCCGATGGCCCACCGCAGGCCGTCTTCGGACGCCGGGGCCGCGACCAAATGAGTATGGTTTGGCATAAGGTAAAATAACTCCAAATCGCCACCCCCTCTTCGCGGCACCACTCGGCCATCAATTCCAAGTAGGCCGCATAGTCTCCGTCTTGGCTAGGTTATGATCGAGGCCCCAACCCCCCGTTGACCACCCCACCCGGACGAACCATAATGTGTGGTTCTGCGTCCATTTCTGAAAACCAATGATTTCCCTCTCCCTCAAATGCCCATCATCGTACAAAAGTTTGGCGGCTCCAGCGTGGCCGACAGCAAAAAAATTCTGGCCGCCGCCCGCAAGGCCATCCGTGCCCAGCAGCAAGGCAACCAAGTCGTGGTTGTCGTCAGCGCCATGGGCGACAATACCGACTTACTCATTGATCTGGCCCAACAGATCACCGACCAGCCGCCGGCGCGCGAGATGGACATGCTGCTCTCCACGGGCGAGCAGGTCAGCGTGGCGCTAATGGCCATGGCGATTCATTCGCTGGGCCACAAGGCGCTCAGTCTGACCGGCGCCCAGATCGGCATCGTGACCGACAGCACGCACACCAAGGCCCGCATCCAGTCGATCTCGACCGAGCGCATTCGCAAAGCATTGGATGCCGGCAGCATCGTCATTGCCGCCGGGTTCCAGGGGATCGACGAAAGCCTCGACATCACGACCCTTGGACGCGGCGGCAGCGACACCACGGCCGTCGCCCTGGCCGCCGTGCTACATGCCGCCGCCTGCGAAATCTATACCGACGTGGACGGCGTTTATACGACCGATCCCCGCGTCGTACCCGAGGCTCGGCAACTTCGCCAGATCAGCTACGACGAAATGCTCGAGCTGGCCACGGCCGGGGCCGGCGTGATGCATAACCGCTCGATCGAATTCGCCAAGAAGTTCTGCGTGCCGGTCCACGTCCGCAACAGCTTCAGCGACAAGAATGGCACGATGATCGTCAGCGAACCGGAAGTTGCCGGCCTACCGATCTGCGGCGCCGCGATGATCAAAAATGAGGCCCGCGTTACCGTGCTCGGCGTACCCGACCGGCCGGGTGCGGCGATCACGATCTTTGCCAAGGTCACGGCCAAGAGCATCTCCATGGACATGATCGCCCAGAACGTCGCAGCCGATGGTCGTACGGACATCTCTTTCTCGGTTTCTCGCGACGATCTGCCTCACACCATCCGCGCGGTGGAAGAGGCCGTTCGGGAACTTGGCGCCGAAGGCCACAACTGCGACGACGAGGTGTCGAAGATTTCGATTGTCGGCCTGGGCATGGTTACGCAACCCGGCGTGGCCGAGCGGATGTTCCGCGCCCTGGCGGAAAAGGGGATCAATATCCAGATGATCACCACGGGCGAGATCAAGATCTCAGTGCTCGTGGCCCGTGAACACGCCCAAGAGGCTTTGCGGACGGTCCATGCCGAATTCAATCTGGGCAAAGAGCCGGAGGGAATTGCCGCAAGGCCGGCGGTGACGCCTAAAGCGAATCTGGCAAACGACGTCGTCGCCCGCATGGAGAAAATGGAACAGTTAATCATTGAAGAGATCAGTCTCGACGAGTCGCAGGCCCGGGTGACCATCAACGCAGTGCCCGACATTCCGGGTCTGGCGGCCCAGGTCTTCGACGAGGTGGCCCAGTCAGGCGTGGTTGTCGACATGATCGTGCAAAACGTGGGCCGTGAAGGCCGTACGAATATCTCCTTCACCATGCCCCAGCAGGATCTGGAAAAATCGCTCCGCGTCATTCGCGAGCAGGCCGAGGGTCTGGGCTGTCCTCCGCCCGATAGTTCGCCGCGCGTGGCCAAGTTGTCGGTATTTGGCGTCGGCATGAAAAGTCACACCAGCGTTGCCAGTCGCCTGTTTGCCGCATTGGCTGGCGAAGGAATCAATGTCGAGTTGATCAGTACGACCGAGGTTCGCATGAACGTGATTGTGGCCGGCAATCACGGCGAGAGAGGTCGCGCAGCACTGTTGAAGGAGTTCGCCGACGCCATGGGGTAGGCGAGACGCCTACGCTCGGCCTCCTTGCCCAACTTCGCCGCTGGCAAGTCGGACCGCAGCGGTGAAATAAGCGAGTTTGCCCGCTCGTAAACCGTCCATTATTGAGGTAAACTGGTAATTCGTCGAGCCGGAGCACTCGAAGTCCCGGCTTTAGCCGGTCCCCTGCGGCAGTGTTTTCCGCCTCGATGCGGGACTATGGGCTCGCGGGCCTTGCAAACCGCACCGTAACGGTGTAAAGAAGGGGAACGGAAAACTCTATCCATGATCTCGATCTCACGTAGGACATTCTTTTGAAAGGTGGAAGCGATGAAAAGCTATGGTAAGTGGGGCCTCTTGACAATCTTGCTCGTTGCTGGGGCGTTTTTCCTTGGTGCCAAGACTGCGCCACCCAAACCGATCAAGCGGGTCGGCATGGTCGTCGGCGTCAAGCCGGACAAAATCGAAGAATACAAGCGGCTGCACGCCGACTCCAATGCGGGTGTCCGCGACCTTTTGACCAAGTATCACATGCACAACTTCTCGATCTACCTCCAGCAGATCGAGGGCAAGTGGTATGAGTTCGGCTACTATGAATACACGGGTGACGATTTTGATGGAGACATGGCGAAATTGGACGCGGAGCCACGGAATACCGAATGGCTCAAGCTCTGCGACCCCATGCAGCAGCCGCTGCCCGGTGAGAAGAGTTGGACAAAAATGGAGCGGGTTTACTACAATCCGTAAAACGATGACTACCATGCGAGCCGCCGTTCTGCACGGCATTCACGATCTGCGCGTTGAAGAGCGAACCGCGCCGGAACCGGGTCCGGGGCAGGTACTGCTGCGGATTCGCCGCGCGGGGATCTGCGGATCCGACATACATTACTTTGAGGACGGCCGCGTTGGCAGCTTCGTGGTCACCGCTCCATTCATTCTCGGCCATGAAGTGACCGGCGATGTGGCGGCCTTGGGAGAAGGCGTGGATGGACCGTGCCTGGGCCAGCGGGTTGTGGTCAATCCGGCCCGACAATGCGGACAATGCGACTATTGCCGGAGCGGTCGAGGCAATCTCTGCCGCCGCGTGCGAATGCTCGGCAGCGCCAGTACCAAACCGCCGACCAACGGCGGATTCTGCCAGTACCTGGCGATCGGCGTCGAGCAATGCTTTCCCATCGGCCCGGAAATCGACGATGAGATTGCAGCCATGATGGAGCCGTTTGCCGTGGCGTTGCATGCAGCGCATCGGGCCGGTGCGCTGGCTGGCAAGCGAGTGCTCGTGACCGGTGGCGGACCGATCGGCCTACTGGCAATCATCGTCGCCCGAACCTATGGCGCTGCCATCGTGGCCTTGAGCGATCCGGTGGAGAATCGGCGTGCGATGGCCAGACAGGTCGGGGCCGATGCCGTGCTCGATCCGACTGCTGCAAGCTTTAGCGACGAAGTGGCCCGGCTGACCGGCGACGGGTTTGACGTGATGTTCGAGGCATCTGGCTCACCCCCGGCGGTTCGGCAGGCGTTCGAGGTCGTGCGTCGGGGCGGCACGCTGGTGCAGATCGGCTCGATTGCGCAACCGGAAATCTCGCTGCCCGTCAATCAATTGATGGTTCGGGAGATCCAGTTCGTCGGCTCGTTTCGCTACGGCAACGTGTTTGAAGAAGGTGTTCGTCTGCTGGCCGCTGGGCGGGTTGACTTGCGACCGTTGGTCAGCGAGGTCTTTCCCCTGGCCCAGGCCCCCCAGGCACTGGAGGCGGCTTGTCAGCGTGATCGCGTGGTCAAGGTACAGATCGATTTGAATTAAATGAAGAATAACGAACTGAAGAACAAAGTGGCCCTGATCACAGGGGCGAGCAAAGGCTTGGGCAAGGCAATGGCCCTGGCACTAGCCGAGGCCGGGGTGAAAGTGGCCCTGGTTTCGCGGGATGAAAAGCTGCTCCATGAGGTCGCGGCACAGGTCGCGGCCATCGGTACTGAAGCGGCCGTTATTCCCACTGATGTGGCCGATGAGGCCCAGGTCGTTGCCTTGGAAAAGGACGTCTCCGCCCGCTTCGGCCGCATTCAGATTTTGATCAACAACGCCGGCATCAATCTTCGCAAACCGATCACCGATTTCACGTTGGAAGAGTGGAATCGCATCCAGACCGTGAATGTCACCAGCGCGTTTCTCATGTCGCGCTCGTTCGTGCCGCATCTCCTTGGGCAGGGCTATGGCCGGATCATCAACATGACGTCGATGATGAGTCACGTTTCGCTCCCCGGCCGGACCGCCTATTCAACGAGCAAAGCCGCGTTGCTCGGATTTACCAAGGCACTGGCCCTGGAACTTGCCTCCGAGCAGATTACGGTCAACGGCATCAGCCCCGGACCTTGTACGACGGAAATCAACCAGCCGCTCTTGGAGAATCCCGAGTTGACTCAGTTCTTCCTCTCGCGGATCCCCGTGGGCCGCTGGGGACGGCCGGAGGAAGTTGCCCAGTTGGCCCTGTTTCTGTGCAGCGATGCCGGCGGGTTCATCACGGGAACCGATATCGTGATTGACGGCGGCTGGACGGCACAATAATTTCAACTAAAGGTTTCCATCCATGAAGTACAACTTGCTCGGCCGTACGGGATTGAATATCTCGCGGCTAAGTTTTGGCGCCTCGTCGCTGGGCGGTGTTTTCCGGCCGGTCGACGAAGCGGATGCGATCCGCGCCGTGCATGCGGCACTAGACTGCGGGATCAACTACTTTGACGTAGCGCCCGCCTACGGTGGAACGCGGAGCGAAAGCGTGCTGGGCAAGGCCCTCCGCGGCGTTCCCCGCGATCGATATTATCTCTCCACGAAAGTCGGCAAGTATACCGACCCGGCAGCCTACGGCAACGATACGCTGGATTATTCGCGTGCGCGGATTCGCGCCTCGCTGGACGAGAGCGCCGCACGCATCGGCGTTGCATACTTTGATATCATCCACATCCACGATATCGAGTACCAGGGGCGGAAACATGCAGAATGGGCACTGACCGAAGGGCTGGCCGCCGTGCAGGAACTCAAACGCGAGGGCCGCATCGGCGCGGTCAGTTTTGGCATCTATCCGATCGATCTCTGGCATCGGATCTTCAACCACTATGAGATCGACGCCGGCCTGGTCCACAATCATTACTGTCTCAACGACACACAGCTTCTGGGGCTGCTGCCGAAGGCCCGCGAAAAGGGAATTGGCGTGATCAACGGCTCGCCATTTGCCAGCGGCTTGCTGATCGACCGTGGCCCGCCTGACTGGCATCCGGCCTCGGCGGCCGATCGCGCGGTGTTTCGCCGGGCAGCCGAATTCTGCCGGCAGCAAGGGAGTGAGATCAGCAAGCTGGCCCTACAGTTCTCCAGCCAGAACGATGAGATTCCCACGACCCTGTTCAGTTCGGCCAGTGTTGCGTCGGTCCAGCGAAATGTCGCCTGGCACGAAGAACCGTTCGATCCGCAGCTCTTGGCCGAAGTACAGCGGATCTTACAGCCGGTCCTCAATAAGGAGTGGGATTATTAAACAGCAGAGGGGTGACGAGACAGCTATGCCAACCGACGCGACTTCCGATGCCGCACTGGTCGCGAACGACATCCTTGCCGCGGGCTTGGGTAGCGACGCGATCCTTGAGCGGGTTCTCGTGCCCGCCTTGAGCGCCGACTGCGAGATCGTCACCTGCCGCATGTCAGACGGTAGCCTTCGGAAGTTGTTCTGCAAATATGGTCCCTTAGCCGAAGTCGAACAGACGCCCCATTGCTTTGGCGTGGCCTATGAGGCACAAGTATACGATCAATTGTTATCCGCATGGCAGGACGACGTGCCACGATTCCGCGGGGCACTGCTGGACGAGACGACGCAAACGGTTTGCCTGGCGTTGGACTACCTCGATGGTGCGACACCCTTGCATCAAGTGTTACAGCCCAAGGCCGGACTGATGGCGGCCGCGCAGTGGATCGCCCACTTCCATCGCTGGAGCGAGACAGCGGCCGTGCCGTCGTTTCTGCATCGCTACGACACCGAGTTTTATCGCGTCTGGATGCAGCGTGCCGGCCACTTCACCCGCCGTCTTCACGGGCGTTACCCCTGGCTGCCGGAACTTTGCGAGGGCTGTCAGCGTCGCCTGCCGGCCTTGTTGCCGCCCGCGACGATCATTCACGGAGAGTATCAGGCGAACAACATTCTCGATGATGATGGTCGCAACGTGCCGACCGATTGGGAGTCTGCCGTACTGGCCGCCGGCGAGATCGATCTAGCCAGCCTCACTCGGGGCTGGGATACCGATCTGGTTGCGCTTTGCGAGCAGGAGTATTGTCTCGCGCGCTGGCCCGACGGCACGCCGGACGATTTTGCCTTACGGCTGGCCGCCGCCCGCGTGTTCTTGCACCTTTGCCGGCTCGGAAATGCGGATAGCGAAGTCGAGTCGGAAGAAAGGTCCCTCGACTTGGAGGAATTGATACTGCTCGCGGAGAGGCTGAAGGAAGAGGAGCGTCTCTAGGGTGAGCCGAGCAAACTGTAGGTCAGGCTTTCCAGCCTGACGGACGTGTCGGGCGGAAAAGCCTGACCTACAAAAGTTCCAGCATCTCGGCGACTGCCAAATTTTCAAACGTCCCTCGAACAGACAGCACTTAATCCAATTATCGCCTTACTTCTACCGCGCATGCCGATTTTACCGCTTTTTCCGCCTGCCCCTTCCACGTTGTCTCTTCCATGCCCCGATTTCATATTGACTTCTCCACCCATCCCGCGACGATAATAAAGGCGACAACCTAGGATTTTGTATTGGGCATGGATGCGCCCAGGATCCCACGGCGATAACCGCCAGGGGATCCATAGTACCTTGGTCTGCGCGTCTCATGCTCGAACAACGTGATCTGAAAAAGGATCTGCTGGCCCTCGGCCTGCTTGCGCTGGCCGTGTTCTTGGCGGCTGCGCTGCTGAGCTACGACCCCGGCGATCCTCCTAGCAAGCTCGTCTATCCGGAACGCACGGACGTCCTAAATGTCTGTGGCCGCTCGGGGGCTTTTGTCAGCCGATACCTGTTCAGTGCCCTGGGCCTGGGGGCCTATTACCTGGTGATTTCGCTGGGCATGCTGGATGCCATGCTCCTGGCTCGCAAGCCGCTCACCCAGCCGATCACACGCCTCTGCGGCTGGCTGATCTCGCTGGGGGGACTAACGACCTTCGTGGCCATGGCGATGCCGCAGTTCTCACCGGGTCCGGTGATCGGCTCCGGCGGTTATCTCGGCGCGGCTGGACGCGGACTGCTGGAAATGAATTTTGCCACGGTCGGAGCCTATATCCTCTCATTCAGCCTGATACTCGGTGGCCTCCTGCTCTCGACCGACTATCTTCTTATTCAAATCGTCGCCTTTGTCGTCGGCAGACCGGCCCAAGGAATTGGGCATGGAATGCTACAGGTCGGCGCGGCCGCAGCCAAACGGCTGCGCCGTAAGTCGGACCTAGACGCCTATGATCCCGATGAAGACGAAGCCCACGGCGAGACGAAGATTCTCGCGGTCCGCATCAAGGGGCGTCCCAACGAAGAGACCAAACCGGATGCTACGCCGACAGAGCCCGAGAAGAAGGACACCCAGTCGGTCGCCGCCGCGTCGCTCCCTCTGCCGGAGGTTGCTGCTGAATCGAGCGGCGGGCTGACTTCGCTGTTGCGGATCCGCAAGCCAAGGCTGCCGAAAGAGGAAGAGGAGTTGCAACTCGACGAGCCGTCACAAAACCAGGCCGACTACGAGTTGCCGAGCATCGAGCTTCTGCTGCCGAGCGAGACCTTCAACTTTGATGAGCAAGAGAAAGAGGTTCGTCGCAGGGCCAAGATTTTGGAGCAGACATTCAAGGACTTCGGCTTCAATATCCGCGTGGTCGAAATCCAGACCGGTCCCGTGATCGCACAGTTTGAAGTCGAGCTTGAGGCCGGGCTGCGGCTAAGTAAAATCACAAGCCTGGCCGACGATCTGGCAATCGCCCTGCGGGTGCCGAGCGTCCGCATTGTCGCGCCGATTCCGGGCAAGAACACGGTCGGCATTGAAGTGCCTAACACCACGCGGCAGATTGTACGTCTGCGCGAGGTCATCGAGGAGGCCAACGGCAAGGCCCAAAAGATGCGCATCCCGGTCTATCTGGGCAAAGACGTTTCCGGCACTTCCATGGTGGTCGACCTCTCCACGCTGCCACACCTGCTGATTGCCGGCCGCACCGGTACGGGCAAGAGCGTCTGCCTGAATTCGATCATCACGTCGATGATCATGACCCGGCGTCCGGACGAGGTTCGGATGTTGATGATCGACCCCAAAATGGTCGAGCTTAGTCCCTACAAGAATCTGCCGCACCTCATGCACCCCGTGGTGACGGACATGAAGAAAGCGGAGGCGATCCTGGCCTGGGCCGTGGAGAAGATGGACGAGCGGTATCATCTGCTTGCGCGTGCGGGCGTGCGGCATCTCAGCGGCTACAACCAGTTGGGCGAAGAGGAACTGATGGAGCGGATTCGTCCCGAGAATGACGACGAACGCCGCCAGATTCCCACGCACATGCCGTACATTGTGATCGTGGCCGACGAGCTTGCCGACCTGATGATGACTTCCGCCAAGGAGGTCGAAACGCATATCATTCGCCTGGCACAAAAGAGCCGGGCGGTCGGTATCCACCTCGTGCTAGCCACGCAGAAGCCGACGGTTGACGTGATCACCGGCCTGATCAAGTCTAATTTGCCGGCACGGATTTGCTTCCAAGTGGCCAGCCGCACGGATAGCCGCGTGGTGTTGGATGAAATGGGAGCTGATAAGTTGCTAGGCAACGGCGACATGCTCTTCCTCTGGCCGGGTACGAGCACGCTCCTGCGTGGACAGGGAACCTACCTGAGCGACGACGAGATAAATCGTGTGATCGACGCCGTGGCGACGACCGAACCGCAGTTCGTCAAGGAACTCGTGCAACTGAAAACCACGACGACCGAAGGCGAAAGCCAGGGCGGAGCGAAAAAGTTCATCGATCGCGATGAACTGTACGAAGCGGCCATCGACATCGTGGTCCGCGAGGGTCGCGGAAGCGTATCGCTGCTGCAACGTGCCCTGGGCATTGGCTACGGCCGCGCGGCACGGCTGATTGATTTCATGGCCGAAGACGGACTTGTCGGCCAGTACAATGGCTCGCAGGCCCGTGAGGTGATTATCTCCTTGGAACAATGGGCCGAGATGAGCGGCAGTGGTTCGATCAAGATGGTGCCTGCCGAGCCGCCGAAACGCAACAACACGATCATGCTCGCGCCACCGGCGGAGCGACGATCTACCGAGCCGAGGGCAACTTCGGCTGCCGGCATCGCCGTGGAAGACGAGGAACTCGATGACGAGGAAGACGCCGAGGAGGAGAACGATGATGATGATGAAGATATCGAAGGGCTAGAGGACGAAGAAGACGATTTCGACGATGAAGATGAGTACGATCGGGCCGACGGCGATTTAGCCGGCAAAGACGGCGGGAATGTCAAGGTCGACACCGATTCCCCAGGCCTGACGAAGCGGGGATGTGCGTAGTTCCGTAGGATCACCCAGACCGGGTGTTGCAGTTCTCCTGACACCCGGTCCCCAACCCGACACCCGATCCCCAACTCTTGACTACAGCCACTTTTAGGATAAACTGGTGCTACCGTCTGTCGTTGGGCCTGCTGCAAAATGCGCCCGAAGAATTCTTTCCTCATAGGAGAACCCGATGAAACGCCTCTTTCGCCGAGATTATAACGTATTTCCTTGGATCGTTCTGCTTGGCCTCGCTGCCATGTGGGTGGCATCGGTTCGAGCCGATGAAGCTATTCCCTCCGCGGCGCTGGAGAACTCGGCCGCAACCAGCCCCAATTTGAAATTCCTTCCCAAAAGCTACTGGTTGGCCGCCGAGCTGGACTGCGCCCCGCTGCAAGGTATTTTCAACAGCCCCGAAGCTCAGCGGAATCCCCAGTATGCCCAATTCAAACAAATGCTTCAGTTGGCCAAAGCCTTTACAGGGATTGATCTGGAGAAGGAAGTCGATCGCGTGACGCTCTTTATGGCAGGCGATCCGGATAGCAACCCGCAATACCTGTTCGTCGTACAGGGGACGTTCGACAACCAGATCGTCGAGGCTAAGCTGACACAAACCTTGGGAAAGTCGATGTCTGAGAAGACCTATAAGGAGTCGACCGTTTATAGCAGATCGGAATGGTCTCTCTCTTTTCCTGTCGAAAAGACCATCCTTTTCGGCAAGGAGGCATTGATTCACGAAGCGATCGACCGACTGCATGGCAAGAAGGCATTGCTGCCGGCAGCCGTCAAGAAGGTACTGGAGCGAACCCCCGGCGATCATCTCATCTGGGCCGCAATTCGGCCGCAGGTGATTTTGGATTCCCGCGTTCTGGGTGAGTGGCGCGAGAAGAACAAGGATCTGCACGCGACTTTGCAAAAACTGGAATGCGTCTCCTTTGCCTTTTCGGCCGCGGACGACGGCCTGCTTGCCAAGGCCCTCGGCTATACGCCGAAGGCGGATGGGGCCAGTCAGGTTTATGACTATTTGAAGACCCGCAAGTCGGCTCTTTTAACCCAAGAGGGTTCGAACGTGTTTTCCGCTTCATTCTTGATTCTGTCGGAACTAAATACCAGCGGACCCTATGTTCAAGGCTCGTTCCGGCTGACGGCCAAGTCGATGGAGGAGCTTTGGAAAACCAAGGTGATTGTCAAGCCAAAGCCCAAAGCGGATAACGATTAAGGGTCTCGACAATGCCTGAGGTATTTTTTCGTAAGCGGGAATCGCAAATCTCAAATTTGAGTTTTCTCCTAACTCCTAACTCCTAACTCCTAACTCCCCTCCCCTCCCCTCTCTCCATGCCCCGCATTCAAATCTACGATACAACTCTCCGCGATGGCTCGCAGGCCGAGGGGATCAGCTTCTCCCTACAGGATAAGCTGGCCATCACCGAGCGGCTGGACAATCTTGGTGTTGACTATGTCGAGGGCGGCTACCCGGCGTCGAATGAAAAGGATGCGCAATATTTCCAGCGCGTCTGCGAATTGCCTCTGGAGCACGTTCGTGTCTGTGCGTTCGGAATGACTCGCCGCAAGGGCGTGAAGGCCGAGGAAGACGAAGGTCTGCGTGCGTTGCTCGACTCTCGCGCCAAGACGATTACCCTTGTCGGCAAGAGTTCGCTTTTCCAGGTGACCGAAGTTCTTCGCACCAATGCCGACGAAAATCTGGCGATGATCCGCGAGAGCATCGCCCACCTGGTGGCCAATGGCCGTGAAGTGATTTTTGACGCCGAACACTTCTTCGACGGCTGGAAGGCCGATGCCGCCTACTCGATTGCAGCCTTGCGTGCGGCAGCCGAAGCCGGGGCGAGGATGGTCGTCCTCTGCGACACCAACGGCGGCACCATGCCCGAAGATATCGCACGGGCAATGCAAAATGTGGTCGAGTCGGTCTCCGTGCCGGTGGGCATCCATTGCCACAATGACTGCGAACTGGCCGTGGCCAACTCGCTGGCCGCCGTCGATTCCGGGGCCGTGCAGGTTCAAGGCACGATCAACGGGTTTGGCGAACGCTGCGGCAACGTCGACCTGATCTCGGTGATGGCCAACCTGGCGCTGAAAAAGGGCCAGGAAGTGCTGGTGCCCGGCGCCGTCGAACATCTGACCGAGCTGTCGCGGTTCGTTTACGAGATCTTGAACATGAATTTCCGCCCGCACCAGCCGTTTGTCGGCAAGAGCGCCTTTGCGCACAAGGGCGGCATGCATGTCAGCGGCATCGCGCGGAATACGGCCGCCTACGAGCACATCGAGCCCGAATCGGTGGGCAACGAGCGTCGGGTGTTGGTCAGTGAGCTATCAGGCCGATCGAACGTTGTGGCGATGACGCAGCGGCACAAGATCCCCAATGACTCGGCGCTCATGGACACGATCCTCGCGCAGGTCGTGGCTTTGGAGCATGCCGGTTACCAGTTCGAGGCGGCCGATGGTTCGTTCGACCTGCTCGTGCGCAGATGCCTGGGCAAGTTCCGCCCGCATTTCGAGCGGCTCAGCTATCACGTCAACGTGGAGACAAACGCCCAGGGCGAGATCCGCACCGAGGCGACGGTGAAGATTCGCATCGGCGACGAGATTTGCCACGAGGTGGCCGAGGGCGACGGCCCGGTGAACGCCCTGGACGCCGCCATGCGGAAGGCGTTGAACGGGCGTTTTCCCGCCTTGCGGAAGTTGCACCTCGTCGACTACAAGGTCCGCGTGATCAATTCCGAGGCGG
>Ga0118677_10009838_pt1 | contig 14802 bp, 12 predicted proteins | sample AliMusrvi5mmetaG_FD_86154 | JGI IMG/M metagenome (GOLD analysis project Ga0118677, IMG submission 86154)
CAGCTCCTGAAATCGCGGCAGCGTGTACTGGTAGAACTGCCTCCATCCTTCGCACAGATGGCTCAACCTGGCCGGGTCCCGATTTTCCGGACCGCCGCGGTTCTTAGGACAATCTCCCTTGCAGAACGGAAGAAATTCGCACCCTGCGCATTTTGTGTTCCATTTCCGCTTCCGTTCGCCAAAGGCCCCGTATGCCGGCAACTGCTGCAACGTCGTCCAACCGTCCGTCGTGACGTTTCCCAATTTCCACGACGGTCTCACATGGAAATCGCACGGGTACACATCGCCGTTGTACTCGACGACAAAATACTTGCGGCAGTCTTCACCGCTCATGCAGATGGTCGAAACGCCATCCACGATTCCTGCCAAAACCGTGTCGAATAGTCGCACAGAGACCTTGCGCGTGTCGCGCGAGTACCAGCGATCGAAAATCCGGCAAAGAAAGTCGCCCCAGGCCCGGCCTGTGATCGCAAACGGCTGCGGCGTCCCGTCCGGCGCAAACTCGACACATTCGACATACTGATGGTAGAAGAAACCCTGTTCCACAAGGTAATCGTAAACCTCGACGGGTTTGGACACGTTTGTCCTGTTGACCAGCGTGAGGATGTTGAATTCCACCCGGTTCCGCCGCAGGCATTCGATCCCGGCCAGCGCCATGCCGTGGCTCCCCCGCCCGCCTGCGGTCCGGCGTTCCGCGTCGTGCAACGTTGCGGGTCCGTCCAAACTGACGCCCACCAGAAACCGGTATTCGGCAAGAAAGGCGGCGAATTCGTCGTCCAACAACGTGCCGTTAGTCTGCAGTCCGTTGGCAATCCGTGTTCCCGGTTGCGCGTAGGCGGCCTGCATTCCGACCGCCCGCCGGTAGAAATCGACCCCCATCAGGGTCGGCTCACCGCCCTGCCATCCAAAGGTATGCACCGGTTGCGGAGTGGCCATGTAACTGGCAATCGTCCGATCAAGTGTGGCAACGCCCATCCGACGGCGGCCGGTCTCCGGATAGAACTTGCAGGTGCCAAGATAGAAACAGTACCGGCACCGCAGATTGCAGTCGGACGATGCCGGTTTGATCAATAGCGAAAACGGGGTCATGTTCCATGCGTGGCACGCTCATCCGCATGCTTCGTTTCTTTTTTTGTCTGATTACGGACAGACGATATGGCCTTGTTCATCCGCCGATATCTTACCACGCCAATTGCGCCGATGACGATTCCGAGCGGAACGCACGACAGCCCCGCCACCCAGACCCGCCCCTCCATGGAAAACTGCACGACGGAAGCGCCCGCGATAATAAGGGCCGCGCCGGAGCGCAGGTAAGCCATCAGCGTTCTCTCGTTCGACAGGAGAGTCCGATCAATGGCAAGTTCATCCCGCAAAATCAGATTGTCGGAATCAAATCTCGAATATGGCGCGTGATTCATGTTAGCGTGCTCAAAAATTGTTTTCGGTCGTCACCGGCCCGCATCGGCCAAAATTGTGCCAGAACCTGTCTGGAACAGTGATGTCATGATGAGGAGCTTGCCAGAAACCGGGAAAAATGTCCAGAGCACCGCAAACCAGTGTCAACGCAAACCAGCCCCTTGCCCGGCGGCGCGCAGAGGACTGCGCGCCTACCTTGCTGGCTTCGTGGTGGATGTTCCCTGCGGCGACACTAGTTCTGAACTTGCTCTAGGCGCCCGGTTTCCCGGTGTCGTACTCCAGGGCCGGCGGCGCGTAGCCGTCCGCGAGGCGCGGCCGGCGCTTGTCGCGCCAGCCGAGTTTGCGCGTCTTGCGCCAGGGGCGTTGCTCCCACTGGTACCCGCGGAAGGGATCGATAACGCGGTTCATGTACGCGAGCAGTTCATCCAGCATCCGGTCCCGGATCTCCCCGTGGGCGGGGGATGCGATGAGGTTGTTCAGTTCCGCGGGATCCTCGCGGAGGTCGTAGAGTTCGTCAACCGTGTCCAGAAGATTGATGACCAGCTTGTAATCGCCGGAGACCCAGCAGCGGATGGGTTGGAAACCGGTGTAGTCGATATCCGCCTCGTATCGGTTGAATTCCAGGAAGGCGGCTCGATCCGGACCGCTCTCCACGCCATCCCGCACGCGGGCGCAGAGACTCCGCCCCGGCAGGATCGGCGGCACCGGCAGGCCGGCCGCCTCCAGCACCGTGGGCAGAATGTCGATGTGCGAGACCAAGGCGTGGTCCTTGACGCCGCATCGCCGGCTGCCGGGCAGTTGGACGATGAAGGGCACGCGAGTGATCTCCTCGTACATCGCCGGCCCCTTCTGCAACAGGCGGTGGGCGCCGAGCATGTCGCCGTGATCGCTGGTGTAGATGACCATCGTGTTCTCCGGCGCGTGCTGCTGCACCGCGGCCAGTACCCGGCCAATCTCGTGATCCACAAAGCTGTTGCAGCCGAGATACATGGCAAGCGCCCCGGGCTTCGCCGTGGAGCCGGCGTTCTTCATCTCCTCGGCCCAGGCGCGGTGATGCGCGGGCTTGCTCTGGAGGTCGTCGCCCGCGCCAGGGCCGGCGTCGTAACAAAAGTCCAGAAAGGGGGCCACGAACTCCGGCGGGCAGGTGTAGGGGCCGTGCGGTTCGTCGTAGGAGACGACGAGCAGGAAGGGCTCCGGGCCGGCGGCGCGCTCTTCCAGGAATTCGATGGCGCGGTTCGAAATCCGATGCCCCCAGGTGAAAGGCGCGGTGATCTTGTGGCGGCGGAGATCCTCGATGCTGTTAAGCCCCTGGCGCCAGAGCGCGATCTGCTCATCCGTCAGATCGCCGAGATAGCGCCTGCCGTCGTACCAGTATTTATCGTCCCATCCAGGTGGGCAGATGCCGGTGTCGAAGTAATCCTGTCCGGAAAGATGCCATTTGCCGACATAGGCCGTCCGGAAGCCGGCATCCTGGAACCGTTCGCCCATGGTCCGGACGGTGTTGCCGAGGGGGAGGTGGTTGCCCCAGACCCCGGTGGAGTGCGCGTGCAGTCCGGTGAAAAGTGCGGCCCGGGCCGGGGCGCAGACCGGGCAGGTGGTGTAGGCGCGGGTAAACTGCACACCCTCGGCAGCCAACCGGTCGATATTCGGGGTGCGCAACCCCGACCGACCGTAGCAGCCAACGATGTTGGCACCCTGCGTATCGGTCATGATGAGAACGACATTGGGGCGGCGCGTGGTCATGGTGCGGAGCCTGCCAGAAACCGGAGGAGATGTCCAGCGCACCGCAACCCAAACCGGCACACACGGCGCTTGTCGTTCCCTGCCGGCATGGGTTATACCATCTGCATGAAAGCCATTCTGCTGATGTTCGACTCGTTGAACCGGCACATGCTGCAACCCTACGGTTGCGACTGGGTGCATGCGCCCAATTTTGCACGGCTGGCGCAACGATCGGTGACGTTCGACCATGCCTATGTCGGCAGCATGCCCTGCATGCCTGCACGTCGTGAATTGCACACCGGACGGTACAATTTCCTCCACCGGAGCTGGGGGCCGCTCGAACCGTTCGACGACTCGATGCCGGCGCTGCTCGACCGGGCGGGTGTGACAACGCACCTGGTCAGCGACCACTATCACTATTGGGAGGAGGGCGGCGCCAACTATCACACGCGCTACAGTTCGTGGGAGTGCGTGCGCGGCCAGGAGGGCGACCCGTGGAAGTGCGATCTGCGTCCGGATGTCCCGATGCCGGAACCGTCATTGAATCCGGGCCGCATCGGCCCGCGCCGGGCCCGGCAGGACTTTGTCAACCGCCATTACATGCGGCGCGAGCAGGACCAATGCCAGGCGCGCACCTTCCGGCACGGCCTGGAGTTTCTCGATACGAATCACGCCGCGGACAACTGGATGCTGCACCTGGAGACCTTCGACCCGCATGAGCCGTACTTCACCCCCACGCGTTTCCGGCAGCTGTACCACGAACGCTATGACGGCCCGCATTTCGACTGGCCACCCTACGGGCGCGGCGCCTTTGCTCCGGAGATCGGCACGCATCTGCGCCTGCTCAACGCCGCGCTGGTCAGCATGTGCGACCATTATCTGGGGCGATTGCTGGACAAGATGGACGCCCTCGATCTCTGGAAGGACACGCTGCTGATCGTGAATACCGATCACGGGTTCCTGCTCGGCGAACACGACTGGTGGGCCAAATGCGTGATGCCGTTCTACGGCGAAGTCGCGCACATGCCGCTCTTCGTCTGGGATCCTCGATCCGGCCGCTGCGCAGGGCAGCGGCGGCAGAGCCTGGTGCAGACCATTGACCTTGCGCCGACACTGCTCGAGTACTTCGGCGTGCCGGTTCCGCCCGACATGCAGGGACGGCCGCTGCGTCCGGTTGTGGCGTCCGACCAACCGGTGCGCGAGGCGGGCCTGTTCGGGCTGCACGGCGCGCATGTGAATTGCACCGACGGACGATATGTTTACATGCGTGCGCCATCACATCCCGACAACCGCCCCCTGTTCAACTATACGCTTATGCCGGCACACATGCGCGGCAGTTTCCCGGTCAAGGAACTGCAGGCCGTCGAACTGCAGGCGCCCTTCGCCTTCACCAAGGGGTGCCAGACCCTGAAGATCGCGGCCAAACCATGGGTGAACGCCCATTCGTTCGGCACGATGCTGTTCGATCTGGACCGCGACCCGGGGCAGGAGCACCCGCTTCGCGACGAGGCGACCGAGGCGCGGATGGCGGCGCTCATGACCCGCCTCATGCATGCCAATGGCGCGCCGGTCGAACAGTACGAGCGGCTCGGACTGCAGGTCCCGGAAAATGCGCCGGGGTGCGACGGCAGCGTTTTACCGTGATACGTGTAATTCCAGACGCAGAACGAGTCACGTTCACGGCATTTGACTCTGTGTCCTCTGACTTTCTCTGTGCCCTCGGTGTCCGGCGCTGACATGCCGCGCGCGAAACTTTCGCCGTTTGCGCCCGTAAGGGGTCAGTTACACGTTGGCAGGCGTCAACAAAAGTGGCAGCGGCGTCTCGCCGCTGGTTGCTGGGATGCAGCGGCGAGACGCCTCTGCCACCTTGCTGCCAACGTGTGACTGACCCCTTACGGGCGCCCGGTGTTTCCCCTTGCGCGCCACCGCCGGAATCGTGTACCAATGCCTCGTGCTTCCGGGAGCAACCAGGCGATGCACTCCATCCCCACACCGTACTATCTCATCGACGAACGCAAGCTGCTCCGCAACTTGCGGGTCATCCGGCGCGTGCGCGAGCTTTCGGGCGCCAAATCCGTGCTGGCGCTGAAGTGCTTTTCGACCTGGTCGGTCTTCGGCCTGATGCGGCAATACATGGACGGCACCACCAGCAGCGGCACGTACGAGGCGCGGCTCGGCAAGGAGAAGTTCGGCGGCGAGACGCATGCCTACAGCGTCGGCTTCACGCGGGCGGACGTCCGCGACGTGCGGCGCTACGCGGATAAGATCATCTTCAATTCGCTGACCCAACTCCATGCCTTCGCGCCCGAAGCGCGCGGCTGCCAGCTCGGCGTGCGCGTGAACCCCGGCTTCAGCTTCTCCCATTTCGATCTCGCCGACCCGGCCCGCAAATATTCCCGCCTCGGCGTGCGCGACGGCAAAGCGCTGCGCCAGGCCGCCAAGCTGATCAGCGGCGTGATGTTTCACATCAACTGCGAGAACGACGATTATTCTAATTTTGCCGGCAACCTGGATCGTATTGGCCATGCGTATGGCGATTTGCTGGCAAAATTAGAGTGGGTCAGTCTCGGCGGCGGCATCTTCTTCACCAGGCCCGGCTATCCCCTCCCCCGGTTTTGCGCCAAGTTGAAGGCGTTCAGCCAACAGTTTGGCGTGCAGGTTTATTTGGAGCCCGGCGAAGCCGCCATCACGGGCGCTGCGGAGCTGGTGACCACGGTGCTGGACGTGGTGCATAACGAGACCGATGTCGCCATCGTGGATGCCTCCACCGAGGCGCACATGCTCGACGTGCTCATCTACCGCATGAATGCGCGCCTGGTCGCGCCCGCCGGCGCCGGATCGCACCAGGTTATGATCGCCGGACGCTCCTGCCTTGCAGGCGATGTGTTTGGACAGTACAGTTTGCGGTCGCGCCTGAAACCCGGCCGCGTCGTGCGCCTCGGCGACGCCGCCGGCTACACCATGGTGAAGAAGAACTGGTTCAACGGCATGCCCATGCCGGCCATTGTCGTGCGACGGCTGAGCGGAAAAGTGGAGACCGTGCGGAAGTTCGGGTATAAGGATTTTGTCGCGAGTTTGTCGTAGGAGAGGAATTCAGGATTCAGAATGAGAAGTCCGGCCACAACGTTTGAAGACTTACCGGTGTGGCAGAAGGCACATCAGTTTGTGTTGACGGTTTACCGTTTGTCCCAGACTTTTCCGAAATCGGAAACATACGGACTCGCGTCTCAATTCCGACGCGCTGCCGTGTCCATCGCCGCCAACATTGCCGAAGGTTTCCGCAAACGGGGAAATGCCGACAAGCTCCGATTTTACAATATTGCGCGCGGTTCTCTGGAGGAGTGCCGTTACTACCTGATCCTGACCCGTGATCTGGAATACGGCGACATCTCCGACCTTCGCCCCTTGCTGGAAGAAACCAGCAAGCTACTGGAAGCGTATTCTTACACCATTCTGAATACTGAATCCTGAATTCTGAATTCGAAACGTAAAAAAGGTCCATCCCATGAAAAAGAATCTTCTCATCCTCGGCGCCGGCGGCGTCGCGCATGTGGCAGCCCACAAGGCCGCCATGAACAACGACGTGCTGGGCGACATCTGCATCGCCTCCCGCACCCAGGCCAAGTGCGACGCGATCATCGCCAGCATCCGGAAGATGAACCACCTCAAGGACCCATCGAAGCGGCTCTATTCCCGGCAGATCGACGCACTGGACATCCCCGCCACGGTCCGCCTCATCCGCGAGACCAACTCCGGCATCGTCATCAACCTCGGCCAGGCCTTCATCAACATGTCCGTGCTCGAAGCCTGCATCGAGACCGGCGCCGTCTATCTCGACACCGCGATCCACGAGGACCCGGACAAGGTCTGCGAAAACCCGCCGTGGTACGCCAACTACGAGTGGCAGCGCAAGGATCGCTGCGCCGCCAAGGGGCTTACCGCCATCCTCGGCGTGGGGTTCGACCCCGGCGTGGTCAATGCCTACTGCGCCCTCGCGCAGAAGCACTACTTCGACAAGATCGACACCATCGACATCCTGGACGTCAACGCCGGCAGTCACGGCAAGTACTTCGCCACCAACTTCGACCCGGAGATCAACTTCCGCGAATTCATCAAGGTCTGGACCTGGATCGACCGGCAGTGGAAGGAGTATCCCACGCACTCCGTGAAGCGCGTCTACGACTTCCCGGTGGCCGGCCCCTGCCCGGTCTACCTGAACGGCCACGACGAGCTGCACTCGCTCTACAAGAACATCGACGCCAACAGCATCCGCTTCTGGATGGGGTTCGGCAACCATTACATCAACGTCTTCACCGTGCTGCGCACGCTCGGCTTCCTCAATCACCTGCCGGTGAAACTGGCGACCGGGCAGGAAGTGGTGCCGCTCAAGGTCGTGCGCGCGCTGTTCCCCGATCCGCAGACGCTGGCGCCGAACTACACCGGCAAGACCTGCATCGGAAACTTCTGCAAGGGGTGGAAGGACGGCAAGAAGCGCGAGGTCTTCATCTACCAGGTCTCCGACCACAAGAAGGCCTTCGAGGAAGTCGGCTCGCAGGGAATCAGCTACACCGCCGGCGTGCCGCCGGTGGCCGCCGCCATGCTCGTGGCGCAGGGAATCTGGGATCCGAAGACCATGGTCAACGTCGAGGAGCTCGATCCCGACCCGTTCATCGCCTTGCTCAACCAGATCGGCCTGCCCACGGATGTGAAGGAGATCAAGCCCGGCAGCAAGGACTCCTTCAACGGCACGGTCCGCGACTTGGAGATCGAACTGGCCGAGTCCACCGCGGCCTGCATCGTTTCCGCCGCCAATCCGCGCATCGCGCTGGATCCGCAGGCACAGGCCGAAGGACTCCTCCGCGCCGCAAAGCAGGTTGCGGCAGCGAAGAAGGCGGCCAGCGCGAAGAAGTTGCCGTCAGGCTGAATGCAAAGCAAGCGTGTGTTGTCCGGAACGAATCGTTCCGGACATCGTTTCATCCTGTCACGCAGGACGCGAACAAGGAACCTGCATGCAAGCACCGATTCCATTTCCTCCAGCCGCCATTCCTTCCTCCACCGACGCCGCCAGGAGTGCCATTGCCGGCACGACGCCCGTCTCCACCACATGGATCGTCCCGGTCTACAACGAGGAATCGCGGTTGGGCGGCAACGTGGAGACGATCCTGTCCGCGGCCGAAGCGCGTGGCGACTGCGAAGTGCTCTTTGTGGACGATGGCAGTACGGACCGCACGGCGGTGCGGCTGGGCGAGTTGGTGGCGGGACACCCGTGTGCCCGTGTGATTCGCTACCCGATCAACCGGGGCAAAGGCGGTGCCATCGCAGCCGGCATGCAAGCCGCGCATGGCGGCATCGTGTTCTTTTTCGACATCGACCTGTCGACGCCGCTTGCCTATGTCGCACCGTTTGTGGGAGCTTTCGCGGATCCGGAAGTGCAGGTTGTCATCGGCACCCGGTTGTCGGCCCGGTCGCATATCCGACATGGGCAATCGTGGGTCCGGCGCCATCTGGGAGGCGTTTTCCGCCGTCTGTCCGGCATCCTGGTGCCGGGTGTGTCCGACTTTACCTGCGGGTTTAAGGCTTTTCGACGCGCTGCCGGGCAGCATCTGTTCGGCATGAGTCTGGTGCAGGACTGGAGCTTCGACACGGAGATCCTGTACCTGGCGCGCCGACATGGCTACGAGATCGTGGAGATCCCGGTGCAATGGGAACACGTGGAAGGTTCCAAGGTCCACATGTTGCGCAACGGGCTGACGAGCCTCTGCCAACTGATTGCGATCCCGCTCCGGTACAGGCTTGGAATGAACCGCCGGCGGCTCAGACAGCAGGCTTCCCGCTGAAGACGGCCAAAACGCTCTTGCCAGCATGCCGGCCGCACATGGGATCCGTCAGCCTGGAAACGCGGACCAGCAGGCGATCCCACACGAGGATCTGTCTGCGGGTCGGCATTTGCTGACGAAGGGCCAGCCGGTTTACCAGGGACGCCAGCAAGCCGGCGCTGTCCAGGTACTCCATGTGCGCAATGGACAATGTCGGCGGGCAGATCGCCTGGAACCGGCGCTGCGTGTACCGGCGGTGATGTCCAACCGCCCGATCGAACGGGCTAAAGAGCGCGTCGTGGGCCGGTGCCAGAACGACGATGCGCCCGCCGGACGCGAGCAACCGGCCGGCGCGCGCCAGTTCTGCTTCATCGTCTTCGATGTGTTCGAGGACATCAATGTAGAGGAGGGTGTCGAAGCGAGGCAGATGGGTCGCCGGTGCCTGCGTGGTTCCCTGCACGGTCCGGCAGAAGGACGGCAGTTCGCCGCGCGCCAACTTCTCCGCAATGCGCCGGCACAGGACCGGGTCCGGTTCCAGGCAGCACCAATCCCGATGCTGCGCGCCACATAGAAAGGGTGTGGTGCCGCCGATTCCGGCGCCCACCTCCAGCACGGTGTCGCCGAGAAACGGACCGATCCGGACGCCAAGGTACCTTTTCCAATTCGCGGCCAGCGCGAAGAGATCAAGTTCCCCGCCCGCGTATGCCTGTTGCAAGGTTTCCATTCGGCTTGCCGATCCGCTCAGGGCCGGCGTTCTTCCGGCGGGGCCGGCTGAACGGAGAGATCCAGCAGCGCCACGCCCGCGGCATTGGCCGGCTGCAGGTAAACATCCGTCAGCCCCGGCTTGCAGGCCGGAATCGAGAGTTTGTAGACCGTTGGCGTGAAGCGCCACAGGTTTGGCAAGGGCAACAAGCCATTGCGCTGCCGTGCCAGCGCGGCCAGCGGCGCATAGCCTATCTGCGGCTGGCCGCCGCCGGCTCCGACAATCTGCATTGGCACGCCAAACGGCCCGACAAAGGTGTCGACGCCGTCCGTCTGCCAGACATGCACCCGTTGTTCCGGAGCACAGGCCGCCAGCGCAAATTGGAGACAGACCGGCACATTGGTGCGTGCGCCATTGTACAGGCAAAGCGTGCCCCGGCCGTCAAGCACGGGTACCGGCCGATGCACGCCGTCCTCCCCGGCGCAGGGGAGGACGAACCATTCCGGCCCAATCGTGACGCCGAGCGACTCGCCGCGACGGGCATGCCAGGCCGGCAAATCGCAACGGTTGTTCCAGTAGACGAGGGGCGTGTAGCCCCCAAGGTTGCTCGGCCAGGCATTGAGGTTCATGCCGCGTCTTTCCAGCGTCGCGCCATCCTGGTTGTCCAGGACCAACCGGTGCGCGAAATGCGGCTCGATCCAGGACCAGTCCGCATGCGAGTAGGCATTCGTGCCGTGCGAAGTCATGTCGTAGAACGCCGTAAGCGGTGAACGTTCCAGCACGCGACGGATGTAACCGGCAACATCCAGAGCGTTATACTCCGGGGGGTTGTTGAAGACGGGCGGAGACGCCAGCCGCAAGTCGGCCGGCAAATAGAAACGCAGGAACTGGATTTCGTAATAATTATACAGCAGGAGCATCTTGTTTTCCAGTTTCTCGAAGGCGTTCGTCATCTCGCCATAAAGCGGTCCGGAGGCCCGCAATCGATAGTACGGCGCATAAACAGGCGCCAGCAACGCCGCGGAAAAAAGAATCGGCAGGGCGGTCGCCAGTACGCAGGCCTGGCGCAGAGCGCGGCGCGGCAGGCACGCACGCGCACTCCAGGCGGCCACCGCGCCCTGCAGCGCCACGATGCCGAGAACGAGGGGCAATTCATACCGCCGAATCGTGTTGGTGAATTGCCCCGGCATGCCGACAACGTACAGGTATCCGATCGGCTGCGCGAACGTCCAGATGGTCACGAGCAGTCCCGCCAGCCGACGCCGGTGCCAGAGCAGGATGGTCCCCGCAGCCAGTCCGATCGCCCACACGATTTCGCGCCAGCCAAATCCGAATCCGAACGGCGCCAGTTTTTCGATCAGCAAGGACAACGCGGGTCGGTAGGTGGTAAATGCGGGGGCGATCTGGTTCACGATAGCAAACCAGCGGAAGGTGGGTATCGCCAGAAGTACGACCGCCAGCCCCGCCAGCGCGAACCAGCCGATGAACGGCCACCGCATGCCGCGCCACCCCCGGCGCTGCCATTCGATCGCGAGCAACATGACCCCAAACACCGGCCATAACAGATAGGTAAAAAAACTACTGTAGACCGAAAGCACCGTCGAAAGCACAAATCCGATCAGCCATGGTCTGGCACGGGCGATGTCGACGGCAGCGGTCGCTCGCATGAAAAAGCCGAAACTGAGCACACTTAGCATATAGAACTGACTGTAATCACGCGCCTCGCGGGAGTACCAGAGGAGTTGAAAAGAGACCGTTGTGGCGGCCGAGGCGGCCAGCGCGACCAACCGGCCCGTCAGGGGACGCAACGCCCAGTAGGTCAGCGGTATGACTGCAGCGCCGCAAAGGGCCGACGGCGCTCGCAGGCACCAGAGCGAAGGGTTCAGATGGTAGAAGAGTTTCTCAATGAGGTAGGACAACGGCGGATGGAAGTCCACGTACGCGCAGTGACGGATCAGGTCATTCCACGTGGTTGTCTGCACGCCGGTGAATTGCAGGGCTTCCTCGTTATTCAACGCGCGGCGTCCCAGCCAGAGCAGGCGCTCCAACAGGCCGCCGCACGTGAGGGCGACGAGGCACCAGCGAATGATGCGCCGGGAAGGAGGCGTACGGCGCTTTCCGCGCGGGATCGCGGGCGCGCAGCGGCAAGCGGTGGTTGTCTGCCGTTGGAGCTTGCAGGCTTTCATGGGTTTCGGCTTCGCCATAGCGGATGCTCCAAGCCTCCGGTCGGCGGCAGTTCCCGCACGGCTGGATGCAAATAAACAGGAAAGCGCTTGATTTAGACACCCTGAACACAGACGCACAGTAACCGGCGGGAAGCGTCGTATTCATTGGAAAATGTAGCAGAACCGGCGGGAATGTCCAGAACTGCAAATTTTACAGCGGGTCAGGGCCTGCAACTTCAAAATGGTTTTGCCGTCAATGATTCTGCCTTGCGCGGCGGTGATGTGCCTTCGCGGATGAAGGGTGTCTTGATGCGAACCGCAGAACGAATGTCGAAGTCCGGCCTCTACCGGCCATTCCCGCGCACCCAATGACTAATGACCAATGACTGCCTCCGCCGCCGCTATTGCGCGGCGGGGGCAGCTGGCGCGGCGGCGGAAGCCGCCGCAGGCGCTTCGAACACTTCCCGGTCGCGCGTCACGGTGGGAACACCGTGGGCGGTGGTGAGCGCGAGGCTCTTCTTGGGGCAGTTCTCGACGCAATAGTTGCACGTGATGCAGCGCAGGCGGTCGATGGTCCAGCGCTTGGCGGCGCGGTCAACCTCGATGGCCTGGGTCGGGCATTTCTTGGCGCAGATGCCGCAGAAAACGCAGGTGGGGAGATCGATCGCCAGCGCGCCGCGCGATCCGGGAATGGGCGGACGCACTTCGAACGGATAGCGGCGCGTGAATGGCTTGCGCAGCATCCACTTGAGCACCAGACCGGACATGCTAAAGAGCGACATAATTCATCCCCAAAAAGGTGTTTAGCACCTTTTCGATCAACATACACGTTTTTGCGTGTATCTTTTGAACCGCAGAATATCGAACAAGGAACGCCGAATGTCGAATGCAACCCACCCCGGCCTTCGGCCACCCCTCCGCAGGAGGGGATTGTTCACTTCGGAGTTCGGAGATCCTTGTTCGATATTCTGCGGTTTCATTGGGTTGCGGGATCACGCCCGCCTTCAGCCTAACAGTCTTCAACCTAACAGCCTTCTCCGTCTCAACGCTCCGTGCAACTGATGCAAGGGTCGATCGTGAGGACCAGCACCGGCACATCCGCCAGATCGCACCCCTGCAACGTTTTCACGAGGCCGGGAATGTTGGCAAAGGTCGGCGTGCGGACGCGGAACCGCTGCAGGTTCTTGGTTCCGTTCCCCTTGAGATAGTAGATCACTTCGCCGCGCGGCTGCTCGGTGCGGGAGAAGAATTCGCCCGCCGGGTTGCCGGTCACCTTCACGGCGATCTCGCCGACCGGCATCTTGGCCGCGGCCTGCCGGATCAGGTCGATGGACTGGAAAATCTCGTCGCAACGCACGGCGGTGCGGGCGTAGCTGTCGCCGTCCGTGCGGGTGATGGGCTCGAAGGAGAGTTCGCCGAAGGCCGCGTACCCGAGCTTGCGGGTGTCGGACTTCCAGCCGCTGGCGCGCAGCGTGGGGCCGACGCAGCCAAGCGCGTAGGCCTCGTCGTGCGAAAGCGCGCCCACGCCGCAGAGGCGGTGCTTCACGGTGCCGTCGTTCGTAAAAACCTGCACGATCTCGCGCGTCTCGCGCTCGATGTCGGTCAGCTTCACGAGAATTCCCTTCATCGTGTCCGCGTCGATGTCGCGCCGCACGCCGCCGACCTTGCACGAGCCGAAGATCACGCGGCCGCCGGTGGTGGCCTCGATGATGTCCAGCACACGCTCACGGATGCGCCAGGAATGCATGAAGAGGCTCTCGAAGCCGAAGCCGTCCGCCATCAGGCCGAGCCAGAGAAGGTGGCTGTGGATGCGGGAGAGTTCGCCCCAGATGGTGCGCAGGTACTTGGCGCGCGGCGGCACCGCGATCTGCATCATCTCCTCGACGCCCTGGCAGTAGGTCTGGCCGTGGATGAAGCTGCAGATGCCGCAGATGCGCTCGGCGACAAAGACGAACTCCTGGAAGTCCTTCTTCTCCACCAGCCGTTCCAAGCCGCGGTGAATGAAGCCGATCGAGGGGATGGCCTCGACGACCTTCTCGTCCTCGCAGACCAGGTCGAGGTGAATGGGTTCCGGCAGCACCGGGTGCTGCGGTCCGAACGGGATGATGGTGCGGTTGGCCATGGTGCTTCTCAGACGGTGGGTTTCGCAGGGGCGGCGGGTGCGGTTGCGGCCGCGCCGGGAGCCGGGTTGCCGGCAAACGGGAACGGCGTGGCGGTGTGGTAGAGGTTGCCCTTGAAATCGAGCGCCAGGCCGTCGAACTGGATGCCGAAAAGATCGTGGATCTCGTTCTCGTACAGAAACGCGCAAAAATAGACGCCGCTGACGCTCGGCAGGCGGGCGCCGGCGGCCGCGACCTGCAGGCGGAGGTTGCGGAAATGCAACTCGCGGTCGAAGCTGTAGTTCACCTCGAACGTGTCGCCGATGGCCGTCACGCCGATCTGCACCAGGCGCCAGTTCTCCGTGCGCAACGTCTGCACTTCGGCAACCAGCCGGTCGGCGGCGACGGGAATGTTGGGTTGTTCCTCGATCATGACCGCTGCTTCTCCATGTAAACCCATTCCACGTGCGGGCCGGACGGCTCGGACTTGAAGCGTTTGTAACCCTGCTTGCCGTAGAGGTGGAGGTTGCGTTCGCTGCGATGGCCGGTGAAAATCTCGAAACGCGGGCACTGGGGGAAGGCCTTCTCGATGGTGGTCACCAGTTGCTGCGCATAGCCGCGCCCCTGGAAGTAGGGGTGCACAATCAAACGCAGGATGTGGGCCGTCCCCTTGCCGTCGTCATAACCGCGTATCGACGCCACGATCTTGCCGTTGATCATCCCTTTGAGGAAGATCATGCGCTCGAAGTCGCCGGTCAGTTCCGTCAGCGACTGCCGCATGGCCGGCAGGCTGGCATCGCCGTATATCTCGGCCTCGCTCCGGTAGGCGATCTTCTGCAGCGCGAGAATCTCGGGGATGTCGTCCGCCACGGCATGTTCGA
>Ga0118677_10009841_pt1 | contig 14800 bp, 8 predicted proteins | sample AliMusrvi5mmetaG_FD_86154 | JGI IMG/M metagenome (GOLD analysis project Ga0118677, IMG submission 86154)
CTCCGGAAGGTGGGGAATCAGATCGTAGCCGCGACGCTTCAGGAACTCGGCCGGCAGATTGGGGGTCCAGTCGGAGCCGCCCACCTCTAGCGAGTCGGAGAAGATGGAATAAGGCGGGGTCGATCCGAATGCGCCGATCAGAGGCGTCCCGACCTTCTGTAGATAGTGGGAGACGGCATCGTGCGAGAAGTGGTCCAGTACAAAGCCCTCGGCACCCACGGCGGCGCGCTTCACCTGCATTCGCGGATGGCTCTGGATGAAGAAGAGCGCAGTGCGAGGCTTGTTGCCGGCTATAACCGCGGCTGTGCTGCCGGAGACGTTGAGCGGTTTGGCGGAGGTTGCATCAAACGCAGCCGCCTCCGGGCCGCCGCCACGTCCGCCGCGTCCGCCACGGCCTGCTAAACCTCCTCCTGGCGCTGGAGCGAGCACTGGTGCCGGCGAACTTGCAACTACGTCGGCAATGTCAGCGGATATCAGCGATTCGCCCTCTCGAAGACTGGGCAATGTTACGGAAGTAGCACCCGCAGGCACAGGAACCTGGGTGACTCGGATGTCTGTGATGGCCTCGGCCAGCGGGGTATTGGGGCCACCATACGGCCAGCCGGAGCCGAGGGTGAGGTCGATGCGCAATCCCAGCTTGCGACCCTCCGCCTGCGCGTATGCCACGTCGTCCAGCATCTCCGGGGATAGGAACGTAAGGTTCTTCAGGCCCTTCGCCGGATCGTCCAGCACCTCGGCATATTCGAAGGCAATCTCCGCTCCCTGAACGCCGGCTGCCTTCATCTGCTGTAGTTCGCGCAGGAGCTCAGGCTTCACCACGGCGGGGCCAAACCACCACCAGCGAACCATCGGGCGCGTCTGGCTCGGGGGATTTGCAAAGGTCGCCCGCAGAGCAGTAAGCGAGGGTGCAACGGTTGTCGCAGTGACCCCTGCTGTGGCCTTCGCAGAGGCAGCGGGCTTTGCCGTGGGCTGTGCGCCGCACACCGCAGATAACACAAGCGCGACAACGGTGCAGGGGAGTAGTGTGGCGAGTAGCGTGCGAAGGGCTGGCGTGCGAGGGTGCTGGTTCATCATGTTCTCCAGGAATTCGTTTCGCAGTATCTCTGCTGCGTCGTTCGTTGATGCCAAAATTGGGGCTTTCATGCAGAGACGGCTGCCGCGTGTTCTGAGTTTCGGCGCACCCATTATTGCTGACTGCGGGTGGTTTTGTCGCTCTCCGAACTGCTAAATCACGCTAGACCATGGGGAATGCATCTTTCAAGGCGTATCCTGTTGCGAGGATTCCTGAATCTACGAGGTGGGGAGCGCGATGCGGGTTGGCTTGATAACACGGGAGTTTCCCCCAGAAGTCTATGGCGGCGCGGGAGTACATGTGGAGTACCTGAGCCGCGAGCTTGCCCGCCTGATCGAGGTTGAGGTGCACTGCTGGGGTACGCAACGGCTCGACACCGGTAACCTCCATGTGCGCGGCGATCAGCCGCCGCCGGAGGTCACTGCCGGGTGCGACGCCAAATTCAAGACTGCCGTCGATGCATTGGCCCTGAACCTGGCGCAGATGAAGGACCTGGCGCAGATCGACATCGTACATACCCATACCTGGTACGCGGCCATGGCGGGATTTCTGGCCAAAAAGCTCTACGGGATTCCCTTTGTCCTGACCACCCACTCCCTGGAGCCGCTGCGTGCCTGGAAGGCCGAGCAGCTTGGCTCGGGATACGCCATGAGCTCCTGGATGGAGCGCACAGCTATCCTCGACGCCGACGCCATCATCGCCGTCTCGCGTGGCACCCGTGACGACATCCTGCGCGCCTACCCCCAGGTGGACGCGGCGCGTGTGCATGTCATCTACAACGGCATCGACGTTGCGGAGTATCGCAAGACCTCGGCAACGGACGCGCTGCTGAAGTATGGCGTCGATCCGTCCGCGCCCTACGTTCTCTTTGTCGGTCGCATCACTCGCCAGAAGGGCGTCGTGCATCTGGTCGATGCGGTAAAGCATCTGCCCGCAGGGATGCAGGTAGTGCTCTGCGCGGGCGCGCCTGATACCCCTGAGATTGCCGCCGAAATGCGCGCAGGTGTTGAGGCAGCGCGCGCCGCCGGTGGCAGGATCGTATGGATCGAGAAGATGGTCACTCGCGTCGAGGCCATCCAGCTCTACTCCCACTGCCGCGTCTTCTGCTGTCCGTCGGTCTACGAGCCCTTCGGCATCATCAACCTCGAAGCCATGGCCTGTGGTGCGCCCGTGGTAGCCAGCGCGGTGGGCGGTATTCCCGAAGTGGTTGTCGACGGTGATATGGGCCTCCTGGTGCCCTTCGATGCCGATCCAGTCACAGGCTTCCCGCTCGACGCAGCCCGCTTCGCACGCGATCTGGCCGCCCCCATCTCCCGGTTGATGGCCGACCCAGCCCTGTGTACGAAGTTCGGCGCGGCAGGACGCAAGCGCGTCGAAGAGACCTTCTCCTGGCAGGCCATCGCCGCGCAGACGGTTGAGCTGTATCGTGGGCTGCTCGGCAAGAAACCCAGGAGCTGATTGCAGCCAGCAGGAAGTTCGCATTTCGCAATCCGGCTTCTGTCACACGAAAAAACCCACATCGCACTCTGCGCAATGTGGGCCTCTTCGTTCTTGCAATTACTATTATCTACAGTTGATCATCAACTGGTAGTGGCGGGCCGCCGGGCCGTCTGCCATTCGGCGATCCGGGCAGTGTGAACTTCTCAAACGGATCGAACTTCGCAGGATCAAAGTCTGGCACAGTGGGATCGAGGAACTTCGCAATGGGTATCTTGGCTTCGCGGATGCCATGCACAATGCACCGTGCCAGCTCGTACGCACCGTAGTTGTCGAAGTGGGTGATGTCGGTTCCATTGAAGAGGTGCTTGGAACCCTCAGGCCCCTCCGCCTCATACAGCACCTTGCTCATCGCCGTAAGGTCGACCAGCGCGATATTGTTGGCGGCAGCTACGTCGCGCGCTGCCTGCGGATACTCCGCCAGCGAGTTGGTGACATGGCCGCTTGCGTCGAAGGTCCTGCGGTGCTGCGCGGTCACAATCACCGGCGTCGCACCCTTGGCCCGCACCTGCTTGGCAAAATCTGCCAGGATCTCCTTGTACCGGTCCAACGGCACCGCACCCGGCTTCTGGTCGTTGTGGTTGAACTGCATGAAGAAGTAGTCGCCCGGCTTGATGATCGACATCACCTTGGCGAAGCGCAGCTCGCCCTGGAAGGACGCGGAGGTCTCGCCGGATTCGGCGTGGTTGGCGATCACTATGCCGGGCAGGAAGAAGCGCGGAAGCTGTTGTCCCCACGAGGCCCCGGGATCAGTGTCCTGATCCACCATCGTGGAGTCGCCCGCCAGATACACAACCGGCTCGGCCTTCGCCCCCACCAGAGGCGTAATCTCGATGGAGTGGAAGCTCGGGTTAGTCCCGTTGAACTCGATCGTCAGCTTATTGTCCCAGTTCAGATTGCCGTACTCGCGGCTCTTCAGGCGGACTTTGCTGGGCGTCCCGTCCGGGTTGTTGTACTCGGCAACTCGCGTGTTCACGTCAAAGGATTTTGTCACCGTGGCCTTGGCCTTTACCGCAACGCCTTCCAGTGTCAACCGGCGAGCTTCGGTGCGGACCGTATTCACCGATTCTTCATTGCCGCCGAACGCCACAGTGATGCGGTAGTTGCCCTCGGGTAGCGCCATGGAGAAGTAGAACGGCTTATCGGACGAGCAGATTCCGCCCTCGACCTTCGGAGTGGTCTTGATGTCCCAGCCCGCCGCGCTCTCGCTGTACACGCTGCTCGCGGTCACCGCAGTCGTGCCTTTCTTCGCGACTCCGCAGTTGAACGTCACCGGCCCACTGAGCGCTGGCGGAATGGGAAACACAGGTTGCGGCGTTGCCGATGCAAACGGAGACGGTCGTGCCGCGCCCGGTGCTCCCGGTGCGCCCGGAGTTCTCGGCGCTCTCGGCGCGGCTGCTCCCGGTGCGGCTGGAGCGGCCGGAGGAGCAGTCTGCGCGTGGGCAAGGCTGACGGTTAGGGCGAGGGCGAGTAGTGGGCCAGACAAACTGCGCATAGGTTTTCCTTCTGCTGGGAATTGAATCTCGTTCAATCGGGGGAATCGTAGCACTTGTGGCACAGAGCGGTCTAGCACGCCTGTGGTTTGCAGACGTTGACGGGTCGCAATAAGTTGCGAAAATGTCCTAAGGTTGTCCTGCCGGTCGCATCGCCGGTGCTGCCGGTGCCGTCGGTGCTCCATTGGCCGGCGGCGCCATCGCACCGTTCCCCCTTGGCGGTTCCGGGCTCATCGGCAGATAGAAAGTGGCCGCCGGGTCGAACTTGGCTGGGTCGAACTTGGCATATGCCGGATCGACGAACTTTGCCAGCGGCAGCTTGTTCTGAATAATCCCCAGCACCACGCAGCGCGCCAGCTCATATCCGCCGTAGTTGCTAAAGTGAGTCGTGTCCGGAGCATGGAAAGCCAGCAGCGCCGTATCCGGACCCATCGCCTCGAACATCGTTGTACTCATCGCCGTCAGATCGATTAGCGCGGCATGGGTGGCCGCCGCCACATCCCGCGATGCCTGCGGATAGTCGCCCAGCGAGTTGGTGATGTGTCCACTGGCGTCGAACGTTCTGCGCTCCTGGGCCGTCACAATCACTGGAATGGCGCCCTTGGCCCGTACCTGGTTCACAAATTCCGTCATCACCTGCTTGTAGCGATCGATCGGCACCGCCGGTTCATTGGTGCGCGCATTGAGCGTCTGGTCGTTGTGCGCGAACTGCACAATGAAATAGTCCCCCGGCTTGAGCGTGGACAGAATCTTCGGGAAGCGCTGCTCTCCCTGGAAAGACGTCGAAGACTCACCGGACTCGGCGTTGTTGGCAACCACCACGCCGGGCAGGAAGAAGCGCGGCAGCGGCTGTCCCCAGCCGGACCAGGTTGTGCCGTCCTGGTCCACCATCGTCGAGTCGCCGCCCAGATATACAACCGGCTCCGCCAGCGCGCCCACCAACGGAGTAACCGTAATCGAGTGGAAGCTTGGGTTGGTTCCGTTGAACTCCAGTGTCAGTTTATTGTCCCAGTTCGGAATGCCGTACTCGCGCGGCTTCAGGCGGACTTTGCCTTGGGTCCCGTCCGGGTTCTTGAACTCCGCCACCCGTACATTCACGTCAAGGGATTTTGTGACCGATCCCTTGGCCTTCACCGATATCTTTTCCAGCTGTAACCGCCGCACCTCGGTGCGTACATAGTTGACGGAATCCACCGGTCCGCCAAACGCTACCGTCACGCGGTAGTTGCCCTCAGGCACCGGAATGGAAAAGTAGAAGGGCTTATCCGACGTGCAGCTCCCTTTCTCCACTGTCGGCGCGGTCTTCAGGTCCCAACCTGCGGCGCTGTCGGAGTACACACTGCTTGCACTCAGCGTAGTAGCGCCCTTCTTCTTGGCTCCGCAGGTCAACGTCACGGGCCCAGTCAGAGCCGGCGGCACAGGATACGTAGGCTGTGCTTGCGCTGCAGGCCGTGCCCCGCCACGCCCTCCCGGAGCTCCCGGCGTACCAGGCGCTCCCGGTGCTCCCGGTGCTGCCAATGCTGGTGCAGCAGGTGTCGGAGGTGGAGCACTCTGCGCATGGGCAAGTCCGATCGTGAGGGTGAGGGAGAAGGTAAGTAGTGAGGCGGGTAAGCTGCGCATGTCAATTCCTTATGGGGTAAAGCGTTTCTGTTGCGACCGGGGGAATCGTAGCACCTTCCGCCCTGCCCGGTCGAGTGGACGAATCTCACGTCGTTCCGTGTTGACGCTCAAGGCTGGCTCAGGAAGCCAGCTTCCGTGGCCGTTGCGGTCCGTAATCAACTTCTAAATCCCTACGTCTGCGGAATCTTGGTCACATCTTCGTTGCGCATGATAGGTGTATTGGGCAGCGAGAAGGTGGCAAACGGGTCTGGTTTCGCAGGATCGAACTCCGGCACGGAGGGATCGATCAGCAGAGAGAACGTCATCTTGTCCTCGTGGATTCCTTTCACAATGCAACGCGCCAGCTCATACGCGCCGTAGCTATTGAAATGAGTGTTGTCGGCGTAGTTCATGGTCTGTCCGGGGAAGGTGTTGGCGGGGTAGTACATGAAGGCGTTCTTGGTGCCGTCGGGACCCATCGCCTCGAACAGAACCTTGCTCATCGCCGTCAGGTCGATCAGCGGGATTTGGTAAGCTGCGGCCACATCGCGCGCGGCCTGTGGATAGTCGCCCAGAGAGTTCGTAATATGCCCTGAGTCGTCGAAGCTCCTGCGGTGCTGTGCCGTCACGATTACAGGGATCGCGCCCTTCGACCGCACCTGCGCGGCAAAGTCGGTCAGAATCTGTTTGTACCTCTCCAGCGTCACCGCGCCTGCCTTCTGGTCGTTGTGGTTGAACTGCATGAAAAAGTAATCGCCCGGCTTGATCACAGACATCACCTTGGCAAAGCGCAACTCGCTCAGAAAGGATGCAGACGTCTCGCCGGATTCGGCGTTATTCGCAAATACCACGCCGGATTGGAAAAAGCGAGGGAGCTGTTGTCCCCACGAAGCCCATGGAGTGCTGTCCTGGTCCACCATCGTGGAGTCGCCCGCAAGATACACAACGGTATCAATATGCGATCCTGTCAGCGGCGTAATCGAAATGGCGCGGAAGCTGGGATTGGTGCCGTTAAACTCGATGGTCAGCTTATTGTCCCAGTTCAGATTGCCGTACTCGCGCGGTTTCAGGTGGACGCGGCTCACGCTCCCGTCCGGGTTCTTGAACTCCGCAACGCGCACGTTTACGTCAAAGCGTTTGACAGCACCAGCGTTGGCCTTGACGGCAATTTTTTCCAGCATCAGGCGGCGCGCTTCGGCGCGGACGGTGACCACTGAGTCCGCGCTGCCCCCCAGTGCGACTTCCACGCGGTAGTTGCCCTCCGGTACCGCGATGGAAAAGAAGTAAGGCGTGTCCGAAGAGCAGACGCCGTTCGCCAACTTGGGTGCGGTCTTTAGATCCCAGCCAGGCGCGCTCTCGGAATAAATGCTGTTGGTGGTCAGGGAGGTACCGCCCTTCGTCGCAGGGCCGCAAACGTAGGTCACGGTACTCTTCAGTGCCGGCGGGACGGAATAAGTCGGTTGCTGCGCTTGCGGTGCCTGGGGGGCTCGACGAGCTGCTGGTGTGGCTGGTGCTGTTGTCGCCGTCGGCGGTGCTGTCTGGGCCTGGGCAAAGGTGACTGTGAGAACGAGGGCGAGGACAGAGCCGAACAATCTGCGCATGATGTTTCCTTCTGCTTTGAAGTAGATCGGGTGCGATCGGAAAAATCGTATCACTTGCTTGCCAGAGTGGTCGAGGGTGCTCCGTTCCGCTCTAGAATCGCAGGCTTATCTATGAATTATTTTGTCGCGCCGCACGCGCACGTGCTGAAATCTTTTGCGGAGTCGTGGTCTAGCGAGCAGACATACTGTGGCCACGCAAGCTGCAGAATAGGCGAGAGCTCGCCAGGGAAGAAGTTGTGTATATAAGCCTGGCTGGCCGCGGACTTGGCGCCGTGGTCGTTTTCAAACTCCCCCATTAATTGCTTCACGGCAACCGCGTCATAGGTAGGCTTGTGGTACGTCGTGGAGTAGGTATACTCCTTCGACCAGGTAGTCCCTATGCCGGTAGAGTTCGAAGCCATGTAGACGGTGTAGTCGTCCAAAGTAGCGTTCGCGGGGTCGATCGAGGCCACTGTGAAGCTTGGTAGATTGCCATGAATCGGCGTGATCGAAGCAACACTCTTCAGCGGTACTCCCAGCATGCTTTGCACTGTTTGCATCGTGGAGTTGGACTCAGGAGTCAGCAACCGCATTTCGTCGGCGTGGGTGTGGCCAAACAGCCCCAGCCGGACGATGTCTGCGTTGCGCGCAAGCAACTCGGCAAAGTCTTCCGACCCTAAGAACATCTGAGGTTTCATGCCACAGAGGTTGCCGGACCTGCGCGCCGTTGCGTACACATCGACACCGGGTGGGATGTGACCCATCACCCACACCTGCTCTTTTTGTAGTCGCGCCGAAGCAAGTTGTCTGGCGAGCCATGTCAGTTGCGCGACTGCCGGCCTAGGGTCGTATTTGCCGGAACAGGTAATGTACTTGCCGGATAGGAAGACATCGTCCAGCACAATCAGACGAGTGTGCGGTATCGCGGCCAGAGGAACGGTGTAGTTTCCTCCCGATGCAAAGTCACGCAGCACATCGGCGCGATCGGCAGCGGGCAGCGCCTCAGACACAATATTGGCAATCAGCCCCAGAAACGCGTCGTGCGTGGCGTCCAGTCCGTAATCGCCGCAGCCGGTGTCGTTGTTGCCCATTGCCACATAAATGGGAATGCCGGGCAGCGCCGCGCGCAGTGTGCTGACGACGGTGCGCGCCGTCTTCTCCGTAAACGCGACGTACTCGGAGGGCTTGGCTCCCGGCACTAGCGTCTGAAATTTGCAGTCGAAGGAGTGGGCAAGCAGGTCGCCGCTTAAAGTCACAAACCGTGCTTGCGCTGCATCCGTATGGATCGCACTAAGGCTAGACCGCCAAAGAACGTACGGCGTATCGATGCCCTTCGTCGGGCAGGCAGATTGCAGCGCTGCAAAGTCCTTCGCCTGCGTGGGGGGGTAGGGAGAAACCAGGATTGCGGGCCAAGCAGAGGCAGGCGAGTCATTCAGCTTCGCAACCTTCGCCGGGTCGGAAAACGGGTCCATATGTACGTCAGAAAGTAACAATGCAGGCACGGTCGCTCTGGTTGCCGGTGCTGCCGCAGCTTTATTTGGGACAGGAGATTGTCCCGTTGCGGTCGCAATCAGGGCGCACGTTGCGGCTAGCGTCAATAGGCTTCGGCGGAGGTTCTCGGTCGAGGTCATCGCAGGTCTATGGGAAATTAGGATTGCGTTTCGTGGCGTACTGGGTTCTGCTGGTTTAAATGCATTCCATCGCAGTTCAATGAATCTGTGATGAATTGGATGCGCATCCAGCTTCATAGGAACTATTTTCGTATCGATCCCCCAAAATCTAGGAGTGAAGTATATGGTTCACTGATATCTCATATTCAGCTTGTCTTCAGGTTCATCTGCGATTGTTACAACAGGATGAATTTCGCAACTCTCATCGAGGAACAAGCAGACACAGCCCCAACTGCTTCGCGGCCATCGCAGTTACAGGGTGCTGGCGGAACGCGACGCGGCGTTCTACAGACGAATTGTGCTGGTACCGGTCCCGCCTCGTCCGCAGCTCACGATGGACGAGCGAATACGATCCTGTCGATCTGCAACTTCTTGAGCAAGGGCTGGGAGGTGGGCATCCTTGGCCTGCTTGTCTTCCTGCAACAGCAGTATGCGCTGTCGTTCTACCTGGTCGGGATACTGACCACGGTGTTTATCGTGAGCCAGATCAGCGTCAGCTTTTTTGCCGGCAAGATCGCCCATGCGATTCAAAGCCGGAATGTGATCCTCCTGGCCATAACATCCAGCGGATTGGGATGGCTCACACTGTTCTTCGCCCGCCATATTCCCGCTTTGTTTCTTGCCTATGTGCTGGCCGGAATTGCGTCGGGATTGTTCGAGCCGATCGGGGTTTCGCTGATTGCCAAGCATTCGGCGGCGAATGGCAGGAGCAAGGCGATCGGCGACTTCGCCGCCTTTGGGGACATGGGGCGCATCGCGATAGTCGCGGCGGCGACCGCGATGGCGGGATGGTTCGGCGTGAACAATGCGTGCGCAATGCTGCTGGTGACGAACGTGGCTGCCTTGATTCTGGCCGCATCGTTTCTGGTAAAGAAAGACCGGAAGGCCGGCCAGAAGACGCCTAAATCGCGGGTACACCTGCGCGATCTGCTGAATATCCGCAACTTCCGGTACGCAACCATGGCGGGCATTACGGACTCTTTCTCCAGCGCTTCGCTGTACATCTTCATTCCGTTCCTGCTGAAGGCAAAGGGTATTTTAGTGGCGGATACGCCCTATTTCATCGTAATTCTCTTTGGCGGGTACATGGCCGGGCGACTCGTCCTGGGTCGCATCGCCGACCGGCGCGGTGCTGCGCAAACGCTGATCGTCTCGGAGATATGCATGGCGGCACTGATCCTGGTGCTGACGATGGCATCAGGGATTGCAGTAATTGTGGTCCTTTTGTTCCTGCTGGGCATCTTTACACGAGGCACATCTCCGATCATCCGTGCGATGGTGGCGGACTCGCTGGAAGAGCGAAGCAGCTTCCACGATGCATTCAGCGCGTACTCGTTTGCGTCACGCGGATCGGGCGCGGTATGCAGGCCTATCTATGGATTTTTGGCGGGGTATTCCGGCATCGCGGCGGTGTTCTATGTCGCGTCGGCGGTGTCGATGTTGACGCTTTACCCAGCGGCCCGATACGCACAGAAGAGATAGTGTGCTGGCCCAGAAGTTCTTCTTATAGTCAGCCTTAATCTGAGGCTCTTCGTTTGGATCGGTCATTCTAAACTTCGCTCAGAAGGTCAATCATCCTTACGATTACTTCCTCAGCAGCGCCTCATACGCCTCAATCTGTGCCAGCGTGAACGCATGCATATCAGACCCAGCTTGCCACGCGCGGGCCCACTCCACAATCCACTCAATCGCGTTTCCCAGTCGCATCTGCGGAGTCCATCCCAGATCGGCGCGCGCGCGGCTTGCATCCAGCTTCAGATAGCCCGCCTCATGCACCCCTGCGTCCGCATCCAGAATCCACTTTGCCCCGTCGCCCCACAGGCTGCATATCTTTTCTGCGATCCATGCCACCGGCTGCGTGTCATCGTCGCTCGGACCGAAGTTGTACGCCGTGGCGAACCGTGCCGCCTCATCGCGCTTCTCCGCCAGCAGTTGTTCGGCCAGTCGAATGTACCCGTGCAGCGGCTCCAGCACATGTTGCCACGGCCGGATCGCATGCGGCCTCCGGATGCGCACCGCCTCGCCTGCTACAAATCCCCGCACCAAATCAGGTATCAGCCGGTCCATGGCCCAGTCGCCCCCGCCGATCACGTTTCCCGCGCGCGCCGTCGCCAGTGCAGTCGAGTGTCCGCCCGGCTTACCTAGCGCGGCAACCGGGAAATACGACTGCCGATAAGCCGCCGTCACAATCTCCTCGCACGCCTTCGAGCTGGAGTAGGGATCGTAACCGCCCAGAGGATCGCTCTCCCGATATCCCCACGCCCACTCTTTGTTCTCGTAGCACTTGTCGCTGGTCACGCACACTACCGCGCGCACAGACGGTGTCCGGCGCACGCTGTCCAGCACGCGCGCTGTGCCAATCACATTGGTCTCGTATGTGCCAACCGGATCTTCGTAGGAGAGCCGCACCAATGGCTGCGCGGCCAGATGGAAGACTGCCTCCGGCGCAAAATCGCGCATCGCAGCCTCCAGCCTCGTGTATTCGCGGATATCGCCGCGCACATCGTCCACCACAGTACCCACACGCGCCACCGTGAACATGTTGGGATCGGTCACGGGGTCCAGCGCGTAGCCGCGTACATCCGCGCCCAGTTTTGCCAGCCACAAGGCCAACCATCCACCCTTGAATCCGGTGTGGCCGGTCAGCAGCACGCGCTTGCCTTGCCAGTTGAATGCGGACTTGTCGTTCATGCTCTTTAGCATAACTGCTGCAACGAGTCTCAGGTCAAAAGGAATTCCATCCCTTACACAAAACACCGTCGCCGGCAGCTCTTCCTGCACACAGTTCTGCTTTGTCCTGGCTATATCGATTCAGGTTGTGCGCCCGCTCTATGGATAGCGGTATAGCGTTACCCGCACGATATTGTTCGGACGCAGCACCAGAATCTCGCCCTGTGCATCATCGTCGCCCGCAATCTGGCGCGTCACCACGAACTTGCCATCCACGAACTTACCTTCCTGCACATCCCCCAGTCCCACGTTGCCGGGGCCCGGAGTGTTGGCCGTAAAGTCGACCCGCATTCCACCGCCGCCGAAGTAGTACTCGTCGGGGCCGGTGGAGATCAGCACCGCCGCAGCCTCCAGAGGGGCATCATTCGGGTTAGCACCAGGTGTTCCTGGTGGCGGCGGTGACGCTACGTTCTGCCCTCTGGGTTGCGGCGGCAACCGTGTAGTCCGCCCAGTATAGGTAAACGTCAACGTGTAGTTGCCCAGCTTGACGCTCTTCGGCTCTTCTCCCTGCACCATCCGCACCGCGGTCACCGCATCCGTGCCTTGACGCGCCAGTATCATCGGCGCAAGCTGCTCCAGCATGCTGTAAGTCCCAGCCAGGTCAGAGCCGATCGGCCGGTTGCCGTCGATTCCAAACGGAGAGAAGCCGATCGTGTTGTATTTGCCCACCGCAACGATCGCGTTGGCCGGATTGGTGCTCGTCTCGGGAATAAATAGCGGGTTCCCGTTGCGTGTGAACCGTTGGCAAACCTCGTCGAAGTACTCCAGATAAAGGTCTGGAGCCAGAATGTCCACGCCAGGAGCGCCTGCACGCCATATGTCATGCACCTCCGGCAGCGGCCCGCCGCTGGGATAGGTTCCCGGCCATGCATGATTGGGCTGCTGTAGCCATCCGTTCACGAACATGGGAATGTTGTACGCGGCTTTGCCCGTCTCCACTACCTTCTGTACATAGCTGGCGTAGTTCCACGCCATGAATATCTCATCCGATGGCCAGTGCAGGCTCTGCCAGCTATTGCTGTGTTCCAGCGCGCTCATCGGCGGGCTCGTGGTCTGGATCGGAATCACCACGTCCGCCGGCTTGCCCGGCCCGAATACCTGCTCCCACGTACCAGCCGTCTTATATCCGTTTGCTGCCCATACATCGCGGAACTCCGGTATCAGAGTGTCCTTGTGCGCCACCAGATACTGCATCAGCTTGGCCGGAACAGGCTCGCCGTAGGCGCGGTTGGCGGCAGTAGACCGGTCGCGAGTATCCCGTAGCACACCCACTTCGTTCTCCACCTGGACCATCAACACCGTATGCTGCGTCCCGTCTACCTCGCCTACATGCTTCATCAGCATGCCGAAGGCCTTCGCATCTGCATCGCGCGTCGCGTCACCAAATGTGCTCAACAGCTCCAGCGGCCCGGACATCGAGACCGTTTTGCCGTCGTTGATCTGTATCCGCGGAAAGCGCTGATAATCCTTCTTCACCCAGTACGGCGCAAAGCTCGACGTGCCGTTCTTCCAGCTCGCAAACCAGATCAGAATCACATGCATGTGGTTCTCACGGGCCTTGGTAATCACGCCATCCAGTTGTACATAGTTGTACTGTCCTTCTACCGGCTCAAACTGCGCCCAGGTCACCCCAATCAGCGCTGTGTTCATGTTGGCGGCCACCAGCTTTGGCCAGATCGTGTCCATGTTTTCCAGGCTGGTCGCGGCGTTGTTGCTCAGCTCCCCGCCCATCGCCAGGTATGGCTTGCCATCCACAATCAGTTGAGTAGTATTGCCCTGTTTTTGCAGATGAGGAATACCTGTCGCGTTCTGCGCCGAGCACATCACAGAGAGAGTGCTGCCTAAAAGTACTATCCCAAGCCCATAGAACGATTTCACAAGCATTTCGAGCCGCTTTCTTACTTTCTATATAACTGGAATTGGATTGGGCCGGTTCACCTTGCGGTATTTCCGGTCGCCAGCCATTCTACCTCCGAACCCTCCGCAATCTATATCAAATGTCACCAGCCTCAGAAAGTGATTCCGGGTGCCGCTGTGCCCTCTCTTAACTATGCCGGATTTCAGGTGCCCCATCCATACAGCTTTATCGCATGGGTAGGAGACCACCTATCTCGCCATAGTTAGAATGCGTTGGATTTCTTTCCCCAAAAACCTCAGCAAATCCGCATGTCAAGCCCCTGCGCACTCCGAAATTTCCGTAACCAACACCGTATCAATAACTTCCAGTAAAAAAATAGTTGGCATAGTAGTTATGCCCAACCTGCTATCCTTTAACTAGGTCAGAAGATTGCAAAATCCAGATACTGCCGTTATTGCCTTTGTTTTCTTATATATGACCTATAACTCGTTTTGATCGAATAATTTGCAAGTAAATACCTGCAACCCTTTGATTTCAGATATTTTATCGAATGGGGAGGGGGTATGTGGAGGTCGAATATATAGACTATAGAATGTTTGGCAACTGCTGAGATAACTCGCGTCGTGTGCCAGACGCATCTGCTCTATCGCGGCACAAACTCGTCGGCGTGAATTACAAACTCTGGATATGCGCCTGCGCCAAGCTCGCGTACGTCCATTCCGTGCCAGTGTCCGTCGTCGTCCACACGATAGGTCGACCAGCGGTTGATCAGCAGATTACCTCCGTGGATCAAAGGCAGCATGAATCCCAGCAGCGCGCTGATGCCCACCAGTTGAGCAAGAATGTGGCCTCCGCGCGTGCCTGAGGAGAAGTGACCGAAGAGTCCGAAGGCGAACAGTCCCCAGATGCCCGCCAGAGCATGCACTGAGACCGCGCCGCCGGGATCGTCCACCCGCAGATGCAGTTCAAAGATTTCGATCAGGTATGTGGACAGAACGCCTGCTGCCAGGCCGACTTCAATGGCCGCTACCGGCGAAATCATGGCGCATGCCGCGCTGCCTGCTACCAACCCGGCAATCCAGCCATTCGCGCTGAGGGATGCGTCCGGCTTGTGGTATCGCGCCCTCGTAATCACAAGCGCGGCGAGGCATCCGGCGGAGGCTGAAAGTGTTGCGTTGATCACAACGCCTACAACTTGAAGCGGTCCCGCTCCATAGAACAGAATCGAGGCTGCCGCATCGAGACCGATCCAACCCACCAGAGCCAGAAGGAAGCCGAAGAGCACCTGCACGATGCTGTGA
>Ga0118677_10009843_pt1 | contig 14799 bp, 3 predicted proteins | sample AliMusrvi5mmetaG_FD_86154 | JGI IMG/M metagenome (GOLD analysis project Ga0118677, IMG submission 86154)
GCATTTTAATACACAAATTCATCATACCTCGGTTATTTCCCTCGATTCTGCTATTGTGGGAAATGGTAGCTTGACTACAAATATTCCATTTGAATCATCAGCTTCAGCAGGAAAAACAATTTATCTCTGGAAGCGCAATGAGCTTTTATCCAATGGATTGCATTCAGGTGTAATCAGCTCATTATCGTTTTTTGTCAATACTATTGGAAGTGCTGTGAATGGCGTAAGCATCCGCATGAAAAATTCCATGCTGGATTCTCTGGCACCTCAGGCAGTTGATACTACGGGCTTTACTACGGTATTCCGGAACGATGTGAGCTTTACCCAAACTGGCTGGAATAAGCTGGATTTTACGAATAATTTTATCTGGGCTGATACCTGCGGAATTTGCATCGAAATCAGTTACACTAGCCGAAGCACGAGTGTTGATAATATTCTTCTTGGCAATGCAGATGCCGGCTTTAATTCCACTACATTTTCTACAGGCAACGACCGCTCGCTTTTTTTCTTAGGCAGAGATTTCGTTGATGTTCCTTCTCAGGCTTTCGCCGAAGTGGACAGTTTTATCACCATTGCTTTCTGGCAATATGGCAACCCTCTCTTTCAACCCCAGGACCAGTCTTCGTTTGAGGGCCTCGATTCGCTGGGGCGCAGGGTAGTAAATGCCCACGTGCCCTGGTCAAACGGAAATGTTTACTGGGATGCCGGTTTCGGCAGCTACGACCGCATCAGTCAGGCCGCCAATGCTTCCGACTATAAAGGAAAATGGAATTACTGGGCTTTCACAAAAAATGTGAGAACAGGAAGTATGAAAATCTACCTTAACGGTAACCTTTGGCTCAGCGGAACTAGCATGGTGAAACCTATGTCGGGCATTAAAAGCTTTAATATTGGTTCTTTTGGCAATGACTCAGGCAATTACGATGGTTATATGGATGAATTCAGCATATGGAATGCAGAGCTTCCTGCCGACACCATCAAAATGTGGATGAATAAAGACATTACACCTTCGCATCCGTATTATCCTAACCTGAAAGCATATTACAAATTCAATGATAATTCTTACATTTCGGCAGCCGATTCGTCATTAAAATGGATGACACTCTCCAGACCAGGCTTACCTCAGGGCGAAATTATTGCGAGCAGGTAAGGATGCTAATGGAAATATAACCCATACGGGGAGCCCACAGATCCTGCTTAAAAGGCATTTCAAAATAAAGTTCCCAAATTGAGAATTATTTTGATTTGCTAAATGAAATGGGAGGTAAAAGCCGGGTTTCAGAAGTACTTAACTGTAAGCGCAAGCTAACTGTAGAAACGATACGCAAACTGACAAACAGGCTCAGCTTGTCAGCAGATATATTAATTAATGACTATAGACTGACCGGGCAATAATACTGAATCTGAAGATAAGATTAGTAGTAGTTCTTTAATACAAGAATAGAAATTACAGAAACGATAATCATAATAACTACTAATGAAAGATATACGATTGCAACAACCCCCATATACTTCCAATACTTTTTCTGCATCAGAAAGGCTTCTTCAATCAAATTATTATCAGTTAATACACTAAAATCTCTTAATCCATTGGCATAATTATACAAATACTGAAGAGGAAAGAACATAACAACTGCGCCAATTATATAAATTATAAAAGGAATAAAAGTCATACTCTGTGCACCATAACCTCCATGCATCATACTTGAAAACACTAAGGAAAGAAAAGCAAAAACGACCATAAGACCACACCCTATAAATCCCAGAATGCTTAAGAACTTCATCCATGGAGCTGTTTTACTTAGAAGCTCAATTGCAGTTTGAGACAACATTACATTAGAATTTTTTGGTTCTTGATTGTTTTGTATTTGTTCTTCCATAAATTAATTTTTTAGTTAATGTTAATGTAATTCTGTATCAATAAAAAACAAATATAATGTATTTTTATAAATTGCTTTTTATATAATAAAAAAGATTTTACTTATATGACTGACTGTTCTTTCTGTCTTTTATTACTGCACCTTTACCCTCACACCCTCAGAATGCGATGTAAATTCCGGTGCATACATGCATTGTATTGTTGTGATGCCATTGGAGAAATCGCCTTTATGTGTCACAAAAAGAGGGTATTCGAACACATAAGTGCCCTTGTTCAGATAGTTAAAGAAGAAGTTAGTGGAAGCATCCCTGGTATTTTCGTAGTAACCCAGCCCATCCTGGTATTTGTATTGTGAAATCACATTTACAGGTTCGAAGCCCGAAGCGCGCATGTCTTTCATATGTACAAATTCCATATCGCGGTCTACACGTAGTTCTATGCGTACTTTTATTTTGTCTCCTACTTTAAGAATTGTTTTCTCGGTGATAGGTTCAATAACAGGTCCCGATGGGGTATTGTGTTGTACAAAAAGCTTCTTTTCTAATTTTAAAGGTGTTTCTGAAGGCGTTATTTTATCGAGCTGTTCGAAATACTGCCAATACACTGCGCCCCAGGCTACTCCTTCATCTTTCTTGGTTACTTTAACATTGCCCATTTCTGGTTTAATATCATTACCTGACCAGGATGTTTTAAAATACCCCGTGCCGGCTTCTACCTTTACACCATCCATTTTCTTAGGGTCAATAGTTTGCCCCCCTATATTTATGTCAACCAACTGGTCGCTGGCTAAGACATCCATGCCTCTGAGCAGCAGTGCATAACAGGCTTCCACTGTGGCTTTGGTGGTTTTCCAGTCCTGGGTTTGTTTTTGTTTCAACAGCCATACTTTAAGGTCTTCAACAGAGGCTTTATCTCCTGCTACCTCATCAAAGGCTTCTATAAGCAATGCCTGTGTTTCAATGGGTGCCTGATACCAGTACCAGCCGCCACTCATATCCTTCCAGTACATGCCCATTTCATCGCTGGTCAGTGAGTTGTCTTTCAGTGATTTAATGATGTCTTTTGGGGTTGTTTTATCATCGTAACGGTTGAGTGCAAGGGCAATCATACCCTGTGAATAGCGGTTGAAATCGAGCCAGTATTTTTTTGCCTGACCTTTGAAATAATCAAAAGCCTCCTTGTTACGTCCTGCGATTTCTATATCCCTGAAATAACTTCGGGCATAGAGATACTGGATCTGTTCGTATCCCAGATGATTCTTCTCCATTTCTTTAGGATACCATTTTTTAATGTAATCATAATCCTCAGCTATGCGGTTATCTAGGTATTTCACGGCACTATGCACCATGTTCCACGTTTTGTTGTTGCTGTGTACGCTTTTCACACCCAAATGGTCGAGATGGCCGAACCCGGTAACAATATGCTGTGTGATGTATCGACAGTCGGGCATACCTTTAAACCAGGGGAAGCCGCCGTTTGGCGATTGTGCTTTGATGAGCTTATTCAACGCGGTTTCAAGTTCATTAGCCATCCTGTTGAGGTCGAAAAGCAAGGCCACGCGTTGTTTTCTCTGACTTTCATCTTTAGCATCCAGCACCCATGGCGTTTCTTCAAGCATAAGCCCTTTAAGTTCCTGATTTTTTTCGAGGTTTGAAAGCAAAGCATCAGGGGTGATATTTTTCCAACTGTCAAATACGGCTTTTATCTTAGGATTTGAGTTGGCAATGTAAGAAGCAATGCTGTTGGCATAAAAACGGCTGAAAGTCTGTTCCGAACATTCATAAGGATATTCCATAAGGTACGGTAGGGCCTGGATGGCATACCATGCGGGATTAGATGTAAATTCAAGGGTTAGTTTATGGCTGCGTAAAGTAGTAGACGATTTTGAATTAATAAGTTTGGTGAAATTGAATTCTTTGGTTTGCTTTCCTCTGATAGGCAAGGGCATTGTTTCGGTGACAAGAATCCTGTTTGAAAGCACAGGAAGGGCCATTTCTTCCCCATCGCTGAAATTACCTGCTTTAGCCACAATCTTATAGGTAACAGCCTGCATGCCGTCAGGGATTTCAATGTTCCAGCTGAGTGAGGCGCTCTGTCCTTTTTTAGCGTCAAATGATTGTATGGCATTAGTGTTTTTAAGCACATCATCAACGGGCTTCATAGTGAGGGCATCAAACAAAAATAACTGAGCCTGACCGCTAAGGTCTTTATCCGACACATTGGATACTTTGGCACTGAAAGAAATCTTATCACCTTCTCTTAAAAACCGCGGTGCATTGGGTACCACCATAAGATCTTTCTGAGTAACGGCATCTTTTTTAATCTGACCGTACATCAGGTCTTTAGTCAGGGCAAAGCCCATAAATTTCCATTTGGTAAGCTCTTCGGGGATGGTGAAAGAAATTAGTACATTGCCTTCGGGGTCTGTCTGTAGCTGTGGAAAGAAGAAAGCAGTCTCCGCAAAGTTGGACCGGGCCTGAACATTGGCAAGACCATTGGCTTTTTGTTCTTTGCCTTCACCTCCTGCTGCTTCTGCTGCAGGGATATTTTCTAATTCATCCTGAGACTTCATGTCGTCATCACCGGTTGCTGTATATCCTTCTGCAGCCCTTCCTGCACTTGCTCCGGCAACAACCTTCTTTTCAGCATACTTATACCTGGCATTACTGTGCTTGCCATCTTTGGTTGATACGACCTGAGAGACAGCCATACTTTGATCTTCAATTTCTTCATTATCATAATAACCCCTATAGTCGTTATAATAATAACCGCCATAATAAAAGCCAAACCAGTTGAGGTTATCATAATATTTATTATAAAAACCGGTTTTTATATATTTTAATGTGAAAGCAGATGAAGTAGCTGTGCCGAACATGCTACCTGTGGTCCAGTTTAACGTAGAATAATAACTACTGTAGATGTCGAAGAACCAATTATTAGGCTTAAAAGCATCCAGCGATGCATCATACATGGCTGCCAGCATCTCTGCCGCTACCTTCTCTCCGTTTTTACCTCTTACTTTGACCTTCCATTCTTCTTTCTGACCAGGCAGGAGCTTGTTGCGGAAAGTTTCAAAAGTAATATCTAATTGTTTATTGGTGTAAGGCACAACCACCGACCATTGATGGCTGTAACAGGCATTATGTTTAACAAAAGTAAGGTGAACGGCAAAATTTCCCCTATCAGCTTCTGTAATAGGTATTTCCAATATCTGTTGTTCATTGTTTAGTTTGAGCCATTGTTTAGAAATTATTTTGCTTTTGCTTTCAATTTCATACAACACCCGCACATTAGTGTCTTTTGTACCTATAACAAACGATGCTTTTTCACCAGGCTCACCATCAGCTTTAATGATACTGAACCAGTCGATGGAATTACCGGAAATAGTTTTCTCTTTAAGAGAATAAACGGTAAAATAAGCATAAGATTCCACATCCTCGTTATAGCTGTCTTTGGTTTTTAGTTCGAGGATATATTTGCCTTGTTTCCACGACTTGAGTTGCCCGAGTTCCAGCAATGAATCTTTTCCTGTATCGAAGATAGTTTCCAGAACTTTGCCCTCTTTTTCCCATTTATACATGTTGTTTTCATCATCGTAAGCATCAAAAGGGAAAGCGGCGTAATAATCTTCTTTTTTCATAATAAATTTATCGGGGCGGCTCCACAGGCGTGTACGGAAAATCTTTTCGGGTTGTTTAAGTTTATAAACAGTAATGGTTCCTTTAGCAGGTTCTTTTTCACCGCTCAGATTAGTGGTTTTAATTTCAAAATCAGCCTTGTCTTCTCTGTTTACCTCAGCCGGCATCTCGACCTGTGCATTGAGAGCTGTGTAACCTATAATCACACTCTTCTGTGCTGAGTGAGTTTCACCATTGATATCAGTTACATCCGCATAAATGGTATAATTAAAATTGGGCTTGTTTTTTTTATTGATACTTAAATCAGGAAGGGCTTTGAAGATGATATTATACTCTCCATTTTCATCAGTTTTAACTGTACCGTTGGTAATTTCCATGGCAGCAGTCCTCGGACTATAGCCATACCACCAATAATACCAATAGGGATAGATAGCGGTACGGGTTACACGGTATTTTACATTAGCACCGTCAACATTATTGCCGGCATAAGCCTTAGCGTTGCCTTTTACAGTTACGTTTTCATTTAGTCTATAACTGCCTTTCAAGGGGTCAAAAGTAACTTCGAATTTAGGCCGTTTGTATTCTTCTACAGAAAAATAAAGGTCGCCATAAGAATTGGTGATGCGCATCTGCCCTGTAAGCCCTGATGTCGGTGCTGTAAAAGTGCCGCTGAATGTGCCATATTCGTTGGTTGTAAGTGTCAGGTCGCTCACCTTCTGATAGTTGACATCGTATAAATAAACAGTAGTAGACATATTGGGGGCAATGTCATACTTGCCATCATAATAATTCATCATAACGCCCTTAAAGTAAATCGTCTGTCCTGGCCTGTAAATACCACGGTCGGCAAAGAAAACAGTTTTATATGTCTTGTATTTTTCAGGAGGGTAATATTTATACTGATAAAATTCACTTTCTGTACTCAGGTTGTCATTCTGATAGGTGAAATTAAAAAAGAAATACCTGCTGTAATCATCCTTTGAAATAATTTCAGGTATGTGAAAGTACCCGTCTTCATTGGTTGTATAATAAGCGCCTTTCACATATTCATAATCACGACTGACATAACTATATTTTTCATGAAAGGACTGTGCTCCTGCATTTTTTAAAGGCACACCGGTTTCCCTGTTGAAAAGATAAAAATCGTAACCGCCCTTTTCAGTCTTTCTGCTGATATAGCTTATATTTGAAATCCATGTTGAATAATAAGCCACAATGCCTTCGTTGATGTCGAAACTCTTTGAATTTGAAGCCAGGATGATATAAAAACCTAAAGGAAGTTCGGGCATTTTAGCTTCTAGAGAATGGTTCTGATAATCACCGTCATCAATCAGGTCAATGCTGAATTCTTTTGTTGGGGAGAGCTTTAAGAGCTGCTTCATCCTTTTTTCGCTATAATATTTATTAATAAGCTTTTTATAAGCTTTAGGGTCATATTTAATAAGCCTTATGTATGCCTTATTGATATTTGAATAAGAAATCAGAGTTCTGAAAGGTTTATTAGGCTGGTTCACATCTTCAGTAGTTAGTTTCAGAACAGGAGATTTTATTCTGTCCTGGAGGTACATGCAGTTTCTCGCCCCATTAGTTTCGGGGAAGCGTTTGATAGCATCTTCGCAGAGCTGATAGGCTTTTTTTATCTCCCATTTATTGTCGTCAGACTGAAGTGGGTTGTAGGTTGCTCCTTTGGTATTATGTTCAGAGGCAATTTCATAGGATACATCTGTGGATGCCGATGAGCTGTAAAATTGTTTCTCTAATTTAACAAGCGCTTCGAGATACAGGCTGTCTTTAAGTTCTGAAATAGAATTATTCCTTACAAATTTTAACCTCTTGAGATTTACATCAATCAAGGCCGTAGGGTCTGCATCGCTCTGATGAAAAGCGATAAGTTTCTGGAGTAACTGAAGGGCATAAAATTTCAATGAAATAGAATCTTTGGTAGCTATATTTAATTTTGAAAAAGCAGCATTGGTGTTAAAGTAAGCCTCATTGTCAATTTCAAATTTATAGGCAGGTCTTATCAGTCCCGGTTCTTCACCCATGAAAAAGTCAACAGCACGGTGCGCCAGAAAATCAAAGAGGGTAGGACGAAATTTAGCAGAACCCACCTGCTTTTGAATAATATCATCATAAACGTTTATGGGCGTTGCCTTTAGCTTTGATTCGTCTTCTAAAGAGGCCAGATAATGTTTAATGGTCTGCTCAACTATTTTTTTTAAGTCCCATGTCCGGATGTCCTCTTGTTTGAAATTCGCTGTTACAGTTCTGTTCAGAAACTGATACCTGTTGGTCTGGTAATAACGCCAGTACATTTCAGCAAGCAAAGAATGAAGTACGGGTTTAGCCGGAAAAACTGCTGACGCTACCTCGTCATTCAACTGATTGATGATGAGTACAAAAGAATCTTCCTGATACTGGTCCTGAAGTTTCATTTTATAAATCACGGCTTTTACAAACTGTCCGGCGTTATTTTCTTTTTTAGCTTTGTCATATATTTTTTCCACCACATCAAGAGCCGTTTTAGTAAGCCCTTTGCCAATAAGGGAATCCACCTTTTTCCAGTCTTTTCCATTAGGCACTTCCGGACTTATAGAGCTTCCAAAAGTGTGGTTAGATAAGCTTGCTGCCCAGAACAGGACAATTGTCAGAATTATTATTCTATTTTTCATGGAAATTGATTTTTAAATATTTATTATTTGATGCTTCTTTTTCACTATATTTTTATTCTTCCTTATATAAGCACATCCTTTTATATCTTCTATTTAATATTTTCTATAATATATTTTCTATGACTGATTTAAGTTTTTCTTTAGAGTGCTATACTAATTTATTCGCCAATGACTACCCGTATCCCTTCCGAATGCGACGTAAACTCAGGAGCATACATACATTGGATACTGGTTACGCCGTTAGAAAAATCTCCTTTCATTGTTGCCTTTAATGCATATTCAAACACATAAGTTCCCTTGTTTAAGTAAGAAATAAAGAAGTTGGTAGAAGCATCTCTGGTACTTTCGTAATACCCTAGCCCACCCTGATATTTGTAATTAGAAATCACATTGACGGGTTCAAAACCAGAGGCTCGCATGTCTTTCATGTGCACATATTCCATGTCACGGTCTACGCGCAGTTCTATCCGTACTTTTATCTTGTCACCGAGTTTTATTTTGGTGTTTTCTGTTACGGGTTCAATCACAGGACCTGTTTCGGTATTGCGTTCTATGAAAAGTTTCTTTTCAAGTTTTAATGGGGTTGCTGATGTTGTTATTTTATCCAGCTGTTCGAAATACTGCCAGTAAACGGCACCCCATGCTACTCCTTCATCTTTTTTAGTAACTGTAACTTTTCCCATTTCAGGTTTTATATCACTGCCCGACCATGATGTTTTAAAATAACCGGTACCGGCTTCTATCTTTACATTATCCATCTTTTTAGGGTCTATCTTCTGGTCACCCATACTTATCTCTACCAGCTGATCGCTTGCCAGCCAGTTGGTGCCTTTGAGTAGTAATGCATAACATGCATCAGCAGTAGCCTTGGTGGTTTTCCAGTCCTGCGTTTGCTTTTGTTTGAGAAGCCATACTTTCAGCTCTTCTACGGTGGACTGGTCATTGGCTACTTCGTCAAAAGCTTCTATAAGTAAAGACTGAGTTTCTATAGGTGCCTGCCACCAGTAGTAACCTGCATCCATATCTTTCCAGTACATGCCCATTTCTTCAGAATGCAAGGCATTTTCTTTCAGCGATTTGATAATATCCATAGCTGTGGCTTTGTCTCCATAGCGGTTTAGAGCAAAACATATCATTCCTTGCAGATATCTTGAATTGGCCGTCCAGTATTTCTTTGCCTGACCTTTGAAATAATTAAAAGCTTCTTTGTTGGCACTTGCCAGTTCTATCTTATCGTTAAAATAACTTCTGGCATACAGATATTGAATCTGACTTCCGTCGATATGGTTTTTATCCATTTCATAAGGATACCATTTTTTGATGTATTCATAATCTTCTTTTATACGGTTATCAAGATAATTCATAGCCGCAGAAACCATAGCCGCTGTTTTATCATCTTTGGAAACATCCATTACTCCCAACTTATTAAGGTGACCAAATCCGGTTACAATATACTGCGTAATATACCTGTCGTCGGGCATGCCTGCAAACCAGGGGAACCCGCCATTAGGAACCTGCATAGTCTGTAATTTACGTAATGCTTTGTCTAATTCCTTACCCATTTTGTTCATTTCAAATAATAGGGCAATTCTTTGTTTGCGTTCATTTTCACTTTTGGCATCAAGCACCCATGGCGTTTCTTCAAGCATCACTGCTTTGAGTTCCTGATTTTTTTCCAGGTTAGAAAGCAAAGCATCCGGCGTAAAGTTTTTCCAGCTGTCGAAAACAGCTTTGATTTTAGGACTTGAATTGGCTATATTAGATGCAATACTGTTGGCATAAAACCTGTCAAAAGTTTGTTCTGCACATTCGTAAGGATATTCCATCAGGTAAGGTAGCGCCTGGATGGCATACCATGCGGGATTAGAAGAAAATTCCAATGTTAGTTTATGATTACGTAAAGTGGTAGAAGATTTTGAATTGAGTAATTTGGTAAAAGTATAGTCTTTGGTTTGCTTGCCGCGTATGGGCAGGGGCATCGTTTCGGTGACCAGCATGCGGTTGGTGAGGACAGGAACAGCCATTTCTTCGCCGTCGCTAAAATTTCCAGCCTTAGCCACTACTTTGTATGTGATGGCCCCAATGCCTTCGGGTATGGTGATATCCCAGTTCAGGGCAGTACTTTGACCTTTTTTAGCACTGAATGTTTTCGTAGCATTAGTGTTTTTAAGCAATGCATCAATGGGAGCCATAGTGCTGGCATCGAAGAGAAAAAGCTGGGCATCGCCTGTCAGGTCTTTATCGGCAAGGTTTGATACTTTAGAAGAAAAAGTAACTTTATCACCTTCACGGAAAAAACGGGGCGCATTGGGCATCACCATGAGGTCTTTCTGGGTGACAATAGTTTTTTCAATCATCCCTGTTTTCAGATCTTTAGTATGTGCAAGACCCATGAATTTCCATTTGGTAAGTGCCTCAGGAGCGGTGAATGAGATAACCACATTGCCATCGGCGTCGGTATGTAAATCAGGGAAAAAGAAAGCTGTTTCGGCAAAATTACCACGCGCTTTTACCATTGCCATTTCTCCTGAAATTTCCCTTGTTTTCCCTGCCAGTCCTCCATATCCGGTAGAAACAGTGGTTACATCTCCTACGGGTTTATCCTCTTGTTTTAACCATCCCTCTTTGTTTTTGCCCTTTTCAGAAATATCACCGTCTGTTTTCTGCTCAGCATCAGCCACTAAAACAGGTGCAGCAAAAGCAACTTTAGAACCAAGTGCCATTTTGCCATTACCATTTCCCCTGAATGAATAAGTGCCACTTTCATCACTTATATCATCATAATACAAGCCGTTGTAATCGTATCCATAGTAAGTAAGACCGAACCAGTTCAACTGGTCGTAGTACTGATAGTGAAAGGCAGGATAAATATTCCATTCTATGGTGTATAAAGTTGATGACTTTGGCGCAAAAGCATCAGTAGTGTTCCATGCCAGTTCAGAATAATAAGAATTGTAAACATTAAGATACCATGAGTTAGCCCTGAATGCATCCAGTGAGGCATCATACATGCCTGCCAACAACTCTGCTGCCACTTTATCACCTTTCTTACCTTTTATAGTCATTTTCCATGTTTCCTTTTGTCCGGGATTCAGCTTATCGCGAAATGTGGAAAACTCCAGATCCAATTGTTTGTTGGAAAAGGGTACGTATACCACTCCATCGTACTGATAGCCTCTGTTGTTTTTTACAAATGAAAAATGAGCAGTAATATTTCCCCTGAAGTCTTCTGTAATGGGAATTTCAATTTTTTTCTGTTCATTATTCAGTTTAAGCCATTGTTTACTGATTATCTTTCCCTTGCTTTCTATTTCATACATCACAGTGACATTTTTTTCTTTACTACCTACAAGGAAAGAGGCTTTTTCACCGGGTTCACACTCTGTTTTTAAGTTGCTGAACCATCCCATATCATTTGTCGGACAAGTTTTTTCATCGGCAGAGAAAACAGTGAAATAAGAGAAGGCCTGTACATCCTGCCCATATTTGTCTTTCGATTTTAATTCAAGAATATATTTCCCTGATTGCCATGAGCTTATATTAGGGAATCGTAACAAGGAATCTTTTTTAGTGTCAAATTCGTTATCAAAAACCTTTGGACCTTTTTCCCATTTGTACATGTTGTCTTCATCGGCATAAACATCGTTAGGAAATGCTGCGATATAGTCATCTTTTGTAAAAAGAAATTTATCGGCACGTTCCCATAGGCGCTTTCTTAATATCCGATCGGGTTGTTTAAGCTTGTACACTGCAATATTTCCTTTGGCATATTCATATTCACCATTGGTGTTGGTGGTGTTAATCGTATATTTATCCTTTTCGTTTTTGTTTATATCACCATATATGTTTACGCTTGCCCATAAAGCTTTGTAAGCTACATATACATTTTTCTGTGCAGAATGATTCTCCCCATTAATGTCTGTAATATCGACATAAACGACATAATTAAATTTGGGGTCGGCACTTTTAGGCACTGATGGGTCAGGAATAGCCTTAAAATCAACAGAAAACTCGCCTTTTTCGTTGGTTTTTGCATAGCCGTTGGCAATTTCCATCTGTGGCGTCTGTATATAGTTGCCGCGCCACCAGTACCACCAACTGGGGAAAATAGCTGTCCGTATCACCCTGTATTTTACTTCTGCACCATCAATGGCCGAACCGGCATAAGACTTCGCATTACCTTTTACAGTGATGGTTTCTCCTACTCTTGAAGTTCCTTTTAACGGGTCAATGGTTACTTCAAATTTAGGACGTTTATACTCTTCCACAGAAAAATACAAAGAGCCATAAGCATCAGCCAGATACATCTGCCCATTCAGAGACCCCGAAGGAGTGGTAAAAGTGCCATTAAAAGTACCATATTCATTAGTTGTTAACTTTTGCTCACTCACTTTCTGACTGTTCACATCGTATAAAACCACAGTAGTTGTAAAATTTGGTTTTATCACAGGAATCTTGGTATCCCTGTCTGTTTCAAGCACTATCCCTTTGAAATAAAGGGTCTGTCCGGGCCGGTAAATAGCCCTGTCGGCAAAAAAGGTAGTGGTGAAGACTTTTTTCTGCTGGTCATAATCATTATATCTATATTGATAGAAGTTCTGATCACTGAAAAGCCTGTCTTTTTTATTAATGAAATCAATAAAGAAATAAGTGTAATCGGAATTACTTGGTGGTATTTCAAAATAACCTTCACTATTTGTAGTGTATTTTCCCGATTTCTCATAAATATATTCTCGTTTAGTATAATCATATTTCTCTACATAAACCTGTGCAGATACCTGCTTTAGTGGAGTGCCGTCAGTACGGCTGAGAACAGTTATATCATACTGCCCGTTTTCTTTGCGGCGGCTTATATAGCTTATGTCTGAAACCCACGTGTTGGCATATGCCAGACCTTCTTTCTTATACCTGAAGTCTTTATCGTTAGAAATCAGAATAGTGTAAAATCCTTCGGGCAACTCAGAGATTTTTATTTCAACAGCATGTGTCTGATAATCACCATCATCGGGAAGTTGTACTATCCATTCTCTGAAAGGTTTTGCTTCAGTAAACTCACTAATTTTTTGCTCATCGGGAGAATAATATCTCTGCATATTGTAATTATCAGGGTTTGAAGCAATAACTCTCACATATAAAGTTGAAATATTCTTATATGAAACGTAGGCTCTGAATGGCTTATTGGGCAGGTTAACGGCTTCTGTTGTAAAAGATAATGACTTAGCTCTGATGCTTGCAGCTGAATATCTGCAATTGATAGCCCCGTCTGAATCAGGGAATCTCTTTATAGCCTCGTCCAATACAGAGAGCGCCTTTTTGAGCATTTCTTTATTCACTTCGCTTTCCAGAGGCTTGTAGGTATAGCCTTTAGCACTGTAACATTCTGCTATCTTATAAGCGATTTTCGTGGAAACGGGATTATCTTTAAATCTATTTTCAAGGACCAGCAGAGAATTCAGATAAAGACTGTCCTTGTTATCAAAAACAGCTTTAGCTTTTACAAACTCAAGACGTTCAAGCTCTGTCTCTACCAATGCATCAGGGCTTTTATCATTCTGATGAAATTTTAACAAATCCTGCAAAATACTAAGGGCATAAAATTTAAGTGAAAAAGTATCTTTTGTAGAAAGCGGTTCTTTTACGAACTTGTCATAGGGTAAGATGTAGTTCCTGTTACTTATTTCAAATTTATAGGTTGGCTTGATCAGATCAGGTTCTTCGTTTTTGAAAAAATCAACAACCCTGTGGGCAAGGAAGTCATATAAAGTAGGACGAAACTTTTTTGAATCGATTTGTGGTTCTATAATATCGTTATAATTGTCTAAAGGCACATTTTTAAGACTGTCGGCATTTTCTATGGAAGCTCTGAAATTTTTTATTGTTTCGTAAACTATCTTCTTAAGGTCCCAGGTTGCGATATCTTCTTGCTTGAAGTTGACAGTCTCAGTGCGGTTTTTGAAAAGGTTGCGGTTGGTCATGTAATAACGCCAGTACATCTCGGCAAGCACCGAATGAAGTATAGGCTTTATAGGGTATTCAGCGGTTTTTACTTCCCCTTCCACCTCATTGATAGTGGTAACAAAAAAATCTTCATTAATGCTAGCCTCCAGCTTGATACGGAAAATGATTGCTTTCACAAATTGTGGGGCATCCTTCTCAGACTTAGCTGCCTTATAAATTGCCTGCACTTGCTCAAGGGCAGAGGCGCTGAGACCTTTGCCTACAAGAGAATCTACCCGCATCCATAGGGCTTTATAATCAGTTTTTACAGGGTTGGCATTTGTTTTTACCATAATGGCAAAAAGAAAAAGAACGAAAAATAATAATTTTGACTTCGTGCTTCTGGGATATTAAATAAAATAATATTTAATATATAATTTTATCTAATATACCATTGAAGGTGTTTGAGTGAGAATGGTGAAAATTTTTCGGCATTTAAAATGAGAAAAAGGTGAAAATGTTAATTTAATATGACTCAAATATAAAGTCATCACCAATATTTTTAATTAATTTGTAATTTAAAGATTTAATATAATTTATAACTTCTTCTCGTGTTTCTATCATGTTTTCTTTTTTTCTTTTTATATCATTCCATATTTCTATAATTATAATT
>Ga0118677_10009844_pt1 | contig 14798 bp, 11 predicted proteins | sample AliMusrvi5mmetaG_FD_86154 | JGI IMG/M metagenome (GOLD analysis project Ga0118677, IMG submission 86154)
GCCGTCGCCCTGGCCTACGCAGCCTCGGTGGCCAACAACTTCTCCCTGCGTTTCGCGCCGGGCTCGGTGCGCATAGCCCTGCCGGTGGAGGCGCGGACACGAGTCTGGTATAACCCCGAGCTCAAGAGCCGCGTGTTCATGATACCGGGAGTCTTCGCCCTCCTCCTCATGGTCATCACGATAATCCTCACCTCGCTGGCCATAGTGAAGGAGAAAGAGAGCGGGACTCTCGAGCAGCTCATTGTCACTCCCCTGCGCAAGGCCGAACTGATCGCGGGCAAACTCGCGCCCTTCGTGATCATCAGCCTGGTCATAATCTGCCTGGCCCTGGCCGCCTGTGCCCTCTTCTTCGGCATCGTCCCCCGAGGAAGCGTCCTCCTCCTCTTTCTCCTCTCCCTCGCCCTCGTCTTCTCTACCCTCGGGATAGGCCTCCTTGTGTCGACCTTCGCCAGGACCCAGCAGCAAGCCATGATGTTCTCGATTTTCTTCTTCATGTTCCCGATGATGATACTTTCGGGCTTCGTCTTCCCCATCGCGAACATGCCCGCCCCGATCAGGGCCCTCACCTATCTTATGCCGCTGCGCTATTACCTGATCATTGTCCGCGGAATCTTCCTTAAAGGCTCGGGGATCGAGCTGCTCTGGCCCCAGCTCTGGCCACTCCTCCTCATAGGCGCGGCAGTGGTGAGCTTCAGCATCGCGAGGTTCCGGAAGCAGCTGGACTAGGGACGTTTCATCGACCAGGAAGATGGTTCTGAGCGAGGGAGCGAGGGGCAGACAGCCTGTACAGGCTAAAAATAATTCTATCCACTTCTGCAGCACTCTCCCGCAGGACTTTTCGTTTCCAGCCTTCATAAAGAGCAGCTTCCATGCTCCCTCCTCGCGATCGGCGAGAGCGGGAGCGACATTGTCGGGATGACCTTCAAACTCGGCGGCCAGATCCAGGACGCGGACCTTGATTCCCCCGACTATGCAGGCCGAGCTGGCTCTCGCGCCCTGACCTTCGCCGCAGCGCCTGCGCTCACCAGGCGCCTGTACCCGGTAGCTCCGCCTGCAGGGCCTTCTCCAGGGCGGTCTCCATATCCGCGGCATCCACCACCCCGTGATGCAACTCGCGAGCCCCGCGCAGGGAGGATATGGCCGCTGGAAGCTCGAGTCCTGCGGCCTTCGCAAGAGGCTCTGCGGCATCGAGCTCGAGGAGGGCGCCGGTAGAGGAAGCCTTCAAGGGACTCTCGTCCCACGCGCCGCCCAAGCCTATGGCGCGAGCCACGGAGATCGGAAACTTGAAGGGGCTGGCAGTCGCGGTCACGAGCGTCGGCCGGACCTCTCCCGTCCTCTCCCGGATGCCCTCGAGCACCGAGACGGCCACCGCCGTATGGGGATCCACGAGATAGCCAGAACCCTCAAACAGGCGCCGCGAAGCCGAGGCAGCGGCGGCCTCGTCGGCCCAGCCAGCACGGAAATCGGAGAGGGCATCGACCTCGGCCGCTTTGAGCTCATAGCTCCCGTTTTCGGCCAGGGCCTTCATGAGGGATGCAGTCCTCCCCGGATCGGCGCCTGCAGCATGGAAGATCAAGCGCTCGAGATTGCTGGAGACCAGGATGTCCATTGAAGGACTCTCGGTTTTATAGAAGGGCCTGTTCGCGTCATAGCGGCCGCGATCGAAAAAGTCGGCCAGGACGCGATTGCGGTTCGAGGCGCAGATGAGCCTGCCAAGAGGCAACCCCATCCTCTTCGCGTACCAGGCCGCAAGGATATTTCCGAAGTTGCCCGTAGGCACGGCCACGTCCATGATCCCGTCGGCACCAAGGGCCCCAGCGTCGCGCATATCGCGCCACGCGGAGACATAGTACACGATCTGGGGTAAAAGTCTGGCCATGTTTATGGAGTTGGCCGACGACAGCCTCATCCGCCGACCGGCGGTCAAGGCGGCTGTGGCAGGACTGGCAAAAATCGCCTTGACTCCCCTCTGGGCATCGTCGAAATTGCCCCTGATGCCGATTACCCTGGCGCCGGGGGCGTCGTGGCTCGTCATCTGGAGTTTCTGCACCGCGCTGACACCCTCGGATGGATAAAAGACGACAACGCGAATGCCATTGGCAGGCCTGCCGGGCCTCGCGAGCCCCTCGAGTGCCGCCTTGCCCGTATCGCCCGAGGTAGCGACCAGGATGACAATCTCATCGTCTATTCCTAGCTTTTTCCTGGCCAGGCCCATCAATGGACCCATTAGACTGAGCGCGAGATCCTTGAACGCGAGCGTGGGTCCACGATAGAGCTCAAGGAAGGCCAGCCCACCCTTGAAAACCAAGGGCGCGGGGCCTGTTTCAGGGAAACGCTCGGTCTGTTCGGCCAGGGCGGCCTTCAACCCCTGCAAGTTGAATGAGGGAAGGAAGGGCTTTAGGATGAGCAGGGAGATCTCGGCATAGGAAAGCTTTGCCAGTCCGAGGACCTCGGGGTCCAGACGAGGAAGGTCTCGGGGAACATACAGACCGCCGTCGGGGGCAAGGCCCTCGAGCAGGGCGCGTTCGGCGGGGACAGAGGCTCTTTCGGACCTCGTGCTTCTATACACGGCAACCTCCGCGGCCAGCTTATAAGAAAAGCGGGTCCCCGCACAGTGGCCGGGGACTCGCTTAATGTGGCCTTAGCCCGCGGGGTGAACTATTCCCGAGAGAAGCGATTGTTGTTCCTATAGCTTCGTGAAATCGCTCGACACGTCGAGCTCCCGCTTGCCCAGTTCGATGTTGAGAAGGAAGAGGCCCTGCGCAGAGCCACCCAGGAGATCGATGGTCTGGAGGATGTCAATGTCGTTTTTCTCCTCCTCGACCTGCTCGTTCACGTACCACTGGGCAAGGGCCACGGTGGCGTAGTCCTTTTCCTCGATTGCCTGGGCCATTATCTCGTTGATGCTCTTGGTCACGCCCTTTTCATGCTCGAGAATGTGCTGGACAAGCTCCTTGATCGCCGTTTCCTTAAAGGTCGGCACAGCGATCGCCTTAAGCTCCACTGCCGAACCCTGGTCCTGAAGGTAGCCGTAAAATTTCATGGCGTGGAACATTTCCTCGTGGTACTGGACCATTAGCCAATGGCCAAGGCCCTTGTACCCGGCCTCGGTCATTCTGGCCGACATGGCCATGTAGAGATAGGCAGAGAACATTTCACGATTGATTTGCTCATTGATTCTGTCGGTCATCTTCTTGGAAATCATCATCCCCTCCAAATTTGCAGATATGGATATCTTAATATTAGCTATTCACCGGGGACAAGGCAAACAGCGACATGCCTCATGGCTTTGCCCATGTCTAGCTCCTTCAAAGGTCGGCGCCGCCGAGTTCGCTCCAGCGGAAGCAGGAAATCATATGGTCGTTCACCATGCCGATGGCTTGCATATGGGCGTACATTGTCGTCGAGCCCACGAATGCGAAGCCCCTGGTCTTCAGGTCCTTAGCGAGCGCATCCGAGACAGGAGTCGTAATCGGGGGCCGAGAGCCCTCCGGCCAGGCGTTCATGAGGGGTTCCCCGTCCACGAATCCCCAAATGTACGAGTCGAAACTGCCCGCTTCCTCTACCACGTCCAGGAAGGCCCGGGCATTCTTGATTGCCGCTTCGATCTTTCTTCTGTTGCGGATTATGCCCGGGTCGGCGAGCAGTTTCTCGACCCGTGCGGGGGTGAAACGCGCAATCTTCTCGGGATCGAAGAGGGCATAAGCCTTCCTGAAATTTTCGCGCTTGCCCAGGATGCAGCGCCAGGAAAGCCCCGCCTGCTGGGTTTCCAGGAGGAGGAATTCGAAGTGCCGCGCCTCATCGTGAATTGGCCGGCCCCATTCCTTGTCGTGATACTCGATATAAAGCGGATCGTCTCCGCACCAGGCGCAGCGCTGCATGGATTTCAAGATATGCGTATCGGGGCGCGAGGACAAGAGCAAGGATTTCTCTCGTCGTGGTGCCAGGCTTGCGGTTTTCGCGGTCAACGGCCAAGGTGATCCGAACGGATCGCAGGGCTTCAAGGACCGTGTCGAAGCCCGCTCCACAGCCAGCTTCACCCTCAAGTTCGCACTAAGAAAAAATCGGGGCGTCGAATAGGGCGTCCGTGGGCTGGAAAGGGAATGGTGGAGTGATGAAATGGAGAAATTCTCGATGGAGCGCAAGACAGAGTGAAGGTGGACCCTTCTCATCGTTCAGCCCGATTTTTTTGTCCCGGACGAGTCGCACCTGAAGAGTTGTGCTCAAAAATCCGCCAGCCGATAACGCGCTGACGACCCTCGACGATTGCCAAACTTTGGCGCTATTATCTGTGAATCATGAACAGCAGACCCGCCAGAGCGGACAAGCCCACATCCCCCTATGGCGCTTGAGCTTCTCGTAATTCTCTGTCTGATCCTCCTAAACGGCTTCTTTTCGCTTTCCGAGATGGCGATAGTCGCCTCACGCAAGGCCCGCCTCAAGCACGAGGCAGACAGGGGCGACAAGCGATACCGCCTAGCCCTGGAAACTGCCGAAAATCCCTCTCGCTTCCTGTCCACGATACAGGTGCTCATTACCTTGATCGGTACGCTAGCGGGAGCCTTCGGCGGGGCTACCATCGCCAAGGGACTCGCCGAGACCCTGCGCGGTATGCCTGCCTTCGCCTCTGCCGCCGGACCCCTATCTGTCGCCCTCGTCGTGATCCTCACTACCTTTTTTTCCGTCGTCCTGGGTGAACTCGTGCCCAAGTCGATAGCCCTTGCCAGACCGGAGACAATCGCCGCAGCTGTAATAGGCCCGGTTCGACTCTTCGCCCTGGCCTTCGCCCCCCTCGCGCGCTTCTTGTCAGCTATTACCGACCTCATTGTCATTCTACTCGGGGCAAAACATGCACAAGAACCAGTCGTCACCGAGGAGGAAATCCGTGTTCTCATTGCCCAGGGCGCGGAGACTGGAGTCTTCGAAAAAAGCGAGAAGGATATGGTCGAAGGTGTACTTTCCCTCGGCGATCGCCGCGTCACCTCCCTGATGACTCCCCGCACCGGGGTCGCTTTCATAGACCTGAAGGACGGCCCTGAGACCGCCCGAAGGCTGGTAGTGGAGAACGCACGCTACGCCTACCTTCCCGCAGTGGACGGAGACCTCGACAAGGTTGTGGGAATGCTTGCGGTCAAGGAATGCCTGGCCGCGATCGCGACGAACAGCTTCGAAGAGGCTCGAAGCTTCTTGCGAGCGCCCGTATTCGTGCCCGAGTCGGTCTCTGCATTGAAAGCCTTCGCCGCCCTGAAAGCCGGAGGCGCGAAGAGCGCCCTTATACTGGACGAATACGGGGGCGTCTCTGGCCTGATCTCCCTTTGGGACCTGGTCGAATCGATTGTGGGCGGCATGTCCGGATCGGGCGGCTCGGACGAGCCCGAGATTATCAAACGCCAGGATGGCAGCTTCCTCGTCGACGGCTCCCTTCTTCTGGACCGTTTTGCCCAGGAGTTTGGCAGGGAGCTAAAGCGCTTCGAGGATTACGATACTGTCGCCGGGCTCGTGCTCGATCGCATGGGGACTATCCCCCGACCGGGGGACCGTTGCCGCTGGGAAGATCTACTTTTCGAGGTCTTGGACATGGACGGCAATCGTATCGATAAGATCCTCGTGACCCTCGATCCCGATAGCGCAAAGCCTGCCTAAAGGGAGATGAACCAGCGATGGACAGCCACACCTGTGAGCTCCGGGTGGAAGGTCGCTCCGACCATCGAACCCTGCCGGACCAGAATCGGATCGCCGTCGAGCGAGGCCAGAACGCTCACACTGTCGCCCATTGCGGTAATACGCGGCGCTCGGATGAACACTGCTTCGATGCTCTCCACCCCTGGCAGCAAAGTGCCTACCCTGGCCCTAAAGCTGGCGATCTGCCTTCCGTAGGCATTGCGGAGGACAGAAACATCGAGAAGTCGGATTCCCGGCTGTTCGCAGCCTTCTATCCTCCGCGCCAGGAGAATCAGGCCGGCGCAGGTGCCGAATACCGGCATCCCCGCCTTGATACGTTCCACCAGAAAATCCATCAAACCGAATCGAAGGAGGAGGCTCCCCATCACGGTGCTCTCACCGCCGGGGATGACAAGGGATTCAGCCCTCTCCAGATCGGCCAGGCTTCTCGCCTCGAAAGCCTCCCCTCCCGCTCTCTTGAGTGCGTTCGTATGAGCGGCGTAGTCGCCCTGCAGCGCGAGCACGCCAATTTTTTTCATAGCCCTACCAGCCCTACCAGCCCCGCCTGGCCATGCGCTGGTCCTCGCGAAGTTCGTCCAGGCCAATGCCAACCATCGCTTCGCCTAGGTCCGCGGAGAGCTCCGCGAGCTTCTTGGCGTCCTTGTAATAGGTGACGGCGCCGACTATGGCTGCCGCCCTCCGCGCCGGATCTCCGGACTTGAATATCCCCGATCCCACAAAGACTGTCTCCGCTCCAAGTTCCATCATGAGCGCTGCGTCCGCTGGCGTCGCGACGCCTCCGGCGGAGAAATTGGGCACAGGCAGCTTTCCCGTGCGCGCGACCTCCACCACCAACTCATAAGGCGCACCGAGCTCCTTGGCGGCTGTCATCAACTCCTCGTCGCGAAGGTGGGAAAGCCGGGCTATCTCGTCCTGCACCGAGCGCATGTGTCGAACAGCCTCGATGACATCACCCGTTCCGGGCTCGCCCTTGGTCCGGATCATCGCTGCGCCCTCGCCGATGCGGCGCAGCGCCTCCCCAAGATCCCGGCAGCCACAGACGAAGGGAACCTGGAAGGCATGCTTGTTGACATGGAAGCGGTCGTCGGCTGGGGTCAACACTTCGGACTCGTCGATAAAATCGACTTCGAGGGCTTCGAGTATCCTCGCCTCGACAAAATGCCCTATGCGGCACTTGGCCATGACGGGAATCGAGACCGCAGCCTGTATTTCCTTGATGATTTTTGGATCTGACATGCGGGCGACTCCGCCCTTGGCCCTTATATCGGCAGGGACCCGCTCGAGTGCCATCACCGCTACCGCGCCCGCCTTTTCCGCTATCCTTGCCTGTTCGGCGTTGGTGACGTCCATGATGACACCACCCTTGAGCATTTCGGCGAGACCGATCTTGGTTCGCCAATCGGCGCTTTGACGCTCTGACCACAATCCTGCGCTCATATCTGTCTCTCCTTCGCTGCCTCGCACTGTGCAGAAACTGCCCGCCCTCCGGGTTCTTAGGTTACTTATTAAACAATAGAGGGTTCAATATTCTCTGATGAGGTACCGGCCCCTTTATCGGGCCGAATGCTCAATCTTTTCGAGATATTCGACGGCGCGGGTCGAGACGGCCTGAACTTTGTTGGGCCCACCTGGACTTGAACCAGGGACCGACGGATTATGAGTCCGCAGCTCTAACCAACTGAGCTATAGGCCCGAGAATTTAGTTCAATACTAAAGGCATAGGGACCAATAAAAGTCAATCGGAGTCCAGTAAAGAGACAGGGCCGGCGCACATAAATTGACCGAGGAGGGCGAGTAGCGCGAGTTAGCCGTGCCGGGGGAGCATAGGGCTGGCCAAAGAGGACATGGGCAAAGAAGGCATGATCCTAAAAGCCGCGGTTGAACTGCCGCGCTTGTATTGATTTTCTTGCTCGGCATGAGTTTACTGTGGATGTTGCGCGGCATTGCTTTCGTGCACGGGCATCCAGACGGTCGCGGACCAAGCCCTGATGCGTTGAGATACGGACAACGCTTCCACACCATGACACCACAGTCAAGCCTCTGTACGAGAAACAGGAAGGCGCGCTGGTCGCCTACAACGCGAAAAAACCAGGACAGCCCTCACGCAGTACGACGCGGGTCAGGGCTTGCTTGTCTTCGTCGAGGCAGACCAGAAATCAGGACAGCGCATCACCGGTTACGAATACGTGGTTCTCGTCACCAACCTGGACTATGGGATTCTGGCGCTCGGGCAAGTGTACCGGGACCGTGCCGATGCCGAAAACGCGTTTGACGAACTGAAGAACCGATGGGGGTGGTGCGGATTCACCACGCACGACCTGCACCGTTGCCAACTCTCCGCCCGGGCCGTAGCGCTCATCTACAATTGGTGGAGCCTGTTCGTCCGGCTCCCTGGCGATCAAGGGACGTAATCGTCGTGAGCAGGAAATCCTGCATTTTCTCCAACTCGAGAGTTCCAAGGATTCGCAGGATCGTCGAGTCGGAATCGACGATTCATCTGTGGCTTCCGAACACTCGCTTGAGCTCCTAGCCACGGACTTCACGGTCGAGTGCAAGGAACGACTTCATGACAAAAAAACGCATCAGCGCCACCGCACAAAGAACTGTGGCGAGCGGAATAGCGGGCTTTGACCCGGAATCCGGCAATGGTACGAGATTGTCGATTAACTCTATACCCTGTCGCAAAAAAGCAAGCAGGCTTTTCTTTTCCGCAATCCATCCCTTCCCAGATTGCGGCTATTCGGCTAAGAAAAGAGAAGAAGAGAAAAGAACATGGCACCCCAAGGCCGCTTTAAAGTCTGCTTACCCTCCCGCCCGCGCACAATCCCTTATGGGAAATTACTGATTTCACTGGCTACAGTCGGCGAAGTCCTGTGAAAACAGCCTTGAAACGGGATAGATTTAAGCCGGTATGAAAAACGGCAGCGTCGAACTCCGGATACGTGGAGTCTGCTTCGATAATGAGCAGCCCATCATCATCCTCGAAGATCGGGTCACGGACAGAAAGCTCATGCTTCCCATGAGCCCCTTCGAGGCGAGCGCCATCCTCCTCGAACTGGAAGGAATCGCTTCACCGCGGCCCCAGACCCACGACCTGCTCGCCGATTTCTTCTCCGAGGGAGGCTTTAGCCTCGAGGAAGCCCAATTCTTCGGCGATGCCGCAGACGAGGTTCGCGCGAGGCTGGTCTACCGCAAGGGACTTCGAAAGTTCGCAAAGGATCTCAGGCCCTCAGACGCCCTGGCCCTCGCGATGCGTCTCGACGCTCCCCTGCGTGCGGAAAGCTCGCTCATAGAGCTCCAGGAAAGGAGCGCGGCTCCCTGGCGGCGGCCCAGAATCCTCGCCCTGGACAAGTGGAAGACCAAGACCCTTCGGGCTTGATGCAAGGCTGAGGCGCATTTACAATTCCCTCCATGGGAATTATAGAAAGATTCAAGAACTGGCTATCCCGAGCCTTTGTCCGCGACCCCGTCGAGGCCCAGCGCAGGGCCGAAATACATAGACTGCAATACCTCTTGGCCGAGCTCAAACCGCCCTATTTCCGGCCCAAGCAGAACCTGGTCCTGCCGGGATTCGGCCGCGCCATCCATCATTTCTACGCACTCCTCAAGCCTCTGGCCGAGCTCGCGCGATCCACAATCGCCAGCTCGGACATACGGGTTTCCCAGCGCTACTTCGATTTCCTCATCGAGCGCCGCCTCTCCTCCGCAGATCAGGATCGAAGGCGCTTTTTCAGCTACGAAGGCATGGCGGAACGCATCCAGTCCGCGCTGCAGCCCGACGACGAGTTCGAGTCGATAATTCGTGAATTCCAGGCCTTCCTGGGCTCTCTCGACGCCCTGGGCTCCCGGGTGGTGAACGCCGACCTCTTTGAAGTGGAACGCTTCATAGACCTGTGCAAGTATGACTACGAGCGGATCGTTGGGCTCTTCGACCCCAGCGCAAGCCTCGACGACCCCCGCTACAAGCCCGATTTCACCCCGGTCTCCGGGGAACAGATCCTGCCCGAGATTGCAGATTTCTATTACCTGATCGATGGCTTCGCCTTCTCGCCCCGCCTCAAGGAAAGCAACCTCAGGCTCCTCGAAAAGAGGCAGCCGGACAGCTACGACGAGGCGAAAAGGGGGAAAATCGACAAGCTCTTCGTTCAGCTCGAAAGGACAGCATCAGAGCGGCTGAGCAGAGACATACTCCTCGCGCTCATGCGTGTCATCAAAGGCGATCCAAACTACACCCCAGCTACGCCACGCGAGCACAAGGACTTCCTCGAAACCTTCAGGAAGCGCCTCGTCACCCAGTTCGACAAGGACAGGGATCGCATCCTCCGTGAGCAGCACGAGAGCACAATCGCCGCCGACATCCGCAATCTGTTCGGGGACGAGGACATCATGGCGATCGACGGCTACGACGAAGAGAACGATTCCTATCTTAGGCGCGAGAGCCCCAATGGGTTCGTCTGGATCAAGCCCCTGCGTATCATCAAGACCTTCATAGCCGTCCAATTCGAGCCCCAGCTCAAGGAATCGATCAAGCGCATACTCGTCGAAGGCTACTTTGACAACAAGGCTTTTCAGAACAATCTCGCGAATATCCTGTACCAATGCGAACGCTCAAGCGCCCGAATCGTCGATTTCGAGGCGCTGCTCCACGGCAGCGGCCGCATTTCGCTTACCGCCATGAAGAGATATATTGAGGAGATGAGAAGGGGAAAGGATATAGCTTCTTTCCTGGGCCGTCTGGTCGATGCGATAAACGACAAGGCTCGCGAGATAGTCGAGGACGAGGCTGGCATCTACGCGATGCTGGGCGACGCTCTCGGCGACCTGCTGTCAGACTTTAGACGCTCAAGCCCGGATATAGTCGCCAACATCCGCACTCTGGGCGGGGGACTCAACCGCGAGATCATAGCCCAGTTGCAGGGTGGTCGGGATCGAATCCTCGTCCTGGCGAAGATCATGCGCAATTTCACTTTCGTGAAAAGCACATCGGGTAGCCTCGCTTCCAAGGCCTCCAACCCAGCCATCGACATCAACATACCCCTCGTCGCAGGAGAGGGCGAATAGGGCCAACTCGCCAAAGCCAGGGCTACCTAGCCAGCATCACCACTCAATGCCCTGGATTTTGTCTCCGATATCGGGTCTGAACCATGAGCCCTCGAATCGAACCTTCCGTGCGAGCGAGTAGGCTCGATCACGGGCCTCAGGCCAACTCTCGCCAACTCCTACAGCGGTAAAACATCGGCCTCCCCCCGTCCTCACGCCGCCCGCTTCATCCCGGGTCGTCGAGGCATGAAAGAGCAGGCCCTCGGCCTCGACCAGGTCGACGAGAAGGTCCTTGGGATAGCTGTCTGGATAGCCTGGAGTGGCGATCACTACCCCGCAGGCAACTTGTTTCGAAAATCGTGGCCGCAGGGAGCACAGAGAGCCCTGGGCTACGCCGGAGAGGAGCTCCACCGGGTTGGTCTCAAGGAGGGGGATGAGGGACTGTGTCTCCGGGTCTCCGAAACGGACGTTGTACTCGAGAAGCTTCGGACCTTCCTGCGTGAGCATCACCCCGAAGAAGAGAACACCTCGATAGGAGAGCCCCTCGGCCTTCATGCCCCGGAAGCTGGGCTCGACAATCTCTCTCTCGATTCGGGCCATTACCCCGGCATCGGCGTAGGGCACGGGGCAGACCGCTCCCATGCCACCGGTATTGGGCCCGCGATCGCCAGCGAGGGCCTTCTTGTGATCGACGCAGGATGGGAGTATCAGAAAATCCGAATTATCGCAGAGAGCGAAGACTGAAAGCTCCCGGCCCGCCAGATACTCTTCCACCAGCAGTTGGTCCGACTCGAGCACAGTCGTGCCGAAGGACAGCAACTCCTGCCGGTCGTCGGACTCGAGCACACCCTTCCCCGCCGCAAGCCCGCTCTTTTTGAGCACGACCCGCCTCCCGCTGTTCTCGTCGATAAAGCGCTCTAGCGCGCTGGGGTCGGCGAGTCGTGCCGTTCGTGCGCAGGGAATCCCCCAGCGTTCGGAAAAGGAACGGGCGAAGGCCTTGCTGCACTCCAGCATGGCCGCTTTTTTGGGAGGGCCGAAGGCGGCCACACCCGCGGCTAAAAGAGCGTCCACCAAGCCTTCTGCCAAGGGACCCTCAGGACCCACGACAACGAGCGCTATTTCCAATTCCCTCACCGCAGAGAGCAGGGCCCTGGTATCGCCAGGATCGACCGCCACATTGACTGCCAGGCCCTCCGTCCCGGCATTGCCCGGAGCGCAATAGACTCGATCAGGCGCCCTCCCCTGGGCCTTCGAGGCGATAGCCCAGGCCAGTGCATGTTCGCGCGCCCCCGAACCGACTATAAGGACCCTCAAGCTTCGCCCCTTTTCGCGTCGATCGCGTCCAATAGAGCCAGGACGCTGCGTGGGTATAACTCATGCTCGAGAGCGTGGACCCTGCCCTTAATGTCAAGCAGAGTCGGGCGTCGAAGCTCCGCGGGGAATGAGGCGCAGGCGATGATAGGCCCGCTGTCCATGCCCTCATCGACCAGGTGCACCGTGACCCCAAACTCGCAATCCCCTGCCTCGTAGGCCCGCTCGATCGCGCGAGCTCCCGCCCATTTGGGCAGAAGCGAGGGATGCACGTTCACGATGCGGCCGCGCCGGGCGGCCACGAAGGCAGGCGAGAGCAGTCGCATGAATCCCGCGAGGGCCGCTAGATCTGCGCCCGCCAACTCGAGAGCGGCCGCGATCTCTGCCTCCGCCTCGCGGATTTCGCGCCCAAAGTACCCGACATACAGGGATGGAACACCCAGGGTCCGCGCGCGCTCCGCGGCGAAGGCAGCCCTGCGGTCATGGATGAGAAGCGCGCACTCGTGCCGGGGCCCTGCGGATTCAGGCCGGTCTCTCAGTGCTAGGGCCAAGGCTTCGAAATTGGAGCCGTTTCCGCTCGCCAGGACAGCGAGTTTAGCCATGGACCAGCTCTCCGGCGCGGAAGAGGGCGATGCCCTTGGAGCCCGCCACCCGCAGGAGGGTCTCGGCCTCCTCGCGCTTGACGATGACAGCAATCCCGATACCCATGTTGAATACCGATCGCATTTCCGCGTCCTCGATCTCTCCGCCCGCCTGGATTTTCGCGAAAATGGGCGGCATGGCCCAGTTCCAGGAGAAGCTTGCACGTAGAGCGCGCGGCACAACGCGCTCTATATTGCCTTCGAGGCCGGAGCCTGTTATGTGGGCGGCCCCAAGAACCAGCCCGGTGGCGATGAGGTCGAGCAACTCGCGAACATAGATCTTTGTCGGCGCGAGGAGCTCCCGCCACGCCTCGCCGTCCTCCGGATCCACCGCTTTTCGGGCCAGGCTGTAGCCGTTCGAATGGACGCCAGTGCTCGGCATTCCGAGCACGACATCACCCGCTGCCATGGCCTCGAGCCTGGGCAGCATCTCGCTTTTTTCCACGATGCCCACCGCAAAACCCGCGAGGTCGATGTCGTCTGCCCCGTAGAGGTCGGGCATCTCCGCCGTCTCGCCCCCCGTGAGCTCGCAGAGCGACTGCTCGCAGCCCGCGACCACTCCCCGAATCACCTCATGCAGGACTTTTTCGTCGATCTTTCCGCAGGCTATGTAGTCGAGGAACTGCACCGGCCTCGCGCCGCATACCACCAGATCGTTGACGCTCATCGCGACGAGGTCGATGCCTATCGTGTCGTAGCGCCTCAGCTTCTTGGCGACGAGGAGCTTGGTACCCACGCCGTCTGTCGTCGAGAGCAGGACGGGCTCGCGGTAGCCCTTGAGGTCGAGGGCCGCGCCTCCGGCAAAGCCGCCTATCCCCTTCGATACCGCCCTGGATGGGATGCTCTTGATGAAGTTTGCGAACGCGTCGCCCCTCCGAATCGAAACCCCGGCCTTCTCGTAGTCCAGAGCGCTCATGTATTTTCCTTTTTCCCCGTCTTGAGCGGGAAGGGATGGTGACCGTCAAAACATGCGCTGCAAAAGCCCCTGTCCCCGTCCAGAGCCGCGAGAAGCCGATCCACCGGGAGGAACTTGACCGAGTCCGCGCCAATCTCCCGCGCGATGCCGTCGGGGTCGAGGCGGTTGGAGATGAGCGAAGCCCTGTCGGGGATGTCTATTCCATAATAGCATGGCCACTTGAGCTCGGGGGCGGCCAGGCGCAGGTGCACTTCCTTCGCCCCCGCCTCCCGGAGAAGACTCACGATGATGCGGCTCGTTGTGCCGCGCACCAGGGAATCGTCGATCATCACAACGCGCTTGCCCGCCACCACTTCCGGCACTGCATGGAGCTTGAGCCTCGCCATGAGCTCGCGCTGGTCCCTGGTCGGAAGGATGAAACTGCGGCCCGCGTAGTGGCTCCGCGCCAGTCCAAAGTCGAAGGGCAGGCCCAATTTCCGCGCATAGCCGATTGCGGAAATATTGCCGGAATCGGGCACGGGGATGACTATGTCCGCGCTCAGGCCCTCCGCGTCCAGATCGGCGAGGGCCTCGCCCAGAAGAACCCGCGCGGCGTGCACCGAGCGGCCGAAAACCTCGGAGTCCGGACGGGCGAAATAGACATGCTCAAAAATACACTGGGCCTTCGGGATCTTTTCATCTTTAAAAGGAAAATGACTGCGAAGTCCCTTGCTATCGATCACGACGACCTCGCCCGGTTCGATCTCACGAACAAACTCCGCTTCGATCAGATCGAACGCGCAAGTCTCGGAAGCAAGCACATAGCTATTCCCCAGTTTTCCAAGGCAGAGCGGACGAAACCCATGAGGATCGCGAACTCCGAACAAATGGTCTTCGGTCAGAAGCACCAGGCTGAACGCGCCCTTCGCGCGCTTCGTCGCTCCGATCACGCCTTCTTCATGAGAACGATAAGAGGGCTTGGCGATCATATGCACAAAAACTTCGGAATCGATCGTGCTCCCGAAAATGGACCCATAGGCCTCCAGCTCCGCGCGCAGGATCTGCGCGTTCACAAGATTCCCGTTATGCGCGATCGCGATCTGCCCACGCGAATAATCGACCTTGCAAGGCTGAGCGTTCATAAGCGTCGAGGAACCGGTCGTCGAATAGCGGACATGACCGATGGCGTTTTTTCCAGGAAGATGCGCGAAGGACTCCTCATCGAACAC
>Ga0118677_10009050_pt1 | contig 14797 bp, 7 predicted proteins | sample AliMusrvi5mmetaG_FD_86154 | JGI IMG/M metagenome (GOLD analysis project Ga0118677, IMG submission 86154)
ATCCAGCAGGCATGGTCCGGCGACACTACCACGTCAACCGTGCCATGAAGCAACAGTAACGGGGGCATCGCGGCGGTCATACGCAATAACGGGGAGGCATCGACATAGAGTTGCGGCGCGTCATGAATACAGGCGCCCATGAAAGCCAGTCCATAACTCCGGTACGGATAAGTCACCGGCTCCCGGCGCAAATCAGTGGGACCGGCCCAGGCAACTCCGCAGGTGAGCGGAGACTGAGGTTCGGTTGCAAGCCATGCCACCAGGTGCGCTCCCGCGGAGCCGCCATAGGCGCCAAGTTGCGCTGCGTCGCCGCCATATTCTCCGGCATGGGCGCGGAGCCACAACGATGCGGCCAACACATCCTCGCAGGCGGCGGGGAAAGGGAACGCCGGCGCCAGCCGATAGCTGACAGTCGCGGTCAGGTACCCATCCGCGGCAAAGCAACGAGCAACATCCGCGACTATCTGGCGATCGCCGGCACACCACCCGCCACCATGCAGCAGCATAATCATCGGCGCCTGCTTCGCGCCTGGCGCGCGAAAGATGTCCAGGCATAACGGTGTGCCGTTGGGCTCCGCATAAAGGATGTCATGATTAATCAGTAGCTGTTCCTGAGCCATATTTTCCTACCTATACATTCACTTTCACTCTTTATCTGGTACTTAATCTCTCTTAATCTCCATGTCTCTGTCAGATTAAGGACTCTAGCGACAATAACTTGAACATTATCGCGCCGGACGCTTGTTCGTGATCAAGGCGAACGTCCGCAGACATATTGGCGATATTTCAAGGATGTTCAACAACGAGCACGGACAAGCGTCGTAGACCATGAGGCTCTCGAATGGAACAAGCTAGAATGTTCAAATTATTGTTGTTTGAGTCCTAAGTATTGGATTAAGATTTTAGCGTTATGAGATTTCTTGTGGGTAATACCCATTTTGAGTATATCGCTTTCTGGTCATCCCGAAGTTGGCACACTACCAGATGGGAGCCATTAGTACCTTAAGCCTTCGAAACTGCGATAAATAACGATCATTATTACGTATACTGATGGTTCTCTCGTAGTTCCGAAGGCTTAAGGTACCCGCAAGAGCAGTGCTCTCTGTAATAAACAAAGCCAGATTGTATTGACTTTTTGGTTGTGGGCAAGGCTCACGTTAGGAGTATCATATTCAGATGTCGGATTTCGTAGGGAACGCCCTCCGTGGCGTTCCGCCTTTGGTCTTTCCACTCGTTCGGCCAACACGTATATCGGATAGGAATATGTCCATGACGCGTACTTGTTGTTGTGTTTGCCGTAGGGGTGGGTGTCCGAAGGCGGAACGCCACGGAGGGACGTTCCCTACGAAATTCGATTTACCCACAAGAAAGCCCGTATCGCTATGATTATTTCGTGGACACTCCGATCAGGGGAATAAACGGCCGTGTCCACCCCACAGGGAAGACCTTATTTTTGAGAGTTAGCTCGTGCGTGCCTTCCGGGATGGTCAGGCCGACCAGCCAGGTTTGATCATAGCTCCCCCAGCCGTTGTTCGGATAGTCGGTCCAGCAGGCCATGTATTCCTTGCCATCGATGTAATATTCGGGATGGACAAGGAATGGGGGACGTGTCACATGCAACACGCGAGTGCGTCCTGATGTCTTAATGTGAATCGTTTCACCGTCCAACGTGGCGCTGAAAGGTCCTTCACCATATACCCGCACACCCTGTCCAATATTTACCGTCATCATCGTCTTCTCATAGCCATCATGAAGTTGCAGTACAGCCGGTTTCAAGGCGGACAATTTCACCTCACGTTCAAAAGGAGCAAAGCCTTCCACTACATATCCCTTGTAGCCGATTTTCCCATTGCCGGCATTCATGCACAAGGCGACATGGTCGGCGAAAATGCGCACAACGCCGGCTTTGCCGGTGAAGGTCACGCCGTCCCGATTCCAGTTGAAAGGGGTATCGCCGAGGAAGACGATATCGGTCGCTTCCGCCGTTTGGATTTTCATCACGCCAGGCGCCAGAGTCGTGCAGATAGGCGCCGGCGCGCCGTCTTTGCGCGGAAAGACGGTATAGAAATAGTCTAGTCCTACGGCGCCAGGGATATCCACGATGGTTTTGGTTTCACCGGCGGCTTTGAAAATCATGCTCAGGCGCACATCGTGCGCCTCGCTGAAATAGAACCAGGTGGAGGCACCATATTTTGTCTTCATCTCGACAGTTTGCCCATGCAGGCTGGGGTATGTGCTTTCCGGAACAACTTTTTCCAATGGCGTCTTCGCAGGGTCAAATGCCGTGCCGTCGACGGTGATCAAGTCGGGGGTATCCAGGTTCATCCACGTCCACCAGCTTTGCCGTACTGAACCGCTGAAGGTGTCACGCAGCACAAAGTAATCATTCCCATCCGGCAGCGCGCTCTTCAGGAACAGCACATGGCGGTTCCAATTCACCGGACCTTTATTGTCCTGAAAAATTTGCGACGGATAAAAGCGCGATGCCACCGCATAATCGGCATTGGCGCCGAAGCCGTAATCGGTCACGGCAGCATCCACGCGTCCGAAACATTCCTGCGTATCGCGCTTGCCGATCTTCACCTGATTATGATAAATGGCGTTGTTCTGCGTCGCCGGTCCGGAATAGTATTGATAGCCGGTGCCCGGCGACAACGGCGCGCCTTTCGCATAGAGGATGGTATTGAGCGCGTCGGTATCCCAGTGTCCCCAGTTCATCCCGGCACGGAAGAGCATCGCCGTTTCGTTCGGGGTGTTGAAATGATTGCGGAAGGCCACGCCGTAGGTGGGAAGGAAGGTGGTGGCCAACGGCTGCGTGGTATCCTGAGCATCCGGCAGGTAATACATTGCATGCCCGACACAGGTGACGTCGGTAGATTCGGTAGCTATGCGTTTGCCGGATAATTCGAAGATATATTTCAGCCATCCGGCGAATTTCGGATCATCGGCGAAGGTGGCCATCGTGATCCCCCAGATGCTTTCCTGCAGGTTAGAGGAATTACCCATGCCGGGGATGATGCGCGCACCATGATAACGTGGATCAGGCATGGTCAAGTTAGCCAACCAGGTGAGCTTGCCTTTGAAATAGGGCTTTAACTCACGCGTATCAAATCCCCGGTTGCTCAACGCATTCAAGGAGATATTGATGGCTTGCGCCGGCGCGTAGAGGTGATAGGAGGGGCACTCCAGATCTACACCGTCCGGCGCGGTCTGCGTGGTCAGCTTGAACGTCGTATACGCGCGGATTTGCTCCATCCAGTAGGCATAGCGCGGGTGATCGGGCAGCAACGGCGCGAAAAGCGACAGTGACAATGTGCGGTTGACTGGCATGTTGTTATTGCCCAAATGCACGCCGGCGCCGCGCGGATTCCAGTCCGGGTCCGATACCACATAGGCATATAGTGTTAACCGGCGCCGCAATTCCTGGCGCAAATCCAGCGGGAGATCGGGACAGGCCAGTGCATCTTCCGCGCGATTGGCGAACATCAACAGTTGCGTTTTGCGGTAATTGGTCAACCCGATCACGAAGAAGTCGTTCTCATCATAGGGCTTTTTCAGGCGATCGATCACTTCCTGGGCATTGGCAATCGCGTCTGAAGTCTTCCGGCTGATGAGATAGCGTTGTTTGAGCCAATCCGCCTGCGGATGCTGGTCAATCGACTTGCGCAAGCGTTCCACCAGATCAGCGCGGAACAAAGCACCGGGGTAGGCGCCTTTCGTCGCGCTACCCTCCGGCATGTCAATTATCCAGTCCTTATACCGGTCCAGCCCGATAAACCCAAAGCGCGCTTGCGCTTGTTCGATGGTGGGACCGATATACAGACCCCACACGCGACGCCCATAACTCTCCGGCAATCCAGGGTCGTGTTCATGGCTGGAAAACGGCGAAAGGTCATCGGTTACCTCCAACGCCCAGCTCAAATTACGCACGCTCAAGGGCAGACTTAACACCATTCCGGCATCCTGTCGATACCAGGTATCCATCGCCATAGAGCGTCGCCACGAACCGTCAGACAGCGTGACCACACCGATATTCGCTCCCGTCCCCGGCGCATCGCCGTCCCAAAAGTGCACGCCGCCTTTATTGGCGCCCCAGCGGCCTGCCGGGGTCATCGGCTCCAGGAACATCATCCCCGCGCCAGGCATGGGCGGAGCGGGCGCTGTGCCGACGCCCCCAACCGACGCCTGCGTGGCCTGGCCTTTCTTTTTATCATCGAGGTAATCAGCATAATTTTTCTGTATCAGTTTTGGTAAAAGCTGCTCGCCGGAGCCGGGCACCCAGCCGATGTGCTTGGGCTGCCAGCCACGGTGCAGCTCCAGCACCAGCAAGTCATCGCCTTTAGTGATGGCGCCCATATCAAATTCTTCCGTCACGATGGCAAGGGGCATGCCCGGAGAGAGGCGCAATCGCCAGACATATTCACCCTGTGGCGCAAAGCGATAACGCGCTTCATATTCGACCACTGCAGGCCCTTGCCGAATAATGCTGAACGCCGAAGAGGCAATTTTGCGCGCGGTAGCAAAATGTGCGCCGCCGATCCATCCCTGCCCCTGCGCATTCCACTGCGCAATCGGTGCCGGCACCGTGGCGGCGTTTACGGGAGGGTCATACGTTTTCTGTCCTGGCGCCGGCATACGTACCGCAAGGTATTCGTTATGTATTTCCAGCGTGTCTCCCTGCACCGCACACGCAAGTGTGGTATTCTCCGCCGCGCGATCTTTAGGCGACGCCTGCAAAGTATAGGTTACCGTCCCACCTTTCGGTACGCTCACGACGTAGCTCAATATATTGCCGTTAATCTGAAAAGGTACTGATTTTCCAGCGTTATCCAGTAACACCAGCGCACCGGGATGAAATTTAGTGGCATCCACAGTATACTGCACTAATTCCGGCCCCCAGTCACGGTAACCGTAATCAGTCAGCGTTATCCGCCCACTGGCAGGCACGCTTCTCCGCTGCATAGTATCCTCATTCCCTTTGGCGCCGGCAAAAGTCACGGTGAATAACAGGGCAAAGGTCAACAATGCCCACTGGTAGATATGACGCATGATCGTGCTCCCCTTTCTCGATTCAGGATTTAAGATTTAGGATTTCATGTCCTCGCCGTTCGGGGACTGTCCTCGTAGCTAACGCTTGCTTATGCTGATGTGCCAGGATGTAAGATATACCGAACAGCGCGTGAGATAATGCCCGCTCAGGGACTGTCCCCCGGTGTTAACTCGCTCTTATGCCGAAGGGGAATCTGGCTCAGGGGGACAGTCCCTGGACGGGCATTGTGGAATAAGTCAGCACCGAAACCGAATACAGCGTGTTTTCACTGATCGAGCACTGGATGCAAGGCTAGTTCCCAATCCCGCCATGGCGCGTTGTGTGGTATACATTTACTGCAACCAATAAAAAATATCATCGCGGTAGAGGGAATGCAGAATTTTCACCATTCATCTTTTTCGTGAGGATTGAAATCCGCACTCTGGGCCTGCGACCGGACGTTCGCCTTCGCGGAAGCACTGGCCACCTTGTCAGCAATCGATGATTCGGTGTAGAGTATTCTTGTGCTTCGGCACGAAAGGATGGGTATGCACCCATGACATTAGAATCCTTAAATAAAATCATTGGCGACCTCAAGCAGTCGCCTATGTTTCAGCTCTCACTTTCATCCAAAGAATTGTTTCATAGTAATTTTTTATTTTGGTTATTTGAGAACTATCCCAATGAAGCCGGACCCATTTTCGCTGATTATCTTAAAAAAGCGCCTCCAACATATGACTCACTCAAAGTCGATCGCGAGCAGAAAAATATCGATCTATGGCTTAAATATTCAAATGGTGAAGAATTAATTATCGAGAATAAAGTAAAGAGTCTACCTATTAAGTCACAATTGAAGAAATACGCGGATAATACCCAAAATAAAGATAAGACCAGCTTCCTGTTGTTGAGTCTTACACGACCTGCGTTTTTAAAAAAGTCTGAGAGTAGAATACAACTATCCGAAGGCGTTGAGTGGCACTATCTCAGCTACCATGAGCTTGCGAATAAACTTCAAGGCATTCTTCCGGCGATTAGAACTGACAAAAGCTATCACAGACAAATCCTCCAAGACTATATCGAATTTATCACGCAACTCGACAAACTTCAATGTTATTTCAGCATTGAAAGGGACATGGATGAGAACTTCTTTGGTCGCGAAAAGGAGATCCAACTACTCAGAGCTATTCGCATCCATGATCTGATTGATAAATTGCGATACGACCAGATTGCCCAGCTTGTGCGTAAAGTCCTGCAGGAAGAGAATTTTGCCATCATTGATGATGACATATGGTCAACGGGGAAACCTGGCCAGTTAACTGTTGGTGCTGGTATGTCACGCGGCACGGCGATGGTTGAAATTATGTATTGCCTCACGGATGCTCACGTCATCCTTGGGGTACAAGTACAGGGCAAACAGTTCCGGCTAGTACTTAGAGCAGATCGTGAAGCAGAAAAGCTTGCTCAAGAATTATTGATGCCCACAGTGGGCAATAGAGTCTGGTTTGACTTTGAGAAGCTCGATATTGGTGGTCCGGAACACCCAGATAATGGGAATTTTAACAAATATGGTAACAATTTCCTATACCGTTGGAAAAAGTTAGATAGCATTTCCTCGCAAAGTCTTGTTGATAAAATCGTGAAGTATTCGCGGATTATCCGAGATAACGAAATGTTACTCAGCCAACTACTCAAAACCATTAAATAGAATGCAGGTTATCTTCGCGCACAAACTCTCCAGCATTTTTCATGGTGTCTTCTGTCCTGAAGGACATCCGAAAATAGCCCACCAATTTATTGGTGGGTTCCGGTAAGTAACAAAACACAAGTCCCGGTAGGGACGGCCGAAAACTGGCATTTTACGATTAATTCTATGTACGATCAATAATCAATGCACTAGTAGTTGTGCAATCGCCAGATATGATTAAAATCTGATTTTTAAGAATGCTTACGTTAAGGCAAACGGAATGGTGAAGCTGATAAATACTTTCAGCAAGTGTTAGTTCTGGAGTATCAGTTTTGATCCACTCATTCCCCAAAATTCCCTTAGCCTCGGCTAAATCAATGACAAAACTATGGTCTTTATAAGTATGAACTAATGAACTCGCAATTTTTTTTATTTCATCAGTTGCCAGAAATTCTTTCGTCTGCAATAACCTTTCAGCATATTGCACTGCGGAATCGCAGATTCGTTCACTGTATCCAATTTGTGCAACCGTTAGCGCAAGTCGAAGATAATTTGCGAACATTTCAGCACTTCCTGGAAATTGTTGAGACAAAGATGCAATTGTCTGAAGAGCTTGAGTTATACCTAAAGCAGGGAGTCCTCCTATCTGGGGGTCGATAGGTCCAAGCTGTCCTAGAGCACTCATATGTATTTCATCTGCACCTAGTGCAATTAGCGTTGCAGCAGATTTCGCTTGCCTGGGGATAGCAACGACAAATTTCTCTTTGGCAAATGATTTACACAATTTGCTTATCTGGTAAGCAATTTCAATACTTCCACCATCGCTCAATATGATAAGCAATACATCTCTTTCCCGTAATGAATTTTGATTTTTCAAAGCTGTGAAGATCTGGTCAAGATCGAATGAATTAATACTACAATCCGGATTAATTAGTATAATAACACAATAAGATGATAAACTAGATTTATTTATCATCTCTATAATTTCATTTTGGAGACGTATGCATATTTCGAATTCTTCTGAGTTTTGAATAAAGCTGGACCATGACGTAACATTTTCTTCTGAGGTACTATTCTGTTTCGATCTTCTTTTACGCTTAGGAGTGTCAGGGGTCACACTATCTTTATTAGTATTCATCACTTATCTCCTTTTGCTAGCCCGGATTATCCACGAAACGTAAGGACTGCCGGGTAAACCGAGCATTATTCGAAATAGTTATGAATAATGCAGGCTAGGCATTGTGCCTTAAGAATGGTTTCTCCTGCTGCTTACGGTTTACTCCGCTTACATGGTCTATAAGCAAAACGTAGAACCCAATGGTGTGTCTGACGGGCACGAAAAATTTTGGTGCGCCAGAAAGGATTCGTACTCCCGACAATCAGATGCGAAGTCTGATGCTCTATCCAACTGAGCTCTCAGCGCGTACCATCGTTGATTATAGCTTTTATCGTGGTGATGGGCAATGACCACTCGGCCCTTTGACCGCTCGATCCTCTCGAGGCGTTGGCATTTATTTGTCCATCGATTACAGGGAAAATGGGATTAGACGGTCATAAAACGCTCATACAGGCCAGGCAACGAACGAGCCTGGCCTGTATGAGCGTTTTATGACCGTCTAACCCCATTTTCCCTTTTTCTAAACAATCGATACATCGTCAGCGCCGCACCACACGCGCACATTATACCGGCAGTCAGATACACCACCCTCATCCCATAGATAAACACATCGTCCAACCCCGGTGCGTAATTTGGAAACATGAAATTCAAGCTTGCTGCTCATGCGATTGTATAACAGCATGGCAGACATCGATACCCCAAAGACCATACCCCAGATTTCGCACCAGTGCATTGATGCTGCCGGCGATCCCCAGCTTGTATTTGGGGACGTGCGTCATCACGGGAAGGGCCACATTGACCACGCTGGCATCCAGCGTGGCCATGAACACGACGTTGACCAGAATGAGGTTTCTATTTCGGTAAACTTTCTCGGCTTCCATAGTTCCCTTTAGTTGGACAGGGGGATTAAGCTCATCGCACTCGATTCGTAATCGTGCTCGTGCTCGAAAAAACGATGATACTATTTACGATTACATTTTCGATTACGAGCACGAGCACGAGCACGAATTATGCATACAATAGGGGAACGCCACCCTTCTAACCTGCATTATTCATAACTATTACGGATAATGCCCAGCTAGCCCGGCAGTCTTTACGTTTCATGAATAATCCTGGTGAGTAATCTGAGCAATCTGTAGTTCCAAACCGCTTCAAGTTTCCCTCACCTCCGGAACCACATCTGCCTTCAACCTTCATCCTTCATCCTTCATCCTTCTGCCTTTTGCCTTCTGCCTTCTGCCTTCTGCCTTCAACCTTCATCCTTCATCCTTCTGTCTTCTGCCTTTTGCCTTCTGCCTTCTGCCTTCTGCCTTTCGCCCTCTGCCTTTACTTGCCAGCCGTCCGGCGCCTCGATCATCACGCGGAGCGCGTCGCCTTCCCGCGTCAATTCGGCGTGGATCTCCCCGCCGGGCACCGGCACGGTGGTGGAAATCCAGCGGAGATCGAGCGGATGGGGAGAGAGCAGCACTTCTTTCCGCACGTAATCCGGACGCACGCCCGCCAGCACGCGGGGCAGAAAGTAACCGGCCAGCGCGCCGACGCCCTGGCAGAGGGCGTGCTGGGGATTGAGACGGGCGCTACGTGTCTCGTAGACGGTGCCGGTACCTTCGATACTCATCACCCCGAGGGTCTGGCGCAGCGCCGAGATAACGGCCTCGTCATACCCTTCGCGCAGCAATGCGTCCAGGGTGAAATGGAGATAGAGCATATCGGTGTGGAAGGCGCCCGTTTCCACCGCCGCTGCGACCGTGCCCATCTGCCCGCTGATGATCCCCGCCAACGTCAGGTACGCCAGCGCATGCTCGCTGGTTGATCCTGGCGCCTCTGCACTGCCGAATGCGGCACGCATCGCCGTCCCCAGCGCTTCGCGAAGAGACCGGTAGTGCTCCGCTGCGACGGTACGGCCCAGCGCAGCCATGAAGCCGGCGGCGGTACCGAGCGCCTGGTGGTAGATTGCATTAATAGTCCAGCGTGCCGCATCCCCCTTCACCTCGCCATCGATCCCCTGCCAATCGAGGAAATTCCAGATGACGCCGCCGGGCGCCCCGCACCAGCCAAACCGTTCTTCGATAGTGAGCAGTCCATCGGGGGCCTGCCACTGGCGATACCACTCCAACGCGGTGGCCATAGTGTCCGCCACCTCAAGCGCCGGCGCCATGTCGCCCGTGTGTTCCACGTATTCCCGCAGCGCCTCGAGCCAATGCAGCGTCCAGGCAGACATCACCTGGTTCCAGCACCAGGGCCCGCCCGCCTGCAGCGCACCATCATCGCGCAATCCCTGCGCCGTCAGGCGAATCAACCGCCGTGCCAATTGCGTATCCCCGAAATAGGCATAAGCATACAGCGCCTGCAGCCGCCCATCGCCGGCGTATTGCTGCCGTTCACGCGTCGGGTTGTCCATGAAGGTATCGAGCATGCACAATCGTGCCGTTCGCTCACCGTCCTCCCAGATGCGGTTCCATGCCGGATCACTGCAGCGAAACTGTCCGCGCGGCGCCACCGCATAGGTAATTTCTCGCGCAGCCACCTGCTCGATGGTGATGTCGCCATGTATATTGAACAGGCAGAGCTCCAGGTAACGAAAGCCATGCAGATTAAACGGGGCTTCCCAACTGTTCACTCCCGCGCGCAGTACGAAATGATCCACGGCATCATTCACCCCGCCATGCGTGCAATCGGCATGCAGGCTGAGATTGTGCCTCGGGTCGGCATCCAGGGCATCCCGCCCTTCGGAGAACAGGCGGTCAGGCAGGCGCAAACGGTCAGCATAGCCAATGAAAAGCTCCTCGCCGCCCTGTGCCCGGATCGTGAACCGTGCCGCCCCGGAGGTTAGCATCCCGACATCGACAATCAGATAGACCGGCTCCCCCGCGGCAATGGTCAGCGGGAATAGTGCGTGCGCACGTTGCACCCGCGCGGCTGCGATAGGACGATGGACTTCTTCGGCGATACATTGACTGTGCACTAGCGCGCCTTCCGGCCAGGCCACCTCGCCGATAGCCGGCACGTTTACCGGAACAATATCTCGTTCCTGCAGCGGTGGGATGCTGCGCGGTTCATAGCGCGGCCACTGCTGTACCGCCTCCGGCAGCACGCGCGCTGTGTCCCAGCCCGCGCCGTCGCCTCGTTCCCACACCGCAGGCATGTAGCCGTCCATGCGCAAATCTTCGTTGAAGCCGACATATATGCTGCTGCGCCCGCTATAGGCATTCCAGCCGTCAAGGCGGCAAACTTGCCACTCGGCGACGCCGGTGGAGAGCGAACGTCCGCCAATTGCACCGCAGACCAGCAATCCCGGAAGCGCTGGCGGATACCCCCCCACCTCCTCCCCGTAATAATGCACCAGCGCGCTAAGCACATTCCGCCCGCTCACCAGGCGTTCGCCGAGAGCATAGCGATCCAACCCTAAATGTCCGGACCATTCCCGTGCCGGGCCTCGCCCCAGATAAACGCCATTCAAATAGAGGCGATATTGACTGCTCGCGCTGACAGCTATCTCGACCGGATCGTCACAGACAGCGTCAAGTTCGATCACCAAACGGAATGCCACATAGGCATTTTTCACCGGTGTGGCCGAGTTCGTCCAGATCATTGCCGCATCGTGATAAACGGTAGCTTCATTGCTCATCGAGATTGCCTCCCGGTCATGGAATAGCGCGTACTGCATTTAAAATCCTCGCAGCACGTCTTAATCAAATACTTAATCTAGCCTGCATTATTCATAACTATTTCGAATAATGCTCAGCTAGCCCTGCATTATTCATATACTATTTCGAATAATGCCTTGCCAGCCCTGCATTATTCATAACTATTTCGAATAATGCCTTGCCAGCCCTGCATTATTCATAACTATTTCGAATAATGCCTTGCCAGCCCTGCATTATTCATAACTATTTCGGGCACTATAGTACCTTAAGCCTTCGAAACTGCGATAAAAAATGATCATTATTACGTATGTTGATGGTTCTATCGCAGTTCCGAAGGCTTAAGGTACTAATGCGCTGTTGGCCTGTTTGCCGTGATTAGCCTGCCGAAAACGGCCAATGTGTCGGGAAGTCTCCAGTACCAGGGGGAAAAGGGTTGACAAATTATGCTAGTGGGAATATATTGTAGATGGAAATGGCCTGACGCCCGAATAGTCACCGTACGGTGCGCGTTCCCAGGCAGGCCCTGGGATAGGAGTCAGGCCGACATTTTTATTAAGGCGATCCTATTGGCAGTGGGGTCGCCTTTGCTGTTTGGTCTTGATATACGTGCACCTCTTCTATGTGTCGCGTGAGTAAATGGCGGTATTCATCAAAATCCTTCCCTTTCTCTGGCTGGTAGGATCGCGCGATACCACTCGCGGCAATATCTGCCAATTGAATAAGCGAATTGCTGGCAGAGTCCTGAAACAGCACATTGGCCACCATTCGGGTTTCCTTGTTCAATTCGTTGCGCAGGTAAATTTTTAAACTCCTGCTGCTTTTCCCATCAAAGACAACTTTAGCCCCCTTGATCCCTGACAAGCTGTGTTCGAGGAGCTGCCGGGCAATGAGCTGATAGAATCGCTTCGACGATTTGCGCAACTCGTGATCAGTCACCGCCATTTTATCTACGATAATCGCGCGGATGATAAAATTGTGAATGCGGACCTGCTGGCAGAATATCTTGCGCTTTTCAGGTCCGGACTTATTGAAATGGAATTCATACGCCTTCTTGAGGCACAGTGTTTCGCGTAATTGGGCTATGGTCTGTTCTACGGCATCCATATCGGCAGGGTCCAAAAATATCACCGCCGCCATACAGAAATAGCGCGAGGACTCCATGTTGAATTTAAATCCGGTGTCCCCGGACTCGTCGATAAATGCATGAATGCTATCTGTTTCAGCCATAATGGGCATCTTTTACCATTGGAACAGGGAATAAACAGCACTGCGGTCAATAATCCGCAATCGCCTCCAATAGTCTGTCCCAATGTCCAACAATTCGTCGTAATCCTGCTCCTGCTCCTGCTCAGAATTCTCCGCTGAAACTTACAGGATTTATAGCAGGAGTAAGAGCAGGATGATAGAGCACGAAGATCTCTCCCTCCCCTGTCGCAACGGGGGAGGGTTGGGGTAGGGGCCGTTTTACCACTACGCACCAGACAAAACAATCCTTCATCCTTCCGCCTTCATCCTTCATCCTTCATCCTTCCAACATCTCCACCATCCTTCGCTCACGCCGGGATTGTTCGGCGGCGAAGGCGATGGAATGCGTGCGTAGCGATTCCTGGGCGTTGGTGCGAATCAGCGAGGGGTCGCCTTGTTGAATGGCGCGCAGCCAATCGGTGAGCACCAGCCAGTCACCGCCGCCGTGCCCGCCCGGCTCATGGCCCACGGTAATCTGTTCGATATTATGGGTGGCAAAGTTCTTGATGGTAATGCCGTGCTCATCAAAAGATAATTCTCCCTCCGTGCCGTTCAGGCGGATTTTGCGCGACACATCATGGGTGAAGCCGGTCATGGTGAAGGAAGCAGTGATGTCATCCGCGAACTCCATCAGCACGACCTGATGATCGACCACGTCATTATCCGTACGGAACACGCAGCGGCCATACGGACCGGTGCGGATTGCTTCCAGGTGCGCCTCGCGCGTATGCACGAAACTGGGGACGCAGGTGGGCCATGCTTCGAGATTGCCGGCGTCCACATAGGTTTTAATGGCCGAGTAAGGGCAATCATGCTCCACCGCGCAGCCATCCGTGCAGCGCTCGGTGCTGCCGGTCGGAGCATGCGTGCGCGTAAAATAACTCAATGAGCCGAACGAGCTCACCCGGCGGCACGGCCGGCCTACCAGGTAGGCGATGAAGTCGAGATCATGGCAGCTTTTCGCCAGCAGCATGAAACTCGAGCGGCCTTCATTTCCCCAGTTACCGCGCACGAAACTGTGCGCCTGGTGCCAGTATCCCACCTGCTCCAGTTGATCCATCGTCATCAATTGTCCGATACGCCCGCTGTCGAAGATGGATTTCACCAAAGAAAATCCCTTTTGATAACGCAGGGAGTGGCACACCGTCACCATAGTGCCCGACTTGCGCTGTGCCGCCTCAATAGCGCGGCAATCTTCCAGCGTAGTGGCCATCGGTTTCTCCAGCAGCACATGATAACCGAGTTCCAGGCAAGCCAGCGCCGGCGCGACATGGTCGCGATCCATGGTGCTGATAACCACGGCATCGCACATCTTCGGTTGTGCGACAAACGCCTGCCAATCGTGGAAGACGTGCTGCGATGGCAACTGATACTGATTGACAAACGCCATGCGCGCGTCATTACGCGGTTCAGCCACCCCGGCTACGTGGCCCAGATGATGCATCCCCGAGCCTCGGATAAGCTCAGCAAAGCCAGTCCCGCGCCCCCCGGCGCCGAGAATAGCCACGGAAATCGGTTCAGGATTCATGTAACGATGTACCCCCTTGTTTAGAAAGTGAGCAGTGAGCAGTAAGCAGTGAGCAGTACGCTTCGCGTAGTCAATTCGTGCTCGTGCTCGTAATCATACTCGAAAAAACGTTTTCGCTCCAGTGGTTTAAGGGGACTGTCTTCGCGTTGAGTGCTAGCGAATAATCATGTACCCCAGGATGATAACCACTGTAGGGCAATCTAATCTATATCCAATAGAAAACCATTATTCTCGGAACAGATAGATAAATCCTATAGCCTGAAGTTTGGCCATTTAAAAGAAAACTAAATGACTTTCGGACCAGGATGGAGACTCAGCACCGTTTGGAAGGGTGCGGAAGCCCCGCTCACCCATAGGTCATGAAAACAATGGGGGAAGGATAGAGAGGAACTCCACCAAGGATGAAGATAAAGGTGAAAAGGCGTATGGAACAATTTCATTGAGTCAATTCTTTTCCCTTCACTGTTATGAAGCTCTGCGGGGCTTCCGCACCCTTCCAAACTGTGCTGTTTATCCTTTCTGCTCTATCATTCGCAATAATATCTTT
>Ga0118677_10009845_pt1 | contig 14797 bp, 17 predicted proteins | sample AliMusrvi5mmetaG_FD_86154 | JGI IMG/M metagenome (GOLD analysis project Ga0118677, IMG submission 86154)
TCTCAGAGAAGGTGAGATCGGTCGGGTGGGCGGTCTCCGGCGGGAGCATGTGTCTCAGAACCTCCCGGAGGGACCGTGGCCATGCTCGCAGCACCGCAACCGCGGCGCGGTCAATCTCAGTTGCGGCAAGAAGATCTGTCGCGGCAAATGGCTGCTGTTTCAGGCGCAACCTGTCGCTCCAGCGAATTGAGCCGACAAAAACGATCAGTCTCAGCAAAGACCCTAGTCTCAGGTGAAGCATTTCTGGTGGAAAGCCACAATCCGCCAGATCAAGTTCCGCGGCTGTTCCTGGTGAGTGCCCTGCTGCCCTGTAAATCACGGCGTTGATCGCAACCTGATCGAGGGTTGCGGCTTCGGGGGCCAAGGTGCGCAGATCGAGACCGCAACGGCATTCATGCACCACCGGACGCTGCCAAGCGAGTGTCCGTTTGCAGGCGGGACACTGCTTGAGCAGATGGCACCGGTGGATGGGGCACGCTGTCACGAGTGCCAAATCCCACACCGCCCACCAGATGGGGCTTTCCATTAGGCAACAGGGGCATATCCGTGGACGCAGGTAATTCAGATCGTCGGCGCTAATTCGTTCACCATGGAATAATCGTTGCTTGAATCGTGTTTGTCCGCCGATCTGGCGGTAGCACATCATCCGCCACTCCTCAGGTTCCAGACGCAACACGTGGGCAACCTGCTTGGCGCTGTCGTCCCGCTCCAGTCCGGCCGGCGGCAACCCGGCGATTTGCGCCAGCGAAAGCGGTCCGCAATAAGAATGCGCCTGTGCTACGCGGCACAGATACCCACGAGGACTCTCGCCGGGCAGCGGGTCGACGCGGAATAGTAGCCGGGCGCCGGAACGTATTGCTGTGCTCATGCGTGCAACTCCAAGCGGGCATCGCGATGGCTGCCAGCGGCGTGCGGAACACCGGTCCGTTCGCCGGGCGGCGTTAACGGCGGCGCTTTATGACAATCGAAGCCGTCAACGAAAGGATTCGGATCATCGAGACGTTCCGACCACACGTGCTGAGCAAACGACTGCGACAACGTGTGCAACGTGATTTGCCGGCGTGGATGACAACGGGCGATCCGCGCAGCGCCGCGGATAATCTTCATCGTGTAGCCGATCAGTCCGTAAGATGCGTAGTGCATTCGGAACGCCATCTCAACATCCGACAGAGAGGGCATGCCATACTCCGGCAGCTGTTCTTGAACCGCCCGGAGAAACGCCCGGTATGTTGTCCGCTCGTCGCTGGCATCCCAGCGAAAGGCCCCGACGCGCAGGGTCGCGCCGAAGCGGCGCCGAAGTTGTTCGTTCTGCCGGAGCACTTCCAAGCAACGTTGTAGGCCGAGCACCACAATTGCCAGCCGGGCTTCCTCGACTTGCTCTTTCAGCCAGTCCGCAACATCGTTCGGTATGTTCGCCTGCCGGACATCGACGAAGTGCTGGAACTCATCAAGCGCCAGAAGGCGCACCCGGCAGCGTTTGAGGAGTTCCCGCAGGCGAATGCTTTTGCTCACCGTGTTGCCGCGCGACCATAGGGGATCGCCGAGTTGGTACAGAAGTGTCTCCGCAAAACTCTTCACGCTCGGCCGTGCCGGCACTTTCGCAATCAGCACCGGCACCTCCAGGCCCCACTTGTGGTCAACACGTGGGTGCAGACTGGCGAAGTACGAAATGATAGTAGTCTTCCCGCTGCCGCTTTCGCCAACAATGGGACAACAATCCGGTTCGGCGGTAGCATCGTAACTGTCAAAGCATGATTGAATTCGCCCGATCGCGGTTTTAAAGAGCGGGTATTTGACCAGTACACGTTCAGACCGCTCCAAGGATTCTGTCATTGGTTCTCCTCCATGCCGGGAGTGTCTTTGGCAACAGTCACGGACATCGCCAGGTGCGGCAAATCGAGATCGGCTTCGAAGACCGGCAGAATGTCGGCATCGGCAAAGGCTTCGAGCAAGGCCGGCAGCGGATCTGGTGCAGAAGGTGTTTCAACCGGCTGCTGCCGGGGGTTCCCTGCATCGTCCGTTCGCCGAGGTATCGTCTCTTGGTGTTCCGCACTACTGTTGCTCACCAACCCGGGGCTGACCATTTCCGTGGCAGTTGCGGGGGTGTGATCTTCCATAAATCGCGCATAGCGCTTCCGCCCCCGTGTCGACTTGCGGTTGAAATCGCGATCCACAAGCGCACGGATTTCCGCTTTGGCCTGCGCCAGCGCCAGAATGTCGGTGCGCGCATCCAACTGGCGTTGCGCATACCGGCGGATGACCTTGTTCTGCCAAAACGAGAGCCCCTTGGCGTAGGCTTGGTCCACCGCGGGGACGCGGATATAGGCCCCGTTATGGGGATCAAGCACATTTACGTGGCCAAGGTCGCCGGGATCGAACGTCAGCTCAACCTTCGCTCCCACTCCCATTCTTCGCCGTAGTTCCCCAAGCTCGGGGCCATTGTATTTCAGCCCTTCCAGTTCGATGCCGTAGTGGAAGACAACGCGCTGGACTGTCATCCCCAGCACGACCTCCAATTCGCTGGCGCTCGGCGGCAATGGAGGCGGCAATCCGATCCTCTCGCTGCGCCACCGGTGAGCCGGCGTGTCTTTGATGCCGCGATGGGGCGTTTGTAAATACACGTCGATGATCCACTTGTGGAGCATCTCGCGAAATGTGCTCAGCAGAACGACGGCATGGCGGCTGGGATCGTAGTCGTCACGTTCCAAGATGTTGCTGAAGGTTGTCCCAGGATTGCCATGCATCAGATCGTGACACATCGTGCCTTGAAACCTTTCGAGCTTACCCTTGTACCAGGGCACGAGGACCTTCGCGTACTGGATGTCGGCGCCGATCTGTAGACACGCACGCTCGAAGTGGCTGGAAGGGAATTCAGCGGGATTGTCGACTACAACTAACTCCGGCACGCCGTAGCACTCCCAGCGGTTTTGGATCCCAGGAAACTCGCGCTGAACATAATTCTTGGGAAGAATTGCGTGTTTGAGACACCTCATCACCGACAAACAGCTCGGTGGCTCGAAACCCGAATAGAAGCCCATTGGGCACCGCGAGTGCTCATCAAGTGCGGACGTGATCGTCGGCCGGCCGAGCGGCAACATATTATTGTCGTCCACGACGATGATGTCGCCCGGTGTGTGATCCATTGCTACCCGCTGAAGAGTTCGTGACGTGTCAGGTCCAGCGACGGATACCCTAAATTCCATTTCGGCGCGGCGCTTGCCGTAGCGAGCCGCCATAAGCTCATATGGCGATTTTCGCTGGATCTCGCGGTATATTGTGCTGCGGCTTGGAATGGAAAGCCGCTCTGTTTCCTGGCGAAACTTGTTGGCATCGCCGAGTTGGCGGACAATTTCGAGATGCACTTCAGGTACCCGCTTGCGCTCAGGCGTCATGTATAACTCCTGGATTACCTGATCGCTGATTGCTTTCACTTCCGGGGAAAGTCTCGTCCCTCGTTTCCCCCGGTCGGCATATCTCGGAATGATCGCCCGAATGTCCCTGCCTGCCGACAGCCATTTACGGTAGTCGCGACAAACCGTTCGCCAACCCGGCGGCCTGCTGTCCTGAATGCGTTCCGCGACCATTCGAGTGATGGGCTCAATTGAGGTGCGCGCGATCGAGACTGGTTGCCGCCGATCAAGTTCTTTCAGATATTGGATGCGGTTTCTGGCAAGATCGACAAGTTCCGAGGGATACAACGAAAGATCCCTCATAAGCTTTTCAGGCAGCTTGCTGGCAGAACTGGCACGCTCATCAGCGCCCGCAACAAACGAGAGATCGTTGGCGACGAACAGATCGAGAAGGTTGTTCTCATCAAAAACGCGCCATTCGCCAGTCAGCGTGTTCCGCAACTGCCACGCACCTTCCGGCAACTGTTGCATGATCTGGAAAACGACTCCCCCAACCTTCACATGGTGTCCTTTTCTCAGTGAGTGCAGCGACATTTAACCTCCAGCGGATCTCGATGGTGGGTACGGCCAAACCTGTCGGCCAATCGGTGACGTACTAATTCTGGAATCGAGACCAAGTGGCTCCCACCAGTCGATATGTAGCTTCCCGTCGAGCACGAGACGAAGCACGTGCTGAACCACCAGTGGAGTCTCGCAGAACGTTCGCAAGCACAATACGGAGGTGGAGGAAAAAGCGTGCCGGATTCTCTCATAATCTGGCGGCAGCACTCGCACGGATCGGTAACGCAAGATGAGGGTGGCGTTAGCCAGACGGGGCTCGGCGCAAATTTCCGATTTTTTCCATACGCGAAAGATAAATCCATGCTCGGCCAGTAGTTCCCGGATCAAGACGAAGCGTGTTCGATTTTCCGGGGAATCGGCCTCGGTGTCCTCCTTGATTTCCACAACCTCATGGTGAGTGCCCCAGACAACGAGTACGTCCGGCGTGTACCTATGCTTTGTTCCTTGATGGTGGTACTCAATGAAAAGTGGCTGTTCCTGCCACAAGTCCGAGTCTGCTGTGGCCATCAGAACCTGGAATGCCTTGAGTTCATTTTGTGACTCTGCGTGCCGGGAGCGGCCACCCGCTAGGTCCGCCACTTTGCCCTGTACGCCTGACTTCGACCGGCTCACTGGCTCGCGCACGCGGCGCAAACGATCAAGGCCGATAGGCGCTGAACAATGCTCCGATACCGCGAATGTTAGATTGCTGCGTCGCGGCCCCTCCATCCGTTGGTCGATCAGCTGCGCCGTGGCAAGCGAATGCTCCTGTATTATCCGTGTCGCCATATATCCTTTTGCAGGATGCAGTACTCCTTCATGAGGAATTATGGCATGAGGATTCTTGTGTGTCAACATCAAAAGGATGATAATATCCCTGTAGAGGATAACCAAGGAAGTGGCATGGCCAACATCTACGACCAGATCGGCAGCAAGATTCGAGAGTTGCGCACCGCTGCGGAGGGCAAAGGGATCAGCCAGGAGGAACTGGCGCGAGCAGTGAAAACCACGGCCAACACGGTTTCTCGATGGGAGACGGCCACCTACAAACCGTCGATTGCCGACCTGGAAGTGCTGGCCCGTTTCTTTGGCGTGCCAATAACGGTGTTCTTTCCCGGGGCTCAGCCAGGTGCGCGAGCAAACGTTCTCATCAGCGCAACTGCCGATCTAGATGATCGGGATCTTGAAGAAGTGGCCCTGTATGCGCGATTCAGAAAATCGCAGCGAGTGAAACGAAAGGGCTGAGTCTGCTGGACGCGGCTTGCGGAAGAATCGCACAGTCGCTTTGTGTCACCAACTCTGAAATTTTGTGTCAGGTTCTCTGACACGAATGTCATTAATCTTAAAATCCTACATTAGAGGAGGGCAATCGAGATGACCATCACGCGTCTTAAACGCAGCTTCGAATTTAACGGCGTGAAGCTCAGTGCGCCAAACGAAAACATGACCCTGGAGCAGATCCGTGATCTATACTCCACGCAGTTTCCCGAAATCGCTACCGCCACGGTAACAGGCCCTGAAGCCGTGGGCGACAAGCTGGTCTACCGGTTCCAACGTGGTATAGGCGTGAAGGGCTGAAATGACATCGGCCGAAAAGGTCATGCGCGATCTGGAGGAGATCGCGCATGGCCGCAATCCCAAACAACACACCATCCTAGAGGAGTTTCAAAGATGCCCAGATTGGCAACGCGCAACCTCCATTCTAGCGGTGGCCTTATCGCGCGGCAGAAACGTTCGAAAAGGACAATGCAGTCTTCCAGCGCCGCCCGCGTGGCTTCCGCCTATACTCTGATCGCTCCGCAAAGTTCCAGTTGGGCCATGCCGAGACTCGACGGTATTCAATCCAAGTATCGAGTCTGGCAAGGAGATCGCATTGCCGCCGCTGCGGGGCTTGCCCTGCTCAAGGCGGGCGTCGCTGAGCCAGTAACGTGGGACGCGGCCGGAAACGATCCATTCGATTTTCTTCAGACATCACTGTGTCGATTTGTCGAGCGGCACGGAGGCGCGGCGATCAACGAGTTGTTTCATCTGAATCTGGCGCTCACGGATTCGCTTGACTCAATTGGAACGGAGAAACGTGATCGTGAGAGGAGCGATCTCTTCCTGGTGCTCGAACCGTCGGAGGCCGGATACCTCGATCTGGGCGCGACAATACGCAGGCTGGAGGAACTTCATCCAAGGCTACCCGCGACATTTTTCAGCTTTCTCACTGGCGCCTTAAATCGCTGGGTGCGGATTTACGATTACCGCGACGCTTTGGATCGCGTCGCAGTGCTACGCGATTGGTACGATGCCGACCCCGATAGTGAACCAGTCGATCTACCGGATGTTGCAGGAAGCATCCCGGCGTCGATTGCCCGGCAGCCGTTGTCGCGGCGGGGACTGGAAAGCATCTTACCGAAGATCACCACCGAGCCACGCACCTGGTTGGAAAAGGTTCTGGTGCTCGACGATCTATCGCGGCAGCATAAACGTCCTCGATTGACCGAGGAGATGGAGCGGCAGATGGGTGACACCAATCCACCGCTGCCATCTCTGCTGGTTGTGTTCGCAAAAAGTGATGCTACGGAAGGGTGCTTCGACGACGAAGCCCAGGCAATGCTTGAAGTCATGCCCGAACCAAATCTGATCGTGCCATTGAATGTAGGCAAACCGAAGTGTGTGCGGGAGACATTCAACATGTTGGCCTGCGTTTGCAAGACGTTGGCGGCGGCGAGTGAATTATTGAAGATGTTGCCGGACAGCGGTGCCTGATAGCGAGCTCGCTGTGGGGAGGAAGAAATCCGATGAAATGCAGTGTTCAGTTTGGTGGATTAACCCATCTGGAGTTGTCGGGAGCCGTGCTCATTTACCGATCACCCGGCAGCGTGTTTGCCACATGGCACGATGCCGAGATCAGCGAAAACGAAGCGCCGCGCCTGGGCCCGGCCACACCGCTTTCGCACGCATTTGTTGAGGAACTGGCGGCAGGGTTGGGATCCTCGATCCGGCCCGAGATCCTTCCCGCGAATGTCCTCGTGCGAACGCCGGAAGTGCTTGTCTGGTGGACTCCGGCAGTGAGCCGCCGGATGTTTTTCCGCACCGGCGATGAGCTGGGCCGGATCTGTGGCCAGATGTTTCCGCAACCTGCTTTGGTTTTCAAAGTAGTGCGTAGCAAACTCTGGATCCGGGCTCTCGCGAAGAGTGAACGACCGGGCGCATCGACTGCGTTAAAGGTTGCACCGTACCACAACGTGAATGCGGAAGGGCTCGTCTGTCAGGGATCTATGCGCTCACCCGACGGCACTTCCGTGACATCGATGCCGCTCTGGGAAAAGGCATTCTTCGAGAGCGAATTCACGCACGTTTACGGCGGCGGACACTTGACCCGGCACCCGAAAGGAATAGCCGGCCTCTGGCGCTCCATAGCCGGCCGGAGAAGATTCCCGGTGGAATCTCTCGTTGATGCAGAGGAAACTCTCCAACAATCTGCCGAGAGCAAAGAATAAGGATTTACGATGAAGCACATTCTCCCCGCGGAACTATTGAAACGGCCCGTTCGCGTTACGGTGATCGGCTGTGGCGGCAACGGAAGCGTGATCGCCATGGGGTTCCATACATTCATCAGGCGATGATCGCCTTTGGACATCCGGGCGGTCTCGATGTCACCTTGATCGATGGCGATGTCGTTTCGCCCTCTAACTGTGTTCGTCAACCTTTCAGTCAAAACGAAATCGGAATTGCAAAATGCGTGGTCCTGGCCTCGCGCATCAATCTGTTCTGGAACCTGAGTTGGAAAGCCGTGCCGGAAAACGTGGGGCGTTCGCGCGGCATTGGACCATCAGATCTGGTGATCGGTTGCGTGGACACACGTGCCGCACGAGCCACGATCGAACGACTGGTCTCCGGCGATAGTGCCGTTTCCTATCTGCTTGATTTAGGCAACGGAGCCGATGGCGGACAGTTCGTGCTGGGACAACCCTTAAATGCGCGCAACCGCCATAGCGTCAGCAGGCTTCGGACAGCGTCTGAGCTTTTTCCGGAGATTACGGACGAGAGCCTCGATGACGACAATCTTCCAAGCTGCAGCGCTGTGGAGGCCCTCGAGCGGCAACACGCCTTTTTGAACCAGGTGCTCGCGAGCCACGCATTGGCAATGCTGGCGCGGTTATTTCGTTATGGAGGTTTGGATGAACACCACGGTGCGTTCGTGAGTGTCGCGCGGCAGCGAGTTCAGCCGCTGGCGATCGATCCCATCGCATGGCGAAGACTGCGGCAACGCGGCAGGATGCGGCTTCAGCAAACAGTTTGAGGGTCGAAGATCGCGCTGATTAAGGACGCATCTCCGCGGCCAACAATAAGAGATCTTCCATCTGTGGGGTGCCTTCGTGGTGAAGTTGTTGCGCGATCATTGAAACGGCCTCTTTCAGAGGTGCAGACCGATACCTTTTAGCGGATTCTATAAGCCTCTCGATTCCCGGCTGCCGCCCGGCGCAGTCGGGACACTTGATGAAGCCATCTGTATAAAGGAAGAGCCGGTCTCCACACTCGAATGGATAGTTTCTTTGCCCCAACACACTATGCTGAAGCAAAGCGGAGGAATCGCTCTTGATCTCGGCAATCTGCGCTTTCCCCGAGGCCTTCAGTATAACTGGCGGAGGTGCTCCGGAGCTGACGATCGAAAGCTCCCGATTGCGGCGATTGAGCCGCGCATAACAGGTTACAAGAATCCGTTCCCTCAGAATTTCCCGCATCGCCAGATCGATGCTATGTAGCGCATCCGGAAGAGAAAACAACGGACTGGAGTACTGTCGCAGGAATAGCATTAGTTCCGCCGAAAAGAATTCCGCGCCGGTGCCTGGACCGCTGATGGAGGCAATGAAATAGCTGTTCACCTCAGAGTTGGCGATTACCGCGTCCCAATGATCTCCTCCTGCTGGGTTGAACGATTTGGAGAACACCGCGAACTGGGAATTGGGGGAGTCCCAAGGATTCGTTCGCAACTCCGGGGCAACACCGGCCAGTTTCTGAAAGTACTCCTCGTGCTGATGGACCATTTGCTGGTTTGACAGGCAAATTCGCAGGTGAAGCCGCACGCGCGCCAATACTTCCGCCGCGAATAACGGCTTGGAAATGTAGTCGACGCCTCCCGCTTCGAGACCCATCACCCGCCGTGCCATATCGCCGGATGAGGTTGTGAAAATAACAGGTATGCCGGCAGTATCAGGGTTCGCCTTCAACAATGACCACGTGTCCAACCCGATCTCGACTGGCATTGCCAGGTTGATCAAGATTAAACTTGGCGGTTCCCCACAGCATAGGCGGTAGGCGTCACGTCCATCCCTCGCTATCAACGGACGAAAGCCTTCCGAAGAGAGGATAGTTTCGAGCATTTTTAGGTCTGCCGGCGAGTCATCCACAATCAGAATTGTGGGCTCATTAAAAGGAAAGGCTTGAAGTTCAAGTTGATCGATTCGCGTCGAAATCACTGGTGGAATCAAACTGGTTGCATTGTGTGCTGCGGCGTTCTCCGGTGCCGGTGAAGTGTAGACGCGCTGCACCGGGGGGTCAGCAGAGAACCTGGCGACATTGAAACTGCCATCCTGGTCGTTCACAAACATTTCAATCGGCAAATGTCGCTATGGCCTTTAGAGACAATCTACAAATATTGTGGTTGACTCGTCGATCATTTTTCATTCTTCAGGACAGAGACTTCGGTCAGTGCGACCGGGAATTACTGATGTCGGATCCGCGATTCAAGACTATCTGAAAAAGGTTCCTCGCTATGGCTCCCGCCGGCAAATGTTTCTTCTAATCAAAGCGCTTGGCGGCGTTCTGAAATCGACGGCAGTAATCGAAACATTTCGGGCGTGGTCTGGCCGGAGCGGGTTGGACATTCCCTTCAAAGGGGTTCACTGCATTCGCCATTCCCATGCTCTTCACCTGCTCCGCCAAGGAGTGCGGTTGAAAACCATCGGAGACGTGTTAGGCCATCGGTCACCGGAAAGCACCACTGCGTACCTGCCGCTCGCCGCCTAGGATCTCCACACGGTGGCGCTGCCTGTGCAGGCACCGGTTGCCGCGGACTAGAAGGCAAAGCGATGAACAAAGAAAATAGCTTTCGCGCAGTCCTTGCAAAAGACATCCTTCGCTGTATCGCAATCAAGCAATCGTTGGGGCGCGATTTCGAGAGCGCGGCGAGAGTCTTGTTCTCCCTGGACCGTTTTCTGTTTGAGTTGCGCAAACCGCCTGCCGATTTGGGACCCGAAACATTTCAACAGTGGAGTCAAGCTCTGGAGCCACTCTCGGCTAACACCAGACTGGCCCGGATGCTGGTCGTCAGGAACTTCTGTATTTATCGCCGCCGGGTGGCGCAGGATTGCTTCATCCCCGACCGCAGTCAGTTTCCGAAAGCATGTCCACTGCTGCGGCCGTATATCTTCTCCGAAGGCGAGGTGGCGCGGTTACTCGGCCACTGCGACGCTCAGCAGGAAAATCCCGCACGATCCCCGCTGCGTTGGGCTGGCACCAGACTGTCAATCATTCTCCTCTACACCACGGGCATTCGCCGCGGCGAACTGTTCCGGCTGACGCCTCAGGACTACGACGCCGGCAATCGCACGCTGTTGGTCCAAAACTCCAAGTTCCACAAGTCCCGGCTGCTGCCGCTGCCTGACGACGTAGCAAAAGAAGTCGATAGACACCTGCGAGCCCGCCGGCTGGTTTATCCCGCGGCTCTCGCGACTGAGCCTTTGCTATGGAGTCCATACAGCGGCGACTGTGCCTACACAGGTAGCCGACTACAACAAAATCTGCGCATTCTATTTGACCGCGCCGGAATCAAGAAGGTGGACGGACGCCGGCCCCGAATACACGACTTCCGCCACAGTTTTACCGTCAATGCACTGATCCGCTGGTATCGCGCCGGCGTGGACGTCCAGGTCAAGTTGCCGCTGTTAGCAACTTGGTTGGGACACGTCTCGATCCTTTCTACCTACCATTACCTACACTTTGTCGAAGACCTTCGGTTAGCAGCCGGCAGCCGCTTCATCACCTCATACGGCGGGGTGGTTATTGCGCCGGCAAAGAACGGGGTGGGGCGATGAAACCGGCAACTTCGAACCTCTTGGGGTCCTGCTTGAGGGACTACTTCGCCGATCACCTGCCCAGACTTCGCGGAATGAGCCCCCACACTATTCACAGCTACCGCGATAGTCTGGTGCTTCTACTTTGCTTCATCGCTTCGGATCGAAAGCGCAAGATTGATGTGTGCGATCTGGACTTGGACGACATTCATCCGGAGCGGATCCTCGCGTTTCTGGCCCATCTGGAGAAGGATCGCGAAAACTCCGTGACTACGCGTAATGTCAGGCTCGCCGCCATCCATGCATTTTTCCGTTATGTCGGAGCGCACCATCCCGCCCACATGGAGAGAGCACAGCGCATTCTTGGGGTCCCCTTCAAACGGGCTGACCAGCGAGTCATCGAATATCTCGATCGCGCGGAGATTGAAGCGGTGCTCGCTGGCGTTAACCGGTCCATCGCGGACGGCCGCCGGGACTACGCATTGTTGGCCACGATGTTCAATACCGGAGCTCGGGTGCAAGAGGTGCTCGACCTCAAGGCAAGCGACCTGCAACTGACCCGACCGTATCAACTCCGTTTGTTCGGGAAAGGCCGCAAAGAACGCTATTGCCCACTATGGGCGCAGACAGCTCAGATCCTGCGGGCATTCTGTGAGGAGCGGCGGATCGATCTTCGGTCGGATGCCAAAGTATTTGTAAACCATCGCGGTGTGCCTCTGACGCGCTTCGGGGTTCGCTACATTCTGGCCAAGCACGTGGACCGCGCCCGGCCCAAAGTCGTGACGCTTGGCCGCAAGCGACTGCACCCGCACAGCATGCGTCACAGCACCGCGGTAGCTCTGCTGAAGTCCGGGGTGGATCTGTCCACCATCGGCCAGTGGCTTGGCCACGCCAGCCCAACGACGACGAATCGATACGCCACGATTGACCTCGACATGAAGCGTGACGCCATCAATCGAGTGAAGCCCATCGCCAGATCGCGCAAGGCCGCCTGGCGTACCAATGAGACCGTTTTAGAGTGGTTGGAGAGTCTCTGAATTAATGTGCAGTCGTTCCCTGTCATCACAGCGCCATAGTGCCCTGCCAAAGATCGGCTGCACATTACTGAACACTCAACATAAATCGTACGCCAATAATTTGATCGAGGTCCCCCGCCGGCTGCGGAAGATAAACAGGCAACCGGAAAACGGATCGGCTTCGAGTTTCTCCCGGCATAGCTGGGCGAGAGAGTCGATGCCTTTGCGGCCATCGATAGACTCGACCGCGACCAGGATGCGCATCTGCGGCGCGACCTGGGAATGGTCAGCTGACCATTCAGATCACGCCGCAGATGCGCATCCTGGTGGCGGTCGAGCCGGTGGACCTAAGAAAAGGTATCGACGGGCTGGCCGCGCTGTGCCGGGAGAAACTCCAAGCCGACCCTTTCTCGCGACGTCTATTCCTATTCTGCAGCCGTCGCGCAACAGCCATCCGTGTGTCGGTGTACGACTTGTGTTGAGTGTTCAGTAATGTGCAGTCGAACGCTGAAAGAATGCTCTGGCACTCTGGGGGTGCAATTCGACGGCACATTACTTCAGAAGCTTTCCAACCATGTCAGGACGGTCTCGTGGGTACGCCAGGCTGCGGGCTTGCGGGCGCCGCCTACGGGCTTCACGCGGTTGATGGCATCGCGCTTCATATCGAGAACTATCCTTGCGTATTGATTGGTTGTCTCCAGGCAGGCGTGTCCGAGCCACTGGCTAATTGTAGATAGATCCACACCCGACTTCATAAGTTCCATTGCAGTACTGTGGCGCATACCGTGCGGGTGCAGACGCTTGCGGCCGAGCGTAGCGAACTCGGGGCGGGCGCGCTCCACGTGTTTGGCCAGGATGTAGCGAACCCCGAATCGTGTCAGATGCGTGCCGCGATGATTTAGAAACACCCTGGCATCCGAACGAAGATTGATCTGGTGTAATGGTTCACAATCTTCCCCCGCGTAGCGGGCGGTTTTTCTCACATTAATTTCCGCCGGGACCGGCGGCATCCTGACCCACGCGGTGGGCCGAGTCTGGCACACTTGCCTTCCCCAACAGCGATAGTATGTCGATGTGTGTGCGGGAGAGTCCGTAAGGTTTCGCTTGCCTGAAACTCTCCCGCCGTGCAGAAAACATCCTGGGGAGTTAGCGCTCCCGGAAGGCGATCCTACAATGCAAATGCTACACCCTTTCATGGGGCCGGTGCAGCAGTACCTCGATCAACTCGATGATTTCGAAACCCACCGTCCGGACCACTGCCCGCAATGCCAAGCCAGGCGGCCGCTCACCGCGCACGGCTTTTACACCCGCACCCTTGCCGACGCTGCCTTCGATGGCGAGATCCGCGTGCGGCGCTACCTCTGCGAAACCTGCCGCCGCACCGTCTCGCTACTACCCGAGTTCGCACTGCCCTACTTGCGTTCCAGCATCACCGTGATCGCGATGTTCCTCATCGCACGGCTCGTGTTGGAGAAAACTCTTGCCACCTCGTTGCCGCCGCCGCGCCTTACCAGCGGGGCCAGTTTTGGGTGCGCCGCTTCCGAGCTCAGGCCGAGGCGTTGTGCGCGACGCTGGCCGCTCTGACCAAGCCCGCACCAGCGCCCGGCTTCGTTCATCGCGCCCTCTCCATGCTCCAAGCGGCCGGCTGGATCCCCGCCCACCGCTTCCTGTTCGCCAGTGTCCGCCAGCACCTGTTGGGCTGGCCACGTTCGCTGGTTCCTGACGGCCGCCGTGCCGCATTGGTCCCCGCCGCCGCAACCGTTTGAGGTTCCCCACACACCATTTGCATGGAATCGGCCAAGCTTGCGCTTTATGCTCGAAGCCAGGAGAAAACACATCCACGATGCCAGACGACAAAGCCGAAAAAATCGCGCTCTTCCGCTACGGACTCATCGCCCCATTGGTCCTGGAAACTTTGCCCCGCGGCGAACTGACGCGGCGCGCCCAAGAGATCGCCGCGCGCCTTTATGACATTCCGCACTCCACTCGCCGTCAAGTGGCGGTTGACACTTTGCTTGAGTGGACGCTGCGCTACCGCCGCAACGGGCTCGCCGCGCTCCATCCCAAAACGCGCTTGGATCGCGGCCAACAACGCGTTGTCACGCCCGAAACAGCTGCACTCATCGAGCGTCTCAAACGCGCCAACCCGCATCGCACCGGTACTTCGCTGTTGCGCGAGTTGGCGCCAGCTGATGAGCAGGACATGACGGAGCTATCGGCCTCCACGCTCTATCGTTTTCTGCGCACCCGCGGGCTCACCGAACGTCAGTTGCTGCTGGACAGAACCGCCGCACACAAGAAGTACGAAGCCGAGTTCGCTAATCAGACCTGGCAGTCCGATATGCTGTTTGGACCGTGGGTTGAGCGCCCCGGCGGCGGCAAAATACAAGTGTTCCTGCAGGCCACGCTCGACGATGCCAGCCGCCTGATTCCCCACGCTCAGTTTTATCCCAATCAAGGGCTGGATGCGTTTCTGGATTGTCTGCGCCAAGCCATTTCCGCGCGCGGCATTCCCACTCGCCTGTATATGGACAACGCCAAGATCTACCGCTCGCCGCAGTTGGCGCGCATCGCCGCCTCCATCGGCATCCTCATCATTCACACTCCTCCGTATCAGCCCGAAGGCCGCGGCAAGATCGAACGCTTCTTCCGCTCGGTGCGCGAACAGTTTCTGGCCTCGCTCGAGCCCAAAGCATTGCTGTCGCTTGAGCACTTGAATGAACAGCTGTGGCACTGGCTCGACACTGGCTATCACCGCCGCCAACAC
>Ga0118677_10009846_pt1 | contig 14797 bp, 9 predicted proteins | sample AliMusrvi5mmetaG_FD_86154 | JGI IMG/M metagenome (GOLD analysis project Ga0118677, IMG submission 86154)
CGATAGTTGTGGCCCGTCATTTCGGCATCCCTGCCGAAATGACGGTTCTTCCCAGCTTTGCTCGTTCCCACGCAGCGGCAACTTTTGAGCTACCCAGTGGAACTTTCGCACGGTGGCAGGCCTTCATAAATTCCAAGTAATAGTCCTCCTTTGTTAGTTCCGGTCGTAGAAACGGTTTTGCAAGTGCATACCATAATTCAAAAACCTTGTCGTGGTCGTATGAAATTGCTTGCTGGTTTAGAGCCAGTAAGGCACGGGCCAGATCGAATAACCGTAAATTATTTGTGTGGATTTTAGTAGGTAAACATTTTTTTACTGCATCCTCCACTGAGTTGATAAGCGTGAACAAAGGAGGTCGCACACACATGACATTTGCGTCAACTGCTTCTTTGTTTACATCTGCATCCTCTGCATCCTTGCCTGGATGAACTGGTTCCTGCTCCTCGTGCTGCTGCTGGCCATCCCGATTTACGCCACGGCCAAGTTCATGTTCTTCCGCCACATCAAGCGGACCAACAACGAAAACCGCCTCGCCCAGGAAAAACTCACCGGCACCGCCTCCGAATACATCTCCGCCCTCCGCCTCGTGCGCAGCTTCGGCGAGGAGGCCCAGGCCGAGCGCGAACTCGACCGCAGCAGCGAGTCCTTCGCCCGCAGCCGCGTCGCCCAATCCTACGTCAACGCCCTCTTCGGCACCTACGTCTACGTCGGCATGCAGCTGCTCTCGCTCATCGTCATCGCCGGCGGCTCCATCCTCGCCATCCAGGGCAAGCTCACCATCGGCACCCTCTTCGCCTTCCTCGCCGGCTTCGGCTACATCCTCACGCCCGTCCACATGTTCATCGGCATGAGCGAGCCCTACTTCGCCGCGCAGGAGGGCTACAACAGCATCAAGGAGCTCATCGATTCCCGCTACGTCGAGCTCTGGAACGGCACGCGCCGCGAGGACCGGCTCCGCGGCGACATCGTTTACGAGAACGTGTCCTTCTTTTACCCGTCCGCGCCCGACAAGATCGTCATCAAGAACCTCAACCTGACCATCAAGCCCGGCGAGCACGTCGCCTTCGTCGGCCCGTCCGGTTCCGGCAAGAGCACCCTCGCGAACCTGCTGCTCGGGCTCTACGCGCCCACGAGCGGACGCATCCTCATCGACGGCGTGCCGCAGTCCGAATGGGACATGCGCTGGGTCCGCCGCCAGATGGCCGTCGTCATGCAGGAAAGCATCCTCCTGTCCGGCTCCGTCGGGGAAAACATCCGCTTCGCCAAGCCCGACGCCACCGACGCCGAGATCATCCCGGCCGACTACCTGGACCGGTTCCCCCACGAGTTCTCCGGCGGCCAGCGGCAGCGCATCGCCATCGCCCGCTCCGTCCTCCGCAATCCGCCCGTGCTCATCCTCGACGAAGCCACGTCCGCCCTCGATTACGAGAGCGAGCGCCTCATCCAGGAGGCGTTGGAACGCCTCTCCAAGGGCCGCACCGTGATCACGATCGCCCACCGTCTCAGCACGATCAAGAACGCCGACCGCATCATCGTGCTGCACAACGGCATCATCGTCGAGCAGGGCGGCTACCGCGAGCTGGTCCAGCGCGGCGGCGTGTTCGCCGGCCTCATTTCCGCCCAGTCCGACTCCGAGGAATTCCTGAAAACCTGATTTTGACTGCGGCCCAGTCGCATGGCACCGATTTGAGGGACCGGGGTCACACTCCCCCGATCCCGCTTTTCCCGACCTCACTTCCCCCAATGAAAACCCTGCTCTCCCTGTTCCTGCTGACCGCCGCCGCCGCCTTCGCCCAATCGGACCAGGTGGCGCTCCCGCCGCCCGCCAGCGCCACGCCACCCCCGGCCGCTGTCGAACCGCCGCCGGCTCCCGTCCCTTCCATCGCGCCGGGCTCCTTCCCGGGCATCAAGATCGTCATGACCCCCGAGGAATTCGCCAAGGCCGGCCTGTCCGGCCTGACGGATGAACAGGTCGGCATCATCAACGCCGCCATCACGCGTCACTACGACCACACCATCGCCAAGGCCGCCACGCAGGAAGCCGAGGAGATGACCCAGCAGGCCGTCGCCGAGGAAAAGCAAAAATCCTGGCTGGCCCACGTCGGCCTGCCCGACGTCATGTCCGCGCAGTGGAAGAACGAGCCCGGCATCAAGGCCAAGTGCACCGGCTGGGCTACCGGCAACAGCTTCAAACTCGACAACGACCAGGTGTGGGAGGGCGTCGAGCCCATCCGCATGGAGCTCTCCGGCCACGACATCGAGATCGCACCGCGCCCCAACGGCGCCTTCGACCTCATCGTAGATGGCAAGAACACCACCTACCGCGTCATCCGCGTCAAATAAGCGTCAATTAATTCGCTGGCTTGCGGTTCGCGGGTGGGACACTTGAAAATCGTCCCATGCTATCGCTGACCGCCAACTCCCTCGCCGTCGAATTGCTGAACCCCGCCGACACGGGCGATCGCGCCCGTCTCGGCACGCGCTACTGCTGGGGCGGCTACATCTGGCAGGTCCATGACCGGGATGTCGGCCCGCTGCTGACCGGCCCGGAGTGGCCGAACCCGGCGCCCACGCCCTTCAACGGCCAGGGTCTGCCCGAGTCGTTTCGCCACACGGAATTCGGCACGGAGCGCCCGCTCATGTTGGAAGACGGCCGCGGCTTCATCCTCGGCGTCGGCGAGGTCGCGCCCGGCGACGACGGCAAGCCGATGGTGACGAAACCCTGCCAGTGGACGGTGACGCGCAGTTCCGCCGCGATGGATTTCTACACCGTGCAAACCGGCGGGCCTTTCGGCTGCCGGCTCAGCCGCCGCATCGCCATCGAGGGCCGCTCCCTCACGTCCTACACCAAGGTCATCAACACCGGAGCGAAGCCGCTGCCCGTGCACTGGTTCGCGCACCCGTTCTTCGCGCTGACCGACGGCATGATCACCTGCGGCCTGCCGCGCAGCTGGGACATGGCCGAGAATCCGGGCTACGTCTTCGACGGCGAGCGCCGGCTGACCTTCCAGCGCCGATTCAAGAACAAGGACGACGGACATTTCCAGCAGCTGGTGGTCGGATCCCGCACGCCCCTGCGCGCCGCCGTCTCGCACCCGCGGCTCAGCAAAGTGTTTTTCTCGACCGATTTCACCCCCGACTCCTGCCCGGTGTGGGGCAACAGCAACACGTGGTCGATCGAGCCCTACATCACCGCCGACCTCGCCCCCGGCGCCACCCGCGCCTGGACCCTGACCTACGAATTCGGCGTGGCGACGTGACCGGCGTGGCACGGGCTTTATGCCCATGATTCAGGCATAGGTCGGGCTTCACGCCCGACACGTTTCTGCCCACGGAACACCCGGACGACGCGGATGCTCAATCAGCCGTCCGGTTCGCCGTCTCCGGTTTCCGTGTGTTCCGCGTGTTCCGTGGGCCAACCCCTCACCCGCGCTCACAAACTCCGCAAACAATCCGCCGGGTTGATCCGCTTCAGCCGGAACAGGCTCGGGATGCAGGCCAGCGCGGCCACCCCGAGGATCGCCAGGGCCACCCCCAGGTACGTGGGCACGCTGCGGGGATCGACGCCGTAAAGCAGCGCATTCAGGACTCGCACCAATTGGCTGGCGCCGGCCAGGCCAAGGCCCACCCCGGCCAGCACAGTCAACAGGTGCCCGCGCGTGAAGTCCCGCCACAGGCGCCGGGGCTCGGCCCCGAGCGCCATCCGGATGCCAAATTCGCGCGAGGACTGCAGCACCTGGGCCACCGTCAGGCTGTAAACGCCAATTGCACAAAGCAGCACGGCCGCCATCGCAAACAGCATGGTCAGGTCGGCCGTCATTCGAACCGAACTCAGCGTGAGATCGATCTGCCGCTTCAGCGTCGAGGGAAAATAGAGCGACGCTCTCATTTCCGTTTGGTGGACGGCGTCCGAGAGGGACTTCGCCGAAGGCATCCCGGCCTGGTCGCGCACAAAGATATGCACCGTCGTGTTGGCCCCGTCTTTCTTCCGAAAAGGCATGAAGATCGCGTCGTTGGTCCGCGCGCGGGGACCACTGGCTTGAAAGTCGCGCACGATCCCGCGCACGGTCAACTGCCTGGGCGGGTCCCCCACTTTCATCCAGTTCTCGCGGACATACAGCGTGTGATGCAGCGGATCTTCGTGGGGCCAGAGCCGGCGGGCGAGCGACTCCGTCAGGATCGCGTCCGGCAAGCCCTCGTCCGGCGGATCCACCGGAAAATCCATCCCCGCGACAAAAGGAACCTCCAACGTCGCAAAATACTGGTCGGAAACGCGCGCGTAATACGCCTCGCCCTCCGCCAGCCCGTTGCCGAGCGCCGCCGGGTTCGTCGCAAACGTGCAATAGGGCCCGCTGCTGTAGCCGGGCGACTGGTCCGAATACGCCGCCGAGGCGGTGTCCGCCCGCTGGCGGATGCCGCGGAAGGCCTGCCGCAGGCTGGCCAGCCGGCCCTGCGCCCAGTTGCTCTTCCCGTAGTCAATCGCATCCACGCTGATCTTCCCGTTGAAAACCCGCCCGGCGCTGTATCCCCAGTGCGTCTCGTCGACATTGCGGTTGGAGCGCACCAGCAAGGCTGCGCTCACCCCCAGCACGGTGAGCAGGCCGATCTGCCCGGTGAGGAGCACGCGGCGCCACAGCGCACGGCCCGACCCTTTGCTGGCATAGGCGTGCTCCCGGATGATCATGTCCGAGTCCATGAGCAGGAGATAGACGATCGGCGCGATCATCGTGACGCCGGCCGAGATGCCGGTCAGCAGGAGCGTCACGCCCACGTCACCCCAGGAAAAATGGTAGGTCAGCCAATACGGGGCGTTCAGGACCTTGATGCGGGCGAAGAGCCAGGCTCCCGTCACCGGCAGCAGGGCGAGTGCCGCCGCCCCACTCGCGCAGGCAATGAAACCGACCTGCAGGCAAACGCTGCGGATCGCCGAGGCGCGGGGAATGCCCAACGCCATCAGTGCCGCAATTTCCGGACGACGCCCGAGGAAATCCACGATCATCAGGTTCGCGGAGTTCGCACAGCTCACCGCCACGAAGAGCAATGACAGGGCGAGCAGGATCAGCGCGCTCGTCCGGATATCCGACAGCAAATAAGTATCGCGAAAATTGAGGAGCGCCGCTCGGGCCCCGCGCACGCGCGAGGGGCTTTGCGCGGGCATCGTCAGCTGGATGGCGCGCAGGTCGCTCTCCGCCCGTTCCTTGGTGATCCCAGGCTTGAGCTTCACCAAAGCCGCGCGGGCCGGGTATCGCCAGTTGTTGTAGGCCGCGCCCCATGACATCCAGACATCCTGGTCGTTGGGAAACCGGAAACTCGCCGGCAGCACGCCGATGATCGTGTAGGGATCACCGCTGATTTCGATCTGCTGTCCCATCACGTTGGGATCGCGGTTGTAACCCGTGTTCCAGAGTCGCTCGCTCAACAAGACCTTGCCCGGCGCGTGGAAGACATCGTCGGCCGGAACGAACAAGCTGCCGAGCAGCGGTTGCGCCCCAGCAATTTGGAGTGCGCGCGAGGACAGGTAGGCGCCGAGCGTGCGCTCGTAACCTTTCGGCGTCTTCGCCGAGGAGGAATCGTAAAAGATGATGCCTGCGACATCCGCAAAGACCGTCTGGCCCGCCACGTAAGCTTCCCATTCCTCCCGGGTCGACTTGTTGCCGTCCACGGCGATTGAGCCCTCGTAGCCCATCACGTAATACTCCCCGCGTGGGTCAAAATCCGGGCGGCTCAGGTGGACCGTGTGAAACAGCGACCAGCTCAGGAGCGCCAGGGTCAACGACACCGCAAACGTCACGAACATGAGCCCGTTCTGGGTCCTCCGCCGCGCCAGCCGCCGCAGCGACAACATGAATTCGAACCAGAGGACATTCATGGCGGGGTGGCGCAGTCAGAAATCCCAAGCCTAGACTGTCAACCCGTAGGTCGGGCTTTACGCCCGATATCCGTATCCGACCGTCCGGGAAATATCGGACGCAAAGGCCGACCTACAGGCTCCGAAGGCAATCCGCCGGGTTGATCCGCTTCAGCCGGAAGAGACTCGGGATGCACGCCAGCGCCGCGACGATCAGGATCGTCAGAGCTACCCCCGCGTAGGTGATGATGCCATGCGGATCCACGCCGTAGAGCAGGGTTCCGAGCAACCGGGCCACCTGGCTGGCGGCCACTAATCCTAGCGCCACGCCGATCACCGCCGCCAGCAGGTGTCCACGCGTGAAGTGCCGCCACAAACGCTTCGGCTCCGCGCCCAATGCCATCCGAATGCCAAATTCCCGCGACGACTGCAGCACTTGTGCCACCGTGAGACTGTAAACGCCGACCGCACACAACAGCACGGCGGCCGCGGCGAACACCGTCGTCAGGTCCGCCGTCATTTTCATCGAGCTAAGAGTGAGGTCGATTGTGCCCTTGAGGGTCGACGGAAAATACAGCGACAGCCGAGGGTCGGCCTTGTGGACCGCCTCGTTCAGCGAACGGAAAGGCGGAACGCCGCTCCGGTCGCGCACGAGCAGGAACGCCTGGGACTCGGCGTATTTTTCCACCAGTGGGAGGAAGATGGAGTCGTTGGTTTTCGCCATCGGCCCGCAGGCCTGGAAATCCCGCACCACTCCCCGCACCACAAAATGCAGGGGCGGCTCCGACTCCTTCATCCAATAGAACCGAGCGTAAAGGGTACGCTGCAGCGCACTTTGGCCCGGCCAGAGTTTATGCGCCAGCGACTCGGTGAGAATCACCGGCGAGATAGTTTCCGCGGGGGCCTCGGGCGCAAACGTTTCACCGGCCGTGAAAGGGACATCCATGGCCGCGAAAAAGTCCTCCGACACTTCGGTTTCAAACGCCTCCCCCAGTTCCGCATGCTGCGCAAACGCCCCCGGGTCCAAGGCATACCTCCCATAGGGTCCCGTGCTGTAGCCGGGCGGAGGCTGGGCCACAAAGGCCGTCGCCACCGTTTCCGGGCGCGCTTTGACCTGAGCCAAGGCCTGGCGCAGCACCCGCCAATTCCGCGGACTGTATTCCTCCTTTGAATAGCGGGTCGTGTTAACCAGCTTGCCCATGAAAATCCGTTCGGCGGGATAACCCCAACGCGACTCCCCGACGCTGTAACTCGACCGCACCAGCAGCCCTGCCGTCACGCCCAGCACCGTCAGCAGCCCGATTTGCCCGGTCAGGAGCAGCCGCCGCCACAGGGCGCGCCCGGTACCCCGACTCGAGGTGGCGTGCTCCCGGATGACTTGGTCGGGATCGACCCACAGCAAATAAACGATCGGGGCGACGACCGTCACTGCGGCCGACACCGCTGCGAGCACCAGCGCCGCGCCCACGTACTGCCACTGAAAATGATAGGCCAGCCAGAAGGGAGCGTTGAGGAATTTGACCCGGTCGTAGAGCAGCGGCCCTGCGACCGGCAGGATGGCGATGCCAATCAGGGCCGCGCCCAGCGCGATGAGACCCACCTGCCAGCAGACGCTTCGGATCGCCGCGCGACGCGGAATGCCCAGGGCCAACCCGGCGGCGACTTCGGAACGGCGACCCAGGAAGTCGATCAACATGAGATTCGCGGCGTTGGCGCAGCTCACCAGCACGAAGAGCACGGAGAGCGCGAAGAGGATCAGCGCACTCACCTTGACCTCGGGCAGCAGGTAGAAGTCACGCAGCGGCACGAGCGCCGGGATCAGCTTGTACTTGTTGGCCGGGCTGGTTGGCCCCAGCCGGTCGAGGATGATTTTGAGATCCAGGGCGGCCCGTTCCGGGGTGATGCCCGGCTTGAGTTTCACGATCGCGTCGAGGAGTGGGTTCTTCGGATTGTCTTCAGCCGATCCGTACGACAGCCACAGGTCTTGGTCGTTCGGAAATCGAAACTCCCGTGGCAGGACGCCGATGATCGTCGCGGGTTCACCGCTCATCGTCGTCGTCTTGCCCACGATTGCCGGATCGCTGCCGAAATTATTCTCCCACAGGCGCTGGCTCAGCAACACCACCACGGGCGACCCCCGCTTGTCCTCCGCCGGGGTGAAGAGCCGGCCCAGCAGCGGTTTGGCACCCACGACCCGCAGTGCGCTGGAGCTGGGAAACGCCGCCATGAAACGCTCTTCCCCGCCCGGCGTGCGGATGAACTTCGAGGTATAGAAACCGACTTCATGAAACTCGGCGAACAGCGCCTGCGCCGCCTTATACGCCTCCATCTCGTCACGGGACGAATGCTGCCGGAACCCCATCGCAAAGCTGCCAGCGTAGGTCATCACGTAATAATCCCCCTTTGGATCGAAATCCGGCTGGCTCAGGTGCACGGTCTCGAACAGCGACCAGCTCAGGAGCGAGAGCGTCACCGACATCGCGAACGTCAGCAGCATGAGCCCGTTCTGCGTCTTCCGCCGCCAGAGTCGCCGCAGCGACAGCATGAATTCGAACCAGAGGACATTCATGGCGGGGCGGCGGATTCAGCCGGCCTTGGCCTGGACTGTCAATCGGTGAGCTACCCGGACGGGCCGGGCGCTGAGGTGGGCCGGGCGCTCACGCTGGCGATTTCACCAGCGCGGTGAACTCGGGCGCGGGGCCTTCCTTCAGCTCGCGCGCTTCGGTGCCATGATAGTAAAAAACCGGGCCGTGCTCGACGGTCACCTGGCCGGCGTGCAACCGCACCACGGCGGCGTTGCCGATGCCCACCACCGTCTCGGCGGGATTCAGCCGGCAGAAGGCCCGGATCTTGTTCACGCGACCGCCATATTCGGCGTCAGTGGTGTGCGGGTGATGCGGATTCACCACGGCGGGAAACAGCCCGAGCGACTGGCGCGTCGGCACGTCCACCACCGGAAAATCATTCGTGCAGCCGATGTTCGGGCCCGCGATGTTCGAACCCGCGCTCGTGCCGTTGTAGGGTACGCCGGCGAGGACGCGCTCGCGCAGGATCCGGAGCTGGCCGCTCTCGTAGAGCGTGCGCAGCAACAGGAAGGTCTCACCGCCGCTGACGAAGAACGCCTCGGCGTCCGCAATTTTCTTTCGCGCGGCAGCCCCCTCCCAGTGATGCAGCGACTCCACGTTGAAGTGATCCTCGGCAAAATACTCCCGCAGTTTCTGCTCGTCGGCGTCCCGCCTCGCCGGCTCCGTCGCATGCAGGATCAGCAGGATATTTTTCCGTTCCCCATAGTGCAGCCGGTGGGCGGCGCGCACAGCGTCGGTCAGCTTGCCTTCCTTGGTAATCGACCCGCCGCTGATCATCACGCTCGCGCCGGCGTTAGTATGGAAATTCGGCGCGGCCGGAAACAGGCCGTCCTTGGTCATTTCCGCGCGGACCGCCGGCGGCAGCGCCGCGGCGGCGCTGGCGACAGCCACGGTCTTGAGGAAGGTGCGACGCGAGGTGTTCATGGTTTCTTGGGGGCCGGCGGCAGGGCGCCGAAGGGCCAAAGGCCTAGGTTGGTCATCCGTTTCTCCAGGTCAAATTTGCGAAACAACGCCGCGGTCTCCGCCGGGGTGCGGCGCGCCACCGCCAGGCCGGGCTCGTTCGCGAGCCGGTAGACCAGCGCCGCAACCGTGGCAGACGACTCGGGGATCATCCGCGGGTCCACCTTTTCGACCGTGTCGGCGAAATCGTGATAGTAACGCGTCACGTCGGCCTCGATTGTGCCGCCCAGCGTGATGGTGGGAATGCCTTCGAGCTGGAACGAGGTGTGGTCGCTGCCGAACCAGGTGATGCTGCTCACGCCCTGCTTGAGCTTGCGCTTGCCCAGCGACGCGTCGAAGCGCTGCAGCACCGGCACCAGCTCGTCATACCCCAGCGCATTTACCGCGATCGGAAAGCCCACCATGTCGAGGTTGAGCATCGCCGCCACTGGCCGGCCACGCAGTGACGCCGCATGAAACCGCGAGCCGAACAGTCCCTCCTCCTCGCCGTTGAACCACACCAGCTCGATCGTGCGCAGATTCTGCGGCGCATGCGCCTGCAGGGCCTTCGCCAGGGCGAAGAGCTGCGCGGTACCGAGGCCATTGTCCGTCGCGCCCTGGCCGAGGTCCCACGAGTCGAAATGCGCGCCCGCGACGATCAGGTCCGGCGTGCGGCCGGGAAACGTCACGACGATGTTCGCCGTCTCGATCTCCGCGCAATGCGAGCGGGTCAGCAGGCTCACGCTCACTTTCTCGTCGCGCTTCAGCAGCCGGACCATCCAAAGGCCCTCCTCCTGCGTGATCGCAAAAAAGGGCAGGCGCAGGGGCACGCCGTTGAATGATCCGGTCCGGGCCAGCAGTTCGCCACCCGCGACGCGGTCGGTGAACAGGATGCCACACAGCCCGTGCCGCGTCGCCACCTCTTCCAGTTGACGACTCGACTGTGCCGCCGTCGCCGCCAGCAGGCCAATCTTGCCCGCCGTTTTCAGCCCGGTGAAGTCCTCCTCGCGACCGTCACGGATGTCCACCACCTCCGCCTCGAAACGCTCGTGCGGCTGCGTGTAGCTCAGCGACGCCGCGCGCAGCTTCCGGTGCACCGGCGCCAGCATCTCCACCTCGTCATCGCCGCGGATCCATCCGGGCATCGTGAAGGGCTCCAGATGCGCGTCGACGCCGAGGGCCTTCAGCTCGGCAACCGTGCGTTCGAGCGCCCCTCGGTTGTTGACGCTCCCCGTGAGCCGTCCGCCGAAGTCATCGCAAAGATGCGTGAGAAATTCCGTGCCCGCCTTGTCTGCCAGCGCGTCCGCCACCATCGCATCCTGCGTGGCCTGCACCGGCTGGGCGTGGAGGTTGATGGCGAGCAATAAGCCCGTCGTCCACGCGAAGCAGCGGAAGGTGGATAGGGCGGAAACTCTCATGACTCGCGAATCCAAACGCGCATCTCGCCTTCGCCGCGGTTGTTCCAGAGGCAATACGGCACGGCCGTGATCGTCGCGGGCGACACCGCCGGCTCCGCCGTGGAGTAAAGCTCCTCGTTGGACGCCCGCACGCGCTCCGCCGGGCCCTCGATGACAACCGCGCCACCGAGCAGGTCGTGGTCGAAACGCGCGGTCAGCGCCGCGGTCTTCGGCAGGCGCAGCTGGGAGAGCAGCGGGCCGTTGTCGGCCTGCTCGAAACAAAACACCATCGGCCCGCGCTGCAGCGCGACACAGCCGGCGTCGTGATGCACCGCGGGATGCGCGCGCACCCGCTGGATCGGCATCGGGAAATCGAGCGTCACGACATCGCCCGCGCGCCACTCGCGGGCGAGATAGAGGTAGCCGTCGCGCGTGTGCGCCGCGAGATCGACCTTCTGGCCGTTGAGCCTCGCGCCCGGCGCCGTGCACCAGCCGGGCAGACGCAGGCGCAGCGTGAACGTCACGGGTTGCGCAGGGGAAACCTCGACCCGCACCGCGCCGTCCCAAGGATAATCCGTGTGCAGCGCCACCGCGGTTTTCTGCCCGGCGATCGTCGCTTCGAGGCGGCAATCGGCGTAGAGGTGCACCGCGAGCCCGTCGGACAGCACCGAATGCGTGTAGTAGCCGAGCGACGTGAGCGTGCGCGCGATGTTCGGCGGGCAGCAGGCGCAGCCGAACCACGGCACGCGCTGCGTCTTCACGTAATGCATGTCGTAGCGCCGCTTCGCCTCGTGCGGGCGGATTTCCAGCGGGTTGACGTAGAAGAACGTTTTCCCGTCGAGCGCCATGCCGGCGAGGACGTTGTTGTAGAGCGCCCGCTCCATCACGTCGCCGTATTGCCCGCGCAGCTGCAGGTCGAGCATCCGCCGCGCCCAGAACACGAGGCCGATGCCCGCGCAGCTCTCGGCATACGCGCGGTCGTTGGGCAGGTCGTAGCGCTCGGCGAATTTCTCGCCCATCCACTCCGAGCCGACGCCGCCGGTCAGGTAGAGGTGATAGCGCGTGAGGTTGTCCCAGAGCGTCGTGCAGGCGCGGCGCAGCGACTCGTCCGGCAGCGTCAGCGCGAGGTCCGCCATGGCCGTGGTAAGATACATCATGCGCACGGAGTGGCCGATCGGGTCGACCAGGTTGCGCACCGGCCGGCCGGCCTGCTGGAAGTCCCAGCGGTCCGCGTGATAATAGACCGGCAGCTTGGCGAAGCCGAGGCGCTTCGCCTCCTCCTCGAAATAGAGCGGCTCCTGGCCGCGCTGGTTGACGAAATAGGCGGCGAGTTGCGCGTAGCGCTTCTCCCCGGTCACCCGCGCGAGCTTGACCAGCGCGAGCTCGATCTCCTCGTGGCCGGGATAACCCGGGATCTGGCCGGCGCCCGTCCCGAAGGTCCGCTCGATCATGTTGGCCAGTTTCGCCACCACGTCCAGCAGCGAGCGCTTGCCCGTCGCCTCGAAGTGCGCGACGCCCGCCTCGATGAAGTGCCCGGCGATATACAGCTCGTGGTATTCGAACAGGTTCTTCCACCGCATGTGCGGTTCCTTCACCTGCACATACGTGTCGAGGTAGCCGTCGGGCTGCTGCGCCTTCGCAATGATCGCGATGATGCCGTCCAGCTCCGCCTCCAACGCCGCGTCGGGATGCGTCGCCAGCCGGTATGAGGCCGCCTCCAGCCACTTCGCGAGGTCGGAATCCTGGAACCAGTAGCCGTAGAACTCCCCCTGCTTTTCACCCGCGGCGATTTGAAAATTGCTCACGGTCCCGCTGCGCTCGGCGCCCGGGATGCGGTCGTTCAGCGCCTCCCACTGATACGGGATAACGACGTCGCGCACGAGGCGCGCGCGCCCCGCGAGGAAGCCGCGCTCGAAGCGTATTTTGGGCAAGGCAAGGCAGGTGGGGCTGGTCATGCGGGAAAAACGGGAGGCGAATCAGCTCAGCTGGCGAAGCGGAGCGCGGCGACTGAGCCCGGCGGCAGCGAAAGTTGTACGGCGGCGCCTTTCGTGACCACGCCGGCGAGCGGCTGGGCCGTCACGGCGCGGGGCTGGTCGAAGGTGTTGCAGGTCGTGAGCGTCTTCGCGGCAATCACCTGCGCGGTGGGCGCGGTGATCGCCCGGCCGGGCAGCGACAGCTCGACGTCGGCGCTGTGCTCGGAGTCCGTGTTGCACAGCGTCACCGTCACGGCGCCGTCGGCCGCGAGTGACGCGGTGGCGGACACGGCCGGGTATTCGCGGCCGTCGTGCTTGATGTTCGCCGCATTCGATTCGACGCGCAATCGCTTCGCGCCCTGGTGCGCGGCATAGAGCGCGAACACGTGCCACGTCGGCGTGAGCACCATCCGGCCGCCGCCTTCCTCGGTGAGCGCCACGGCCTGGAGGACGTTGACGGTCTGCGCGAGGTTCGCGATGCGCACGCGCTCGCAGTGGTTGATGAAGATATTCAGGTGCAGGGCCGCGAGCACCGCGTCGCGCACCGTCTGCTGCTGGTGGAGAAACCCGGGGTTCGTGCCCGGCTCGACCGCATACCAGGACCCCCACTCGTCCACCACCAGCGCGGTCGCGCGCTTGGGGTCATGGCGGTCCATCACGGCGGAGTGTTCGCGAACGAGCTCGTCCATCTTCCAGCCGAGCGACATCACCGCGCGCCAGCCGTCGCGGTCGAAGGGCGACGCGGCGTGCTTCTGCTCCCACGAACCCGGCACGGTGTAGTAGTGCAGCGACAGTCCCTGCATCAGCGGCGCGGGGTTGAGCGGGCCGCGATAGCCGAGCGTCATCATCACCTCGGTCCACTTGTAATCGTCGTTGGCCGCCCCGCTGGCGACGCGGTAGAGCGGCGCATTGGGAAAGTCGCGCGTGTAGGTCGCGAACTGGCGGAATTGCCCGGCGTAGTATTCGGCGGTCATGTTGCCGCCGCAGCCCCACGTCTCGTTGCCGATGCCCCACAGCCGCACCTTCCACGGGTCGCGGCGGCCGTTGGCGACGCGTTCGTCGGCGAGCGTGCCGGACGCGGCGTTGCAGTATTCCACCCACTCGCGGAGCTCGCGCGGCGAGCCGCTGCCGACGTTGCCGGCGATGTAGGGCTCGCAGCCGATCTGCTCGCACAGGTCGAGGAACTCATGCGTGCCAACGGCGTTGTCGTCGACCACCCCGCCCCAGTGCGCGTTGATCCGGCGGGGACGCTTCGCGCGCGGGCCGATGCCCTCGCGCCAATGGTAATCGTCGGCAAAGCAGCCGCCCGGCCAGCGGAGATTTGGCACGCGGATCTGCTTCAGCGCCGCAACGAGGTCGTTGCGCCAGCCCCGCGTGTTGGGCACCGGCGACTGCTCGCCGACCCACAGTCCGTCGTAAATGCAGCGGCCGAGGTGCTCGGAAAAATGGCCGAAGATGTGCGGGTCAATGGCCGGGCCGGGGGCGTCGGTGTGGACGGTGAGACGGGCTTGGGGCATGGGGTAAGTTAGAAGGCAGAGGGAAGAAGGATGAGGTCAGGAAGACCCGCGGCGGATTGGGCGGACTCGGGAATCGAAAGTCGAAAATCGAGATTCGAAAATAGTGCTGTCCGTCAGGGCAGCACGGAGTCGGTGATCTTCACCGTGTTGAAATCCAGGACGCGCTGCAGGTGGCCATAGGTCATCGTCAGTTTGCGCGACCCCTTCTCGGCGTTGAGATACGGGCCCTCGAACAGCTTCCACTTCGTGTAGTCGAGGGGCTGGCCGTCGACCACCGGCGCGGCGCCGTAGGTGACAACGACGTTCTTCCCGCGCAGCGTGCGCATCTTCACGGTCGGCGTCGGCTCGAGCTTGAACTCCAGCGGCAGCGCCACGATCGCGGCCTTGAACGCCGCGAAGTTCTTAAACTCGCTCGTGCTCGCCACCTGGAGAATCGTGCCGTTCTTGAGCGAATCGCTCTGGAGCCGGCTGTCGCGGATCGCCGCCTGCGCCCAATGGCTCTGCGTCCACTCATACGGCGCCAGCGGCCGATACGCGA
>Ga0118677_10009847_pt1 | contig 14797 bp, 6 predicted proteins | sample AliMusrvi5mmetaG_FD_86154 | JGI IMG/M metagenome (GOLD analysis project Ga0118677, IMG submission 86154)
TTCCTATAATGGTGGATCACCGGGAGTGATTTACGGCACCATGTTCACTCCGTCGGCTCCCGGATCGGGCGGATCTGCAGATAGTGACGGAGGCAACCTGGGCGGTCCGGGTGGCGGCGCGATCCGGATGAATATTAAAACCAGTCTCACCAATAACGGAATCATATCGGCCAACGGCGGATCGGGGATCGCCGGTGACCGGGGCGGCGGCGGATCAGGCGGTTCGGTGTGGATTCTGGTCCCGGATCTCGCGGGTGGCGGTTTGTATATGGCCAACGGGGGCGCTCAGATTAACGGTTCCGCAGCGGGAGGCGGTGGTGGACGGATCGCTTTCTATGTTGCCTCACTGAGTACCGTGCTGAACGCGCAGGCGCTGGGGGGTGCGAGCTATGTCGGGAGTGCCGGTGATGTGCGCGGGAGCGGTGGCGGAAGTGTGGTCGTGGTGTACAGTAATGCGTTGTCCGCCGTGCAGACCAATATCGTTGTCACAGGCGCCAGCGGTGGATCCGATGGGGCGGTTGTCATCCGGCGCGATGCGGACTTCGACGGGCTCGCCGACAATTCCGAGACCAACTTCTGGCATACGAATCCGAATCTTGTGGATTCGGATGGGGACGGCGTGCCTGACCAATACGAAGCCACGCATGGCACCGACCCGACGAATACCGCGTCATTCGGGGCATCGATATCGGGAAACATACTGTATGGTGGTTCGCAGACCGGCGCGGTCTGGGTGACCGCGCGCAACGCGGCATTCACGAATAAGGCGCTTCAAACAGGCATTGGGGGGTATGTGAACATCGGCGACAGGGACTCGCTGCGCATCACCAACGCGATCAGCATGTCCGCCTGGATCAATTTGAACGATGCATCCGCCGATGCACCGATTCTGGACAAGGAGGGATCGACAAAATGTTCCTACTGGTTCGGTGTTTACAATTACCGGTTCGGGTTGCTGATTGGCACGGGATCGGGGTGGGGGTTATGGGCCCGTTCCAGCGGCGGTATTTCCACGGGCGTTTGGGTACATGTCGCATCCACCTGGGATGGGACCAACTGGTGCAACTACCAGAATGGCGAACTGGTCGCCTCCGGCATCTATACCGGCGCTATGCAAACGTCTTCCGCGCCGGTACAGCTCGGCCAGAACTCGGAATGGGCCAGCACCCACTTCAATGGGCTCATGGACGAGGTGCGGATCTGGAATCGCGCGTTGACTGCGGACGAAATCCAGGCGGGCATGTTGCGGAAACCGGCCGCCGCAACGCCCAATCTCGTCGGATATTGGAACTTTGACGACGGGACGGTCAACGATGTGAGCACCAATGGCAACAACGGCACATTGTGCGGCGCCACGGTCCTGCCGGGAGGCATCACCCCTGATATCGCCGGCCAGCGGTATTATCTGGATCTGGACGGTGCGGGAGACTTCATGGATGCGGGCACCTGGTCGCCGGGCAGTCTGTGGAGTCTCGAGGCGTGGGTGCGGCCCACAGTCCTGCCCGGTGGTCGCATCGAGATCCTGGGTGGAATGGCGGAAAACCGGGATTGGGCGTTGATTCTTCAGGACGGGGCTCTGGGTGTCTCTTCACGGACGCCGGGCGGATCTTCGCAGTCCACTACGGCGGGCGCGGCGCCGATCAATCAATGGACACATCTGGCTGGAACCTGCGACGGGATCACCGTGAGACTCTATACCAACGGTGTTTTGGCGACCACGGCTACGGTCGCATCCAATTACGTGGGGACCGCCTCGGGAACACGCATCGGTTCGTCGGTGTGGAACAATGGCGAATTTTTCCATGGCCAGATTGACGAGGCACGGATCTGGAACCGCGTGCTGACGGGGTCGGAAATCGCGGCCCACATGAACCAGCGTCTCACCGGCGCCGAATCGGGTCTGGTCGGATACTGGAACTTCCAGAACGGCACGCCCATCGATCTAAGCTCCATGGTGCGCACCGGGGTGTTGAACGGCGACGCGTCGATCGTCTCCCTCAATGCGCCGCACGACATTCCGGGGTTCGGGTTCTATGGCACCCGCCTCCCCGCGCCGGGTTCCTATGTGATCACCGATGTCCCGACACTTACAAACTACACGGTTTCGTGTTTCCGGGACGTGAACAACAACGGGACGCGGGATTACTGGGAGCCGCAGGCGTCCTATACCAACAACCCGGTGCTCGTGACGAATGCGGTGACGAACATCAACATGACGTTGTCTGTTGTCGGGGCGCCCACGGCCAACGCGGGCGGGCCTTACACCAATGACGAGTTCAGCGGCAACGCCTTGGCGGGAGGGTGGTCCGTCCCGGTGAACGGGAGCGCTTCGACCGACACCGTGTCGGGCGCCTCGTTGCTCGCGTATGCCTGGAATTTTGGCACGGACGGTTTTGATGGAACCAATGCCAGTCCCGAAAAATGGGCGTTCAGCGGCATCGGCGTGAGCCAGAGCAACGCCTTGACCGTGACCGGTGACTCCAGCGGTTGGAACACCCGTTATTGCTACTCGAGAGATTGCTATCCCCGGGCGAAAGGGATGGTGTTCGACTGCAAGGCCAAGTTCACCACCGGAGAGACCATGTTGGGATTGAAGAATACGTCGGACAACTTCCATTATAACCAGTTGGTCTATGGCCTCTATTTCTACAATAACGGGATTTACGTCTATGAAGACGGCAACAACCGGGGAGCGACCGGGTTGTCCTACACAAATGGCGTTTGGTATGATTTCCGTATCGAGATCAAGGAGGCTCAAGGCGCCACCTATTTCTATCGCAAGTCGGGAGATAGCGACTGGATACCCGTCTACGACACCCTGTACAGTTCAGCGACCTCGTTCCGGCGGGGGCTGACCGTCTATTGGGGGTCCTGCACGATAGACGACATGGGGGAACGCATTGGCGGGAGGACGCCAACCTATCGTCTGTACGACGCCGGGACCCGCCCGGTCACGCTGATCGTGACGGATCCGACCGGGTTGAAGGCGACGAATTCCACCACCGTGACCACGGTCAAAAACGCGCTGCCCGTGGCGCATATCCTGCCGTTGGCGCAGACCCAGTATGAGTCCAATGCCGTGGACAAGGTCTGGACGTTCCCGTTCGCCGCCACGAACTCGACCGACGATCACGGGATTTACAGGTATGAATGGGATTGGAACTATGACGGTACGTTCGATCCCTCCGGCGACACGAACGCCCTCACGACCCATACCTGGACGAATGCTGGCACCTACACGCTGGCGTTGCGTGTGACTGACCATGTGATGCAAAGCACCATGGATACGGCGACGGTGACCGTGATCAATGGAACCGTGCCGACGGCGCGGCCGGGCGGGCCCTATACGTTTGACGAATTCACGGGAAATGCCAGCGCGGGCGCGTGGAACATCCTCCTGAACGGAACGAATACCTCGGACAACGAATCCAGCGTGGTGCAGTACCGGTGGAATCTGGGCACCGACACCTTTGCCGGGACGAACGTCAGTCCTGAGAAATGGTGGTTCCCCGCGGCGGGTGTGAGTCAAAACAACCAGATCGACATCACCGGCACCAACACTACCTGGGGACTGCGTTATCTATTCAGCAAGGATACCTATCCGCGTGTGCGCGGCATGGCCTTCGAGGCAACGGCCAAATTGAACGTTCTCATGGGCGCTATGATCGGATTCAAGAACACGAATACCACGTTCAGTTACGATAATATGCCGTATGCCGTGTACTTTGCCGGAGACGGTTTGGTTCGCATTTACGAAGACGGTAATAATCGTGGCGTGGTTACGAGTTACACCGCAGGTGTCTGGTACGACGTGCGAATCGACCTAAAGCCGGCCACGGGTGCGCTGTATTACATGAAGACCAACGGCTCGACCGCATGGACCCAGATTTATGATTCGAGTTACGGTAGCGAGATGAATTTCAGGCGTGGCGCGGATGTTTATTCCGGCACGTTGAGCATCGCCGCCATGCAGGAAATCTCGGCCGGACCGACGCCGGCATACCGGTTGTATGATGGGGGTACCCGCCCGGTCTCCCTGACTGTCTGGGATCAGGCGTTGAATACGAATAGCGCCTCGACGACGGTCACATTGCTCTCCAACGCGCCGCCTGTGGCCCAGGCCGGTGGCAACAAGTTCGGGACGGAGGCCAACTGCGCTGGCGGACTGTGGTCCTTTGTGTTCTCCGCCGCGGCGAGCACCGACGATCACGGTATTTACCGGTATGAATGGGACTGGGACTACAATCCGGGAATCGGCTTCCGGCCATCCGGCGACACAGGAGTTGGCGTCACGCACCCGTTCTCCATCAACCGGATGGGGACGAACACGATCGCCGTGCGGGTGACGGATCATGTGATGCAGATGTCAACGAATACGGCGACTGTCATCCTGACGCATGGCCAGCCGCCTGTGGCGAACGCGGGCGGGCCCTATACGACGCAGGTGGGATCGTGGTTGCGCCTGAACGGAGGAGGGTCTTCGGACGACAATGAAGTGGCGCAGTATGCCTGGGATTTCGGCGACGGCAGCACCGGAACGGGTCCGACGCCGCAACACCGGTACAATCAGACCAATGACTACACGGTGACCCTGATGGTGTATGATAACTGCAACCAGGCGTCGGCCATGGCGACCACGTCGGTGCATGTGATTTCCGGCGCCGCGCCGGTGGCGGCCGCCGGGGGACCCTATTCCGGCGCCGCAGGCGGGCCGCCGGTCTATTTCGACGGTCGCGCCTCGCATGACGGCGCCGGCTCCCAGTTGGGCATCGCCAAGTATTATTGGGACGCCGATATCTCGGTGAATAGCGATGGCGTGGGCGGCTCCGATGACGATATGGATCTGGGCGGGGCGACGCCTTTCTTCACCTACAATGCCGTTGGTGTTTACACCGCGAAGCTCACGGTGGTGGACGGGATGGATCAGTCCAATTCCACCTTTGCTGTCGTCACGATTGTCTCCAACCTGCCCCCCAATGTGATCTGTGTGCCCTACCATGGTAGCACCAACTCGTTCCATCCGACCTACAGCGGCCGTACCATCACGCTGAAAGGCATCGTGCGGGATGCGGGCTCGCTCACCTACGCCTGGAACTTCGGTGACGGTTCAACGACGACGGTGTACGGGGTGGGGAATTCGTACGCGATTGAGGCGTCCCATTCCTATGTGGGCAACGTAGGGAGGACGTATTCAGCCGTTCTAACGGTTTGGGATTCCACGGGACTCTCCGGGTCGGACACCTATCCCGTGGTGATCGCGGAAAGCAATCTTGAAACCTGCGCCCAGATCGCCGTGGATGAGGGCTTGTGGTGGTTGCATAAGGATCAGAACAAGTCCAACGGGCGGTGGAGCAATCATGCGTACAGTAGTTACTATGCCTCGGCCGATGCCTCCGCCATTCAAGCGTTCGTGATCAACGGCCATCGGTTGGATGGCTGGCCGCAGGACGATCCGTATGTCGAGACGGTCGAAAAGGGATTCCGGGATCTGTTTACCCTGCTTCGGACGAACAGTGTGTCGGGGGGCGTTGTTGCGTATGCGGCAAGCAAGGCGGTTCCGGCATTTTCCTACCTCTCGGGGACGGAAACAATAGGATCAGGCGGGGGGACGAAAGTATCTACAACTCCTGCGGCTGGCAGCAAGGCGCTCACGGGCGGTTCCGACATCAACGGGAACGGCATAGGTATTGATGTCAACAGCGACCGGATGACCTACGAACTGGGCATGGTAATGGATGCGCTCGCCTCTTCGCAGGCTCGTACGGCCATCGCCATCACCGGTCCGGTCGGAGTCAAGGGCCGCACGTTCTATGACCTGCTGACGGATATGATGGACACCTATGTGGCAGGCCAGAATCACTCAGGAGGCTCGCAGGGCGGTTGGCGGTACAATTGGAACAGTGGTGACGCGGATAATTCGATCTGCCAGTGGGCGGCCATCGGAATCCGCGCCGCGGAAGAGAGTTTCGGCATCAACTGCCCGCAAGTCGTCAAGACGGACAACCAGTTGTGGCTGGGTAACAGTTGGAACGGGAGCACATTCGGCTACAACTGGGCGAATACCTACGCCCGATCGTGGGACAGCACCACACCGTCGGCGATGGTGCAGATGTCCATGGACAATATCCAGACCACCAATGCGATGTGGCGGCAGACCGAGTATTACATCACGGACAACTGGTCTACTTATGGCGCGCCGGGTTACAACTACTACGGGCTCTACGCCCTGGTCAAGTCACTCCGGTTGGCTCGGCCAATGCCGGTCGTCTATCTGCAAAAGAATTCTCTGGACTGGTACAATGACCCGTCACAGGGCGTCAAACAGCGTGTCACCGGCGAACAAACCGCGTCCGGCTACTGGGATAAGGGCTGGTCGTCGTATGAAGGCGTGGGATACGATTTGTCAACTGCCTGGGCCATTGTCATGCTGACCCCGACCCTGTTTACGCAGCCGCCGAGGGCGGTACTAACGGCTCCGACAGTCTGGGGATACGGGATTCCGCTCCACCTGACCGCTGAGAAATCATACTCGGTGGATCCGAACAAGCGGGTGGTGAAATACATGTGGGATTTCAATAACGATGGTAATTATGACCTGATCACAACGGATCCCTCCGACACGAATGCTGTCACAAGCTGGGCTGATCCACATCCAGGCTCGACCGGTGATGTCTCGGCGGTGACGGTCCGTTTGACCGTGGTTGACAACGATGACCCGCCCCAGAGCGATACGACCTACAAGACGATCACCGTCACCGAATCGCCGCGCGCACCCTATGCGGTTGCGACCGTGCCCGCGCTGGGGACCGTAAACATTCCCGTGACTCTCTCGGGGACGAATTCGTTCGATATTGATACAGGTGACTCCATCACTCAATACCAGTGGGATTTGAATGATGACGACGTTCCGGACATCACGACCAATACGGGGACGATATTCGTCCCGTTCACGCCAGCGGGCCCTCGTACGGTGGGTCTGCGCGTGGTGGATAACGGGGCGTTCAATGGCGGCATCCGAATGACCTCCGAGTGGGCCTATGCCACCATCCAGATCGCCAGCAACCAGGCGCCGGTGGCGAATGCCGGCGGGCCTTACACAGTTCCGGCGGGACAGTCCCTGACGTTGATCGGCACCAACTCCTACGATCCCAATGGCGATGCCATCCAGTTCCGGTGGGACTTCGGGGATGGAATCTCCACGAGCCCCGTGGCGACACACACATGGGCTTCGGTGGGCACATCAACCGTCTGGCTGACGGTGAGCGATACGCTACTGTCGAACACGACCTCCACCACGGTCTTCGTGCTTGTGCCGAATCACGCGCCGGTGTTGAGCCTGCCTGCGAATCAAACCGTCCATGCCCAGATGCCGATCTCGTTACTGGCGACCGCCACGGATACGGATACGCCACCGCAGACCCTGACCTTCAGCCTTGTTTCAGGGCCGACCGGTCTTGCCGTCGCTCCCGCGGGGACGATCACGTGGACTCCTGGAAAAGGGCAGGTGGGAACCAATTATTCCGTGACCGTGGGGGTCACGGACAGCGGCATCCCGGTGATGGGTGATACGAACTCCTTCAACATCCTGGTGGCGCCGCCACTGGCCCTGCTGTCAATCGGTATCGGTGGCGGTCAGGCGAATCTGACGTGGAGTTCCATTTCCGGAAGGACGTATCAGGTGAAGTCCGGTCCGACCGTGATGTCGGCGACGGGAATTGTCACCACGGTGACCGCGACGAACGTCACCGCGAGGTGCGCCGATTCCCTGGGTGGCGCCCGAACCAGCCGGTTCTACCGGGTGGCAACTCCCTGACGGCCGTGAAGTATCTTCCGGAAGAGTCTGTCTAGCGCCAATTCAAATGATATTGTCAATATCCGCGGGACGGGATATTCTGCGCGGCATTCATCAAGGAGCACCATGAACTCGACGAAACTGACAAGGATGTACAGCATGGCGAAGGAACGCTATGCGGAGTTGGGTATCAATACCGACAAGGCCGTCCGGCAGGCGCTGGCCATTCCTGTATCCATGCATTGCTGGCAGGCGGATGACGTCGGCGGATTTGAGGTCAAGGAAGGCGCCCTGAACGGTGGTGGAATCATGGCGACGGGGAACCACCCGGGTCGTGCCAGGACTCCCTCCGAGGCGCGATCCGATTACGAGAGGGTCATGGATCTCGTCCCCGGAACCTTGCGTCTGAACATTCATGCCTGCTATGCCGAAACGGGCGGGAAGGTTGTGGACCGCGATGCGCTGGAGCCCCGTCATTTCGCCAAATGGATGGCCTGGGCCAGGGAACACAAGATGGGTCTCGATTTCAATCCCACTTTTTTCGCCCATCCCAAGGCGAATGATGGCTTTACGTTGTCGCACCGTGATCCCGCCATCCGGGCATTTTGGATCCGGCACGCCATTGCCTGCCGCAAGATCGCCGCCGCCATGGCCCGATCCCAGGGATCGCCCTGCCGGGTCAACCACTGGATTCCGGACGGATCCAAGGATTATCCCGCCGACCGGTGGACGCCGCGTGCCCTGCTGACGGAGTCGCTGGACAAGGCGATCGCCGACGAGAAGACCGTGAGCAAGTCGCTTTGCGTGGATTACGTGGAGAGCAAGCTGTTCGGGATCGGCAGCGAGGAATATGTGGTCGGTTCATCCGAGTATTACAGCGGATATGCCCTGAGCCGCGGCGTGGGGCTTTGCATGGATATGGGGCATTACCATCCTACGGAAGCCATCCATGACAAGGTGTCCAGCGCTCTTCAATTCCACTCGCGTCTGCTTCTGCATGTCAGCCGGCCGATGCGGTGGGACAGCGACCATGTGGTTTTGTTCGGGGATGATCTGCAGCATCTTTTCCTGGAGATCAGCCGGGGTGACGCGTGGGACCGGGTGGCGATTGCGACCGATTACTTCGACGCCAGCATCAACCGCATCGCGGCGTATGTCATCGGATTGCGTGCGACGCGCAAGGCGATCCTGTTCGCCCTGCTTGATCCCTCGGCGGGTCTCAAGAAAGCGGAACGGAAGGGGAACAATGGCAGCCGGCTCGGGCTGATGGAAGAGATGAAGACACTGCCGTTCGGCGCCGTGTGGGATTGGCTTTGTCTGAGCAACGAGGTGCCGGTCGGGAAAGACTGGATTGATGAGGTCGAGCGGTACGAGGGTGATGTTTTGTCCCAGCGGGGTTGATTCTCTAAAACAAGGAGTTCTAAATCATGGTCGCGAATCCATTTCTCGGGGTGTTTTTTCATTGGTTGGGCGGATTGGCATCGGGCAGTTTCTATGTTCCCTATCGCGGAGTGCGGAAGTGGGCGTGGGAAGTGTACTGGCTGGTCGGCGGGGTCTTCTCCTGGATCGTCTGTCCATGGATATTGGCTTCCCTGATGACAAACGACCTCTCGGGAGTGCTGAGGCAGCAGTCCCTCAGCACGTTGTGGTGGACCTACTTCTTCGGCGCGATGTGGGGCGTCGGGGGCCTCACATTCGGTTTGACGATGCGGTATCTCGGCATGTCGCTTGGAATGGGTGTCGCGCTGGGCTATTGCGCGGCGTTTGGAACCTTGCTCCCGCCGATCTTCAAACTGTTTATTCCCACCATTCCGGTTCCTGAAACCATCGTCCAGATCGCCTCAACCAAACCCGGGGTCATCACTCTGGCGGGTGTGGCGGTTTGTCTGCTGGGCATCGGGATTGCCGCAATGGCCGGGTTGACCAAGGAAAAGGAAATGCCGGAAAGTGAGAAGAAAAAGGCCATCGCCGAATTCAGCTTTTCAAAGGGAATCATGGTGGCCACTTTTTCCGGCATCATGAGCGCCGGTTTCTCCTTTGCCTTGACCGCCGGGATTCCGATCGGGCAAGCTTCGGCGGCGGCGGGAACCTCCACGCTTTGGACGGGTCTGCCGAAATTGTGCGTCGTGCTGTCCGGTGGATTCACCACGAATTTCATCTGGTGCGTGTTGTTGAACATCAAGAACAAGACCGGGTACCAGTATTTCAGCCGGACGATCCAGGCGCCGCCGTTAGACCGGAACCAGGAGACCATCGTGGAAACGACGACGGATGCCCCCGGCGAGGAAGCGGCCGTTCATGCGCCGCGAAAGGCCATTGCCCTTGAGGATAACCGTGTTCCGATGCTGGCCAACTATGTCTTCTCGGCGCTCGCCGGGACAACGTGGTATTTCCAGTTCTTTTTCTACACCATGGGCGAGACGCAAATGGGCCGGTTCGGGTTTGCCAGTTGGACCCTCCACATGGCGAGCATCATTATCTTCAGCACCATGTGGGGCTGGATATTCCATGAGTGGAAGGGATCCAGCAAGAAGGCCCATTCCCTGATCGCCTCAGGTATCCTGACCTTGATCATCTCCACAATCGTCATTGGATTTGGTACCTGGCTCAAAAGCCAGACCGGCGCCGGGCATTGAGAAAAGAGGGACCATGGCGCAGCTTGAAGAACTTGTGGTGTTGTCACGGGAATTCGGAACGACAGACTATGTCAGGGGTGGGGGCGGGAACACCTCGGTCAAAACGGTGGAGACGCTCTGGGTCAAGCCATCCGGCACCACGCTGGCGGGGATGACGGCGGAGACCTTCGTGGTTATGAACCGCGCCGCCATGCAGCGCCTTTACGCGATCGAGATACCCGCCGATGCCCAGGCGCGCGAGGCGCTTGTCAAGGATGTCATGGCCGCCGCCGTCGCGCCCGGCGGCTCCGGGCGTCCCTCGGTGGAGGCTCCATTGCATGAACTGCTGTCCGGCGCCTTTGTGGTGCATACGCATCCCGCTTTGGTTAACGGCATGACCTGTTCGAAGCGCGGGGCGGAAACCTGCGCCCGTCTTTTTCCTGACGCTCTGTGGATTCCGTACATTGATCCGGGATATACCCTGTGCATGGATGTCCGGAAGCGGGTCCGTGATTTCGTGGCGAAAAGAGGTCGGGCTCCGACGCTGCTGTTTCTCGAAAATCACGGTGTGTTCGTGACGGGTGACAGCGGCGGCGAGATCCGGGCGGCCTACCGGCGTGTGATGGAGACACTCCGGGCGGAATATGCCAAGGCGGGTGTTGCCACAACACTATCGGTTTCCGCACCGGTGGCGGAAGACCGGATTGAAACCGACCGCAAGGCCATCGCCGGGGTCATGGGGGTTGATGCCGCCGCGATTACCTACTCCGGTGTGTTCCCTGTCGCGGACGGCCCTGTGTCACCGGATCACATCGTGTATTCAAAGTCATTTCCCTACATGGGTGCGTTATGTGCAGGGGATGTCCAAGCCTTCCGGAAAACGCACGGCTATATGCCCAGGGTCGTGGTCACGGACTCGGGAGTCTTCGGGGTTGCCCCCGCGCCAAAGCAGGCTGGCCTGGCGCTCGAGTTGGCGGGCGATGGAGCCCTCGTTTGCCGGTTGGCTGAGGCGTTTGGGGGGATCCAGTTCATGACAGACCGCGCCCGGTTGTTCATTGAGAACTGGGAAGTCGAGTCCTACCGCCAGAAACAGGTGTGACCGGATCGGGCTTGCATCAGCACTCCAGGTCTGTATGCTTTCCGACACTCATGGAACTGACAGCAAGGACGACAGCTGATTACGAGTTTCTGGATGCCGGCGATGGCTGCCGGTTGGAGCGCTTTGGCGCCCATGTTTTCAACCGGCCGTCGCCGGTGGCACTCTGGCGGCCCGAGCGGCCCGAGCTTTGGAACACGGCGTCGGGCGTTTATCACCGGAGCAACACGGGGGGCGGGCACTGGGCCTTTACTCGTCAGCCGCCTCCCCAGTGGCCGTTGAAATGGGATGATCTGACGTTCACCATCAAGCCGACCGGGTTCGGGCACATGGGGTTGTTTCCGGAACATACCTGCCATTGGGACTGGGTGTCGCGTCAGGTCACCGCTGGCGGCCAGCCCTGCCGGGTCTTGCATCTGTTCGCCTATACCGGAGCCATGACGCTACTCGCGGCCAAGGCGGGGGCGGAAGTCTGTCATGTGGATGCCGTTCCCGATATCAACGATTGGGCCAGGCGCAACGCCGAGTCCAGCGGGCTGAAGGCGGCGCCGATCCGGTGGATCACCGACGATGTGACCAAGTTTGTCGCACGCGAGGGGCGGCGCCAGCGCCGGTATGACGCCATTATCTTCGATCCGCCCAGTTATGGAAAGGGACCGGAGGGAGAAAAGTGGATTTTGGAGGAGCATCTGATCAACCTCATGGACCTCCTGTTGCCGCTGATGTCGGACCGGCCCCGATTTGTCCTGTTCACATGCCACACCCTTGGCTTTTCCCCGCCCCTGATGAAAAACCTCCTGGTTCCGTGGATTGAGAAATTTGGCGGCAAGATTGAAGCCGGAACCATGGTTATGAAAAACACCCATTGCAAGCGTGTTTTGCCGACGGGCTTCTTCGCCCGGTGGAGCGGGGAGTAGACTACTGAGGCGCTTGCAAAACCTCCTCCGTCGGTTCTGCAAACGCAGTATTCAGAAGCCAGTATTCAGTATTCAGAATCAGAACCCTTTCACGTGCAACGTCTTATCCTATTCTGACTCCTGACTTCTGGATCCTGACTTCCCTCTTGCAAACACCCGGAGGGGTTTTGCAAGAGCCTCTCCTATTACCGTCCCACCGGCGGGATAAGCCAGTTGAGGTAGGCGGTCCAAAGGCCGGGGCCCCAGAACAGCCAGAGCAGGGCGGCCAAGGCGATGTAGGGGCCATAGGGAATACGGCTTTGCATCTCCTTCCGCCCTCCCAGTACCAGGCTGATTCCCACGGTGGCCCCGAGGAAGGAGGACACCATGAGGGTAAAAAGGACGGCGGGCCAACCCAGAAAGGCGCCGACGGCCCCCATCAATTTCACGTCGCCCATTCCCATGGCGTCTTTCTTGAAGATAAGTTTTCCAAGCACCGCGATGAACCAGAGAATCCCGACCCCGACGGCGGCGCCGACGAGGGACCAGATGAATCCCATGTAACCGTTCGACTGTCCGTGGAGGGTGGGAACCAGGCAACTGAATGTGATTCCCATCGCGATGCCGCCCAATGACACCCGGTCGGGGATGATCATGTAATCAAGATCAACGAAAGTTCCCAGCATCAGACCGAACACCACGAGCCAATAAACGGGAACGATAAGGGGGTCGAATACGGGCGTGAGGGCCAGCACCGTATGGCCTGACATGAGGGGAAGCTTGAGCCACATCAGCAGGAACAGCGTCGCGGTTAGCGCCTCGATCACGACATAACGGGGCGAGATGGCGCCGCCGCAATGGCGGCATTTTGCCCTGAGGAGGAAGAAGCTGAGGAGGGGGAGATTATCGTACCAGGCGATGGTGGTGTTGCAGCGGGGACAATGCGAGCGGGGCTTGACGATCGATTCCTCCCGCGGGATGCGGTGGATGCAGACGTTGAGGAAACTGCCCAAGCAGGCCCCGAGCAGGAAAACAAAACCACTGAAGCAGAGATATATCCGGGTATCCATTTTATGTCTTTTTATCCTCTTGAATGACGAACCGTAGCATAATTGTCATCCTGATCGAGACCATTTTTTGTGCTGTATGCGAGCTAATCTCAGCTAATCTTAGCCGCCACCAGAATTCTTGTCTCTGTCGTAAGCCCGTGTAATACTGGCCATGGTTTGCCTGGATTTCATGAGCCAATGTTAGCCAAGGACTAAAGTGGGTGGCGTGTTTTCCCGGCTGTTGAACTCTCAAGATGACAAATAGGAGAATCCAGATGGACGCGACTCTTCATGATGGCGACTTGATCCTTTTCCAGGGCGATAGCATCACGGATGCGGGTAGGCGTGATTCCCCGGATGGGCTTGGAACGGGGTATGTGTCCATAATTACCGGTGTTTTGGCTGCGAAGTATCCTGACCGCAACTATCGCATTATCAACCGCGGGATCGGTGGTGATCGCACGGTGGAGTTGCTCGAGCGGTGGAAGACCGACTGTCTTGACATCCGCCCGGATGTCCTCTCGGTCATGATTGGAGTCAATGATGTCTGGCGTTTGCGCGGAAAATGGAGTGGACAGAAGTTTGTCCCGTTCGCCGAATATAAGGACAATTACATCCGGCTGTTGGACCAAGCCGTGGCGGCTGGAATTACCCGGATTGTTCTGGTCAGTCCCCCGGCCATTGAGGACAACAAGGATGAGGTCTTGAACCGGCATCTGGATGAACGGTCTGCCCTGATCCAGGAACTGGCGGTCACATACAAAGGCGTGTATGTGCCTGTGCGGGAGACGCAAAAGCGCATGTTGGTCGAGTATCCCGCCGTCAAGTGGACTTCGTGTGGAAAGGATTTTTGTTCATGCTGCGGATCTCTTCTCCTTCTGGCCACTGCCGTAATTGGCTGTGGCACCCGAGAGGTATTGGGGATTCAGAGGCAGGGGGTAACATTTCCTTTATAATTTCTCCTCCGAAAAAGAGGAATGAAGTACATGAACGCGAGTTGTAGCAGCAACACGCGTCAAAACAGATCAGAGTTTCAATGGGAGGGAAACGATGGTTTTAAAAGACCGTGCCATAGTTTTTACGCTTCTTTGCTTTTGTTACCTTTTGTTTTGCTTTTCGCTTGCTTTTCTCCTTTCTCTCTTCACGTTTTTTTTTGCTCCGTTCTGGCTTTCTTTCTTTTGCGTTGGAGGTTCGTCTTATGGTCGTTTCTCCATACACCCCAAGCTTTAGCTTAGTAGAGACGCTCGACCGTTCTCATATATACGCCTGCGTTGTTCTCCCTGCCCTTTTTGGATCACCCCTCTATTAAAAGCATCCCCCTCCTTCCCTACACACAATTCCCCTTGGCC
>Ga0118677_10009848_pt1 | contig 14794 bp, 14 predicted proteins | sample AliMusrvi5mmetaG_FD_86154 | JGI IMG/M metagenome (GOLD analysis project Ga0118677, IMG submission 86154)
GTACGTTTCCGGTAGCTTCACACAGGCGGATTACTCTGCCTGCATGTACCAGTGTGGGCAACTGACGGCACAGTTGGTTCAAATAACAGTTCAGTTCCGCGACTTCACGTCGCACCATGCGCTTTCCTCCTGTGTCAAAGCATCCATTCTAACCTTGAGAGCACTGAACTCTGAAAAGTAATCAGAGTGAATAGCAGAAACTATGTTGCCGGCAGTGGTGTCGTCGTAGGTGTGAGATGTTATATTACGGCTGACAATCATGTTCATCCAAATATCACCGTTTCCAATTAAACCTACTTTAAAAGCCGCTCGTGTAGTATCTTTGGAGCCTTATAAATTTTGAACTCCACGGTTTTCAAGAAAATCTTTCAACGTCTTCCATGCCAATTCATGGGTGTATGCAAATACATGGATTAATCCCTGTTCTTCAAGCCTTGAGAAAGGGCGATCCTGCGCAAGGTTTTCAGCTTCTTCCAATTGTAAAAAAGCTTTTTTGAAGTTGTTAAAACGCTGAATCCAGCGGATGTCTGTCGGCATGGAATTGATGGCTTTAACCATGTTTCCACCTCCATTACAAAAATTTAGCGGGACATAATTTATGATTAGTCGGTATATACCTCGTCATATATTCTAAAAAACTTTGACATGACCAAAATGCTGGATTTCGAAATAAACAAAATGAACTGTACTCGTTGTGGTCAGTGCGTTGCTGATTGCCCGGCAAGGATTATATCACTTTCGGAGGATGGCTATCCGGCCATTGTCTCTGAAAAGAAAGGAAGCTGCTATAAATGCCAGCACTGTCTGGCGATCTGTCCAACTGGATCAGTCTCAATACTTGGCATAGATCCGGCTGGCAGTAGTATTCTTGCTGGCGGATATCCTAATCCTGACGAACTTGAGACACTGATCAAAGGACGGCGATCAGTGCGACGTTACAAGGATGAAAATCTTGATCCGGCACTCTTTCAAAAACTTCTGGATGTTGCCTGGCACGCTCCTACCGGTGTGAACTCACGTCAGGTTCGTTTCACGGTATTGGACAGCAAAGAGAAGGTTGCTCAATTGCGTGATAAGGTGATGGCAGGACTGAAAAAACTGATCAAAGAAGATGCTCTACCAAAAAAAATGGAGTCGTACGCCAACTTTGTCAGGATTTGGGATGACCACAACATCGATATCATTTTTCGAGGTGCTCCTCATCTGGTGATCGCTTCAGCACCCATGACCGTTCCAACACCGGAGCCGGACTGTCTGATAGCCCTTTCGTATTTCGAGCTTTTTGCACAAGCCAATGGGGTTGGCACCGTCTGGAACGGTCTTGCAAAATGGGCTATCAACGACCTTCTGCCGGAAACCCGACATTTCCTTGGAATTCCAGATGACCATCTGTTTGGTTATGCCATGGTGTTTGGCTACCCCGATGTTCACTTCACCCGAACGGTGCAGCACTCTCCTGCGCTGATTCATCGGGCATTATAGAGAGAGAGTAAGGAGAACCACTACTGATTTTGCCATTATGTTTCTACCGCTCGAAGAAATTTATGCGGAAGCTCAGAAGTGTCGAGTCTCTGGATACAAAAGAGGTCAAGCTGCTGTTACCGGAACTTGCGGAAGCGTCTATGACGAATGAAGAGAGATTGCTGAATTTTTCGATGAAGATCAATAACAAGGTCTGCATGTATCCATGAGCGAGTTTAAACAAAGTGATAACCCCGTTGAACGACTCTCCGGATCGGTTGAACGGGTCACGTTTCACAGTGAAGAATCAGGTTTCTGCGTTCTGCGCACAAAGGTCAAAGGGCATCGGGACTTTATTACTGTTGTCGGTTCAGCGGCTTCCGTTTCTCCCGGTGAATATATCGAGTGTCTCGGAACATGGTTGAATGATCGAACCCACGGCCTTCAATTCAAAGCTCAGCAACTTATTGTTGTTCCTCCAAGCACTCTGGAAGGGATTGAGAAATATCTTGGTTCAGGGATGGTCAAGGGAATTGGCCCCCATTTCGCGAAAGTTCTGGTCAATGCGTTTCAGGAAAATGTTTTTACAACCATTGAGGAAGAGCCCCAACGCATGCTGGAACTGCCCGGTATAGGTCAGAAAAGGATGGACAAGGTTACCAGTGCATGGGCAGACCAGAAAGTGATTCGTGAAATCATGGTTTTTCTGCAGTCCCATGGTCTCGGTACTGGTCGAGCCGTCAGAATATTCAAAACCTACGGCAATGAATCCATTATCAAGGTTACTGAAAATCCCTATCGCCTTGCCTTGGACATTCACGGTATCGGGTTTAAAACGGCGGACACCCTTGCTGTTAAACTTGGCATTCCTCTTGATTCTCTGATCAGGGCTCAGGCTGGCGTAAGACACGTTCTGCAGGAGATATCCGGTGATGGTCATTGTGCTGCAGCGAGGGATGCCCTCATTCATGAGGCGATTAAACTGTTAGAGATTCCTGCTGAGATCATCGAAAAGGCGATCGCTCTGGAAATTGCAGAAGACAACTTGGTCAGTGAAGAGATCAATGCCATTCCATCTCTTTTTCTGACAACGCTTTATCGAGCTGAAACAGGTACTGCGTCAAATATCCTGCGACTTCTTCAAGGAGTTCTTCCCTGGGGCGACATCGATCTTGACAAGGTCATCCCATGGGTTGAGGGTAAAACCGGCCTGACGCTCTCAGACTCGCAACGAATGGCCGTCCGTCTCGCCCTTTCAAGCAAAGCAGTTATTATAACCGGAGGCCCCGGAGTAGGAAAGACGACGCTGGTCAACAGCATTCTGCTCACGATCCGGGCAAAGCAGATTACCGTCACTCTTTGTGCTCCAACAGGACGGGCTGCCAAAAGGCTTTCAGAGTCAACAGGTCTTGAGGCAAAAACCATTCACCGGTTACTGGAGTTTGATCCTCAAACCTTCGGGTTTAAAAGAAACCGTGAAAACCCGCTGGAGACAGATCTGATCGTTATTGATGAAGCGTCAATGGTGGATATCGTTCTGATGAATCGTCTCCTGTCGGCTGTTCCAGATAAGGCCGCATTGATGATAGTCGGGGATGTTGACCAGCTTCCATCCGTCGGGCCAGGAGCCGTTCTTGGAGACATCATTCATTCCAAAAAAGTGCCAACGATAAGTCTGACCGAGATATTCCGACAAGCCGCATCTTCAAGAATCGTCGTCAATGCGCATCGTATCAACAAAGGAGAGATGCCCCTCAGGAACGAAGGATCCGAACTCTCTGACTTCTACTTTATTCCGGCAAGTTCACCTGAGGATATCTACACGAAACTCATGCAGGTTATAACCGAACGCATTCCGAAACGTTTTGGCCTGGATCCAGTAAAAGAGGTTCAGGTGCTTACACCGATGAACCGGGGCGGGCTTGGTGCTCGTGCGTTGAACATTGAACTCCAGAAAGCCCTCAACGCAAAAGCTGAACCGAAGATTACCCGTTTCGGCACTGTTTTCGCCCCCGGCGACAAGGTGATCCAGACGGTCAACAATTATGACAAAGAGGTTTTTAATGGCGATATCGGTCAGATAGTCAAGATTGATGTTGCAGAGAGTATGCTTCATGTTGATTACGATGGCCGATCGGCAGCATACGAATTCGGAGAACTTGACGAAGTGTCGCTCGCTTATGCCACAAGCATTCACAAAAGTCAGGGCTCAGAATATCCGGCTGTCATTATCCCGCTTGCCATGCAGCACTATACCTTGCTGGAACGAAACCTGATTTATACTGCAGTGACACGGGGCAAGAAACTGGTCACGATTATCGGCGAACCGAAAGCATTGGCTATGGCTGTCAAAAACCTGAAATCCAACAAGAGAGTGACGAACCTTGCTGCAAGACTCTCGCCTGAATTGGCCGTTGATTGCCCTAATTATTAACATTTTTTTTACTGGCTTTTCGACTCTCTCCTCCTATCTTAGTGAGTGCATATAAACTGGTAAGAGCTCATCGACTGAGGCATGCCTTGAGGCATAACAGCAATCTGAACATCAACAGAAGATCACTATGAAGCGCATTTTTTATTTCCTTGTCACCAACCTTGCGGTTGTGCTGGTGCTTTCTGTCATTATGAGTTTGCTCGGTGTAAAACCATATCTGACTGCTAACGGCCTTGATCTCGGCAATTTACTGGTATTTTCTTTTGTCATCGGCTTTGGAGGTGCGTTCATTTCGCTGGCACTTTCAAAATGGACGGCCAAGCGTATGTCAGGTGCTGTTGTCATTAAAAATCCGAGCACCGCATCAGAACTATGGCTGATCAATACCGTAAGGAACCAATCGCAAAGGGTTGGCATCAAAATGCCGGAGGTTGCAGTCTTCAATTCGGCAGAGGTAAATGCATTTGCCACTGGTATGACCAAAAACCGCTCGCTGGTGGCTGTCTCATCAGGATTACTCAGCGCGATGACCAAAGAAGAGGCGGAAGGTGTACTCGCCCATGAGATTTCGCACATCGTCAATGGTGATATGGTCACGCTGACACTCATTCAAGGCGTGTTGAACACGTTTGTCATGTTTCTCTCCAGAGTCATCGGATACACTGTCGATAAAATGTTTTTCAACACCAAACGCGGTACCGGCCCTGCGTTTTTCGTGATCAGAATCATTGCGGAAATCATGCTGGGCATCCTGGCTTCCATGATCGTCATGTGGTTCTCGCGCAAACGTGAATTTCGTGCTGATGCCGGATCTGCGACCTTAGCGGGCAGGGAGAAGATGATTGCGGCGCTTGAAAAGTTGCAAATGCAGCAAATTCCATCCGCCTTACCTAAATCAATTGCAGCTTTCGGAATCTCCGGCGCAAAGGCTAATGGCCTCAGAAAATTATTTGCATCGCACCCAAGTCTGGACGAACGCATCGCCGCGCTTCGGGGAAATAAGGTTTATTGAACAGAACTCAAACTCTTGAAAGGAGAGAGATATGACTCGAAAAATAGCCATCATAACCGGCGGAAGCCGCGGCCTCGGAGCAAATGCCGCCCTGAAACTGGCCGCCCGTAACACCGACCTGATTATCACTTATAATCAGAACAAGGCAGCTGCCGATGAGGTTGTTTCCAGTATCACTAAACTGGGGGTGCGAGCAACCGCCCTGCATCTTGATGCCGGCTCTGTTTCAGCAATTCCCACCTTCATCACCCAGGTGCAGGAGACTCTTGCGCAATGGGGCTCAGAGCGCTTTGATATCCTTATCAACAATGCTGGAATGGGCATGCAGGCTGCTTTTGCTGATGTGACTGAAGATCAGTTTGATGCTCTTATGAATGTTCACTTGAAAAGCGTGTTTTTCCTGACTCAGACACTTGTGCCTCTGATGGCCGATGGCGGACGCATCCTTAATGTTTCTTCCGGCCTTGCCCGTTTTACCTTGCCAGGATATTCTGTGTATGCATCGATGAAAGGCGCTATTGAAGTACTGACGAGGTACCTTGCCAAAGAGCTCGGCCACCGCGGAATCTCGGTTAATGTGCTGGCACCGGGAGCAATTGAGACCGACTTCGGCGGCGGCATCGTTCGTGACAACAAAGAGGTTAATGCAATGATTGCTTCTGGGACGGCGCTGGGGCGTGTCGGCCTTCCGGACGATATTGGCGATCTGATTGCAGCCCTTGTTTCTGACGACTGCCGATGGGTCAATGCCCAGCGAATCGAAGCGTCCGGCGGTGTGTTTATCTGAAACTTGATTGTAATTCTCTCCCGTTTTCAGGGTAAGGCGGGTTTGCCTCAATACTGCTGGATTATAACGCAGGGAAAAGGTTAGGAAACAATAGTTCCGAAGCACTGACAGGAAATCGGAGTGAAACAGCTCCTTTGGGGCTTTTGGAGCCGAGTATTCCGTTTTCGGTTAATGTTGCGAGTAAGGTTCTGGCTGTTCTTTCTTTCATACCACTTATTCGGCTGATATCTCCGCGTGGAATTTCACCTTTGAGCAATGCAGCCTCAAGAATAGTTAATGCTTCCGGCTTCCAGGCTTCCCGTTCACACAATAGTTTCAGCCGATTGACAAGCGCGTCAAGCTCAAAAAGAGAGCCCATGAAGGTTACCTGATCGAGGCAAACGCGCAGGAACCATGCAATGAATGTATTAACTATATATTATCAATTATAGCGTCACTGCATTTCCATTAACTCTCGATTACAATGAAATAATCATGGAAATAATTCTTCTGGTAATCACTGTCTTGCTGCTTCTTTTTATAGCAATCCAGTCAATCATTAATAAAGGAAAGCCCTTTGAGGGTTTGTCGGAACTTGAAAACACCCTTGCTGGACTGCAAAAAAGTCTGACAACATTAGAGAGCAATTTCAAAGAGGATTTCAGAGCAAATCGCAAGGAGATTAACGATACAGCCAGAGATAATCGCGATGAGTTGAATAAAGCCATCAATCGTCTTACTGATAACACGATCGCCCAATTGGAAAAAATCACTGGAAAAGTTGAGCTGAAACTCAAGGAACTGAATGACCAGTCGAAAACTGACAACTACGCTGCGCGAGACACGCTGACCAAAACCTTTGCAGACTTTGAACTTTCCTTTGAAAAGAATGTCAAATCGTTCAACGATCTGCAACGGGAGAAGTTCAATGAACTTGGCAAAAAACAGGATGAGCTTGTCCTGAATACTGAAAAGAAACTTGAAGGTATCCGGATAACGGTGGAAGAAAAGCTAGAAAAAACTCTCAGTGCAAGAGTCAGCGAGAGCTTTGAGAGTGTTGGCAAACAGTTGAATGAAGTTCAAAAAGGATTGGGAGAGATGCAAACGCTTGCCCAAGATGTTGGGGGATTAAAAAAAGTACTCAGTAATGTTAAAATGAGAGGTGGCATCGGAGAATTTCAGCTTGAAAATCTCCTTGAACAAATCCTTGCTCCCGACCAGTATGAAAAAAATGTCAAAACCAAACAAGGGAGCAATGATCTTGTCGAATTTGCCATCAAACTTCCCGGTAAAGATGAGGATAACTCTCAGGTGTGGTTGCCGGTGGACGCAAAGTTTCCTAAAGACGTCTATGAACAATTACAGACAGCCTATGATCATAGTGACCTTGCTGAAATCGAAACAGCTCAAAAGAATCTTGATAACACCATCCGAAAAATGGCAAAAGATATCAGTGACAAATATATAGATCCCCCACATACAACCGATTTTGCCATTATGTTCTTACCATTCGAAGGCATCTATGCTGAAGTAGTTCGCAAAGCCAGTCTCCTTGATGATCTGCAACGAAACTATAAAGTTATAGTAACCGGTCCAACAACCTTTGCGGCAATTTTAAACAGCCTTCATATCGGCTTCAGAACGTTAGCCATCCAGAAAAGAAGCAGTGAAGTTTGGAGAGTATTAGGGAAGGTTAAAACAGAATTTGAGAAGTTTGGAGGGCTTATCCAAAAAGCACAAAAAAACATCCAGTCTGGCCTTACCCAACTCGATGATGTGGTTGGGGTACGCACCCGGGCAATAAGGAAGGAATTAAGAAACGTTGAGTCCTTGAATGCAGATCAAGTGAAGTTGCTCTTGCCGGAAACTGCTGATATTGACGCCACCGATGAAGAGATGTAATAAGGAAAAAAAATAATGGCAGATGAAGTTGGCAAATCTAATCAAAACGAAACAACGGCAGGTAATAAATTTCAATCTGAAAATAATCCAATAGATACTCCTAATTTAATCGATATTTTTAATGCAATAAACGAAAATAATACCCTGTTAAAAGAAAGAAGATATTCACATAGGTTATAAAAAGTTACTCCTTACTTGCATGAAAAAAGTTTCAAATTAAAACAGACAACATTATTAAAAAATCGCCCTTATCACTATCAAGGCACAATGTTTTCGAAAGCCAATACTGCCTGCGGAACCGGCTATCTATTATGGTTGTATTGAGACTGCTGTCGTCGAAAAAAAAACGTCCGATATGGAAAAAAGTGCAATATTACAGGGGTACCGTATAATCAAATTGATGGCATGGCGGGGTTTTGGATCCTGACATCCTTGTACATCTTCCCTGTTGCGAGCAATTCATACTTGATCATCTCTCTGAGTTCCTGAGGCTCAAGAACTTCGGCTTCACTGCCGTAACGCATGACCCATCGTTTGACAGCGTCAAGTGCTCCTATCTGCATTTTCAGAATAAGTGAACCATCCTTCAACTCTTCAGTCTGTTGCGATGAGTGCCACTGATGTTCTCTGACCCATTGCGACTGGAACGGAGAAAATCGGATTGCAACATGGTGGGTTTTATTGTCATGGACCTGCTCGAATGACTGAGCTATGTAAGCTTCAAACGAAAAGGATTTCTGGACGGTGAAGTGCTTTTTCGCCAAGGAAACTGTGATAATTCCGACTTGAACGGTTTTGTGTTTTCCGTGATTCATGTAAGGGGCTCCAGTCTCAGGGTTGACTCTATTTTGTCGCGTTGTTCCGGTTTGACGCGCGACTCGTCCGCATAGTCCCGCCATTTGGCCACAATGTTCCTCACTTCTTCAATGATCGTTTCCGCACGCCCACGCTTCATGGAAGCGCTCTTTGCGCACATTTTAAAATCCTCCAGCGTAAATCCACTCCGCTTGCCATTCATCGTCATTTGATGACTCGAAGTCCATTTTCCGCCCGGTTGATAGCTGTAGGTCATATCGAACGCGGGAGAGAGTGACCAGTTTCCCGACTTGTCCATCAGGAAGGCAATGTTCTTTACATGGTCGTCCTGGTTACGGGCCACGATATTGAAAACCATCCGTCGGAACTGCTCCTCGATGGCAGACATCGGCAATCCCAGTCTGCGGATTACCTGCAACGCCTGCTCGTAGCCGTATGCTCCTGCCTGATTGAAATCATAATGCGCTAGGCCGCAAAGCGACTGCATGTGCAGCTTGCCTCCACCTTCCAAGCGGTCGAACCGCTTCGTCATGAAATGGCGGCGTCCGTTCTCTTCGAACAGGCGGCACGAACTCATGGTGATTCCCGCATCGACCGCCATTCTGTAATAGGCATACTCGATCGCGCCGTATCCCTTTGGGTCTTCAAGTTCCTTGTCCTTGTTGCCGCTGACACCGTCGAACTTCATCAGCCAGTATTCAAATCCCCTGCCTGTTTTCACCTGCCCTGACCGGACTTCGTTTGTTTGCGGATTCCAGGCGATCACCGCTTTGGCCCGCGCGCCCCCAGCAGAAGTGCCGACCCGCAAAATATTCTGTAGTGCTGTTTTCTTACCCTCTTCGTGAAGCCAGCCTTGCAGGTTCTTTCGATGGGTTAAAACCTCCGAAGCCAATGCTACCAGCTTGTCAACTTCAATATGGAAAGATCCTGGTGCATCCAATCGGGTTGCCGGCGCATACTCCAGCGCACCCATGCCGCGTGAACCCGTATAACAGAGGCGTTCCACGGCATTGAACGACTCCGGCATGCGTCCAGAACGGGCAAGCCAGGCATCAATCAAGGCATTACCAAACCGATCAGGCAGTGAATCCGCCAAAAGCCCCGGAAGACCATGGAAGGTTTCTGACTGCAGCGACGGAAAGGAGTAGAGACTGCGGGATAGCGGCATCATCAGCGGGGCCACCTCAATACCGCTCCTGGTGAACGCCGCATCATATTCAAAGGTCGCGCTCGCAGCATCGTCATCCAGCGACACCGCACCGATCGTGCGTCCCCAAAGGTTTACCATTGCCGTCGTGCTCATGCTTCATCACCCCACTTCCATGGAACGTCATCTGCTGGTTTCCTCGTGCCTCCGGCGCGCTTCCGCATCTTGCCTTTCAGCTTGAGCATATCCATCGGACGAGGTCCAGCCTCGGGCACCAATGTTTCCAACCGATCCAATAACTCCAATACCCGCAGAATCCTGATCATTGTCGACATTTGCGTCGTCGTCCCGGCCTCGACACGCTCCACGGTCCGCTTCGATACGCCCGCCTGCTCAGCAAGCATCTCTTGAGTAAGCTGAAGTTCCAGCCGACGCTGCACCAAGCGTCCAGCCAGCTCTGCCAGAATCGCTTCATCCGTCAATAGTCCGTCAATCTTCATCAAGAATTTTTTTATCTACAGACTCTATGTCGTAATAAGTGGCGATATAATTGATTAATATAACTATTTTTCGCACTCTATGGCGAATTAATGAATCTATAGTTCTTGCTGGATGAAACAGTTGAAAGATAGTACTGAGAGGGTAAAGAATTTTCGGGGGAATTTTATAAACACAGAAGCCCGCTGATGCGGGCTTCTGTGTGGTGCGGAGAGGGAGGGATTCGAACCCTCGATAGCCCTATAAGAACTATGACGGTTTAGCAAACCGTTGCCTTCAGCCGCTCGGCCACCTCTCCAAATTTTATGCTCATGGTGCGGAGGATGAGGGACTCGAACCCCCATGGGTGTTAACCCGGCAGTTTTCAAGACTGCTGCCTTACCAATTAGACTAATCCTCCTCGATGTTGTAAAGAACAGGTTCCAAAGATAGTGAATCCTTCTTGAAATGCAAAATTTTTATGCGAGGGGAAGCAACTCCTTTATCATTTCGAGTAGCTCGCTTTTCTTGATGGGTTTGGCGATAAATCTGTCGCACCCTGCATTCCTAGCTTTGACCCTCTCCTCTGCGGAGGTAAATGCTGTTTGAGCAATAACCGGCAGGTTGGGGCGGAGCTGTTTGATCTGCCTCGTTGCTTCTACACCGTTCAATAGCGGCATTTTTATGTCCATAAGGACGAGATTGATCTCCGAGTGATGATGAACAATCTCTACCGCTTCATGGCCGTTTGCGGCACAAAGGATGGTGAAGTTTCCCCCTTTCAGGCTGTTTTTCAGGAAAAGTGTGCTCAGTTCGTCATCTTCGGCGATAAGAACACAGTGTGAAGGACTAAGAACTGGGTTATAGGGTAGGGTGAATAAAAAGGTACTCCCCTCTCCTTCCACTGATTCAACCCGGATGGTGCCACCAAGCATTTCAATGAATGCTTTGGTGATACTTAAGCCGAGTCCGGCACCTTCGTAGCCTCTTGTCAAAGTATTGTCTACCTGCTGGAAGCGATCAAAAATTTTTGTTTGCATCGCAAAGGGAATCCCCATGCCTGAATCGATGCAATAAAACTCAAGGATGCCCATTTTGCGGGTATATCCGAAATCAATTCCTCCATGATGAGTAAATTTCAGGGCATTCTTGACAAGATTTGTCAGGATTTGGTGCAGCTTTCCGCTATCGGTGTTCATGATGCTTTCGTTGTCGGAAAGCGCTGTGGTACAAGTCAAACGCAACCCTTTTGCGGCAGCTTCAGGCTTGAAAAAGGCATGAATCTGGTGCATGAGTTCATTGAGCGGCGTTTCGGTTATCTGTACTTTGGTCTCTTCGGCATCAATACGTGAAATATCGATAAGATCATTAATGAGATCGAGCATACGTTTTCCGCTTTTTTGAATGAGGTCGATATACTGGTTCATCTCCTCACCTGAGAGATCAGAATTTTTCAGCAGTTCTGAAAAACCCAGAATACCATTCATCGGCGTGCGTATTTCATGACTGATATTTGCCAGAAACGCTGATTTCACTCGATCGCTCTCCTCTGCTTTTTCTTTTGACGCAATCAGTTGATCCAGCATTTTTTTCTGTTCGGTGATATTTTTGCTGGTTCCGATAATTCTGTAAATATGGCCACTCTCATTTCGAACAGGGTTAAGGGTCGTTTCCCAATAGGTCTGTTGGCCCAGGAATGGGAAAGACTCTTCGTACTGTATTGTCTTGCCCTCCTGAATACAGCGTTCATAATTATGAATAATCGCCAAGGCAACATCGTGATCAAAAAACTCGTCGGGCGTTTTTCCGATTATCTCCTCATTTTTGAAACAAGTAAGTTTTTCGTGGTTGGGATTAATGCCCTTAAATCGGAAGCCTCCCTCGGGGCAAACATCAACAACAAAAATGGAGTGATTGACCTCTTCGTAGATAGTTGCAAGAAATTGCTCACTTTCCTGTAGCTTCTCCTCGTATTGCTTCCGAAGACTTTCCTTATGGTTACGCTCAGTAATATCATGGATGATGCCGATCATGCCGGAAGACTTATTATCCTGATAATATTGAAAGTGAAGTTCGCCATCAAAGAGAGTGGTGCTTTTTCTGTAAAACTTGAGTTCGACTATCCGTGTATGAAACTGCTGTAAGAAGGTTTCCTGAAAAAGAGATTGGGCTGTGGAAATATCCTCTTCCACCAGATATTCGGTAACAGAGTGACCCGTCATCTCTTGGGGGAGATAGCCAAAAAGGTGTTCAGCGGCTGGTGATACATAGGTTAATGATCCGTTGGAGTCGGTCACAAAAACCATCTCAGCCATTTGCTCGGTAATGGAATGGAATTTTCTTTCACTTGACTGCATTGCCTGTTCGGCATGCTTGCGTTCGGTGATGTCGTAAATAATATCGTAAATAAGCTCTTTGTTTCGTACTTCGATTTTCTGGGCAAATATTTCAACATTGCGAACAGAACCATCGGCACGGCGGTGAAAAAAGAAAAGGTGTTTCTGGCTTAGCGATTCCCGTTTCCATTTATTCAATTCATGCCTGATTTCTTCAGGAGAAAGGATATTGATCTGGTTAATATTCATCTGCTTCAATACCTCAATCGGCCACCCGTAAAAATCGGCTGCAGACTGATTGGCATCAACAATAGTACCGGTTGCAGGATCAAGAATAATCATGATGGCTATGTTCTCCACAAACAACATCCTGAACCGCTCTTCACTCTCCCTCAGTGCATCATCTTTTTTTTGTTGTTCTGTGATATCAATAACGACACCGGCATACCTGACTATCGTGCCGGAGGAGTCTTTAAATGGACTGCCTTTGGACATGAGCCAGCGTTGTTTTCCGTCAGTATCGAGAATTCTCCATCGGCAACTATATTCTCCACCGGTGCTCAAGGCCTCCTGAACAGCCAATTCGACCATTTCCCTGTCCTCCGGGATAATGGTATTGAGCCAGGTTTCATGGGTTGGCGTAATACTCTTGAAATCAAGACCATAGAGTTGCCACATGTTATCTGACCAGGTGATGGTATCGGTGCTTATATCATATTCCCAAAGACCAGCATCTGTTGCAGACATAATAAGATGCATTCGTTCGTTGCTGGCATGCAGCTCTTTATCGACCTGTTCGTGAGCCTTACGAGATCGGAGCATGGTAATACCAAACGCAAGGTTGTCAGCAAGTGCAGTGAGGAGCTGGATCTCTTCTGTATCAAAAGCGTTCAGATAGGGCAAATAAATTGTTATGGCTCCAAACACTGTGGTTCCCGCTTTCAAGGGTAAACTCAGCGAAGAAGCATAGCCGCGCAATAGAGCTTCTTTCCGCCATGGTTCGAATTGAGGATCAGAGAGCATATTGCAAATGATAGCTGGTTGTCCGGTGCGGATTGCAGTTCCAGTCGGGCCACGACCACGCTCAACATCTGCCCATGTGATATGCAGGGTATCCAGATATCCCTCTTCGAAGCCAGCTTGGGCAACGGGGCGAACCGTTTTTTCTTTATCTTGTTCTGCATAACCGACCCATGCCATCCGAGAACCGCCCTCGTCCACAACGATCCGGCAAATAGCATTGAGTAATTCCAGTTCATCATTGGCATGAATCAGCGCATGATTGCAATTGTTGATAGCCTGAAGTACCCGAAAACCATCCATGCTGCCCGTTCGATGAATAATACCGGGCTGCTCTCCCATACAAGGGCGTAACTCTGATGGAGTGTCGGAATTATTGTTTTGCTGCATATTTGACATAGAGGCATTTGCTTGTTCTGATCGGAAAATAACATACAAATTGATATGAATATACCAGATTCTACACGAAACAAAGCGATGTGTGCTGTAGATAAGGAGTGTAACATAGTCAGATATGAGCCAAGGAAGCAGCTGTCCCACGCCAAACAAATAAGGAAGATTATCGTTAATGATTGTGGCCCCTTCCCCAATAACTGGAACACTCTAACATTGAGTTTTCCGGGAAGGGGTCAAAGGGGTCAGTCAACCCACGATTACATCCTTCGGCACTTATTGCTGGCTTATTTTGTTATTGATTGAATGATTGAAAAAACGTACGAATCACTATGCAACCCACATAAAATAAAATGAACAAATTGAGAAATAAAACCTGCATCCCCTGTTCAGAAGGGGTGGCTTCTATGGCTCCAGGCGATATCAAAGAATTATTAGAAAAGATACCGGAATGGGAAGTTGCAACAGATGATGGTATAAGCCGATTACAGCGCACTTTTTCTTTCAAGGATTTCAAGAGTGCGATCGCTTTTACAAATAAGGTAGGTGAACTGGCTGAAGTCGAACAGCATCACCCAAAACTGGTTACTGAATGGGGGAAAGTAACGGTAGTCTGGTGGACACACTCTGTAAAAGGGCTGCATAAGAACGATTTCTTCATGGCAGCCAAAACCAGCGAATTGCATGCAGATGAACAGCTAAGGGACTTGGTGTATACCGTAATACCGTTTATCTTGTCTTCAAAAAGCAACCCATCATCCAGAGAACTTGCACATGAAGACATCTACACTGAATCGCAACAACATAGCACCTGAAGTCGCAGAACTGATTGTTCGTCTGGTTTCCTTAATACCATGGCCAGCACGACGCCAAGCTATGGGAGATGTGGTACTGACGATATTGAACGGTAAGCCTCGGGTAGCTGAAGATGAATTTGGCTGGAATCGTTCATCGGTGGCATTAGGCATCAAGGAATTTGAGAGTGGCATTACCTGTATTAATGATTTATCGGAACGCCACAAACCAAAAT
>Ga0118677_10009850_pt1 | contig 14791 bp, 16 predicted proteins | sample AliMusrvi5mmetaG_FD_86154 | JGI IMG/M metagenome (GOLD analysis project Ga0118677, IMG submission 86154)
CTTCAAGGGCGACATGGACGTCGACGGGCTCAAAGCCGCGTTCGCGGAGCACGGCCCGCACATTGGCCATCGAGACCGGCTGGCCTCCACCCGAGTTGTTGGTGACCGTCAGCATCACCAGCGGGATCCGCTGCGCGCCGTGCTCCGCGAACGCGGCTTTGAGCCCGTCGACGTCCATGTCGCCCTTGAAGGGGTAGTCGGATCCCATGTTCGCGAGCTCGGGCGAGGGCAGGTCGAGAGCCATCGCACCCGTGAACTCGCAGTTCGCCCTGGTCGTGTCGAAGTGACTGTTGTTCGGCACCACGTCGCCGGGCGTGCACATGACCGAGAACAGGATCCTCTCGGCCGCGCGGCCCTGGTGGGTGGGGATCAGGTGCTCGAAGCCCATGATGTCGGTGACTGAGTCGCGGAAGTGGAAGAACGAGGGACTGCCCGCGTACGACTCGTCGCCACGCATGATGCCGCCCCACTGGTTGCTGCTCATCGCGCCGGTCCCGCTGTCGGTCAGGAGGTCGATGATCACGTCCTCCGAACGGAGCTCGAAGATGTTGTAGCCCGCCGCCTCGATCATCCGGCGGCGCTGCTGCTCGGTGGTCATCTTGATCTGCTCGACGGACTTGATGCGGAACGGCTCGATGATCGTCTTGAACGCCATGTGCTCCTCCGAGTGATGTGTAGCGCCGTCGGTCTTGGTCCGGCGCCGTGCCGACGTTGTCTATACACCGTGCGGCCGGCGCGGGCAACAGGCGTCGCCCCGACCGAGGCACGCCCGTAGCGGCGCTCTGCGGCTGTTCCGGGGCGGCACTCCGTTGGGAATGAACCGGAGCACGACACGCTGACGGAAAGGGGACGTGATGGCATTCGTCGACAACACGATAGAGGTCGGTGCCGACATCCGTGAGGTCTACGACATGTGGACGGCGTTCGAGGACTTCCCATCGTTCATGGAGGTCGTGGAGCGGGTCGACCTTGTGCCCGAAGACAGCCTCCACTGGGTCGCCGTGGTCGAGGACGACGTGATCGAGTGGGATGCGGACGTCGTCGATCATGTGCCGGATCAAAGCGTCGCCTGGAAGGCGGCCGACGACCGCGAGACCGGCAAGGTCACCTTCGAGAAGCTCGGAGCCGACAGGACCAAGGTGCACTACCAGCTCGACTACGACCCGGAGGCGTGGGGCTGCGATGCGGCGGCCGTCCATCGCTGGATGCGGCGCCGCGTGGACAAAGACCTGAAGGCCTTCAAGTCGTTCATCGAGAGCGGCGAGTAGACGCCTGGCGATCCGTCCTGGCTCGTCGCGGGATCGCCTCTGGACGCAAGGATGCGGCGGGCCGCGAGCGGCCCGCCGCATCCTAGGACCAACTCCTTACCTGACCGACGCCGACGAGTCGGCTGTCCCGCACGACGCTTCCGCCCCGGGACCGACATGCGCCCGATGGCGCGGTTCTTTCAGCAGACAGAGGCGCTGGTGATCGCGCCGCCGACCCCGCAAGCGTCGGAGCAGCCGTTCGGCGCCCGGTGCGTGGGCGCCCGAGATTCATACTGAAGTCCCAGCGGGTTCCGGCCGATATCTATCTCGATAGTCAGACATGTTACCGAGGCGCGAGTGTGAGGGCGTACGGGATGCATCGCTGGTCCAGAGATGAGTCGGGCTTCACGATCGTCGAGACGGCCTTCGCCGCGATGATCATGCTCGTCGTGCTCACGGGCGTGATGACCGGCGTCATCTTCGCGGCGCAGGCGGGTCCCAGGGGCGCCCTGAGCGACGCGGCAACGAACCTCGCGAGCCAGTCCATCGAGCAGGCCCGCAACCTTCCCTACGACAGCGTCGGAGTCACGAACGTCGACGGGACCATGGGGAGCCCGCCAGGGGTCATCCCCGCAGTGGTCACGACGGGCGCCCTCACCGTGAACACCAGCGTGTCCTGGGTCTACGACGCGTACACGAATCGAGCCGCCTACAAGCAGGTGACCGTCATCGTCTCGTGGACGCAGTTCGGCGGCGGGCAGGTCCGCGCCTCCACCTTCATCTACGGCCACACGTCGATCTCGAACGCCGGCGACGTGGGGATAACCGTGTACGACGCGGACACCATGGTGGGCGTCCCTGGCTGCAGCATCGCGGTGACACCGAACGGCCAGGCGGCGCAGTACGGCAATACCGATCCGAACGGAGCGATCCTGTTCGGCTACATCGCGGTCGGCAATGCCGTGATCGCCGTCACGCCCCCGAGCAGCTACATCGTCGATCCTTCCGCCCCGACTTCTGCCACGATCGTGTCGGCCCAGTACGTCCACAAGACCGTCTACCTGGAGCATGCTTCCACGCAGACGATCCACGTGACCGATTCGGGGACGGGCCTGCCGCTCATAGGCGCCACGGTCACCTGCACGGGGTACGGGAACCCTGGCTCGCTGGCCACGGACAGCAGCGGCAACGCGGTGTTCAGCAACGTCTTCCACGCGCCCTCTCAGGTCAGCACGTTCGCCGTGGGCGTGACCATGCCCGGCTACTTCTCGGCCGCGACGTCGTTCACGGTCACCACCGGAGGCAGTACCCAGACGACCAACGTGGGCCTGTCGAGGAGCACCGCCCTCGTCGTGACGACCACCGACGCGTCCAAGAGCGGCTCTCCTGGTCTCACTTCCGTGAGCGTTGCGGTCAAGCTCGGCGGTATCGCGATCTCAGGCAGCCCGCAGGTCTCGAACTCCTCGGGCATATCGATGTTCAGCGTGCTCTCTGCAGGGACCTACGCGATCACCGCCACCAAGCCGAACTACACCACCGCCACGGCGAACCCGGTCGTCAGCGTCGGTGTCACGAGCACGGTGACGATGCCCATGACCCTGTGGGCCAACTGGACGATCAACGTCACGACCCAGAAGAAGGCCGGGACGAACAACCCGAGTATCCGTGTCGACCTCACGGGCACCGACATCGACGGCAATGCGATCTCCCGCAACCTCACGACGAGCAGCGGGAGCCCAGCGACCGGCTCCTTCACGCTGCTGCCCGCCGGAACCTACTCACTCATCACGCACACGAACCCGGGCTCTGCCGTGCCGGCCACGGTGAGCTACCTCACTCCGACGGTCAGCGTGACCGTCAAGACGAGCAACTAGCGCCGTGGTATCGATGATGCCCACAGGCGACGACAGCGGCTTCACACTCGCGGAGTTCCTCATCGTGGTGGGCCTATCGCGTTCATCCTCGCGGCGGCGTACACGGCGTTCACCGCCGTCCAGACCACGGACTCCTCCCTGGAGGTGCGCTCCACGCAGGCTGACAAGGTGGGCGCGGCGCTCAACCAGATGACCCGGGAGATCCGCCAGGCGCAGGAGACCCAGGTGGGCTACGGGGCGTTCTCCACCGCTCAGACGCAGACGATCTCCTTCTACTCCAACGTCGACCAGGACATTGCTCCCGAACTGATCAACTACTACGTGAGCAACGGGGCGCTGTACAAACGAGTGGATCAGCCCTCGACCTCAGTGCCTCCCTACGCCCCATTCGTGGCCGGGACGCCAACGGTCGTGATCGCGCAGGTGAACCCCTCCTACACGGGCAACACCTTCACGTACTACACCAACACGTCTCCTCCCGTGTCTACGACGGACACGAGCGCCATCTCGGCGGTCGACATCGTGCTCACGGGCCAGCAACCGTCGATGACCGGCCCCGTGAACATCCGTTTGGAGTCGTGGGTGCAGGTCCGCTCGCTCTCGAACCCGTTGAACTGAGGTCGATCATGGGTGCTTCATGGTTCGGACGACTGCGACAGCTCGGCGGCGACGATCGCGGTGACGCGCTGTTCATGGTCACCGTGATGGGCGCCGTGATGTTCTTCCTGGTGACGAGTCTCATCGCACTCGCGGTGTGGCAGCAGAACAGCGCGAGCACCCGCACGCGGACCACACAGGCCATGAACGTCGCCGATGCCGGCATCAACGCGTATCTGTACCAGCTGCGTCAGAACAACAACTACTTCCTCACGAACGCCGACACCGGGTGGGTCAGCATGGGTGTCGACGGGTCCTACCGGGTGACTGCGTCCGCGCCCACGTCGAGTGCTCCCCTGACCCTGCGGTCCATCGGGAACTCGCACAACGCGAGCATGACGATTGTGACGACGGTAGGGTTCCCGACATTCGCCGACTACATGTTCCTGGTCGACACCGACATCTCGATCGGCTCGGCTGCCACGATCACCGGGAACGTGCGCTCCAATGGCACGGTCACCAACGCGGGGCACGTGGCCGGCCAGGTGATGTACGCCAACTCGTTCGTGAACTCGGGCGGCACCGTAGACCTGGGGACCACTCGCACGGTCACCGTGGACTTCTCGCAGGTGCTGGCGGACATGAGCCAGATCGAGACGTCTGCCACAGCGTCGGGCACCTACTACCCCGCGCTCGGCGGCACCTACCAAGGGTACCTGGTCACTCTGAACAACACTCAGGTCACGGTGGCGAAGATCACGACGGGCACGGTGACCGGCAACTTCACGACCACGGGCGCGACGACAGTGACCATCCCATCCAGCGGCGTCCTCTTCTTCGATGATCCGGGCGGCGCGTACGTGAAGGGCACCTATAGCAAAGCGGTGACGATAGCGAGCAGCAGTAGCATCTACGTCGCAGGCAACTATCTGAAGGCCGACATGGCCGGCACCTACTCGTCCGGGCTCATCGGCCAGGTGAACGTCCTGGTCCCGACGGGGTGGAGCACCACCTATCTTCCCACGGACATGACGATCGACGCCGCGATGCTGGCGCAGTCGGGCGCGTGCACCGCGGACCTCGCGAATGGGACCTTGAAGAGCAGTCTGACCATCAACGGCGCGATCGCTTCCGAGGGACAGCCCAACTACGTCTCCGGCACCAGCCATGGCTTCTCGGCTCGCTACTACAACTACGACAGGAACCTTCAACTGTATGCGCCGCCCATGTTCCCGAACACCGGCTCCACCGGCGCGCTGCACGTGAACAGCTGGGTGGAGAGCAAGCCGGTCGGCTGAGCCTCGCATCGTCTGCTGGACGCTTCCCTCAAGTCTCGCTCCGCATCGGCCGATACCTGAAGCGGTCGATTGTTCGCGGGAGGGGGAGACCGGGGCTTGGAAGCGCGCATCGTCAAGCATGGCCTCGCACTCGCCGATCGGGTCGCGCTCGTCGCGCTCGGCGGCGTCCTCATCTCGCTCGTCACGTGGGTGGCCTTCGCCTACGTCGACTCGATGGTCCTCCTTCAGGGCACGCTCCAGGACGAGATCATCTCGCCGATGCCCGACCAGACCCTCGCGAGACTCGCCACCGTCGTACTGATCCTGGTGGGCACGCTGCTCATCCAGGTCCTGTATGCGCGGCGGATACAGGTCGAGGAGCGTCTCCGGTTCGCCGAGGCTCGGATCATCGAGATGTACGAGAACAGTCCGGAGAGTGTCCTTTGCATCCAGCGCGACCACACCGTGGCCTATGCCAACCCCGCCTCGCGCACGATGGCGGGAGCGCAGGCGCTGTCGCGGGAGTTCCTGGGCGAGCCCTGCTACCGCGCGCTGTGGGGTCGCGAAGAGCCGTGTGACGAATGCCTGGTTCCCGAGGTGCTGGCGACCCGTCAGGCGCAGGACCGGACGATCTGTGACTCGAGCTCGGGCAAGCCGCGCTACTTCGAACAGGTGGTCTACCCCGTTCTCGACGATCGGGGCCTCGTGGAGTCGCTCGTGGAGACGACTCGCGACACCACGGAGCGCGAGCTCGCCCAGCAGATGATCGAGCACATGGCGTACTACGATTCGCTCACCGAACTGCCCAATCGCGCCCTGTTCCTGGACCGCCTGCGGACCGGCCTGGCCCGCGCCAGGCGCTACCACGAGATACTCGCGGTCGTGTACGCGGACCTCGACGATTTCAAGGCCATCAACGACACGCTCGGCCATCTGGTCGGCGACCAGGTCCTCAAGGCGGTCGCGGACCGGCTGTCTGGTCTCCTGCGCGAGGAGGACACCATCGCCCGGCAGAGCGGCGACGAGTTCACCATCATCGCCCGGCTGAGCGCGCGGGAGGACGCGGACGTCCTCGCGCAGCGGATCCTCCGGTCGCTGGCCGCGCCGTTCCGTGTCGAGGGGCGCGAGCTTCACCTGAGCGCCTGCATCGGGATCGCCGTATATCCCTACGACGGGGACGCCGACGCGGTCCTTCTGCGGAACGCCGACGCCGCGATGTACCGGGCCAAGGAATACGGTCACAACCTGTACCGCGTCTTCAGTCCGGATATGAGCGTGTCGTCCATCGAGCGGCTCGGTCTGGAATCGAGTCTGCGGCAGGCGGTGGACCGCGGCGAGCTCGTGCTTCACTACCAGCCCCAGGTGGACACGCGCACGCAGGCTCTGGTCGGCGTCGAGGCGCTGGTGCGTTGGAACCACCCGCAACGGGGACTCCTTCTGCCTGGCGCGTTCCTTGACGTGGCGGAGCAGGCCGGACTGATGGGTGAGATCGGGCTCTGGGTGCTCGAGACCGCGTGCGCGCAGGCACAGGTGTGGCTCTCTGCGGGGCTGGACTGCGGTCGGATGGCGGTCAACATCTCGGCGAGGGAGTTCGCGCAGGGTGACGTGGCGGCCAACGTGACCGCCGTGCTGGGGCGCACCGGACTCGACCCCGGCAAGCTGGAGATCGAGATCACGGAGAGCACGGCGATGCACAACGTCGAGCACGTGCTCGGGGTGCTGGAGCTGCTGAGGGGGCTCGGCGTCCGTGTGGCGATCGACGACTTCGGGACCGGCCATTCGTCACTGAGCTCGCTGAAGCGGTTCCCGTTCACAACGCTCAAGATCGCCCAGGACTTCATGCGCGACGTGGACGTGCACGCTCCGAGTGCGGCCATCGCCTCGATGCTGATCGATCTGTGCCGGGAGTTGAAGCTCGACATCGTGGCTGAGGGCGTCGAAACGCCCAACCAGCTCGACTTCCTCACGCGGCGGAAGTGCTACGTCGTGCAGGGGCACCTCTTCAGTCGCGCCCTGCCGCCCGAGGACATCGAGGCGCGGATGGAGTGCGCGTCCGCCGCCGGGCAGGTCCCGGCCGCCGGCTAGTCACTCGCCATCCTGCGCGACGGCCTAGTACCCCGTGGCTGTGAGCTTGCCCTTGCTCGCCGTGACGGCGGCGAAGGACTGGCGGATGGAGTGTCCATCACTCGCGAGGACCTCGAGCCGCACACTCGTCGGCGGCTGACCCTCGTAGCTGAAGGAGACGCTCTGCCCGTCCGAAGGGTTGTGGGAGTCGCCGTTCGCGGTCACGAACCAGTCGTATTCGGACGCGCCTGAGATCCCTGAGGCCGAGAGGCTGTAGGCCACGCGCGTGCCGGAGTACGTCCCCGTCAGCGTGAAGACGACCGCGCCGGTCGTATTCTTGCCGGTGCCGACCGTCTTCTTTCCCGAGGTCGGCGTCTTCGTCGATGTCGTGGAGGACGCGGCCGATGAGCCCGTGGTGACGGTCGAGCTCGCGGGCAGCGTGGAGGTCGTGACGTTCGCGACAGGTGAGGGCGGCGTGACAGCTGGGGTCGTGTGGCGCGGGAGCAGGATGACGGCCGCCAGGGCGGCCGCGCTCAGCGCGGGCGCCGCGACGCTCAGCGCCAGTCTCACGGAAGGTGAGAACTTGTGCTGCGCCCACATGAGTGCCAGCCCGATCGGCCAGAAGACGATCAGGGCCGCGATCACGAACCATGTCCGCTCGTACCACAACCAGCGTGCGCGCTGCTCGACCATGAGGCTCCCTTGTCACATCGGCGTTCGGGCCGGTCGTCGGTGTCGCGCAGGATCGGCGCTCCGCCATCTGAAGGACCGGAACGATGTTTGCACACATCACGCGGCAAGTCCCGCGCCAGAGGTCGGCCGACGTCCGACGGACGGTGGGCTGACCCGTCGCGTGCCGCGCGCTATGCTGCTCCCTGCCGCGGGCCTGCTGGCACGCGAGCGGAAGAGGAACCGGACCCGGAGGCCCTGTCCCATGAGGCGTTCCACATTGCTCATCTTGGTTGCCGTCGCCCTGGTCTGTGTCGCTGTCGTCGCGGGGCTGCTGCTGCGCGCGTCCCGCGGGACCCCCATCGCCTCCTCTCCGTCAGCCCCGACCACGTCGACGCCGGCCCCGGGGTCGCAGCAGTCGACCGACACCTGGTACCCGCCGACGGCCGACAGGATCGCCTACGCGCGCCGCATCGGCGGTGTCTCGCACATGGGGCAGACGCTGTACGTGATACTCGCCGCCACCGAGAAGACCGAGGCAGCGGCGCGTGCGCGCCTGGACGCTGCGATCCCGAAGTTCGGAGACACCGAGCTCTACTACGTCGTGCAGAAGTCGGACAACTTCAAGGGCCTGCCGCCTGGGGACTGGATCGTCATAGAGTGCTACCGCGACAGGGCGCACGCCGCGCTGAAGGAGAATCTGGACTTCGGCCGACTGGTCGGGCCCGACCCGAGAGTCGTGAAGGTGGTCGTCGAGACGACCGAGCCCATCCCCGTGTACGAGGACCTCGGCCCCTCCGACGCTTCCGGCACGACCGCGCCGTAGAGGGAGGGAAGGACGCAGGGCGTCCGGAGGACGCGCGAGTCGCGCGGCCGGGCGCGCCTGCGAGGCGCCGGATCAGACCGACCCGAGAAGGAGCATCGTGGCCCCGACCGACGGACCCAAGGTCAAAGTGACGAAGGACGGACCGTATCTGCTCGAGGGCGCGGTCCCGGTGTCGCCGCAGGTGATCGAGGCCGACGCCGCGGGGGAGTGTGTCGCGTGGCGGGAGGGCGAGCCTCTGCCCGCGCGCGCGAGTTGCGCGCTCTGCCGCTGCGGAGAATCTCACGCGAAGCCGTACTGTGACGGGTCCCATCGAACGGTCGGCTTCGACGGGACCGAGACGGCGACCCACCGTTCCTACGAGGAGACCGCAACGCGCATCGAGGGACCAGTCGTCGATCTGCTCGACGACCTCACGCTCTGCGCCGAGGCCCGGTTCTGTGCCGCGCGCGGTGCCGCCTGGCGACTCGTCGGGCGCGATGACCCCGAGGCAGGGCGTATCGTCGTCGACGAGGCGTGCCTGTGTCCTTCGGGGCGCTACACCGCGGTGGACAAGACGACCGGCGATGTCATCGAGCCCGCTCTTCCCGTCTCGATCGGGCTCGTCGAAGACCCGTCGCAGGGTGTGAGTGGACCCATCTGGTTGAGGGGCGGCATCCCGGTCCTCGCCGCTGACGGCACAGAGTACGAGGTGCGCAACAGGGTCACGCTGTGCCGCTGCGGCGAATCCCACAACAAGCCGTTCTGCGACGCCAGGCACGTGGAGATCGGATTCGACGCCTCAGAGTGAGGCCGTCGCCTGCTGTCTCGCATCCGACGGGTCCGGCGGCGACCACGGAGCGCCGCGGCGGGCTCTGGGCACGTTCGATGCTGTGAGCTTCTTGCGCGGGCCGTCGACTCGGCCCCGACGATGGAGAGGGAGAGTGTCCGTGCCGGATCGCAGCGCATTGGACGAGGCGTTGGACAAGGGCGAGCTGGACGAGCTGCCTCCCAGCGTCCCGCTCGGGTGGCTGGGCGAGGCCGATCCCGACCTCCGCAAGCCCGAGTCCTTCACGCCGTCACTCAGCGCGGGAATCATCCAGGAAGCGACCCCGGAGACCCGAGGGCTCACGGTCGCCCTTCTCTACGTTCTCATCATCACGTCGCCGGTCGCCGCGTGGATGCTGTGGCGCGACAAGCGGCTGTCGCTCGGCAAGAAGGTGTTCGGATCGGTCGTGATGGTGGCAGGATTCGTCGTACTCTACTTCCTGTATCGCCGCTGAGCGGCCGGGGGACCGGGCGGGGGCATCTCTCGACGCCGAGGGGGACGCAAGGGTGCACTGGAACACGCTGGTGGGGATCGTCGCGCTGCTCGTTGCGCTGGTTCTTTACACGCTGGGGGCCTGGGGCGCGTTCCGGGCGAAGGGCGCCCGGCCGCGAGATCTGACGCTCCTGTGGACCGCCTTGGTCTTCGATGCGCTCGCCACGGTGATGATGGGGCTCACGAGCGGGGGTCTTGACCTGAGCACGCCGGCCAACACGCTGCACACGGTGCTCGCGCTGGTCGCCTTCTTCGGGATGCTCGTGTTCACGGCCGTCGCGACCTGGGCCCGCTCGACAGGCCGAGGCTCGATGACGACGGTGGCGGCGAGATGGATCCTCGCGCCCTGGGCGTTGTGGATGGTCGTCTTCGTGTGGGGCACCATCAGCCGCATGCCTCACAGATAGCCTCGCGTGCGGCCCCGCTCGCTCCGGTCCCCGCAGCGTGCGGCGTTTGTGGAATGCCGAGCGGGCGGCGATACTTGACGGCAAACGACAGCCCCGCCGACACGGCGGTGGCTGACCCTTGTAGGACGGGAACGCACGTGTACATCCATGACACCGACGCGCTCAGCGCGTTCTGCGACATCGCGCGCGCCAGCGGGCGGATCGCCCTCGACACCGAGTTCATGCGGGAGAAGACATACTGGGCCCGCCTCTGCCTGATCCAGGTGGCGGCGGGTGAGGAAGCGGCGATCATCGACCCGTTCGAGATCGACGACCTGCAGCCTCTTCTGGATGTGTTCTCCGACGAGGACGTCCTCAAGGTCCTGCATGCCGGCTCGCAGGACCTTGAGATCATCTTCCGCCTGTCGGGCAAAGCCGCGTCCCCGGTCTTCGACACGCAGGTCGCGGCGACGCTCGCGGGGTTCCCCTCGCAGGTGGGCTATGCGCGACTGGTGCAGGACCTGTTCGGGGTCGCCATCGACAAGTCCGACACGTTCACCGACTGGGCGCGACGCCCGCTGACGCCCGCGCAGATCGAGTACGCGCTCATGGACGTGCGCTACCTCGAACCCGCGTACCTTGAGCTGACGCAGCGACTGGAGCGTGAGGATCGGCTGTCGTGGCTCACCGCCGACTTCGCCAGGATGTCCGACCCCGCGCTCTATGAGGTGGTTCCGGAGCAGCAGTTCCGGCGGCTCAAGCGGATCTCGACGCTCACACGCAGGCAACTGGGCGTGCTCCAGACGGTGGCGGCCTGGCGTGAGCGCGAGGCGATGCGCCGCGACCTTCCGCGCCGGTGGGTCGTGGGCGACGAGACGCTTGTCGAGGTGGCACGCCGGCGACCGGAGACGCTCGCCGCGCTCGCCGATATCCGCGGCTTGAATCCGCGCTCGCTCGGTGATGGCGGGTCGGGACTGCTGGAGGCGGTGTCGACCGGCTGCGCGGTCGCCGAGGCCGATCTTCCGCGGGTCGACCGGAAGCCGCGGACCATCGTGGACATCGAGGGCGTGGTCGAGCTGATGGGCGCGCTCGTGCGAGTGCGCGCGTCCGAGCACTCGATAGCGGTGCCGCTCCTGGCCACGAGGAGCGATCTGGAGCGGCTCGCGTCCGGCGAACGGACCGAGAGCCCGCTGCTGGCCGGCTGGCGGAGGTCGATCGTGGGGGACGACCTGGTGCGCCTGGTGGAAGGTGCGCTCACGCTGCGGGTGGCCGACGGCAAGATCGTCGTACAGGCCACCGACGCGGAGTAGGCCGCGGGTCAGGTTCGCGGACGAAGCCCGTCAGGTGCCCGCGTCATGCTTGTCGGATGGCTTCGGAGCGACACGATCAGGACCTCTCGCGCACGATGAGCGCGCGATTCGGCCACGCCTCGTTCCGGCCGGGGCAGCGCGAGACTATCGAAGCCGCGCTGGCCGGCCGCGACTGCCTCACGATCCTGCCGACCGGCGGCGGCAAGTCGGTGACCTACCAGCTTCCGGCCCTGGTGAGCGGCCGGACGACCCTGATCGTCTCTCCGCTCATCGCCCTGATGCGGGACCAGGTCGAGAACGCGACGGCCTCGGGGGTGCGCGCGGCGGTGATCGATTCGACCCTGGACGCCGGTGCTCGGAGCGCGACCCTGCGTTCCGCCCGTGCGGGTGAGCTCGATCTGTTGTACGCCTCTGCAGAAGGCGTCGAGCGAGTGCTCGAGGAGCTCGGGGACGCCCGCGGAAGGATCGGCCTGCTCGCGATCGACGAGGCCCATTGCATATCGCAGTGGGGGCATGAGTTCCGCCCCGCCTACAGGATGCTCGGGAGTCTTCGCGAGACGTCCGGCCTGCGCGCCCCGCTGCTTGCCGTGACCGCCACGGCCACCTTGAGGGTGGCCGAGGACATCGTGGAGAGTCTGCGCCTTCGAGACCCGTTGCTCGTGCGGACACCCTTCTTCCGCGACAACCTGCGGATCTGCGCGAGGCGGAAGGAGAGAGCCGGAGCCACCCGCGAGGAGGTTCTCGCCCTCGTGAGGGCGCATCCGGGCGCGGCCACGATCGTCTATCGGGCCACGCGGGCGGGCACGGTCTCGCTGGCGGCATGGCTGCGCGGGCGCGGAGTCGCCGCGCGCCCCTACCATGCGGGCCTGGAGACGCCCCTGCGCGCGGAGGTGCAGGACGAGTTCGCCCGCGGCGGGTGCGACGTGGTGGTGGCCACCGTCGCGTTCGGGATGGGCGTCGACAAGGCGGACGTCCGTCTGGTGGTCCACGCCGATCTGCCCGGCTCGCTCGAGGCGTACGCGCAGGAGATAGGACGTGCCGGGCGGGACGGCCTGCCGTCGGACTGCGTGCTCCTCTACGCGTGGACCGACGTGAAGCGCCACGACGCCCTGTCCGCCGGCCTCGCCCCCGAGCGACGACAGGTGGTCCGGAGCGCGGCCCGTGAGACCTTTCGGTTCGCCGCCGGTGGAGGATGCCGTCACAGGCGACTGGCAGCGCACTTCGGCGAGAAGGTCGCCCCTCCGTGCGGAGCATGCGACGAGTGCGGAGCCACGAGCGCGGCGCGGCTCCTCGTCTCAGGGGGGTGGTAGCATGGTCTCCCGCCTTTGAGAAGGAGCAGTCGCATGACGGATGCGCCACGCGCGCTGACCGTGACAGAGGCGATGGCACTCGCGAAGCGCACGCTCGAGGGGTTCTCTCTTCGGGTCATGGGCGAGGTCTCGGAGCTGACGGATCGCTCCGGCTACAAGGCCGTTTACTTCACCCTGTGCGACCCTTCGGCCGTCATGTCGTGTCTGATGTGGCGCGACGCCTACACGGACGCCGGTGTGCCCCTGCGCGAAGGCCTCATGGTCGAGGTCACGGGGACGCTGACGGTGTACCCGCCCAAGGGACGGATGCAGTTCCAGGTCCGCGGTCTCCAGGCGGCCGGGGAGGGCGTGCTGCGCCTGAAAGTCGCAGCGCTCGCCCGGCGCCTTGAGGGCGAGGGCCTCATGAGGCCGGAGCGCCGCCGGCGGCTCCCGGAGTTCCCCGATCGGATCGGTCTGGTCACATCGCCCCGCGGCAAGGCGGTGCACGACGTCCTGCGCACGCTGTCGCGCCGTTTCCCTGCAGCGGAGGTGGCTCTCGCGAGCGTCCAGGTCGAGGGGGCCGGAGCGCCGGCTGCGATCGTCGAGGGGCTGCGGGCGGCGGCCGCGTCCGGGGTCGACGTCATCGTCCTGGCTCGCGGCGGCGGGTCGTACGAGGACCTCATGCCCTTCAACGACGAGAGCGTCGCTCGCGCGATCGCGGGGAGCCCGGTCCCCGTCGTGACCGGCGTCGGCCACGAACCGGACACGACGATCGCGGACATGGTGGCCGACCTGAGAGCGTCGACGCCGACCGCGGCCGCCGAGGCGGTGAGTCCCGCATGCGACGAGGTCGAGGCGCGCCTGGTGACCCTGCAGCGTCTGCTCGGGAGAGGACTCCTCCACGCCGCCCGCACGGCGGCTCGCCGCGTCGCGGTGCTGCGGTCGCACGCCGTCTTCCGGGACCCGCGCGCCATCACCGCGACGGCGGCGCAGCGCGTCGACGCAGCGGCCGCGGCCCTGCCCCGTGGCCTGAGGCGGACCTCGCGCGAAGGCGACGAGCGCGTCCGTCTCGCCGCGCAGGGGCTGCGCCTCGGGGGGCGCCGCGCGCTCGAGCGCGCAGGGGAGACTGTCGCGTCAAGGGCCGCCCGCCTCGACGACCTCTCGCCACTCGGTATCCTCGCTCGCGGCTACGCCGTATGCTACGCGGCGGACGGGACGGTCGTCCGTGATGCGCAGGCGATGGGCGTCGCAGACCGGGTGTGCGTGCGCGTCCACCGCGGGGAGGCAGACTGCAGGGTCGAGGCCGTCCGACTCGAAGGAGACACGCCGTGACCGATGATCTGTTGCCGCCGGAGAAGCTGCGCTTCTCGGAGGCGCTCGCCGAACTCGAGTCGATCGTGGGTGCGCTGGAGAGCGGGGAACTCGAGCTCGAGGACTCCCTCGCGCGCTACGAGCGGGGGGTCGCTCTCCTTCGCGCGTGCCAGGCCCGGCTGGCGGAGGCGGAGCAGCGCGTGACCACTCTGATGGGCGAGCTTGAGGAGGAGGCGGCTGATGAGTGACGCTGAGTCGTTCGTGCCGACGCCCTCCGCCGCGAGACTCGAACCCGACTGTCTCTTCTGCCGCATCTCACGTGGCGAGATACCGGCGGCGATCGTCTACTCGGACGAGACCGTCATCGCGTTCGACGACATCAGTCCGCAGGCCCCGGTGCACACTCTCGTGATCCCGAGGGAGCATTTCGAGCATCTCGGCGACGACGTGCCGGCGGCCGTGGCCTCGGCGCTTCTTTCCGCGGCGGCGCGGATCGCGCGGATCAAGGGCATCGACGGAAGCGGCTACCGTGTCATCGTGAACAACGGTCCGGACGCGCGTCAGAGCGTCCCGCACCTCCACGTGCACGTCGTGGGCGGTGCCCCGATGTCCCACGGGATGGTCGAGTTGGACTGACCCGGTCG
>Ga0118677_10009852_pt1 | contig 14789 bp, 8 predicted proteins | sample AliMusrvi5mmetaG_FD_86154 | JGI IMG/M metagenome (GOLD analysis project Ga0118677, IMG submission 86154)
CAGAAACCCTTCATAAATAGATAGAAATTGTCTCTCTTTTAACATCGCTTCTCTTTAAAATGAGTGCCAAACTTAAAACTCAAAACGACAATTTAAAATACGGGGTTTACCGAAGGCTTACTGTGATCTTATAATCATGGCGATTTCATTTCTTGATATTAAAACCGGAATCCCCACATTAGTGAAGCTATTCCTTTTCTGTAGTATTTATTTCTGTTCGTTAATCATCTAATCCATTGATATGACAATGATTAGGTGTTCTATAAGTGCCGTTGTCCCAGTCCATGATTAACTGGGGAAGCGCACCTCATTCAAAACATTCGGAAATCAATAAATCATTTGTAGGAACGTAGGATCGTAGGAAACGTAGGAACAATAGCAACCATATGATCCATAACACCTTAGCAAATAAAGAAAAATTGCAGGAACACTGGAACCGCATGAATCACAGATATTTAGCATTCGTAGGAATATCGTAAGAACCGTAGGAAAACCGTAGGAAAACCGTAGGAAACGAAAAGAACCCACAACAACTACATTAATCACATGAACCATAGCAATATAGAAACAACATAAGCCACAGAAACATTAAGAACCGTAGGAAAACCGTAGGAAAACTTCAGAAACCACATGAACCAAAATAAACATATGAACTACAGGATTATAGCAATACAGAAATAATAGGAACCATAGAAACAATAAGAAAGTTCCTACGTTTCCTACGCCCTATATTTGAATATTACAAAAATCAGCAGTAAATATTGATTTACCACTTAACTCAGTATTGGCCTGAATTGAACTTAAGCGGGAATCTGTGGCGCAGAATAACCAAAATTTGAATTGTTGCGTATTACTCTGAAGTAACAATTTTCGTTACACTTCATTTCCGGAAGTGACCTTTTATATGACTAACAAAATAAATAGCATTACGAAAAGTAGTCAAATGATCCAATTCCGGTCTAAAGGAAGCATATACGAACCATATAGGAACGATATACGAACCATATAGGATCACTAAATGAGTTTTGAAACAAAAATGGAAATGTACCCGGGGGTAATCAAAGGTTTAATTGAATATAAAATTCAGAGGTGATATTTTTATGGTCTCTTATTAGGCTTATCAAATGAGGATAAAGAATATTCCAAAGTCGGATGGTTCTGAAAGCGGACTTGCCCAATTTAATATTTACCGGTTTGGTTACCAATGTTGTTCTTTCAGGCATTAGTGATTTTTTAAAATTATATTCCAACCGGATTAAGGATGCTTTGCAAAGCGTACAATGTCAAGATAAATATCAGATTTCTGTCCAGGAAACCTAATACTTACGGAGTCATCCATATATTGTTGAACTTTATTGGAAATATCATCCCTGAAAAATCGGACCGAAGGTAAAATCTTCATCTGCCACGCCCCTACCCCTGATTGCTTCCTTTTTGGTATTCAGCAAAAACAAAGAAATATTTCTTACTTTCGGAGATCGAACGGATACAACTATTGCTTCCTGTGAAAGGGAACCAAGACTTACCGTTATTTGAGTTGACGACTGCAAATCTGAAATAACTATTGCCATAATACTCATAAATAATACCTGATATGCTTCATTTATTAAATAACTGGAATACATGATAATAAATTCAAAATTTATTATCGCATTTATTGGCTTAATCTTGCCGGCAATTTGTTTTTCCAATCAAAAAACAAATATTGCAGCTGTAAATGCCGGAGTAGAATTAGTAATAACACCTTACTCAACAACAATTTTCACTGATGGAAAAAATAAGTCAGCTATTGTGGTACGTGTTATTGATATATCAGGAGATGACGTCACAACCACAAATGCTCCGCTTCAGATTTATATTAAAGGTAACGGGAGTATAGTCGTCACTGAAACCAATGGAAATCAACCGTCAACGATAAAGAAAATTCAGGAAGGAACATGGGAGGCTCAATTGATAAACGGGACCTGCAGTTTTAGCCTGATTGCTGGCAACACTCCTGACAAAATAAAAGTTGAAGTACGATCTGAAGGATTAAAATCCGCCTCTACAGAAATCCATTCCATCTTGCCATTTAAGCTGTTAATACCAAAAAAAAGACAAGTAAAGCCATCCGGCAAAACCATTGGCAAAATGCTCGGGACTGATATCTCTTTTTTGCCCCAATTGGAGAGTCGTGTTATTAAATTCTCTGACAATGGAATTCAGAAAGATGCTATTGAAATACTGAAAGATCATGGATTCAATTATATAAGACTGAGAATCTTCAATAATCCTGCCACTGCAAAAGGTTATTCTCCTCAGAAAGGATTTTGTGACCTGGAGCATACCAAACAAATGGCTTTAAGAGTAAAAAAAGCAGGTATGAAATTGTTACTCGATTTTCATTACAGTGATTATTGGGCCGATCCTCAGCAGCAAAATAAACCTTCGGCCTGGGAAGGTTTGACGGATAAGAAGCTTGCACTTGCTCTGAAGGACTATACGAAAGACGTTATATTGGCATTGAAAACCCAGGGAACTTCGCCCGATATGGTTCAGATAGGTAATGAAATAAATCATGGCATGGTATGGCCCGATGGACATATTGGCAATCCTGATCAGTTGGCCCGGCTGATAATAGCAGGTGCAGATGGAGTCAAAGATGTTGATCCTTCCATCATCATCATGCTTCATGTTGCGTTGGGCGGACAGAATGATGAATCGGTGTTCTGGCTTGATAATATGATTGCAAGGGGAGTTAAATTTGACATTATCGGACTTTCGTATTACCCAAGGTGGCATGGAACATTAAGCAACCTGAAAAACAATATGCTCGATCTGATATCGCGCTATAATAAAGATATCAATCTGGTCGAATACTCCCAAAAGAAGGACGAAGTTAACGACATTGTTTTTAACCTGCCAAATGGTCGTGGAAAAGGCACCTGCATCTGGGAACCTTTAAGTACATGGGAACAAATTTTCGACAAAGAAGGCAAATCAAACGACTTGCTAAAGACTTACGATAAGATTGCTGGTAAATACCTTATAAAGAAATAAATAGAATACTAATCATGAAGAAACTTTTAATTGTCGTTGTTTTAATTGCCTTATGGTTATCCAATCAGGCGCAACAAACCTATACTTTGGATGCATCGGCAGTAAACACAGAAACCAAAGCCGGATTGCTCAAAATGGGTAACCCAGGGATAGCAGGTAAAGAAATATTATTAAACAACCGTTTCATGACTTTAGCCGGGAAGCCAATAATCCCAGTCATGGGCGAAGTTCACTATTCGCGGATTCCTAAAAGTCAATGGGAAGATGTGATTTTAAAGATGAAAGCATGTGGTATCAACATTATTGCCACTTATGTTTTATGGATTCATCACGAAGAGATTGAGGGGCAGTTCGACTGGAGCGACAACAAGGATTTTCGTGCATTTGTAAAATTGTGTGCCAAACATGATTTATGGGTCTATCCCCGAATCGGTCCATGGTGCCATGCAGAAGTTCGAAATGGCGGCACTCCTGACTGGATTTTGCAAAAGACTAATCTGAAAGACCGCTCAAACGATCCTGTTTATCAGGCCTATGCCGAAGAATGGTACAAGCAAATAGCCCTTCAACTTAAAGGACTCATGTATAAAGATGGCGGACCCGTTGTTGGTATTCAGCTCGAAAATGAATATGGACATGGCAAAAGTGGAGAAGAATATATTTTGTGGCTGAAAAAAACTGCACTAAAATATGGGCTCGATGTGCCAATGTACACCGTTACCGGATGGCAAAATGGTTCCGTACCACCTTATGAAGTCATCCCTTTATTTGGCGCTTATCCCGACGAGCCCTGGGCCGATAATCTGAACCGGAGTATGGATTGTGGAAACTTCCGATTCTCACGTTTCCGCGACAGCGACAAAATTGGAAACGATCTGCAAAAAAGTGACAAGCAGTATCTTGATTTATCAGCCTATCCCTATTTTACCTGTGAAGTTGGTGTTGGTATTGAAAACACTGTGCATCGCAGATTGCAAATTGGCAGCATAGACGGTTTGGGTTTGATCATGGGCAAGATCGGCTCAGGGAGTAATCTGGTCGGATATTATATGTTTGCAGGTGGTTCAAATCCACACGGAATACTTACTTCAATGGAAGAGAATAAAGATGAAACAGGTTATTGGAATACCAATCCCATTATTTCATACGATTTCCAGGCTGCCATCCGCGAATCGGGAGAGCTGAATGATTCCTATTATGAAATTAAAAAACTGCATTATTTTCTGAATGAATTTGGAAACCTGCTTGCACCTATGGAACCGGCATTTCCACAAAAGAAAGAAGATTTGCAATATGTCGTCAGAACAGATAATAACTCAGCCTTCCTGTTTGGTATAAATTATTGCAGGCATAATCTTGCCGGCAAAAAGAAAAATGTGCAATTCAATATCAGGTTGAAAAATGAAGCGCTGACTTTCCCTTCAAAACCGGTAACTGTCAATGATAGTGCAATGTTCGTCTGGCCTGTGAATTTCAGGATAGGAAGTGCCCTTTTGAAATATGCTACTGCACAACCACTTTGCAACATAGCTGACAAATGGATTTTTATTCAGGATGCAGTTGACGCTCCTGAATTCTGTTTTGATGCCTCAACAATTTCCAAAATAACATCTTCAACCGGGAAGGTAGTGCAAACAAATGGCAGATATATCGTTAGCGGCCTTCTGCCCGGAATGAACTGCATCATCAACCTTCAGAATAAGGATAATACGGAACAAAAAATTATCATTCTTTCAAAACAGGAAGCTAAGCAATCGTGGCTTTTCAAAAATGGTGATAAAAAATACTTTTTTGTTTCCGAAGCTAACATGTATCTGAATGGTGAAAAGCTTCATGTATTCAGCAAATCAAACAATATCAAGATATATAGGCTCGACGAAGGCCAAAAGTCTGATGCTGTTTTCACGGCTGCATCCTTTTCGGTTCCTGAAACGAGAACTGAAATTGAATTGAAAGAGGCAAAACCTTTGGATGGTGCGCTATGGCTGAAAACAAGCGCTGTGGACAAACTTGATAACTCAAATATACTCAGACATCGGTTTTTTATAAAGGAATTTAGCCTTGGAAACCCTTCAAAGATCAAAAAGGCAGAACTCATTCTTGCACCTCAATCAACTTGCCGCGTGCAAATGAATAATGTTTGGGTGAATCAGAATCTTGTGTCGGAATCGATGAATATCCTTGATATAACCGGATATGTTCAAAAAGGTGAAAATAAATTGATGCTCGATTTCCCATTCGAAGCCGGACAAAAAGCTTTCGCAGCAAAGCTTGTGATTGAGTATTTCAATACGGATAGGATTGAAATTACCAGCGATCAGTCATGGATCATGAAAGATGATTACACATTTCCATCCTATCTTATAAAGGAAGGTGGATATAAGAAATCCGAAATAATGACTCCGACAGAGAAATTGAATTCTCCCTTGAAAGATCCTATCTCTTATACATTTAGCTTGCCAGAAAATTATCTTGCCAATCTTAATAACCTGTTTCTGAAGGTCAGTTACAGCGGAGATAAAGCCAGGCTTTATTTTAATCATAAACTGATTGCAGATGATTTCAACAATGGAACGGAATGGAATATCGGCTTAAACAGGTTGGAAAATAATTTAGAAAATCAGCCTCTAACGCTTGAAATTTATCCACTACCAATCGAGCCAAGAGTCTATTTCGATGATGAACAGGCAAAACAGGAAGGGTTGGTTTCTAAGTTGAAAAAAATCCAGTTGGTGCCTGAATATCAGTTTAATTTCAATTTAAGCGCAGGCGGTTTGGAATACAGTTCATATTAAAGAAAATCACATGGTTATCCGGCGAAATAAACCTGTTAAAGCTTGGGGTTGGTCAGGAAAAGAGGAAAAGATCACTATAACTTTGAAAGAAGCAATATTGTCGTTAAAGGCCGATATAACCGGAAACTGGCGGGTTATTGATCAAAAGTTTTATTGGGCAAATGCTTTCCTTGAATGAAATAAAGTGATCGTATATTCCGAAAAAGTTAGCGCACCAGTCGCTGTAAGATATGTTTGGGGTAATAATCCGGATGCTATGCTTTACAATGCTGAGAATTCACCTGCAGTTCTTTTTCCGGACGGACAAGTGGTGAAATATAATTAGCTTAAAATCAAATTAAAAAGCCGATTCCAATGAAAAAAATGACAATCCTTTTTTTGATTTTTAGTTACAGTTTAATAGGATGGACTCAGGTTCCCAATGGAAGCCGGTATACCTGTAAGCTCAGTGACAAAAAGGTGATGCAAATAGATGTTTGTTCCAGTTCGATTTTCCATATCAGGCTTTCCGATAATGGACTATTCCCTCAATCGCTGATGGATCGGTATGGCATTTTAAAGACCGATTGGCCTGCGATTGCTGTAGCGGACAAAACGGAAAAAGAAAATCGATTTATTGATACAGCTGAATATCAATTGATTGTAAATAATATGACAGGAGAGCTTTCTGTTAAAAATCTGAAGGGTGAAACAGTGATTTCTAAGATTGCATGCAGGAGCAATGATGATTCGGTTGCGAATAATCTAAGATTGTCGCTTGAGAATTATTTTGGTAAATCTAAAACCGGAGGCGGTATCATAGGCGATGCTAATTATACCGGAAAGGGAAACGAAGCTTGCGAGATTTGCGATACTGTCAATTTTAAAGGAATTATGGCAATTGGGTTGAAAGAAAACGAGCGTTTTTATGGTGCCGGAAGTGCCAGTCGTTCGCAGGTTCAACATCGTGGATCAGCTCTTCGGATTTGGGCAACTTATCAGAAAACTGAAGCTCCCATGCCATTTTTAATGAGTTCTGGTGGTTGGGGAATCTTCAACAATACCACCCGAAAAAATTATTTCGATGTTGGGCGGTTTCAAAAGGATCAACTTTTTCTATACAACACTTCCGGAGAAATAGATTTTTACCTGATACTTGGGAATGATATGACTGATGTAATTGAGCAATACACAACCATTGTCGGTAAACCTTACTTACTGCCAAAATTTGCTTACGGTTTTTCTTTTGGAAGTAATATCCTTGAAAACCAATTCGATGTGCTCGATAATGCTATTCGTTTCCGAAGTGAAAAAATACCTTGCGATATTTATTGGTTAGAGCCGCAATGGATGGCTAAAAACTACGATTCGTCAACAAAGAAAGACTGGAACGAAAGCCGGTTTCAGGCCGATTTTGGCTGGTTGCCCGACCCAAAAGATGTGAAGAAGACGAATTTGTATTTGAGTAAAATGAAAGATTTGGGCTTTAAAACTGCACTTTGGCTCAATGCAGAACATGATTTAACAGTGGAGGAAGAAGATCATTTATCTGAAAAAAACGGGAATCCTCAATCCGGTCTGGAACATTGGTTTCCTCATTTAATCAAGTTCATTGATCAGGGAGTTGCTGGTTTTAAGCTCGACCCTGGCAGAACATTGGATGAACATCCTGACCGTAAATATTTTAACGGGAAAACTGATGCAGAAATGCACAACTTGAATCAGATTCTACTTCAAAAACAAATGTACACTACTTTCCGCGAACATACAGGGTTGCGGTCGTTTCATCACTATTGCGGAGGATATGCTGGGTCGCCACATTGGGGCGCCGCAACGGTTGGCGACAATGGCGGAAACGTAAAAAGCCTTTATGATATGATTAACCAGGGATTTTCCGGAAATCCAAATATTGCTGTTGATATGCTTGAAGATGTTGCAGTGAAAGGACCTGGAATTCATTACTCATTTTTTACTCCGTGGGTTCAGTTGAACAGTTGGGCTTGGCTTTTGCATCCTTGGTATTACAATGTTCATGATAAAGAGATGTTCCGGTTTTATGCGCAATTGCGATACAGCCTGATACCCTATATCTATTCGGCTGCCATAAACAGTTCATTGACCGGACAACCAATTGTCTGGCCAATGGCACTGGCTTATCCAAACGACAAACATTTTGAAAACGCACTTCATCAATATATGTTTGGTGAAAATCTTTTGGTCGGTGCCTATACCGATTCGGTTTATTTACCCGAGGGAAACTGGATAGATTATTGGACCGGACAGAAATTTGCCGGACAACAATCTATAAAATGCAAGGTGCCTGAAAATCGTGGAGGTCCATTGTTTATAAAAGCCGGGGCAATTATTCCCTATCAGAAACCAATGCAGTACATTGGTGAACAACCGGTAGATACGCTCATCGTAAGGGTATGCCCTGAGAAACACAGCACTTATACTTTACTGGAAGATGACGGAGTGAGTTTCGACTTTGAAAAAGCAAGTATTGCCAAAACGCGCTTTGAATGCAATGATACTTATCAAAAAATAACAATCTCAATTTACCCTGTTGAAGGCAATTATTCAGGTATTTTTACATCAAGAACTTACCAGCTGGAAATTGATATTCTTCAAAAGCCGGCAAATGTAATTCTGAATAACCAATCGGTTAAAAACTGGAAATATGACGGCTCCGGAAAGTTTACTATCCTGATTAATCAAAAGCAAGCCAGTGAAAAACAAATTGTAGAAATTATTGAGGAATAGCAATATAAAGAAATAAAAAGGATGAAACGAGCATGGTTTAAAAACCACCAAATAGAATGTTTCAATTTTTCATGCGAGTTCCACACCGGTGGTACATTCAAAATAATGATGCTGCCAATACGAATTGAATATTAATGTCTTACAAAAATTTAAACGTGTGAAAATAATCTACTCTTCAATTATTGCGATAACCTTTTTCCTGCCTTCCAGTTCCTTCGGTAAAATAACCGATATTCAGAAAACAATTCAGGAAAGGATGAAAACTTCGCAATTAAACCTTATTCCAGATTCAGCCGGAACCACACCAAGTTATTGGTGTACATGGAGTTTACAGGGATATGCAGCGAGCCAGGACAAAACTTCCAACGCTTTTGGAATATCGGGGCATTCTCTCATTTCAGAAAAATTAACCGAAGACCTTATTTTCGGAAAAGGTGGAGCTGCCTGGGCTTATGATAAAATAAGGGCAGATCTTTTTATTGTTTATGATCTGGGGTGGGATATTTCGCCGGGAGTTGATTTTGGAAAAGAGCCATGGGAAAAGAATAGCTTAATCTTATCGGATAAAAAGTTTCCTGGCTGCACAGGTACACCAACAGAACGATTGATAAAATTAAACAAAATGACCAAAAATGCCGGATGGAAAGGTGCCGGCTTCTGGGTTGCAGCCGAACCTTTCGAATATGGGAAGAACGGTAAAAAACAATCGTTGGAAGAGACAAAGAGATTTTTCGGACAACGGGCGGCCTGGTTTAGCGAAGCAGGTATTGAATATTGGAAAGTGGATTACGGTGCATTTAAAGGAAATATTGATTTTCGAAGAGATATAACCGATGCTGCAAAAAAAAATGCGCCCGGTTTATTTGTGGAGAACTGCAACGTTGACGGACCGTTAAACGACGAAGCTTGTCCCTGGTGCTCGGTAAAAGTCAATAATACCGGAAGGTTCAAGAATTGGGACGATGGTACGATTCTTAGAAATGCATTGGCAATGATTTCGTTTAGCCCTGGTTACCGAACTTACGATGTATCGCCTCTGATTTCTACAACCACCACGCTCGACAGGGTGGCCGCTTTGCTCGAATATTACGATTACCCTAAACCCGGAGGGCTGATTAATTGCGAGGATGAACCCTATTTAGGTGCAGCTTTGGGTTGCGCTTTAGGGATTATGAAGCATCCGAATTTTTCGGAGGAAAAGAAATTTGATGAGGTTATAAGAGCGGTACGCTGGCAGCGTATTGCACCCGCGTTTCCGGTAAAAGCCAGCGAAACCAAGGTTGATACCACAATTTTAACCGATGAATATATTTTCAAAGAAGGAGAAACATGGGCCGATTGGATTTATGGTAAGCGAACCAAACAAAGTGCTCCGGCAAGGGTGGCTCGTGGAATGAGTTTACCTGGTGTTTCCGGCAATGAACTACCTTATGTTATCTGTTCGAAAAATCCTTCAGGTGCAATATCAATAGCCACTTTACCTCGTTTAGATGTTGAGAAAGGTCAAAATTTTCCATTGGCTGATGTAACCCTTAATCTAACTAAGCGTGGAAAGCCAGGAGCTGTTGGAGTCTTCGGCCGTTACAAGTCATTAACCATATCTTTCGAAACTGGCAAATCAATAAATAAAATCTTTGCTCAGGATTTGGCAGGCGATAAAGCTATTGATATTACTGATTTAATTGAAATAAAAGGAAATACAATAAAGTTATCAGGAGAGTTATTAAAATTAGCCGGCTTGTCGGCGGCAACAAAAAATGATTTATCGGAACCTGGATTATGCCTATTTTTTAATTAGAAATAATGTACTAATTACTGAAGCGAGAATGGTTGTTGAGTAGAGGAAAAATTGAAATTCAATTAGTTAGGAAAATCTGGCAATTAATAAACAAATTACAGAATATGAAGTACACGTTGAATTCACAAACAAGGCACATCACAAAACTTTTTGTGATCCTTATCTCAGCCACAATTTTGGCCGGATGTATTAAAAACAAGCCAAATGCGATTGCAGAAAATCGTATGCTAAAGATTTCCTTTGTCAACTCTGATCAGACACTCTGGCAATACAAAGTTCTCAAAACCGGGAAAACCTTTTCGCTTCAGGCTCCTGAATTTGAAATTGATGGTAAGCTTTGCCGGGCTAGCTTAACGTCGGTAAAGTTGGAGGAGAATCCTCTCAAACTGAAGAATGGGGTAACCGAATATATTTTCGATGGAAATTTGAAAAACATGCCAGACATGTCGCTTCGTACCACTTTTCAAATTGCCGGGAACAATCCGATCGTTAAATTCAGATACGAGCTTTTGAGCAGTGCGACGCACAAATTGACAAAAACAAAAGGCCACGACCAAATCAACTATTTCAACGTTCCGTTCAACGGACTCACCGGAGTGAAGGAGATCAAGTTCTCAGAATTTAACGAAATGGTGCATAGTTTCTGCCTTTCTGAACGCAACATCGAACCGAAACATTTTGAGAATAGTACTCGCGTCATGGGGCCATTGGTAGTCGGCTCTGACGGTACAAATTCATTTCTGATAGGATACGAACACGGTTCACAGGCACCCGATAAGTTTTTGGAATTCAGCCTCAAACCCGACCAATCGGTGGTGCTTCAGGCGGCAAAAGGCAACTATTACGCGAATTATCAGATTAATAAAGATCAATCTTATCAAACCATCTGGTTCGAAGCCGGTGCTGTTGCAGGCGACGAAAACCTGTTGGCAAGCAATTACCGAAATTTTGTACTTCACAACATGAGCCAGAATACGGAAAGCCGGAAGCCCTACATTTTCTACAATACCTGGAATTTTCAGGAACGAAACCGCAACTGGAATAAAAAACCGTACCTGGCCGACATGACTTTAGAGCGGATGTCGAAAGAAATTGACGTAGCCCATAATATGGGAATTGAAGTATTTGTGATTGATGCAGGTTGGTTTGAGAAAACCGGCGACTGGCAACCAAGCCTGAAGCGCTTTCCGGACGGTTTAAAAACAATAAGCAAAAAACTGAAGGATAATGGAATGAAGCTTGGTTTGTGGTTCAATCCAACCGTTGCAGCCGTTTCGAGCAATATGCTGAAAAATCACCGCGATTGTGTCCGCACCATGAATGGCAGTGAGGGTAAGCCATTTAAAGTCTGGGAAACGGAGGAAAGTTATGGCATGTGCCTGGTTAGCAAGTACCGTGATGCTTTTGCTGATGAACTGATTCGCCTGAACCGCGAGTTGGGCGTCACCTACTTCAAGTGGGATGCCATCGGTCAGTATGAATGCAATGATCCGCGCCATTTCCATGGCAATGAATCAAATACTCCTCAGGAACGCATGGAATCATATGCCTTTGAAATTGGCAAATCAATGAGTTATGTTGTTGATAAACTGGTTAAGGAATGTCCCGAAGCAATTGTCGATTTCGACATTACAGAAGGTGGCAGAACAGTCGGACTCGGGTTTCTTTCTTCCGGAAAATATTTCCTTATCAACAATGGCCCCTATTTTTTCAATTACGATATTCCGTTTGATCGCGAAAATGGCCAGTGGAACATTTTTTTCTATCCTGGTCCGGCACGAACATGGATTTGCCGCACACCACTTACTTTCGATAAATGGATTCCCACGTCACTCTTCCTGACGCATTATTTACCTGACGATCCTTATGAAAATCAATCTATTGCGGTAGGCTCTCTTATATTGGGACAAAATGGCATCTGGGGCGATTTACCTAACATCTCAAAAGAGGGCGTTGAATTTATCGGTAAAACCCTCGGAATGTACAAACAAGTTCGCGATGATATGACCGAAACAGCCATGATCCGTGATGGGGCTGTAGGGGGAAGCCCTGAGGTTTACGAGAAAATTAATCCCGAAACCGGACGTGGGGCAATTGTACTATTTTCGAGCCACCAGGGAAGCTATGAATATGTTTCACAAAATAAGCCCAATCAAAAATATTGGTCAACCAAAGGAGTTGAACAATCATTTGATAAAGAAGGTCATTCTATAATTAAGGTTTCATTTGATAAAGCTGAAGCGAAAATTATTTTCTTCGGAATTAAATAATCAATTGCTTTGAACTGGAAAAAACAAATCTTTAAAATGACCCGATTTGGTCTCTTAAGATTCTTCTCTTTCTCTAAAAATAATCTCATTTACCCTGCACTTCGGGATATTACATAAAGCATGCAACCGTTGGTGACCCTGGGCTGATGCGGATATGCATCTATTTGAACAATTAAATGAATCTGATAACGCAATATTTGTAAATAGAATCGGAAAAAATAATTTGCACTTCAATAGTGCTAATTTTATTAAAAAATGCACTTATATAGTGCATGTTTATTACTTTTGCTGAAAATATACTTCTATGGACAAATTATTTGAACAGTCTAAGAAACTTGTAAAAGAAACAAATAGTAGCTTTTTTCGCTACATTTATACTGAGATGAACTGGAAAAATCGAATGATTGGACTTACCGGACCGCGTGGAGTAGGGAAAACTACTTTGGTTTTACAGCACATTAAAAAGAACCTGAATCCTTCCGAGACGCTTTATGTAACAGCTGAAGATTTTTATTTTGCCGATAACAAGCTGATTGATTTGGCTGGTGCCTTTGTAAAACTTGGTGGGAAATATCTATTTATCGATGAAATTCATAAATATAAAGACTGGGCAAAAGAACTGAAATTAATTTACGATTATCACTCAGAATTAAATGTGGTATTTACTGGTTCGTCTGTCCTGGATATCAAAAAAGGAGCATCGGATTTAAGTCGAAGAGCTGTTATGTACAATATGCAAGGTTTGTCTTTTCGGGAGTATTTACTGCTTTTTCATCAAATATCACTCAAGGCATATTCTTTAGACGAAATCCTGGGCCTTAAGGTGGAAATTCCCGAAATCCCTCATCCGCTTCCCTTGTTTTCTGACTATTTAAGAAGAGGTTACTATCCTTTTGCTATGGAAGAAAATTTCGAACAGAGGCTGCAACAGATAGTGATCCAGACCTTAGAAACAGATATTCCGTTATATGCCGGAATGAATGTTTCTACTGGAAGGAAATTAAAGCAATTGCTGGCCATTATCGCGAAAAGCGTACCGTTTAAGCCCAATATGATCAGTATTGCTGCCGCACTTTCAGCGAGTCGGAATAATATTGCCGATTATTGCCTGTTTATTGAAGAAGCAGGAATGATTGCTCAACTAAGGAATACTGCCGGAGGAATAAAAGGCTTAGGTAAAGTGGATAAAATTTACTTAGACAATACTAATTTGATTTACAGTTTAGCAAACGAAAATTCAAATACCGGAAATATAAGAGAAACGTTTTTTTTTAATCAGCTTAGAGTTAAGTATGATGTTATGGTATCTCCGTTTGCTGATTTTCAGATTGGTGATTACACATTTGAAGTTGGTGGAAAGAATAAAGGACAGAAGCAAATTCAAGGAATTGAAAAGGCCTTTATCGCAAAAGATGATATCGAATTCGGATTTCTAAACACGATTCCCCTCTGGCAGTTTGGGTTAACTTACTGATTCTAAAAATGATTCTAAAAATCGGTTAAAAACCACAAAAATAGTTAACTAAAAGTGACCGAATTAGTGCCCACCGCCGGGATACTATACAGGTCACTACTTCGTAAAGATCACAACGATTTTGTTTTTTTCTTCTCCCGAAACCGAATACACTTCATTAGTGTATATCAACCTACCAAACCTAACATATTACCCCCAACGATAGCCGAGATAATAGAAAAGAACAAGAGCCATCATCCCCGTTCATGAATGGCTGTGGAAACGCAACTTATTCAAAAACCTTCGGAAATCAATATATCATTTGTAGGAACGTAGGATCGTAGGAATCGTAGGAACAATAGTAACCATATGAATTATAGAAACATAGCAAACATAGGAAAACTGCATAAACACAGAAACCGCATAAACCATAACAACTTAGCAATTGTAGGAATATCGTAGGAAGGTAAGCATTCGGTGAAGTTCGTCTTGATTTCCTGAAAAATCGGGATTCTACTTTCAAAGTTATTCTAAAAAGTTTGGAGAACTTTGAGAGACTTAAGAGTGGGATTGGTTACAATTTTGGTTTTGCAACTTAAAGTTGTTCGGTAGTAGTTCTGCCAGGTCTTTGCTGTAATCGTTGTCGTATTTATGGACGTTGTTCAAAAAGAAGACCAGCCAGTCACGGAAGT
>Ga0118677_10008523_pt2 | contig 14785 bp, 15 predicted proteins | sample AliMusrvi5mmetaG_FD_86154 | JGI IMG/M metagenome (GOLD analysis project Ga0118677, IMG submission 86154)
CAGATAGCTACATCAACAGCGATGATCGATTCTTTAAAAATTAGCATTACTTCATTAAACAAGCAATTGATTTCTTTGAATAATCAATTAAAGAACTCCCCACCAACATTTACTATTTCTGAAGTTCCTTCATTGTCGTCAGTTGTTGTAAGTAACGGCAGGGTAAGTGTCCAGTCTACTTTAATAACAGCCACCTTTAACCTAAAGATCACCAATACATCAAACGAAAAAACTGTAATTGGTTTACCAGCATCAAATCTTCCGCTGGTTCCAGTAAATGCATCTGTCTTGAGTATTTACAAAAATGGACAAATTGATAATCTTGCAAGTTATCAACCTACGGTTACTTACACCTTACCTTCAGGAATCAAGGCTCTTGTGGAGGGTAAATCATTCTATATAACAAAAGGACAGACTGTAACTCTTCCTGTTGTTGTAAAGTTTACTGTTAAAAAGAACCCAGTTGAATTTTACGCTGTAAAATTAAGTGCTGTTAATTTTGCAAACAGCTTTGTTCCTGTTGCAGGTAATTTGGTTGCTGGAAACATTACTTCTCCAACACCAATTTCCGTATCTCCAACAGTTAGTTCATTGCTTCTTTCAACAGTAGTGATAGCATCAAATCAAGGTTCAATGACGACAGAAAGTTTTGGATATTCCTATGCTCTAACTGCAGGGAATAACCCTGTCTTTATAAGTGCGTCTTCGTCTGTTGCGTTGACACCAGTTGTGACGGGTTCCGTTGGCTCTATCTCCGTCGTTAGTTTCCGTGATTATGATAGTACAGGCGATGGTGCAAACTATTTCTTTATAGCTCCAGGTCAAACAAAGACATTCACGGTTAATTATGTATCAAAGGGAATGCCAGGAACCGTAGCGGGAACATATAGAATTACTGGTTTGAACTGGGCAAACAACTTGTCAGGAGCAGTTGTTGTGCCTGGTGGAACACTGAATGATTCTGCTATTGGTAATGCATTGTATGTTAGTTTAAGTTACTAATTTTTGCCTTTTTGTCAGTTTTGCAAAAGGATACTCAGTGGTGAGTTGAACAAAAAACCACCTTCATGGGGTGGTTTTTTGTTGGGTGGATATTCTATCAAGCAAAAGCATGATAAATAGGATATTGAATGCTTTTAATAGTCAATAGGAATTATTGCCTGTTTGGACAATTGAACATCCAATGCGTTCCAAACTTATCTGTACAACTTCCGTAATAGTCGCCCCAAAACATGTCTTGTAAGGGCATGTCAATTGTGCCACCGTCGGAAAGTTTCTCAAACAAATCCTCAGTCTCTTTTTTTGTGTCTGGCTCAAGACTTATGTGTATATTATTTCCTTGAATTAATTTAAAACCCATTGATTCAGGTGCGTCCGTCCCCATAAGAATATGTCCTCCAAGGATTTGTAGGGCAACGTGCATAATTAAGTTTTTGTCATCTTCTGCAATAGGAGTTTGTCCTTCTTGAATTGGAACTTCTCCAAGGCGATTAACTTTGCCAACAAAATCACCTCCAAAAACTGATTTGTAAAAATTGAAAGCATCCTCGGTGTTTCGAGAAAAATTCAAATATGTATGTGTTTTTGCCATAATGGTTTTATTAACTTGGTAATGTTTAATTTTAACATTTTTGGTATGTTTTTTCCATTAATTTCTGGGTCCAAAATATGATGTATAATAAAAGCCTATTCAGCTTTAATTAATATAAAACATGAAATACGTATATCATTCGTCAAAAATTCAAGGGCTTAAAACAATTGAACCAAATATCAGTACTCATGGAAAATCTTGGGTCTACGCAATGCAGAGGCCTGAATGTTGCCTTATGTTTATAGGTGGTACCGGAGATCTTGTAAATCAAACTGGGTTTGTTGAGGGCGTGTCATATATTGCAGAAAGATTTGAAAGGGCGCTTGAATGTGCTTATAAGGATCAGTCTGGATCAATTTACACTCTAGACGCTACAGATTTTAAAAGCAGAGAAACATCATTTGATGCAGAGTTGGTTTGTGAACATTCTTGCGATGTTGTTGAGGAAGAAAAAATTGAAAATGCTCTTCCTAGAATTTTGGCACTTGAAACAGAGGGAAAGCTTGTGATCTATAGATATCCAAATCTTCCAGAATGGTTGCCGACAGACAAAAGCGACATTGTAAAGAAAGTTGTGGGTTGGGTAGAAAAATATGGACTTTCTGAGTTGGAACCCTTGGAAAAATTTCATCCGGATATTCTGGAGAGGGTGAAGGTGGAGTTGGCCAAGAAAAAAGTGGCTTGACTTCATTATTATTGATTGTAACATAAGCCGTAGATAGGCCTTTGAATGTTGGATACCTTCAGTATCTTCCGCTTTGCTTATCCTAAACCTGGAAAATAAAACCGTAGAACAAAAAGAAATACAAAGAACCATGAAAAAGACGCAAGGAATAATTGGAGTTGGAAATTCTTGTTGGCTCGCCCCTTGGGAGAAAGCAAAACTTATTGATGCACTTGTGCAGTCGGAGGGTGACCTACTAAAGTGGAGCAACTCTCGGGACTTGCCCTTGAAAATGGGCGGATTCACGGATGTTTATATCAACCTCAGGAACGCTCGCAACGATCCTAAGGTTCTTCAGTTGTTGACGGAAGCTTATTCAAATCCGCTGCGGCGCCTCGGTGCCAAGCGCTTTGTTGAGATTCCTCATGCTGTCAGTTGCTACGGGGCTCCCGTTTATGACGATACGTGATCAGCCAAAAACTGGCAGAGTAGGGAATGCTGATACCATCGGACGTCTAGTCCGTGGTGAGAAGACGGTTATTATTGATGATGTCGTCACCGACGGAGAATCAAAGATTGCTCCAGCTCGGGCGTGTATTGCGGCCGGAGTCGATCTTGGTCCGCTGGTCGTTTTGGTTGATCGTCAGCAGGGTTGGCAGAAGAAATTTGCTGCCGAGGAACTGGATCTTGAAGTTTGGGCGGGAATGACCCTCCATGATGTACGCCGACGTTTGATTGAAAACGGGATTATGGAACGTTGTCCGAAGACTGTCGAGGATCGTAACCCTATCATCGTTTCGTTTGACGGCATGGAGTGGTCTGAGATTTTGCCGATCGTTGACCAGCTCCGCACAACAGGGTGCAAGATCAAGGTAAATGACTTGATGGTGTGGGAGGGGTACAAAAACCTTATCCCTGATCTTCAGGTTTATGGTGATGTAATGGTCGATTTGAAAGGCCACGATATTCCTAATACCCTGAAGAATATCTCGACACGTTTTGCAACCAATCCGCCGTGGGCTGTCACTGTACATGCTTCTGGTGGAACGGAGATGATTCGTGCTGTGGTTGACGCCTTCAAAGGAACTCCAACCAAGGTTATGGTGGTGACGGTCCTAACCTCCATGGATGAGGCTACCTGCGAGGAAATTTATCACCGGCTGCCGTGGTCGCAGGTTCAGTGCTTTGCCAAGATGGCGGTATCTGCTGGTGCCGGATATCTCGTATGCGCGACAGAACATCTGGCCAAATTGAAACCTGAGTTTCCTCATTTAGGGTTGGTCTCGCCAGGAATACGTTCTTTGGGGGTCGATCCGGGGGATCAAAAGCAGATTGGAACGCCAACGAAGGCACTTCAAGACGGCGCTTTGTTTTTGGTGATGGGCAGGCAGATTTTTGGCGCTCCAGCAGGGCCAGTTGCTGAAGTTAACCGCCTCCTCAAGGAGGAAGTCAAAATCACACTCTGAGTGACAGCAGAGTTCGGGAGGGCTCCACCTTAGACGTGGAGCCCTTTTCTCTTGATAGACTGTAAATGTGATAGAATAGATAGAACAAATTATATGAATACAATTAAAAGAAAAAACTTCAAAATCATTATGGCTTGGATTGCTGCGCTCGCAGTGGTAATTTTGGTTTTTGCTGTTTGGCAGGTAATGCTTTTAAATAAAGCTCATAGTACTTTTGAAAATTACTATAATTTCAGAGGATGTACACAGTTGTTGGATAAAACAGACATCTCGGGAACTTGTTTAACAAAATCTGGTGAGACTATAAAAATAGTAAAGTTTAATAATAAGTGGTATTTGGACGGAGATCTGCCTTGTGGATTTTTGTGTTTTTAAGATCGGCTGTAAATAAAATAATGAACAACATATCTCATCGTAAAATAAAATATGCATAAAAAAGTTCTGTTCATCTGTAAGGGAAATTGGTTTAGGAGTCAAATGGCTTCTGCAATTTATAATAAGCTTACTAATTCTAACAATTCTGATTCCGTGGGAACTTACGTTGGAGCGCATGATGAGCCGGAGGGTCAAATCCTATCTGACTTATTTAAAACGCCTGACTTTTTTGAGATAATGGAAAAGAACGATATGAATGTTCGAAACAATAAAACAACTCGTCTAACTCCAGAAATGTTTGAGAATTATGACTTAATTGTTTCAATGGCAGAAGAGCCTTATGTTCCAGACTTTTTATTAAATAATCCGCACGTGATTTGGTGGGAAGTTGAAAATCCAAAGTTTGTGGATCAAAAAATAGCTGAGAATACATATCAAAAAATTGAAAACCTAGTTAGAGACTTAATTAACTACAAATAATTGCGTTAAACTACATAATAACTTTAGAAAAACTTTATAAGGATTTAATGTGGAAGGAATATAATGTCGCCCATGATATATATATTTTTAGATGAGTCAGGAGACCTGGGCTTTGATTTTAAAAAGAAAGGAACGTCCAAATTCTTTTTGGTGGCTATAATTTTATCAAAAGATAGTGGTGTACTAGACAAGATTGTGAAAAAAGTATTTAAGGGATTTTCAAAAAAAGAACTAGAAACAAGAGGCTGGCAGCAACCCGACATCATTATTGTGTCTGGTGATGCTTATGTGGATCATCCTTCATTTGGACATGCCGTGATTGCTCGTATTCTTGAAAAGGATGGATTTAAAGTTGCCATATTGCCTCAACCAAACTGGCGCGATGATCTGAGGGACTTTCAAAAACTAGGCGCTCCCAGGCTTTTTTTCGGAGTTACTGCCGGGTGCATGGATTCCATGATCAACCACTACACTGCCGGCAAACGCTTGCGTTCAGATGATGCTTATACCCCAGGAGGAGTGTCCGGTTTCCGTCCTGATTATGCAAGCATTGTTTACACCAAAATATTAAAACAACTTTTTCCTGCCATACCAGTTATTGTTGGAGGTGTGGAAGCCTCATTGAGACGTTTTACTCATTATGATTATTGGTCTGATTCTCTCAAACCCTCGGTATTGCTTGATTCGGGTGCAGATATTCTAGTGTATGGAATGGGTGAACTTCCTATCAGAAAAATTGCAAAACAACTTGCCAATGGAGTGCCTGTTCATAAAATAAGAGATATAGAACAGATCGCTTTTCTGAGTGATGAAAAGCTCGTTATTAATGAATATGTAGAACTCGCCTCTTATGAAAAATGTTTAAGTGATAAAAAAACATACGCTCAAAATTTTTCATTTATTGAAACAGAATCAAATTCCTTAAAAGCAAAAACCCTCATACAGCAACATGGCAAAAAATGGCTGGTGGTTAATCCTCCATCAGCGCCGATGAGTACTGCCGAAATTGATGCTTCATTCGATCTCCCTTATACACGATTACCACACCCAAGATATAATAACCGTGGAGCAATTCCAGCATTCGAGATGATAAAATTTTCGGTGAATATTCATCGTGGATGCTTTGGCGGATGTAGTTTTTGCACTATTTCAGCACATCAGGGGAAATTTGTAAGCAGCAGGTCTGAAGAATCAGTGATTAAAGAAGTGAAGATTATCATTGAGCAGGATGATTTTGCGGGACATATCAGCGATTTGGGCGGGCCTTCTGCAAATATGTACCGTATGCAGGGGAAAGATATTTCTGTTTGTTCATCGTGTAAAAGATATTCATGTATTTACCCTTCTATTTGCAAAAATCTTGAAATGGATCATGGTCCTTTGATAGCAATTTATAAAAAAGTGTCTGAATTGCCGGGAATAAAAAAAGTGACCATTGGCAGTGGTGTTCGTTATGATATGTTCATGACTGCCTACAAGGCTAAAGACAAAGCCAATCACCTGACAGAATATGCAAGAGAACTTATCAGCAGACATGTTTCAGGAAGACTGAAAGTAGCTCCTGAGCATACGTCCAATGAAGTGCTCAAAGTGATGCGAAAGCCTTCTTTTGATTCATTTAAATTATTTCAGAATCTCTTTAACAAGATCTGTCGCGAAACACAGCAGCAGCAGCAACAGATCATCCCTTATTTTATTTCAGGACATCCCGGATGCAAACTTGAAAACATGGCTGAACTGGCTGCTGAAACCAAAGAGCTGGGATTTCATCTGGAGCAGGTGCAGGATTTCACACCCACACCCATGACCTTGTCAACAGAGATGTATTACACACAACTCGATCCCTATACACTGCAGCCGGTTTATGCAGCCCGCACTGCCAAAGAAAAACACGATCAGTTGCAGTTTTTCTTCTGGTATAAAAAAGAAAATGCTCAATGGATACGGAATATACTCCGCCAATTAAAGAGAGATGATCTGTTGGGGAGGCTTTTCAAAACAAACAATTTTCAAAAACAAAAAGACGACAATCACAAAGGTAAAAGATCAGAGTCAAGAGATACACGAAGAAAGAAAAGATGAAACAAATTCATGATGTGGTAATAGTAGGTGGTGGTGCTTCAGGGGTAATTGCGGGCATTTTTGCTGCCCAGTGCGGAGCAAAAGTTCTGATCATTGAAAAAATGAAAGAACCGCTTCGCAAATTAAAAATTACCGGAAAGGGGAGATGCAACATTACCAACAACGCACCTCTGGCAGACTTTCTTCGCAAAACGGGTCCCGATCCTGATTTTCTTAAACCTGCATTTGCAAGGTTTTTCAACGATGACACTGTTTCGTTTTTTAATAATATAGGGGTAAATACAGTTGTAGAGCGCGGTGGCAGGGTATTTCCTCAAAGCAATTCAGCGATTGAGGTGGTGGACAAACTGGTTCTATTTGCCAGAGCGAAAGGTGTCGAATTCAAATGCAACAGTAAGGTTAAAGGATTCATCAGGGAGGATGATCAAATTACAGGAGTGGAAATTGTCCCCAACCAGGTCATCAAAGGCAAATCATTCATACTCGCAGCGGGTGGCGCTTCATATCCTGCAACAGGATCGTCGGGTGATGGATATCCGATTGTGACAGCATTAGGGCATAAAGTAACCACTATTCGCCCGGCTCTTGTCCCTGTGGAAACATCAGGATTAACAGCCAAAAACCTGCAGGGGTTGAGTCTTTCAAATGTGAAAGTAAATGTTTGGATTGATGGTAAGAAAACTGATGAAGAAATGGGAGAAATGCTTTTCACCCATTTTGGATTAACAGGTCCGATCATTCTTTCTCTTAGCCGCAGACACAATGATTCGATTCAAAAAAAGAAAAATGTTGTATTCTCCATTGACCTTAAACCTGCACTAGATGAACAAAAACTTGACAACAGGCTGCAGCGAGACCTTGATGAGAACGGCAAAATGAAGCTATCGAATATTTTCAAATTCTGGTTGCCATCAAAACTTATCCCTGAATTTCTGCGTCAACTTTCACTCAATGGAGAAAAACTTTCGAACCAGGTGAACGCAGATGAGAAAAAGAAGATCCGAAAACTTTTGAAGGATTTCAGATTTGAAGTAACATCCCTGAGGTCGTTTAGTGAAGCTATTATCACATCCGGTGGCATCAGCCGGGAACAAATCAATCCAGAAACACTGGCATCAATGCTTTATCCAAATCTTTATTTTGCAGGTGAAATTATAGATGTAGATGCAAATACCGGTGGATATAATTTACAGATCGCATTTTCAACAGGCGTGCTGGCAGGAGAGTATGCAGCGAAAATGGCCTTAGGAAAACAAACTCAGGATAGCATCGCTTAATATTCTACATCATGAAAAGTCCGGAAGAACTTGCTCATTCCGCGAAGCAGAAAGAGTCAGAAAATAAAAAATTCTTCAAAAAATTAAAAAAAACAAACTCTAATAACATTGATGTTACAGTGAAAGCACTGCATGATGAAGTTTTTGAGATTATAGATTGTCTTGAATGTGCCAACTGTTGCAAGAGTATAAGTCCTGTTATTACCGATAAAGATATTGAAAGAATAGCAAAGCATTTGAAATTACGTCCTGCTTTTTTCACTGAAAAATTTCTTCATCTTGACATTGAAAATGATTATGTTTTCAATGACACTCCTTGCCCTTTCCTCATGACAGACAACTATTGCACGATTTACAATGTCAGACCAAAGGCTTGTTCAGGATACCCGCATACAGACAGAAAACATTTCACACAAATCCTTGATCTCACTTTGAAGAATACTTTTATTTGTCCTGCTGCCTACAATGTTGTTGAAAAACTTAAAGAGATATTTGATACGAGGCATTGATTGTCATTGGTCATTGGTCATTAGTCAATTGTCAACAGTCAATTGTCAATAGTCAGTTGTCAACAGAGAATAGTCATTAATAAATGCAATGGATTAGGTCGGATAAAAACCCTTTAATCATAAAACTTCCATGACACTCCAAATTTGAAGGCTCTTCCCAACATGGGATAATGAGGGATCATAAAATAATCATAGCCCATCAGACCGGCATTTACATGTTCCATTTTAAGGAATATTTTTGCTCTTTTTATTTTAGCATTAAGGAATAAATCCATGTAAGGGTAGTTGGCAGATTTGAAATTCCCCTGTAGGTAAAACTCTTTTGTGGAAGGCATCCAGGAAAGCGGATAATAACTGCTGATAAAAGTAACTTCAAGTCCGAGTTGAGCTGTCAGAGCCGTCTTGAAAAATTGTTTTGTATAGTACAATGCATGATTCGAAACAAGATCAGGCAAACGTACAAGATCAGCAAAAAAAGATTTTTGGTAAATAATCGTGTTGGCAAATTCCCAGTTTTTCCATTTAAAATCCTTGCTGATTTTAAACTGTACAATCTCAAACATGTGCTGGAATTGCATTGGCAATGCAAGATTGCTATAATAAACGTAATTTTTTATTTGATAATAAGCAAGACTCAAATCAAGTGTTTTGTAATTGTAAAATAAATTTACTTTTTGCGAAGTGATTGCATTGAATTTATTGTCCCAATTAAAATAGCCCGAAGAGTACTGTTGATCAAACCATGAAGGTGATTGACGGTTAAGGTTGGCTGTCACACCATAATTCGCTCTGGATGTAGTGTCAGATTTCCTTTCATTAGCAATCGTTCCGGTATATGAATAATCACCCTGATTATACCCGGAAAGAAAGTACAACCCGTTAGCATTAACTTCGAATCCATGTTTGGACTTTAGGGTCAAATCAGCTTGCGGTATGACTGAAGCCCATGAAGTATCTGTGTTGATGGAATAAATTTTCGAGTACTTGTGTTTTATTGATAAATGCAGCAAGAAGACCTGGTAATTACTTTCCTTAAGGAAATTAATATTAGACCATTCCAGTGTATTTTCAATTGTGTGAATATGCACAGAATCATGTGCAGTGGAATTATTAAAGGAATAAAGGGGGTTAAACCCTTCAAGTGAATCAAGGTAAACATACGATTGGTTTTTAAACAGAATAGTGTAGGATACCTGCCCAAGTCCGACATAAGGTCTTTCTGCATGAGATGTATCATTTCGCAATGTTCTTCCACCAAGGCCCGCATAATAAAACTGGCGGATATAAAAGCCGGATTCACGCACCCTGTTTTCAGCATTGTAAAGTCCGACACTATCTATTTGCCAGTTGGCATGATTGGTTCCAATGAAAGCTGAATCATGAAGCAAACCGCCGTTTTCCTGAAGTTTCATCCTGTTATAAAAATAATTTCCGAGAACAATATACTTACCATTGTTGGCAATGTAATTCCCGGTCAGAATAACAAAAGAATTGTCAGATTTCTGCCTGAAATAAGTTCCATTTGCATGAATGATCTTATAATTAACTGCAAGGTTTAAATGCTTCACGAAGTTTCTTGTAAAAAGAAAATTAAAGGTCTGTTCCCGCTTTGGCCCCATTGCATAAAAAGCATCTGCAAGGGGAGAATTAACCTGGAAATAGGGAGCGTTTTCGTTAGTAAGAAAATAATCTTTGAAATACTGACGTGCTGAGAAGAAATCAAAGTTGTACTGATGGTCAAACACAAGACTTCTGTAGGCAAGTCCTATGTTGGGGAAACTTTCAGTAAAAGGCAATGTTTCGCGCAGATATTTTTCTTTTTGCGTTCCTGAAATTGAAGTATCCAATTTCTGGTAAAATGGTTTTATTTCCCTGTGTTCAAATGCTTCTTCATTCAACCTGAAAATTTTCAGAGTGTCCTCTTTTTTCTTTTTCTTTACAGCCGAAGTATCATTTTTCCTGATCAATGATGTGTCCTTACCCTGGCCGAATGCAATGGAACTGCATGCACCAAATGCAAAAACAATCAAACAAGACAATATGATGAACCGTGTTTTCAAACTTAGAATTTGGGACAAAAGTAAAGAAAACATAATGATGAAGAAAGCATGGAATTATGCAAAGAACCGGCAATGCAATTCACTATAGCATCCGTGTTACAGTAGTTATTATTTAGTATCAAATTGCAATTATCCATCAAGTTTTTAAAGTAAGAATATTCGAATCAAAAATCAGAAGACTGATAAAGTATCAATCATCGTAGCAGACAAAAATAAACATTTTTTAATGAAGGGGGGAAATGTTGATTTTTCAGGACTCATAAATCGTTCCAATTATTTTCGTACCTTTGCAATCTGATAACTATTGAATTATTAATTAAAAATAAATGGCACAATCGCAAATATCCTATAACAAGAAAGAAAAAGAGAAAACACGTTTAAAAAAACGTCTCGACAAACAACAAAAAAAAGAAGAACGCAAGAATAATCCTCAAAGCGGACCCGACAGTATGATCGCTTACGTGGACGAGTTTGGAAACATCACCGATACTCCTCCTGATCCCTCGATGAAAACGAAGATCAGTGCCGACAGCATTGAACTTGGTGTTCCAAAAAGAGTGAAGGAAGAAGTTATCACTGTTCGTAAAGGCAGGGTTGAATTTTACAACGACTCCAAAGGCTTTGGTTTTATTGTTGAACAGGACACTCAAATCAAATATTTTGTTCATGCGAAAGGTTTGCTCGAGGATATTAAAGAAGGCAACATCGTAACCTTCGAACTTGAACGCGGAATGAAAGGGATGAATTGTGTGCGGGTGAAAAAAGAGACAACTTTGTAATGATTCACTGGTTTATTTGAAATTTAATAAAGATCTCTTCTTTTATTTTCCTACACCAATAACGGATTGCAATTAATTCCGGATTGCAATTCATATTTTTCACCTTTGCCCCTCCCCTTCTACAATAATTATTGCATTTCATAATCCTTCCTTTGATCAATTTTTGATAATTGTTGTATTTTTTTTGGTATTCTTTATTTTTTTCTAATTTTGTTAGCAGCAAATAATTCTAACTCCAATAAAATGAAAAAAATATTTGTACTATCAATTGCTGCCTGTATGCTGTCATTCTTCGCCTGTTCTAACGGGGCTAAAGAGAAACAAGAAAAAGCGAAACAGGATTCACTCAGGAAAGCTGATTCGTTAAAGATCGTTGCCTTAAAAGAAAAAATAAAAACTGATTCACTGGCACAGGCAAAAAAGAAAGCAGATTCTATAGAAAATGCAAATAAGAAACATGTGGTTCTGTATGATGACTGTGGAAATTAAAGCAGGAAAATAATTCCCTGCCTTAATCATACTATCCCGATTTCATTCTTCATTCAGGAAATATTTTTTCGCGATCCGGAATTGGATTTTGTGTGAATTTGAATTAATGAGCTAACCATTTCTAATATCATCATTATGAAAAAACTTTTACTCCTCTTTCTATTACTTCCTTCACTGTCGTTGAATGCGCAGAATCCCTGCGATTATAATCTCTTTCTGAATTTTGAGGATACCAATTGTCTCAGCCATCTGTCTATTGACACTACGCATTTCAAACATAATATCTGGCAGATCGGACATGCCGAAAAAGCGGGGATAGACAGCCTTGCATGTAAAACAAAGGTGATCGTTACCGACACCATGCATCCTTACCCGGTCAATGACACATCCGTTTTTATTATTAAAAACATGGTGACACCGGGATTTTATTACGACTGCAGGCTTTTCAGCGGGCAATATTATGTTCAGACTGATTCATTGAAAGATTTTGGAAAGATTGAATTTTCGGCTGACCATGGCACCACATGGATTGACATTATCAATAATTCTGCTTACAGCTCAACTTTCCAATGGTACACAAAGCCAGTCCTGACGGGACATTCAAGAACGTGCAAATCTTTCGACGGGATGTTTTGCGATCTTGGTTCAGTATTTCATCTGCAGATTGGAGACACTGTGATGTTTCGTTTTTCATTTATCAGTGACAGCATTTTTGATAATTCCGCAGGATTGATGTTCGACAATTTTGAGTTTATTGACTTCATCGAAGGCATTTCAGAAATCCGCTTCACTCCAATAAAATCAATGATCTTTCCGAATCCAGGGAAGGGTGTTTTCACGATTGAATTTGACAACCCTCAATCCGATCCTTTTGAACTGGCAGTTTATGACATTCGCAGCAAGCTACTGCTGAAAAGAGAAGGAATAAAAGAAAACAAGGTGGTTATTGACACCAGGTCATTTTATCCCGACACGTACATTTACAAATTGACGGATTTGAAAGCCCAAAAAAGATGCTGGGGGAAATTTATTATTGCCCATTGATGTGAAGCTGCAAACTCTTTGCAGCAATCATATCTCTTCGACATTTGTTCATGGCACAAGCTTTATTCGCCCGAAATTACTCATTATTCTATTGACTTTTTTTCTAAAAAAAAACGTAGAATTTCTCATAGATTAACATAGCTTTGCAATGCAACCAAACCGAACAAAAATTTAAACTTACTTTTATGATAAAAAAACAATTACTCATTTCTTGCTTGTTCTTACTTGCATTGCGGGCATTTTCGCAAGTTCCGGGGTCCCTCGATAACAGCTTCAACGGGACAGGATATGTGATCACCAATGTTTCAACCGGCGACGACTGGGGACGTTCCGTGATTATACAACCAAATGGGAGGATAGTTGTTGCCGGCAGATCTTACGATTCACAATGGAAATTTTCAATGGTTCGTTATCTTACCAATGGTACAATGGATGCTTCGTTTGGAAATGCGGGCAAAGTTGTTACTGCTGTGGGCATGGAAGGTGAAGCTTATGGTATGGCACGCCAGAGTGATGGGAAACTGGTTCTGGCAGGCGATTATAACAACGGATCCAATTATGATTTTGCACTTGCAAGATATGATTCAACCGGAGTGCTGGACCCATCGTTCAGTTCAAATGGATTATTAAGTACAGCTTTGGGTTCATCACAGGATGTTGCTCATGTGGTAGCCATACAGCCGGATCAAAAAATTGTGGTGGCCGGCTATTCAAGCAATGGAACCTATCACAAAATAGGGGTTGTGAGGTATAATACTGATGGCTCTCTTGATGGCACTTTCGGATCAGGTGGCATAGTAGTGACTACTGTGGGAAGCCTGGATGATGATGCTTATGGATTGCTGATTCAGCCTGACGGAAAAATATTGGTGGCCGGTTATACCAACAATGGAAGCACAAACCAGGGGGTTATTATCCGATACACTGCAACGGGAACTCTTGATAATACATGGGGAACAGGTGGTATTGCCTTAGCTCCAAACACAGGCGGATATGATACTTTTTTCTCACTTGCCATTGAAAGTTCAGGTAAAATCCTTGCTGCAGGTTATCACAGTGTGACCACAACCAACCGCGATTTTGCCATTTTAAGATATACCACTACAGGAGTACTTGACAACACTTTTGGCACAAACGGAGTCAGGCTTACAGATTTTTCAGGCAACAATGATGAAGTTTATGGTTTGCTCATTCAACCTGATGGCATGTTGGTGGCAGCCGGGTATTCAAATAATGGAACAGCCAACACTTTCGCCCTTGCAAGATACAGCTCAACAGGCACAATTGATGCTGCTTTTGGCAACAGTGGCAAAGTGACTACTGCATTGGGAAACCCTGATGCTTATGGTATTTCTGTAGCGCTGCAAACTGACGGAAAGATTGTGGTTGCAGGCAGAGCCAACGGAGCAACAAATATTGATTTTGCAGTTGCCCGCTATAACGGTACACTCACAACCGGGATACAGGAAAACAGTTTAAACAATTCAATCAGTATTTATCCCAATCCTTCAGACGATAAGATCAACATAAACATACCGGAATCAATTGGCGGAAGGCAGAATATTTTGACTATTTACGATACACATGGTTTGCTGGTGAAGAAAATTTCATTGAATAATCTGACTACATCAGTTGATTTGAGTAGTTTTTCAAAAGGTCTTTATTTTATCAATATCGAGATGGACGGAAAGAATATGACTGAAAAATTCATCAGGGAATAACGCAGCAATTAAGTTTTCGTGGAGAAGAATATCCTTTGGCTTTTTTGATTTCTTGTCTCCGACCAAAGTATATTTGTAAAACTGCTTATCTCCTTCTGTCAAGTTGAAGAATTTTTATAGATTTACTCAGGAACAAAGAAGATCGTTACCGTGAGAATTTTTAGAAAATTTGAAATGTTGGGAAGTAAAGATAAAAAATGCTCCGTAGGAGCAATATCTTTGTAGTAGTAAGCAGAGAGGGCAATGAA
>Ga0118677_10009855_pt1 | contig 14785 bp, 10 predicted proteins | sample AliMusrvi5mmetaG_FD_86154 | JGI IMG/M metagenome (GOLD analysis project Ga0118677, IMG submission 86154)
CGACCGCACGATGCAGGCAACATACAGATTCCGGTCACCCTCCCGAATCAGGCCCTTCAAATTGGCAGCCTGGCCAGCCAGAATGCGGACGATTTCATGGAAATGCGGCATCTGCTGGCTGACGCCTCCCAGGCGGCAAGTGACCAGCACCCGGCGCAGATGGTCGCTTTCAAACTGCACCAGGGCCGCCGACTCTGCGGTCTGGCACAACAGCCGGCTCTCGCAACCGTTCTGGCTGCCCCAGTCGCGGCACACCCGGCAGACGGTTTCGTGCAACGCGATCTGCAGCGGCGCCAGTCCGCCGTAGCCGCTGCGGTCGCGGGCACCCTGCAATTGTTCCTCGACGCCGGCGGGCGTCACGGCGGTATTGTTCCAAAACCACAGCGGGCGGGAGCGGAACTTGATCGGCGGCTGGACAAAGTCGCTTTTGACGTCGGCCTGGGAAGGAGGTGCCGCGATGGCAGCAGCCATCAGGTAGGCATGGGCGAGTAGGCAGCGTGAGGGGGTTGGCGGCATGTGGGGGAGGTGGCTCATATAAGAATGGAAATTGGCAGAGGTGGCGGTATGAATCGAAGAATTGGACCGATTGAAGTATTTAAACGAAAGTGACAGCTGATATCTATCAGCCCAAAAGTTCGCCAACGAGTTGAACGCCATCAAAACGACATCTCTTTCAGTGTCCTTATCGCATTGTAGCGGCGTGTCTATGACCGCCGCTGCCCATGCAGCGGCAATAAACCCGGCTAATTGGCAATCCGCCAACTCATGCACGTCGGCGGTCATAGACGCGCCTCTATCAATTCATCTCAGATCCCTTGCGAGAGATCATATAGCGCCGGCGCTTGACCTAACGACAACGCCTTTGGCGTTTCAAGGACACTAGAGCTTGGGCTCGGCGACGTCCTTGGTCGCGTGTTTGGCGTTGGCAGATGGTTCAATGTCCACCTGTTTGATTTTCTTGCCATTTTCGACGAAGCGCACTTTTGAGTAATCGCCTTTGTCGAGGGAGATGATGAGCGGGCAGGCAAACTCGGCGGACTCGCTGGGCTTGGAAGTTGTGGTGTAGCGAAGGACCAGTGTTTGAGACTCGGCGGTGACGCTTGCAACTTGATAGGTGACCATTGCCTTGCCGCGGTGAATCGCCGACAGCACGATTTTGGTACCGAAGGTTGCGGGCTGCAAGCGGTGGTGCTTGTCGTTCATGACCATGCCCACGCCAAACACCTTGTCGAAAGACGCCTGGTCCTTTAGAACCACAAAAGACGTCGGGGCTGTAGCCTCGAATTTGTTGGATACAAAGTAGCCGTCGTGAGTGTCGAAGGCGATGGGTTTAGAGGCGGGCGTTGCTGGCTCGGCGGCGGATCCACAAGGTGATAGAGTCAGCAGGCAGGCAATCAGCAACAAGGAGTGTTTCATGGGATTGCAGTGATTTGACGAATGAGCCTGAGGCGGCGCCGGATTTTTCAGGCGGGAGCGCCAACCACAGCGGGGATCGGGCCGTGATCGTCGGGTTGGTTCTCCTCGGAGGCCTTTTTGCTTGGCTTTTTCCGCAATTCGTCGGGGACTGGGGGTGGCTTGGGGACGTTAGGCGGGTTGCGCATGACGCCTGTATCAATGAGATCGCGGAGATGGGAGGCGTCGAGCGTTTCGTATTCGAGAAGGGCCAGTGCGATGACTTCGATCTTGTCACGAGCGGCGTTGAGGATTTCTGTGGCCTGACGAAATGCGTCGTCGATGAAGAATTTAATTTCCTCGTCGATGAGTTTAGCGGTGTGGCCGCTGTAGTTGGGGTGGCGTCCGGTATCGCCGCGGCCGACGAAGATGGGGGCATCGCCTTCGCCATATTCGATCATGCCGAGTTTGTCGCTCATGCCCCATTCGCAGACCATGTTGCGGGCCAGCGAGGTCGCTTGGCGGATGTCGCCGGAGGCCCCGTTAGATACATCATCGCTGTGGAACCCTTCGGCAATGCGTCCGCCCATGGTGACCACCAGGCTGGAGAGGGCTTCTTTTTTCTGGATCGAGTATTTGTCGCCTTCTGGTAGAAACATGGTGGCACCGAGGTAAGGGCCGCGGGGGATGATGGTGACTTTGTGCAGGGGGCTGGTGTGGGGGAGCACCATGTTGAGATAGGCGTGGCCGGCTTCGTGCCAAGCGGTGCCGATCCGTTCCTTTTCGGACATGGCGAGCGATCGGCGTTCGCGACCCCAGCGGACTTTGTCGCGGGCCTCCTCCATCTCGTCAAGTGTCACCGCACTCAACCCGCGGCGGGCTGCCAGCAGAGCACTTTCATTGATCAAATTCGCCAGTTCAGCGCCAGAAAACCCGGGTGTGCCGCGTGCAATTTTGGATAAATCCACCCCTGCGGCGAGTTTGATTTTTTTGACGTGGACGCGGAGGATTTCCTCACGGCCATTGACGTCGGGCAGTGAGATGGTCACTTGGCGGTCGAAGCGGCCGGGGCGCAGGAGGGCGGGGTCGAGCACGTCTGGGCGGTTGGTGGCGGCGATGATAATGACGCCTTCCTGAGTATCGAAGCCATCCATTTCGACGAGCAACTGGTTGAGTGTTTGCTCGCGTTCGTCGTGGCCGCCGCCCATGCCGTGGCCGCGGTGGCGGCCGACGGCGTCGATTTCATCGATAAAGATGAGGCAAGGGGCGTTCTTTTTCCCCTGTTCGAACATATCGCGGACACGGGAAGCGCCGACGCCGACGAACATTTCGACAAAGTCGGAGCCGGAGATAGAGAAGAACGGGACGTCGGCCTCGCCGGCGATGGCTCGGGCTAGCAGGGTTTTGCCGGTGCCTGGAGCGCCGACCATGAGGACGCCTTTGGGGATGGAGCCGCCGAGTTTTTGGAATTTGCGAGGGTCGCGCAAGAATTCGACGATTTCGCAGAGTTCTTCCTTGGCTTCCTGAATGCCTGCCACATCCTTGAAGGTTACTTTGATGCGGTCCTGGGAAAGCAGGCGGGCTTTGCTTTTACCAAACGACATGGCACCGCGGCCGGCGGATTTCATTTGCTGGCGGAACAGGAAAAACAGGAGCAGCAGGATGAGGAGGACGGGCAGGAATGTAACGATGGCGCTGCCGAGGTAGTCTTTGTGGCGTTCCCAGACGGCCTTGTCCTTGACGAGTTGCTTCAGTTCGTCGCTGAGAATTGGCACCGAAACACTCACGGTGAAAGGCGCGGGCGCAAGCTCTTTGCCGTCGGCTGCCTTTTTTGCGACCAAGTTGGTGACCACTTTGCGGGTACCGACGATCATCGACTGGGAATTGTCCGGAAAGGTGAGGATGCGCAACGGATTGGCGGTGTCCTTGACTTGGATTTGGCCGAGGGCAAGCGCCTTGCGGAATTCCGGCAGCGAGAGTGTTTCGCCGGTGGCTGAAGCATCGACGGCAGTTTCAGGTTTGTCGGCGGAGGCGGCGGGTTTGGCATCGATGCGGATTTTGTCACCGAGGATGGCGGTAATTTCGTCCTTTTGGAGGCTGAGGTTGACCGGGACGTGGAAGTTGGAGGTTTTTTCCTCGGAAGTTTCGGATTTCAGGAGTTCGGGGCTGAGGAATCCGCTGATTTCCGCGTCATAGGAGGTGTCGGTAGTGATGACCTTGAGCGGGTGCTTGGAGTCATCGACGAGGACGCGGCCTTGGTCCCAGCAGGCGCGGAATTCCGAGTAGCTGAGGGTTTTGGCGGCGGTGCCAGACAGAGGGTTGTTGAAGAAGGCGAGGCCGAGGATGAGGCAAGCCACAGACAGCAGGATCAACAGGCGCCAATTGAAGCCGCTGGCATCGCCGGTGCTGCGGTTGGGCGTGTTGTTAGGGGGAGGGATTGGTTGTTCGGACATGGGGACAGGTCAAAGCGCCGAGTGGGCGTGGCAGACAGTAAACGAGAGACGGAAAAAGAAAACCCCTTTTTTGCGGAGTTCTTGCGGGAGGGGCGAAGCTCTGGCATGGATGGGGCGTGGCCTGGCACTTTCATGGCAAGGAAATCAAATTCACTCCGCCGCAATGGATGCGATGGGGGTGGTTGCGGACGATCCCTGGGATTGGACGGCTGCGGGCGTTGCGGCCTGGGAGCGACGCGCATGTGGGGATGCTTGTGGACGCATTTGCGGCGTTTGCGACGTTGGATGACCAGTTGAGCCCGGCGGAGGCTGACATGATATTGGATTTGTTGAGGAGCGCATTTCCGGAGGTGGATCACGGATGGTTGCGGCGGCGCTTGCAACGGGCGGTACGCAATCCACAACCTCTGCAAGCGGTGTCAGCGGAGTTGAAGGACACATTGAATGATGCGGGCAAGCTGGCTGTGGGCTTGGAATTGTTCACTTTGGTGGATGCGTCTGGCCGCTCGGAGCGGGGACGGGCGAGCTTTGACGTGTTTATGCGGCGCCTAGGGCGGCCGGATTACGGGGCGGCGATATTGCGGGAGATGCTCGGGGAGGCGGGCGATGAGGGATTGCCGTTTGAGCGGGTGATTTTTGGTGGGATGGAGGCGGATGTGGTTTTGCCGCCGCTGGCGCAGGAGCAGGGGCAGGAGTTCCGGGTGTATCGGACGGGGGATTTGGTGTTGGTAAGAAATACCGGCGTGGCGCCGTTGTGGATTCGCGGGCGCTCGCTAGAGACCGGTTGTTTTTTGCGGATGCGAGAACGCCAACCGCTGGTGGTGCCGGGTTGGACACTGAGCCACGAGGACTTGATGTTTTTCCTGAATGTGAAACGCACGGGCAACACGCCCGCAATTTATTTGGAGGCCGGCGAGGGTGGGCTCACCGCGACGCGCAATCGCGGGCGGATGAGTGTGTTGCGGGTGAGTTTCGGTCTGGAGGCGGAGGTGGAAGCATTGCACCACACAAACCTGCACGCGGGGAGTCGCGGCCAGTTGAGGCGAGGGGACAAGGTGCAGTGCCTCAATCATGAGCGGCTGGGGGATGCCGCGGGGGTGAGTTTTTCGATCAATGAATTGAGGCGGCGTGCCACCCAAAGCGGGCGGAGTTTTCGTTTGGCGGGGGACAGGCAGGAGTATCTGGTTTCTAATGATGCGGCGGCATTGACGCGAGGGGATTTATTACTGGGGCCAAAGTTGGCACCTCGGGTGGTGTTGTTCATTCGTTATGACGCGGAGCGAGCCGAGGGGGAGTTGGAGGTCAGGTCGAGCGAAGGTCCGATTTGGGTGGACGGTCAGTTGGTGCGCGGCACTGCGGTGCTAGTGGACGGGTCGTTGATCCGGTTGTCGGGCAGCCAGGCGGTGCGCTGTCGCTTCCGGGAATGCTTTCTGGATGAGGAGCGCACCCAGATTGAGTCGCTGCAGGTGGAGGATTTGATTCATGATTTTGGCTCTGGCACACGGGCCTTGGACCATCTCAACTTTGAGGTTAGGCGCGGTGAGATGTTGTGTATCATTGGCCCGAGCGGCAGTGGCAAGAGTACCTTGTTGTCGGTCATCTCAGGGCAATTGCAGCCGACCCGCGGCAAGGTCGAACTTAATGGAATTGCGCTCTATGAGCATCGCGAGCGCTTGGTGCCATTCATTGCGTACATGCCGCAGGAGGAGGCGCTCAATCCGCAATTGACGGTGCGCGAGCATTTGCGCCATGCGGTGACGATCCGCCGACCGGGGCTCTCGCTCGCGGAGCACGAGCGGCGGGTGGATAGCGTGCTGGCGGAGTTGGGGTTGCAATCCATCGCCCGGCGACGCGTCGGCTCGGCAGGGGAAAAGACGCTCTCCGGGGGCGAGCGCAGCCGCTTGAATTTGGGTTTGGATTTGGGCAGCCGGGCCGAGGTTTTTTTATTTGACGAGCCGATATCCGGGTTGTCCTCGAAAGATTCGGAACATGTGGCCGAAACGCTCCGCTCGCTCGCCCGCGAGAAAATCGTGATTGCCTCACTGCACCGTCCCGGGGCTTTGGTGTTGCGCTTGTTTGACAAGGTGTTATTGTTAGATAGTGGTGGATGCCTGGCATATTTCGGCACTCCTTCGGGGATGGTGGAGTATTTTCACGGGGCGTGTGAAGAGTTGGGCATCGCTCATCCCTCGCTAGCAGGAGGTGCTGCGCAGGGAGCCGATTTTGTATTCGATGTGCTCGAAACCCCGCTCAGCGCCATCGGCGGCGGTTCTAACACAGGTGCCGCGCGGCGCTTCCCGCCAGCCTTCTGGCAAGAGCGTTTTGAAAGTGCCGCCTTGTTGCGCTCGCTCCAACCGGGGGCCGGGCCGGCCTCTCGCCTCAGCGACGTGGGGGCGGTGGCGGGCTTGCCGGTACCGCTCAAGCCGGAGCGGCGTCTGCGCACGGTGATGGCGGTGTTTGCGACACATTTCCTGCGCTCATTGTTTTCGAAGGCGCGAAATCGCGGGACTATTTACAGCATGTTCATTGAAGCGCCGGTGCTTGCTGCGTTGATCGCCATCACGCTGCGATCTTCGCCGATGGGCGAGTATCACTTATCCACTGCGCTGCACATTCCGGCGTATTTATTTTTGAGTGTGACGGTGGCGATGTTTCTCGGGCTGACCAACTCGGCGACGGAAGTTCTGCGGGACAGGCCGATGCTGAGGCGCGAGCGCAATTGCCAGGGGAGTGCTGCCTCTTATGTGGCGGCCAAGTTTGTGGCACTCGGGTTGGTGGCGTCTGGCCAATGCCTTATGTATGTGTTGGTGGGCAATTACTATTTGGATATCTATGGAATGCTCATGGAGCATTGGCTGTGGATGACCCTCACGGCGTGGACTGGTACGGCACTCGCGCTGGTGGTTTCCGCCGTTGTCAAAACCGAGCGGGCGGCGCTCACCGCAGTGCCGTTATTGTTGGTGCCACAAATGTTGCTAGCCGGTGCGCTGGTACCCTATCGGGAAATGAACCGGGGCTTATTTGACAAGGTACCGCTCAACCGCGAGCGAGGCGGCGCGCCGGTGCCCTCCGCATTCATGCCCTTGCGCTATGCCTATGAGGGTATGGTGGTGGCGCAGGCAACGCGCAACCCGTTCGAGCTGGAGCGCATCGGGTTGCAGCGTAGAATCGACGCCATGCGCGACAGCGGCGGCGAGATGACCCCAGCGCAATCCGAGCGCTTCGAGTTGCTCAAAGAGGGGCTGCGGCGCTTGCTGGCGGCCGGCGCGGAGACGCCCGAGGAGGCGGCGGATTTGGTGTCTCGCATTGCTCGCATTGCCCGCCACGGTAACAAGCTTGAGGTGGAAACCATGAAGGTATGGCCGGAACGCCCAGCGGTGCGTCCTGCCTCCGAATTTTTTGTCAACGAGCGGATTGATTTGTTAGTCAGGGAGGCAGAGACCTTTCGCAATGATTACCGCAACCCGGGCTACCGCAATATTTTTCTAGCGCTGGAAAAACCGTTGCCGTTTGCTGGAGCCAAACGTCTGGAGTCGAGTGCGGAGGCTGCCAAGGGAGCCCGGCCGGGGCATTCCAAGTGGGAACTTGAAACCCAGCAATATTGTTGCCTGGTGTTGGTGGGGCTGGTCGGCGCTTGCTGGATGGCCGCAAGTTGCATTCTCACCTATCAAAACCGCCGGACCAGTTAGTCTGAAAAGGAAAATGGGAACGGTAGGGGTGCCGTGTGATCTTTCATTATTTTGGAGATTAGGGCCGTTGAAAGAAGTGATACTGAAACATCCGGCTGAAGTTACCGGCGTTTTCGGCTTCGTCAGGCTGTCGCTTGTTGCGTCTGGTTTGGCAGATCTTGACATTCCCGTCTCAATGGCGATCCTGAGTGCATGCGTTACCTCGATCCCAAGAACGACTTGGTATTCAAGAAAGTTTTTAGTCGGCCGCGGCTTCTTAAAAGCTTTCTGAACGCGTTGCTGCCATTGGCTGCCCCGATCGAGTCGCTCGAATACCTGCCCGTGGAGTTGGTGCCGGATTTGCCGGAGCTGAAACATTCAGTCGTGGATGTGCGCTGCGTGGATCGTACCGGCAGGCAGTTCATTGTGGAAATGCAGATGTTCTGGACCACCGGGTTCAAGAGCCGGGTGCTGTTCAATGCCGCCAAAGCTTACGTCCGGCAGGCCGACCGGGCCGCTGGTTACGCGGAATTGCAGCCGGTATTCTCGCTCAATCTTGTCAACCAGATTTTTGAACGGGATAATCTGGAGTATTACCACCACTACTCGATTGTGGAACTGGAACAAACCCATCGTCGGATTGAAGGTCTTGAGTTCGTCTTTGTGGAGCTGCCGAAGTTCAAGCCGGAAGACATCGCCAGTGACCGGATGCGCAAGTTGTGGTTGCGGTTTCTGACCGAAATAGGAGGTGACGTGCAGGCCGCAGCGCCGGAGTTGCTGGAGACTTCGGAAACCCGTGAGGCGCTGGAATGCGTGGCGGAAAGTGGTTTCACCCGCGCCGAGTTGGATGCCTACGACCGCTACTGGGACAGCATCCGCTGCGAGGTCACACTGGTGGACGGGTCGTTTCATAAGGGGCTGCTGGAAGGCAGGCAGGAGGGTAAGCTGGAGATGGCAATGGCTCTCAAAAAGGCAGGATTGCTGGCCGCCGAACAAATCGCCGCAGCATCCGGCTTGCCGGTGGAGCAGGTGCGGGCACTCTAGAGTTCGGGTTAATTGCGGATAAATGGCGTTTGATATTCCCGCTGTTTGCGCCAGCATGCGCCCCGCCGCTCCCCGATCAGAAATTTTTAATCCAAAATCTTCCAGTCCTCCCATGTCTCGCCGCACCACCGCCATCGACACCGAGCACATGCCACCGGGCATCCCGTGGATCATTGGCAACGAAGCCGCCGAGAGGTTTTCGTTTTACGGCATGCGCACGATTCTCGGGATCTTCATGGTGAAGTACCTCTACCTGATGGATGGGGCGGGCGGCACTCCGATGCCAGAGGCGGAGGCGGTCGAGCACTTCCACGCGTTTGCCGCCTGGGTGTATTTTACACCGTTACTAGGTGCCTTGCTCAGCGACATTTTTCTAGGTAAGTACCGGACGATCCTGTTGCTCAGCCTGGTATATTGCAGTGGTCACGCGGCGCTGGCGCTGATGGGGACGCACGGGCACTCATCGAACTGGCTATTTGGTGGGTTGCTGCTCATTTGCATAGGTTCGGGGGGCATCAAGCCCTGCGTCTCATCCAATGTCGGCGACCAATTCGGCCCGTCTAACCAACACCTGCTCACCCGGGTGTACAATTGGTTCTATTTCTCCATCAACTTTGGCTCGGTGTTTTCCACCCTGCTCACGCCTTGGTTGCTCGAGTGGTACGGCCCGCACTGGGCGTTCGGGGTGCCGGGGGTGCTGATGGCTATTGCGACGCTGCTATTTTGGATGGGCCGCCATAAGTTCGCCCATATCCCGGCAGCGGGCCGTCGCAAGTTTTTCACCGAGTTAGGGTCGCGTGAGGGCATGGTGGCGCTGGCCAAGCTCATCCCTCTGTTTGGTTTTTTCGCGGTCTTTTGGTCGCTCTACGACCAGACGTCCTCGTCGTGGGTGTTTCAGGCCGGGCAGATGAATTGCCATTTCCTCGGCATCACTTGGCTCTCAAGCCAGATTCAGGCAATCAATCCAATCCTCATCCTGGTATTTATCCCGCTGTTCACATTTATTATCTATCCGTTCATGAAGCGCTTTTTCCGGGTCACTCCGCTGCGCAAAATCGGCATCGGATTGTTTCTGGTGACTCTGTCCTATGCCCTAACCGCATTGGTGCAGTCGTGGATTGATCGCGGGCTCTCGCCCTCCATCGGTTGGCAGTTGCTCTGCTTTACTATCGTCACCGCAGCAGAAATTATGGTCTCCATCGTCGGTTTGGAATTTGCCTATACCCAGGCCCCCAAGAATATGAAGTCGATCATCATGTCGATTTTCCTTCTCTCTGTGTGGTTAGGCAACATGTTCACCTCGACCACCGCGAGTCTCATTCAAATTCCCAGTGCAGCGCAACAACAAGCCGCGCTGGCCAATGCAGCTTTGCCGGTTGCCTCGCGCGAGGCTCCACATAGCTTGGTACTGCCCGGCTATGATGGCCAGAGCGGCACTGCGGATGATTTCGTGATAGAATACCGAAAGGACGCCAGCCCCGAACTAACCATTCCAGGGCAACCCACCTTCGAGGCCGCTGCCTCACAGGTCGAGGCGGTCATCAGCGGGCTCGGCGGGAAATTGCCGCCGGAGGCTGATCTAACGGGCAAACTTGGGGGCGATCCCTGGGGCAATCCGATCCGCTATGAAATTCTCGATTCCAAGCATTTTCGTCTCATCAGCGACGGCCCTGACAAAACCCCGGGCACTCAGTGGGACATGGGGCTGAGCGTCGAATTGGAAGTTCCCGAACCCGCTGCGCAACCCTCTTGGGTGGACCGTTTTCACCCCAAGGACCCCTGGCTCATGCGGCGCTCGCGCGAAATTGGCATGCCGCTGCCCAGCACGGGGCCCGTTACCGGCATCGTTTTTTCACAGCACGCATTCTCCGGTGGTCAAACCCGGCTTCACGGTGCCGCTTACTTTCGCTTCTTCATGTGGCTGATGTTAGCCACCTCCATTATCTTTGTTCCCTTCGCTATTCTCTATCGACCCAAGACCTATCTGCAGTAGGCCGGTTGCGTAGCTGCGTGGCTCCGACCGCAGGACGTGGACCGGGCAGCTTAAAAGAGCGTGGCGAGCTTGGCCACGCTGGTGCCACTGCCTAACAACATGAACACTTTCTCATCATGTGCCCAACACGCCACGGTCCACAGGCCGTGCTGGGTGATGCCGGGGGCTTCGCGTTGCGGCAACTCGCCGCAAACGTCCTGGCGGTGGAAGATCACCAGATGGACGACGCCATTTTGGGGATCGTCGTAGCAAATGAGTGAGCCGGTTTTTCCATTGATGACCAGTTTGCGGCAGCCGACGCCCTTGACGTCTGCCAAGCCTGGGGGGAGGCAGCAGGGGCAGGGGAGTTTGTGTTCCTGCAAATGAGCGACTAGCACACGGTGATCCACGCGTTCTGCGTCCAAGCTGAAGAGCGGTGACTCAAAAGTGTGAATGAAACCCGTCTCCACCACATCCAGCGGTAAGGGCACCGTCTTTGCCAACGACGGTGGAGTCTCGCCCCGGGTACCGACAAATGCCAGCGCGATGCCAGCGGCAGCGGCCAGCGAAAGGCCTCCACGTCGCCGCAGCCACGAGCGCTGTCGCTCGGCGCGTGCGCTGCTGCTCATGGCGGCGAGTAGTTCTCCGCGCAGTGCGGCGGGCGGCTCGATGGAGGCGAGCGCGCCGACCATTGCCGCGTCCATTGCGTCGGTGGCTTGGGGGATGTCGCCGCGCTCAATGGCGAGGCCAGTGAGAATATCCTGGCACAGGCTCACGGGTAGTTTCACTTCGGCCAAGGCGGCGGCAAAGGCAGCATCAAAGCTGTGCTCATTGGCGAGCCACTGGCCTAGCTCGGCGTCCGCGTGCGCCAGTTCGAGGGCTTCGGTGAATTGTGGGTCCGCGCCATCCGAGCCGTCGGGCCGGCAACTGCGCAGCACGAAGCGGGCTTGTTCCTTATCCACGGCGTTGGTGCAATGCCTCCGGTGCGAGTTGCAGAATGTTTTTAGGCACTGTGGAGGGGGCTGCGGTCATTTGACGCCGCAGGATATCCTTGCCGCGCGAAAGCCGTGACATGACCGTGCCGATCGGGATGTCCAAAATTTCAGCAATCTCCTTGTAGCTGTGTTGTTGCAAATAAAACAAGCTCATCGGTGCGCGGTAAGCCTCATCGAGTGCGCCCAACAGATCCACAGCGCGCTGTGCATCCATCTGGCGCTCCGCGTCCGTTTCCGGGCCTGCCACTGCGGCAGCGGTTCTCTCGTCAAGTTCTTGTTCGGGAAAACGCTCTGCCCGACGCCGTTGCCCGAGAAATTCCCGGTGCAAGGTCGTAAACAGCCAGGTTTTCGCCCTTGAGCGGTCACGCAACTGGTCGCCCTTGGCCGCCCAGATACAAAATGTCTCCTGCACCAGGTCCGCTGCCCGGTCCGCGTCACGCGTCAATGACATGCCGAAGCGGAATAGCGCTTGGTAATGGGCGTCGACTAATTCTGCAAACTCGCTCATGGGCAATAGACAGGGGTTGGAGTGCTCGCAGGCAACATTTATTCCGGTCAATTATCGAGGTTTTTTCGATAAGCATAAGGATTCTCTAGGATTGTAGGCTTGCGAGGTGGGCCGAAAGCGCTAGGTTCATTGCTATGGCAAAACGTGTTTTGTGTCTGTTGGTCAATGGATTTGAGGAAACCGAAACGGTAACGCCGGTCAATTTGATGCGGCGAGGTGGCATTGAGGTGGTCACTGCGTCGTTGCATGGCGGGGTGGTGGAGGGGCGCGGGGGGATGCGGCTAGAGCCCGACGAGGATTTTGAGAATCTAGAACCACAAACCTTTGATTTGCTCTATTTGCCCGGCGGGCCCGGGGTGATGGAGTTGCTGGCAGACGGCCGCGCGACGACGCTGGCGCGGGAGTTTTATGCGGCAGGCAAACCCGTGGCCGCCATTTGCGCTGCCCCGTTGATCCTACAGGCTGCCGGATTATTGGAAAACCACCGCTTCACCGCCCACTTCAGCGTGCATGGCGAATTGGCCGGGGTGCTCGATGAGCGGGTGGTGGAGGACGGCCTGATCCTCACCTCGCGCGGTCCGGGTACGGCGGTGGACTTTGGTCTGGCACTGGTGCGGCGGCTCGCCGGGGAGGCTGCGGCAAGCGATGTGGCTGCTGCGATTATGGCCTGAGTTGCCTCGTCCTGCGTAAAAAACCAATGTGCGCTTGCGTTAGCCGACGTTGTCGGGAATGGTCTGTGGCGTGACGTCCGACCCCCGCAAGCCGTGGTGGCTGCTGCCCAACCTGCTCAGTCTTGATGCTCCGCTGGTGGCGGTGGTGTGGCTGTGCCTGTTTGCCAGGACCTGGGGCGTGAGCTACCACCCGGCGCACGGGTATGTTTTGCTAGGGCTGGGGGTGTGGGTGTTGTATGTGGCGGATAGGTTGTTGGACGCCACTTTGCACGGGGATTCGCCGCGCTGCCAGGCGCGGCATCGGTTTCATCGCAAACATTGGCGCATGTTTCTGTGTGCAGCCATCCTCGCCGCGGGCGCCGCTCTGGTGACGGTGCTGATGCTGAGCCCAATGGCAATTTTTTCCTATCTGATCGTCGAGAGTATATTGGTAGCAGTTTTTTTTGCTCTAGCTACTTTTACGAAACCTGCGGTGAATGACATTCCCTACGCCAAAAATATTGTGGCCGGTGCCGCCTTTGCCTTTGGTACTGGCTTGGTGGCGCATGTTTATTTGTATGACCGTGGGATCCACGATTTGCTGTTTTCGCGAGAGTTGCATGCGTTTGCTGTGCTGTGTATTTTGAATATTTCTGCGATCGACCTGTGGGAGCACGCCAGCCGCAATCCCGATCCAGAGGTGCAAGCCACCGATGAGTTGTCGCTGACGCTGCCGCTGACGTTGCTGGCGGGGGCCTCGTTGTTTTTTGCGCTACAGGCAGATCAGCATAGCTCGCGACCGTTTTTCTACGCCGTGCTAACGGGTGCTGCACTGTTGCATGTGCTCAACCGGATGCGTGCGCGGTTTTCCTTGGAGGCATTGCGCGTGCTTGCTGATCTCGCATTGGTGGCACCAGCGCTGGTATTTTTCTCCTTTCCGAGTGCTTGATTATGAACGATGCCGCCTGCATGCGCTTGGTTTTCATCGCCACCGGCGATATCGCCTTGCCGGCTTTCCGCCAGTTGATGGAACGGGGGCCGCGACCGCTGGCGTTGGTGACCCAACCTGACAAACCGGTGGGCCGCCACCAGACGCTGCAGCCGCCCGCTCTCAAGTTGGAGGCGCTCAAAGCGGGTGTAGCGGTGTGGCAACCTGCGGTCATCGGGGACGTGGCCATGGATCTGGCGGCGCTGGCACCGGACGTCATCGTGGTGATGGCTTATGGGCAAATCCTACGGCCTAACATTCTATCACTGGCCACTCGCGCCATCGTCAATTTGCATGCATCGCTGTTGCCGCGGCATCGCGGTGCCTCGTGTATCCAAGCGGCCATTGACGCCGGCGACGCCGCCACCGGGGTGAGTGCCATGCACGTCATCCGCGAACTCGACGCCGGGGATGTGATATGTTCCAAAACCATCCGGATCGACGCTGCTGAAACCGGTGGCAGCTTGCATGACCGACTCGCGGAGTTGGCACCGGACGTGCTCGCCGCAACGCTGCGCCGCCTGGCCTCCGGCACCGCCACGCGGACGCAGCAGGACCCGGCCTTGGCCACCTACGCCCCCAAGTTGGAGCGCGAGCACGGCCGCATCGATTGGGGGCAGGACGCCGTGGCGCTGGAGCGGCGGATCCGAGCGTATGACCCGTGGCCTGGGACTTTCGCTATGGTTATGGAGGGTGGGCAACCCAAGCGCCTGAAGATTTTTCCACCGGTCGATATCTGTGACGGCGGGTTGCGGCAGGGGGAATTCGCGGCGGTGGATGGTCTCTTGAGGGTCGGCTGCGGCTCAGGCTCCCTGCGCTTGCACGAGGTGCAGCCAGAGGGGGCACGGCGGATGAGTGCCAGCGAGTACCTGCGAGGTCGCCAGCTTTGAAGCCGCTCAAACCAGACCGCTACGGAGTTTTTCCAAGCCTTCCAACAGGTGGGCGCGGGGGCAGCCAAAATTGAAACGAATCCAGCCGGGCCAGCCAAAGGCTCTGCCGTCTGATAGAAACAGGCCGGAGCGGTTTTCAAAATGTGCGGCCGGGTTGTCAAGGCCCATGCGGCGGGCGTCGATCCATGCCAGATAGGTGGCGGCCCCGGAGACGATGGATAGATC
>Ga0118677_10009534_pt1 | contig 14784 bp, 5 predicted proteins | sample AliMusrvi5mmetaG_FD_86154 | JGI IMG/M metagenome (GOLD analysis project Ga0118677, IMG submission 86154)
TCTGGGCGTGGCCGGAGACGTCGTTGAGGGTGCCCGAGGCCAGGGTGCGCGGGTTGACCAAAGCCAGGCCACTAGCCCCGCCCACATTCAAGGGGGATTGGCCCTGGCTCAAGAGCAGGACCCGATCGGGGCTCAACGAGCTGTACCAGATTGCCAAGTCGTCGATCAGTTCCGGTGCAGGTTGGAACACCCCGCCCGACCCGGTGCCAATCTCAGTGATGGTGCCGCCCTGCCACAGGGTGTTGACGGGTACCGGCGTGCCCTCTTCTTTGCCATTCACATACAAATGCAGCAGCCCGCCGTTCTGGGCCGTGGTGGCCACATGATACCAGACGCCGGGCTGAACGACGGTGGTGCCGGTCAGGGTCCGCAAAGCACCGTCATATAGATAGGCTTCGAACATGCCGCCGGCCGTCAGCCGCAGTTGGTGCGACCAGGTAGCATTCTCCTGTCCGGCCCCGGCGGAGCGGAGGACGAGGCTGGTCGGGAGCAGGGTGGTCTGCGTGTCGTTCGTCAAGAACTTAACCCACAGGGAGTATGAGTAAGCAGTTGGCTGCGTAAAGCCGGCAGGATCGAGGATTTCGAGACTCTCGCCCTGGCCCGAGAGGGAAACCGACTTCGCGCTGGTCTTGAGGAGGGCAGGCACATCGTTGCTGTAAACTGCGTCCGTGGGACCCAGGAAGGCATCGATGGCCACTGCGTTCACCTTATTGGTCGAGTGGTCGTTGAGGTCTCCGTCCACCGGGTAATAGCGATCGAGGCTGACGTAGTTGGGCCCGACGGCATCGCTGGCCGTGACGCTAAACCTGGCCGTGCCGCTGTCGTTGGCTCCGCGGTTGTGGGTGTTATACAAGGCGAGTGAAGTGATCGTGTAATCGCGTCTCAGGTCCAGGATGAAGTAGCCGCTGGTGGCGCCGGCCTTCGCCAGCCAATAGCCAGCCGCGGCATTGGGAGCCTCATTGGTCTGGCCGTCCAGTACCCGAGCTGGAGTCAGCCAGGCATCATAGGAACTGCTGCTGTCAATGATGACGCCACTGGGAGCGACGTTGGTCAACACGCCGAACGCCGGGGAGGCGGCCGACAGGATCATGGTCAAGAATGCGATTTGGGTTTTACATTTCATAGGAGTGGTATCAGCCGGTTGTATAATCTCACACCATGCCTTCCCGGGGGAATGTCTGGTCTCACAATTCCATATCTCCCATCACAAGATCGCCATTGACAGCACGGGCCGGCCAGTCAAAAATTGACCCCGTGTATTACGAGGGCCACAGACTGCGCTGGGCCAATCGACGTATGCACACGCCCAACGCGGTGTGCGGGGAAGTCCTCTATGAACCCGGCGGCGTGTGCGGACCGCGGGTGCAGCAGGATTTCGAGTTGGTGCTACTCCACTCAGGCGAATGCGAGGTCAGCTTGCACAAAACTGTTCATACCCTGACCGTGGGAGCCGTCTATCTGTTTCTGCCGGGTGGCCATGAGCACTTCCGGTTTTCCACGGACAAGGAGACGCATCATTCTTACTGCTCAATTCGCCCGGAATTCGTGCCGCGCCGCTTCCAGCAGTCTCTTCGCCGCGCTCCTTTCGCCGTGCCCTGTTCAGAAGTATTTCACTTGATTCTGACCGCTGTCTTCAAGCTGCGCACTCCCCGGCACAGCGCGACCAACAGCCTGATCGACGAGTTGAGCCTGAGCCTCTTTGCCGAATTCCTCAATGCCTCGCTGCCGCTGGATGGCGAAGCGGGGCCCGACCCAGCAGTGCGCGCCTTTTTGCACCACGTCGAAGATCATTTCGGCGATGCGAATTGCCTCCACGAGGCGCATAAGGCGGCCGGGATTTCGCGCAACGCCCTGATCTATAAGTTCCGCAACCAGTTGCACACCACGCCCGCACGGTACCTATGGCGAGTCCGGGCTGAGCGGGGCGCTGCCATGCTCGGCGAGACGGGCCATACTACCGCCGAGATCGCTTATCGCTGCGGATTCACGAATCCCTTCCATTTTTCCCGGCTGGTAAAACAGTATTTTGGACGGTGCCCCAAAAACCTACGACACCAGGCGTGGTTTTCCGGGGCGGATCGTGCGGGCCAAGCCCCGCACGATCGCCTCCGCGACGCCGAGAAGGCCCCGTCGCTGCCGGCCACTGCGGCGCTTGGCGAACCGGCCTGTTTCTCTCGCGTTGTGCCTCCCCGCGGTGGTGCGGAGAGGATGTACCCGGTCACCGGCGTGCCGGAGGCGCCGGTTCATTTGTGATGGCAGACATCAAATCCCCAAGAATGCCTGGTGGTAACGCCGGAACGGCGAAATCCGAAACCCGAAACAACCCGAAATCCGAAAGAGTAATGTCCAAACCTCGACTGTCGGCTGAGTCTCAAGCCCTGGGGGTTCGGATTCCAGGTTTCTCTGGGTGCGTCTTGCCCATACCACCCAGGGGTGCGCGCCTAAATCCGAAATCCGAAATCCGAATCTCGAAACAAACCCAAAGCACCAAGGCACAAATGACCAAAACCCGCTCGCGGGTGCGGCGTGTGGGGCCTTGGTTCATTTGGTATTCGGATTTGTTTCGGGTTTCGGATTTCGGGTTTCGGATTTCAGCTTTAGCTTGCAGCATCATCCTTCTCTTCGGAATCCCTGTACCAATCCGGGGGGAGATTGCCGGTGCGTTGTTTTCCACACCTGACACCACCACGGCGGCAGACTCGATTGTTACCTTCAACGAGATCATGTATCACCCGGCAGGCGATGATCCGGCCCAGGAATGGGTCGAGCTTTACAACCAGATGGCCGTCGATATCGAGATCTCGAACTGGCGCATCGAAGGCGGTGTTGAGTTTTCATTTCCCACTAACACAGTGCTTCCCGCCAATGGCTACCTTGTGGTTGCTGCCGATCCCGCCGCCCTGCGGGCTGCCACCGGGGCGACCAATGTGTTTGGGCCCTTCGCCAAGCGTCTGGCCAACACTGGTGAAACGCTGCGCCTCCGCAACCACAACAACCGCCTCCTGGATGAACTGACCTTCGGTGACGACTGGCCGTGGCCCATGACAGCGGACGGCTCTGGCGCTTCCCTGGCCAAAATCGACAAGTACAGCGCGAGCAGCCCGGGCGCCAACTGGCGCGCCAGCGCACAGATCGGCGGCACACCCAGCCGGCCTAATTTCCCAGAACTGGAATCGAGTGGCCCCATAGTTGAGCAATGGCTTACCCCAGGCTCGGCAGGGCGCTGGTGGGTCCCCCGCGATGCTTCGCTCGGCCAAGCCTGGACGCTGCCGGGCTTCGATGACTCGGCCTGGGCCTCCGGTGTGGCTGCTGTTGGCTTCGATACGAGAACCACCGCCTCGAGCGCCTTACCCGTCGCACGAGCGTATTCGTTCGATGGCGACCTTACCGATGATTCCGGCCATGGCTTTGACGCCCAGAACCTGGGTGCGCAATTCTCCCCCAATGTGGCCCCAGCCGTGGGCAGCGGGCAATCGCTCCAATTCGACGGCGTGGCCGACCAGATCCAGGCGCCCGACCCAGTCAATCCCGCGGGTTATACCTTGTCCCTGTGGGTGGCCGTGGATGCCGTGCGCCCATGCAGCCTGCTGGTCCGCACCGACAGCAGTGGGCCGGACGTGACCTGGTCGCATCAATTGCGCATCAATGGTTCCGGCCAGTTCGAGCACTACCTTTGGGACGGCAGCCTCCGCTCGGTTGCGGCCACCAATTTCATTGTACCTGGCGTCTGGTACCATCTTGCCGCTACGGCGACCAATGGCGGCCCGATGCGAATCTACGTCAACGGTGTGTCCAGCGGCGGGAGTGTGACCATCGGCACCCTCTGGGGTGGCGGCAACCAGTGGCGCCTGGGGACCGACTCAGGGCACACGCCCAATTTCTTTCACGGCCGGCTTGATGAGGTGGGCATTTGGGAGAATGTCCTCGGCCCCGCTGACATTGTGCTCCTCGCCGCCGGCACGCCGCCCTGGATGCTCAACGGTTATCGCAGCCGGATCGGCACCGACGTGCAAGCCGCCATGTTTCAAACCAATAGCTCATTGTATCTGCGCCTGCCCTTTACTGTGCCCGCGGGGGTCGGCTTTGAGCGACTGACTCTCAACGCGCAGTACGACGACGGCTTCGTTGCTTACCTCAATGGCGTCGAGGTTGCCCGTCGCAATGCACCCACACTACTCGCCTGGAACTCCGTCGCGATCACCAATCGCCTTGCCGCCGCCGCGTTTCGAGCCGAGACCATCGACCTCAGCGCGTTCGCCCCCGGCCTTTCCTCCGGCCGGAACCTCCTGGCATTCCAGGCCTTGAATTCCGCAGCGTCGGACCCGGAATTCCTGCTCAGCGCAGCATTGTCTGCCGTGCCGACGGCTCCCGTCCCCGGCCAGGAGAACCTCGCTTTCAACGAGGTGGCGGCAGCGGACAGCCCCGCTTTCTTTATCGAATTATTCAACCGCGGACCGACCAGTTTGGCGCTGTCCGGTTGCAGTGTCATTTCCAGCGCCGGTGGCAAATGGGTCTTCGGTGCCAGGACTCTAGGTGCGGGGGCCTTACTAATTCTCACCGCAAACGACCTCGCGTTCGGGGTGCGCTCTGGCGATAAGCTGTTCCTGGTTGGCACCAGCGGAAACGTGATCGATGGGGTCAAAGTAAAGAACCGGCTGCTCGGGCGGCTGCCGTCGAGCCCAACCGGCGCGTGGCTCTATCCGTCCACTCCGACTCCCGGCGGAGCCAACCAGTTCTCGTTGCACGACGAGGTCGTCATTAACGAAGTCCTCTACCATCACGCCCCGAGCTATGCCACCAACGCCGCCGCGCCCGTCATGTTGAAGAGCGACGAGCAATGGGTCGAGCTCTATAACCGCTCCGGCGTGCCGGTGGACCTGGGCGGCTGGCGTTTGGACGATGCCATCACCTTTTCCTTCCCAAGCAACACGGTGCTCGCGCCGGACGCGTACCTTGTCATTGCTAATAACGCTGTGGCGTTGCGCGCCGAATACCCAGACATCACGGTGCTCGGAGACTTCAGCGGCCAACTCTCGCACCGCGGCGCTCACGTCTCGCTCATCGACGCTCAAGGCAATCCCGCCAATGAAGTCGCCTATTATGCGGATGACCCTTGGCCGGCTTATGCCGACGGCGGGGGATCGAGCCTGGAACTGCGTGACCCTCGGGCGGACAATTCCGTCCCTGAGTCCTGGGCGGCGAGCATTGAAACCACGAAAGCCGCCTGGCGGCACTACAGTTACCGCGCTCGGGCCATCAACCCGGTCTATTCGCCCAATATCTATTCCTTTAACGAATTCCGCCTCGGGTTGCTGGCCGAGGGCGAGGCGCTCCTTGACAACATCACTGTGATGGAGCTCCCGACCAACGCTCCACCACGACAGTTGCTTCAAAACACTAACTTTCTCAATGGCACAGCCAAATGGCGTCTGACCGGCAATCACAAACACTCGCGGGTCGAGCCGAACCCGGATGCCCCCTCCAATCCGGTGCTGCACCTGGTCGCCACCGGCCCGATGAGTTACCTCGAGAACCAACTCGAAACGACGCTCAAAGTCGGCGGCGTGCTGGTGCCGGTCGTCCCCGGGCGTGACTACGAGATCTCCTTCGACGCGAAGTGGATAGCCGGCTCTCCACAATTGCACACCGAGCTTTATTACAACAAAGTCGCGGCGACGACCTTGCTGGATCGGCCCTCTAAGTGCGGCACACCCGGTCGGCGTAATTCCACTTACCTGGCTAACGCCGGACCCACGTATGGCCTGCTTCAACACTCGCCGGTGGTGCCGACCCCGACTGACAACATCTCCATCAGTGTCCGCGCGACGGACCCCGACGGCGTGGCTGGCCTGACGCTGCGTTATGCCGTTAACGATGGTTCATGGCGGGGCGTGGCCATGGCGGTGTCCAATTCAACTCCTGCCACCTACACCGCTACCATTCCCGCGCAATCCTCGGGTTCCGTGATTCAGTTCTTTGTGGAAGGCGTCGACCTGCTCGGAGCAACCTCGACCTATCCGGCAGGCGGCACCAATTCGCGGGCCTTGATCAAGGTCGACGTGCCCCAACTCGTCGCCGGCAAGCAGACCTTTCGCACCATAATGACCCCCGCCGACGCCGCCCTGCTCCACGCAACGGTTAATCTAATGAGTGATGATCTGCTGGGTTGCACCGCAATCCATAATGAGCGCGAGATCTTTTACGGTGCCCGTATCCGGCTGCACGGCAGCATGTTCAGCCGAACGGATGCCTCTTCGACCGGCCTCACGGTCGGCTTTCCTGCCGACCATTTGTTTCGCGGCTCTCGTGCATCGGTGGTGGTCCGCCGAAGCGACCTGGGCGCCAACCTGGTCAAACATATCCTCAACCAGGCGGGAGGCTTACCCGCAAACTACAATGACGTCGTTTATTTGGTGAGCCATCGGTCGGACAATGTTGGCGCCGCCACACTCAACCTTGCCAACTACGACAGCGCCTACATCGATTCCCAGTTCGAGAACAACAATGATGGCACGGCTTTTAAGCTCGAGGGTATTCGAGTTTATACGGCCACTGACGATGGCACCCCTGAAGGCTACAAACTGCCGCAACCCGTTGATTTCGTGTGGGACTATGACCTGACCAATCTCGGCAACGACCCGGAGCAATACCGGTGGAGCATCTTGATCCTCAACCAGCGCGCCCGGGATGATTACTCGCGCGTCCTCGCCATGGGCCAGGCGTTCGGCCGGACCGGCACGGCGCTCCAACCGGCCGCTGCTGCCGCCATTGATGTCGACGAATGGGCGCGCTATTTTGCGCTCCAGAGCCTCCTCGGCGTCAGCGACATCTACGGCGTGGATAATCCCCACAACATCGCCTTCTATGCGCGTCCGGATGATGGCCGCGTAATGGTGCTTCAGAACGATTGGGGATTCGCCTTCCTGGCTTCTTCCTCCGCCTCTATCTATGGCAAAAACAACATTTACAAGATTCTGCAACTCCCCGGCTACCGTCGCCTGTACCAAGGCCACCTGCTCGACCTGCTGGGTTCCGTTTACAACAGCGCTTACCTGACGCGCTGGGCGGGGCATTTTTCGGCTGTCACCGGCATGGACCAATCGGGCGTCCCGGGCTATGCCAACGCGCGCGGTGTCGCTGTCCGAAGCCAGGTTGCCGCGCAGATCCCCTTTGTCCTCACCTCCAATGGAGGTAGTAACTTCCTCGTCAATACCCCCACCGTGACCCTGGCCGGACGCGGCTGGATTAACGTCCACAGCATCGGCCTGGCCGGCACCACCAACCTGCTTCCCGTTACATGGCTGGATGACGTGCGTTGGCAGGCAACCGTTCCGCTGGCAGCCGGTGACAACCTCCTTCAACTGGTCGCCTATGACTATCGCGGCACGACCGTGGGCCAGGCCGCGATCGTCGTCACCAGCACGGTCTCCGGCTTCGTCCAGCGCGACTATCTGCGCCTCACCGAGCTGATGTACCATCCTCCGGCGCCCACCGCAGCGGAACGGGCGGCTGGCTTCTCGAGCGCTGAGGATTTCGAGTTCATCGAGTTGCTGAACACCGGGCCGACCAATATCTCGTTGATTGGCGTGCGGTTCACCGCAGGCGTCACTTTCGATTTCTCCACCGCGGCGATCATCAACCTGGCCCCCGCCGAGCGCGTGCTCGTGGTGGCGAACAAGTCCGCTTTCGCATGCCGCTACGGCACGAACCTGCCTGTAGCCGGCGCGTATGCGGGACATCTCGATAATAAAGGCGAACAGGTGCGGTTGGTGGATGCGTGGAACAACGTGATCCTGGACTTCACCTATTACCCGGCCGCAGGTTGGCCGACGGCCGCTGACGGCGGCGGCAGTTCTCTCGAAATGCTCGACGTCAACGGCGACGACAATGATTCCCACAACTGGCAGGCGAGCGTCGTCGCCAGAGGGACACCCGGTTTGCCTACTTTCATTCGTCCGGCCTTCAGCACCGTCTCTCAGGAGGGGTTCCAGGTCCACCTTCGATTCCAAGCTGCTGCCGGGCAGACCTACACGCTCTATTGGAGCGAGAACATAAAGGCTGGCCAATGGCAGGTGCTGGCGACAGTGCCCGCGGGTGCCAGCTCCCGGGAGGAAGAAGTTAACGATGACCTGGCACCAACCACCCCGCAGCGCTTCTACCGCCTGGCCACACCCTGAGACGTTTCCTGCCCTGGTCTCGCGGTCAGCTATTAGTTTGGGCGGGTTGGCGCTTGGCTGCGTCGGGAGTTAGAATCCGCCTTTGAAAATCCAGCGCTGGCTTTTCGAGTCCTGTGCCACGTGCAAGCGGAATTCCTTTTCCGTGCCATCCTTGAACCGGATCTTATAGGGCACGAACCACATATTCGGGCCGAAACTGTTGGTGGGCTCGCCCAGGCTGACGATTTCAAGGCCGGCCAGGTAATTGCTCTTGGCGGGGTCACTGAACATCTTGTCATAGACTTCATGCGGAACCCCGGGTTCGGCGAAATTGGTGAAGAGCGCATTCCAATCACCCCGTCCCAGGGTTTCCAAAATGCCCTTGGTGGCCCCTTCCGGAGTTTTCGGATAATCCTCGGCCATGGCCGACGCCGGAGGTTGGTCAGCACCCCAATTCAGCTCTCGGGGCTGGGGCTTGCGAGCGCTGGCCATTATGCTGGCGAGCTCATTGGTTTGGCGGCGCAACACTCCCACTTCACCCCGAAGCCGCAGGAGCTCCTTAAACAGATCGTCCGGGAGCGTCTGAGAACTGGTCACGTGGGCGACCGGTTCGGGACCAGGTACGTTGCTGGTTTGAGCGCTATCCAACTGTTGCCGTAACGCCTGATTCTCGTCGCGCAGTTTGACCTGCGCCTGATGTTGAACTACGCACACCGTTGCCAGGCCGACGACCACCAGGCTGACGGCTGCTGTCTGTGCTTTTGACCATGCCATAATCTTCAATGCTCCTTCGATGAGGGTTAAGGTTGAACCGCCAGCCACCGCGCCTTTGGCAACCGCGATCACGGTTACCGACTTGGCCAGCGAAGCCGGGACGGCTTGGATGGAATAAGCGGAAATCGCCGTGGCGATGAGGGCCGTGGTCGAGGAAATGCCGCGCCGGTGGAAAAAGCGGTGCAGCTTTTCAAGCGCGCGGCTTACGCGTTTCCGCGCGGTATCCTCGCCGGTGCCCAAGGTGCTCCCCACTTCCGCCAGGGTCTTGTTTTCGAGGAACCGGAGCAGCACGGCTTGCCGGTCCTTTTCGCCCAGCGCATCGAGTGCCTCGTCCAGCAAAGGCGACATTTGTTCCCAGAGGGGATCAGGCGTGGCGACTTCCAGTTCAGTTTGCATTTGAACCTCCTGCTCGTGGCGCTGGCGCTGGGCTGCCGCACGCCTATGCGCGAGTGCGGCGAAACGCGTGGTCCTAAACAGCCAGCCGGTCAGAATCGTTTGGTCAGGGAGCTTGCTGGCCTTTTGCGCGAGGATGGTAAACACCGTTTGTGTGATTTCCTCTGCGAGTTGAGGATTACCCACCTGACGCATCGCGGCCGAGTACACGAAGCCGATGCGCCGCGAAACCAGCGCCTCGAAGGCTGCTTCGGATTTTCGCGCGGCGTACTCGCGCAGAAGGCTCATGTCGTCCATTGACTGCATCCACCTATTAATGTCAGGTTAGGCCGAAAACCGGACAATGTTTTTGTTGGTGCCTTTCAAACCCTCGAAGCGAGCTACGAATAAAAATGCGCCTCTCCATATATAGGGGAGGGGATCAATGAAAATGGTGTTGGCGGGAAGTGGTTGATGGTTGGATTGTTACGCATAACGTTAACGTTAATGGGGTGTGGAAATGGGGCGATTGGGAGGTGATAATATTCTGCTGAATTGTCGTAAGTGGCTGCAAATCAACAGGACTTTTTTTCGGGCTGTAACCGTTTTGTCCCAGGGGCAAAAGCAATAGGCTCCGAGTGAGGTGAAGCCCCCATAGCACAAATATCGGCATGAGGAGTTGCTGGCGGCGGTGAGAAAGGTACTCCCCCCGGACGACGGTAATGACATCCGCCAGGAGCCGCGGACCGAGCAGTCGCTCCGTGACTCCGAGCTTAGTTATCGGCGGCTGTTCGAAGCGGCGAGGGACGGCATTTTGATCCTCGACGCCGAAACGGGCCGCGTCGGCGATGTGAACCCTTTCCTGACCAAGCTGCTGGGTTTCACTCACAGCGAAATGGTGGGCAAGACCGTCGGCGAGCTAAGTCCGTTCAAGGACATCGATTCAAATCAAGCCATCTGGGAGCGCCTGCAACGGGACGGGTATGTCCGCTATGAAGATCTGCCGCTGGAGACAAGAGATGGCCGCCATGTTGCCGTGGAGTTTGTGAGCAACGTGTATCAAGCCGGGGACCAGAAAGTGATTCAATGCAACGTCCGCGACATCACCGAACGCAAGAAGGTGGAAGTCGTTTGGAACCGACTGGCAGCGATTGTCGAGTCTTCCGATGACGCCATCATGGGGGAGGATTTGCAGTCCATCATCACCACTTGGAATAGCGGCGCGGAGAAGCTTTTCGGCTATCATTCCGCGGCTGGCAAAGACACCGAAGTCCACGCTTGGTTCCCGCTAAAGTGGGCCGATTCCTCGGCTTTGCCGTAGCTGGCGGACACGAAGCGTTGGAGCGAAGAGCCGGTACCGCCGGTGCCGGGGGGGGCCAGGGAGAGGCGGCTGCGTAGCTGATTCGGTCCACCAGGATGTAGGGAACGAAACCTGCGTCGGGGTGAGGCGCCAACTGGGGAGAGTCGGGTCTGTATAGGTCGATGCTCTCGCTGGAATTCGCGAGGTGACCTGCGTAGGGGCCAAACAGGGCAACTGGGTTGGTCAACTGATAGCGAGCGAAGAACTCGGCCACGGCGGCAGGTGAGAGTCGTGTCGGGCTTTATCGCGTGCCTTTTGGATTCTGGATCTTTTCGAGCTCAGCCAAGAGGGTGCTCAGCTCGCTCCCAGTTTCCTGGCGGACCAGCAGGGCGCCCTGGGCAGGGTTCCTGGCGGCCGTTTCCAGGGCAGTCTTCAAAACCTCGAAGTGTTTCATCGACTCGGGGTCGGTTCTGACTGCGGGTAGTACCTGGGTAGCAACCAACGCGGACGCCTTTTGGCAGCGGTCTGACAGCGCGGTGAGTCCGGGTGAGGGCGGAAGTTGGGGCAGGGCAGGCGGTGCTGGCGCGTCGGCCGGTTCGCCCTTCATGTTTTGCCACAGCCAGCCGAGGCCGCCGGACCAAGTGCCTTTGCCGGTGTCGGTAGAGGTATTGGCGCTGGTCGTCGTTGCGTCGGGTCTCGTGCCACCAGGTTGGGCGCCGCTGGAATGCGAGGCTGTCGGCGTCATGGCCTTGAGCTCGACCCCAGTGATCTGGCCGATGAACTTCGGGTCCATGTCGGCGAGCGTGCGGAGGGTGGCGTTGTTCGAAACCCGGTTCATGATCAGCGACTCCTTCATTTTGCGGGCCTGGTCCTTCTTTTTGCAGAGCAAGGCGTATTGGACGTTGTTCTCGTAGGTTGCCTCGATGTGCCGGCTGGCGTCCGCGCTCTTCTGGTAGGCGGAGTTCATCAGGGTCCGGGCCTCATCGAGGAAGGCGTCCTTCTCCTTGGCCTTCACGTTGGGCGGGTTCCCAAAGGTGACGATGCCGGATTGCTCGGGTGTCTTGTGGCCCTTTACGGCGCGGGCCTTGACCAGGAAGTCCGGCGCTTCCAGGGGTTGGCCATTCTTCGGCAGGTTGGCGATCTCGATCGCCTTGTCCAAGCTTTTGCCGATGACGTGTAGGTTGGCATTGTCGCCGTGGCCGCCGATGCCGGCCTCAGTGGCTTTCTTGATGTTCGAGAGGACCGCGCCACGCGGATCGTACACGCCCATTTTGCCACGGGTGGTGTAGTACACCCCGCCCAACGTGGGGAACTTGTCGCTGCCGGTGGCGGTGTCCATGGCGATGCGTCCTTCGTGCGAGGCCGAGCCAATCACATGGGCGGGCAGCGCTTCGGCGGGCTTCCAGATGGTAGTGTCGGTGTCGGTGATGACCCAGCGGTCGTGGAATTCGAGGACATTGTGGCCGCGCTTCTCCATCGTGGCCGTGTACTTCCGTCCCGCGGCCAGGGTCTTCGCCGCGAGATCAATGTCGCTCATGTCGCTTTTGGGGACGCCGCCGGACCAGGCCATCTCATTGCACTTGCCATCCTTGTCCCGGGTCAGACCGGCCTCGTCCATGGCGGATTCGTGGTCCACGCGGCGTTCGTCGAAGCCTTGCTTGTTTTCCGCCTCGATCTTCGCCATTTCGCCCTCCCATTCCTTTTTGATGGCTTTGTATTCCTCGTGGTCGGGGTTGACTGTGCCATCGGGGTTTCGCGCCGCGGGAGGAATGCGTTTCTCGTGGGCGGCGAGCGTGTCCGCCAGCCGTTTCTCATCGGCATGGCGTTTGATGACGATCGCATGCTTCTTGTTCACCTCGGCCAGCTCCTTGGCGTATTCCGGGTTCTTGGCCGGGTCGGCGTTCTCGCCGTGTTTCTGTTTCAAGGCGGACAAATCCTCTTCGAGCCGGGTGTTGCCGTCCTTGAACGCCTCGAAAGCGGACTTGGTTTTGGGTTTGTAGTTGGGATCGGGATGGGCCACCGGGGCGGTTGCTGGATGCGGTTTTCCGGGTGAGGACGGCTCGGAGCCATGAGGCGCATCAAGATGACCGTCTCCCTGGAGGATGCCGCCGAACTTTTCCATGACCTTGTTCATGACAAAGGTGGTGGCCGCGTTGTTGACCGCGTTATACCAGCCGCGAGGCTTGCCGGTCTTTGGATCAATCTCCCTGTAGCCCTCAACTCCGCTCCAGAGGACGTCCACGGTGTCGCTGTAGGCGCGGCTGGCGTTCTCGAACGCCTTAGCGGGTCCGCCGTCGCCGAATCCGGTGCCGATGCCGTAGCCCATCGAGATTTGGCCGACGCCGGGCACAAAGAGCGATCCGAGCATGATACAGGTGTCGGCGGTCTGCCGGACGTTCATGGCGGTTTCATAGTTGAAATTGGCGTCGGCCTCCTTGGATTCAGCTTGTGCCTGCTGGGCGGCGAGTTTGTCCTGAACCACGGAGCCTATCTTCTGGAGACGTTCGAGCCGGTTGCCGGAGTGGATGGCTTCCTGGATTTGCTTTTGGACCCATTCCCCGGTCTCGACGCCTTCGATCCCCTGGATTTGGAGGGCGGCGTGGCCAAGGCCGTTGATGAACCGGTTTTCGGCGCCTAGCTCGCGGACCTCTTTTTCGACCTTCTTGACGAAGTTCTGGTGTTCGACCTCGTCCCAGCCCGTGCGGGTGTGGATGGTGACGCCGGTTCGCAGGCTCATGATGGCGTCCTGCTCGGACTGCAGGTTGGCCTCCTGGCCGAGGATTTTGCGCTGGAGGCTGGCGAAGCGTTCGTCGGTAGAGGAGACCTGTGGGTCTGAGGCGAGGGTTTTCATCTCGGCGCGGATCCGTTCGAGGTTTTTCTCGATGTTCTCGGCCACGGTCTGGCGCTGGGCGATGGCTTCGTTGCGCTGGGCCATGGCCTCGGCTGCCGTCCAGTCAATGGCGGGTTTCGAGACGTCGAGGTCTGTTCCCCGAACCATCGCGCCTTCGGGTTGGAACTGGTAGAGGTAGAAGCAGAACCCGCTGACAGCGTGGCCGCCCCAATTGACGGAGATCAGGAGTCGATCGTAACCATTGGTCGAGCCGAGGGGCATGGGGCTTACCCGGGACCTTTCGAGGGATTGCTCGTAGAACTCCTTGGTGACATTGATGCCGTCCAGGATGCACATGATTTGTACCGCGGGGGACGTGTTTTCGGGGTGTTGAAGGATGCGGGTCAGGGAGTCATAGTCCCAATTGATGCTTCGTGCGGGGACGTTGTTCGAGTCAACGTAATTCCGGTGGTAAACGTGACATTGGATTCTTCCCCCCATGCGGTCGTCCGGCAAGGGACTGCCGGCATCCTTGATTTGCATCCGGATCGGGAGGGGTTCCCCGGAGCGGATTCTTGTCGGAATATTCCAAGCCAGGAGCTGTTTGATCGAGCAGGTGGTTTCCAGGAGGCCCTTCTGATTCCTCCGACGTTCCTCGTAGAAATCGAGAACCAAGGTGTCCGAAGTGACCTTGGCCGTGGCGGTGACGTAATCCGTCTTGGAATCGGGCTTCTCCGTTTTGTTCCATTTCTTGACGAGCACCCAGGTTCCGGGGACGAGCTTCTCCGCGGGTTGCAGGAGTTTCCCGAGCGCTTTGTTATGGCGCTTGCGGGCGTTGCACTGTTCGTTCAACGGGTTGGGCGGGTCGCCCAGCGCCTGCATCCGGGTGACGACCCCTTGCAGTTGTGTCCGGATGTCGCGCAGGGTTTGGGCGTGGAGGTGGGCCGAATCGAGCGCGGGGCGTGCGCCTCGCTCGTCGCCGGACTGGGCCAGCAAGGCCGCCATTTGCAGCGATTCCTCGAAGGTGGTAGTGGTGGCGATGGCCTGGGAATTGAGGCGGATGAATTCATCCACAAACCCGAGCAGCTTCCGGAAATAGATGTAGCAGGAGGAATTGGGAAAATCGAAGAAGGGCGACCAAAGTTGATTGTACTCGCGAGCCTGCGCGGGAGCCATTGGGCCATAGACCACCCTCATTCCTTCCATGCACCTCGTGACGACCGCTTTGAACTCAGGGCCGGTGAACGCAACGGCAGGTTGCGGGGCGTTCGAGACGACGGTCACCGGCTTGTCCGGGCTGATTTTCCAGGGGACACCGCTCATCTTCCAGTAGGCCCGGTTGCAGGGATCGT
>Ga0118677_10009856_pt1 | contig 14784 bp, 11 predicted proteins | sample AliMusrvi5mmetaG_FD_86154 | JGI IMG/M metagenome (GOLD analysis project Ga0118677, IMG submission 86154)
ACCCCTGCCGCCAGCGCCAGTTCGAGGGCGATGGCGGGCGGGATCCGCTTGGGCAGACGGATGAGGCCGCCGGCCCCGGCCATCAGGCCGAAGGCGAGCCCGCCGGCCGCGCCGGCGCCGGAGGCTTCCATCAGCGCGTCCGGCATTCCGGCATGCTGGCAAAGGAGCAGGCCCAGCCGCGCCGCAGCGTGGTCGAGCTGGGCGCGGTCGCCCGGTTTCAGCCCCTTCTGCGGGCCGTACACCGCGGCGGCGCCGCGGGGGCCGAGGAGCGGGTTGGCGACATCGCACGCGATGCGGATCGGGGGCAGCGAGCGCGGCACGGCGCCGGCGATGCGCTCGATGCGATCCCAGCGGGCCGGGACCGGCGGTCGCACGAGGTCGCCCGCCGCGGCCACGAATTCCAGGCCGAGGGCGCTCAGCGCGCCAAGCCCGAGGTCGTTGGTGGCGCTGCCGCCGACGCCGAGCACAAGCACCGCGGCGCCGGACCGCGCGGCCGCGGCGAGGAGCTGGCCCGTGCCCAGGGTCGTGGTCTGCCACGGGTCGCGCTCCGCCGACGGCAGCAGCGCGAGTCCGCTGGCCGCCGCCATCTCGATCACGGCGACCTCGGCGTGCGGCTCCGGGGAGAAAGGCAGGGCGAGCCGGGCGCGCGCGGCGGCCGGGATGCGGGACCAGGGCACGAGTCCGTAGGCGGCGTCCACCGGCGCGCCGCGCGGGCCGGTGACGGTGAGGGTGGTCATCGTGCCGCCCGCGGCCGCGGTGAGGATCGCCGCGAAGCCCTCGCCGCCGTCGGCGAGCGGGCAGAGGTCGAGTGCCCACGCAGGCTGTCGCCGGCGCAGCGCGGCGGCCGCGGCGTCGCAGGCCTGGCGCGCGGTCAGGGCGTCCTTGAACTTATCGAAGGCGAGCAGCGCGCGCATGGTTCACCCATGAGCGGGAATTCCGAAGGTGGAAATCCGAAATTCGAGGGCAGGCCCAAGTCCGCGGCGGGATCAGCGGCCCGCGGTTGGGGCGGAATCGCGGGCGAGTTTCGCAAACCGCGGCACGGTGCGGCCGTTGACCGTCACGGTCTCCATGAACATCCCCGCGGGGCGGACCCAGATGCCGTGCTCACCGTAGAGCGCCTGGTAGACGACGAGCGGCTCGCGCGTCTCCGAGTGCCGTGCGAGGTGCAGCACTCGATAATCGTTGCCCTTGTAGTGACGGTAAAGGCCGGGCGTGGGCTCGGCGGGGAGGGGTGGGAGGTCGGACATTTTTTTGGGAGATGGGAGTTGGGAGATTGAACCTAGCAAGACTGGAGGGGCCAGGCGCGTCCGGTGTCGAGGCGGGCGGAGCCGGTGGAGGCGAGCCGCGCGGTGGATGACGGCGGAAAGGGGACGACGCGCGTGTAGCAGGCGTGGTGATCAACGAAGATCTCGAGCAGGGAGCGGTCGAGGAGCCAGTGGACGCGGGCCGTGGCGCCGTCAGGCAGGCGCTTGACAGGACGGCCGTCGAATTGGACGCCCTCGGGGCCAAGCAGGATGGTCACCCCGGCGACCTCGAGGCGCACCGTGGCCGCGGGATCGCGCGACAGCGTGAGCTCGGCTTCGTGCGAGGCGTCGCCCGGCAGGGCGAGCGTGATGCCTGCCGGCCCGAGTGATTGCGGGGTGAAGCGGGCCGCGGCGCCGCGGAGGACGGCAAGTTCCGCGATCGGCTCGGCGCAGAGGTCGCCGGCGGCATCGAGCCAGATGCGGCGGGGCGCACCGAGGCGGCCGTTCCAGCCGCGGTTCTGGGGAAACCGCTGGACCCACGCGAAGAGGACCGTGCGGCCCGAGGGCTCGAGGAGCGTCTGCGTGGCATAGTAGCTGTCGCTCTCGTCAACCCGGCCGCGGCGCTCGACGTGGAACGCATACGCGGCGAGGTCCAGGGTGCCGCTGCACCACTCGACCTCGCGGACGGGGGAGGTGAGCAGCAGCCATTTTTCCCTGAGCCGGACCAGGTTGGGGCACTCGAAGAAGACCGTCTCCTTAACTGGCGCGCGGTGGAGGATACCGCGGTAGGTCCAGCGGCGCAGGTGGCCGTCGGGGTTTTCGTAGAGCGGGATCACGGACTCGTCGCCAAGCCGAGCCCCGAGGATGAGGAAGGTGCGGCCCTCGGCGCGGAAGACGAAGGGGTCGCGCCACTCGCGCCCGAAGTCCGGGCCGTCGTGCGTGGCGAGGTCGAGAAACGGCGCGGCCACGTCTTGCGTCCAACCCAGCAGTCCGGCGTCGGTGGGCGAGGCGATGACCTGGTTCCCGGCCCCGACCGGGTCGTGGGCCACGCTCGTGTAAAGAATCCGCGGCGTGCCGCCGGCGTCGAGCGCGGTGCTGCCCGAGTAGCAATGGCCCTCGCCCAGCGCGCGCTGGGGACGGAGGGCGAGCGGCAGGTGTTCCCAGTGGACGAGGTCGCGGCTGCGGGCGTGGCCCCAGTGAATGTCGGCCCAGACCTCGCCGGTCGGGTTGTGCTGATAAAAGAGATGGCACCAGCCGTCGTGCCAGAGCGGACCGTTGGGGTCGTTCATCCACTGCGCCGGCGGCCCGAAGTGCCACGCCGGCCGCGCGGGGTCGGCGAGGGCGGGGTAGGCGGGCCGGGCGGCGGAGGACACGGGCGTGAGCGCAGCCAAGTTTCCCCGGTGAAGGAAGCGAAAAGCATGGGTTCACCACGAAGGACACGAAGCGCACGAAGCCCAAGCCGCCCTGGTCTTGGCGATCTTCGCGGCCTTGGCGGTGGGTCGGATCGATTCCAATCCATTTCACCGCGAAGGCCGCCAAGCCCGCGAAGACCGGAGCCTTTGTCTTCGTGTGCTTCGTGCCCTTCGTGGTGAAAACAACAAGCGGAGCCCGCGGGCTCCGCTTGGAAGAGGACCGGCCGGGAGGGGGGTCAGAACTTCGCGCCGTCGGCCTTGGTGCCGCAGAGGGAGACGGTGAGTCCGAGCTCGGCGGCGAGGGCGGCCTTGGCGTACATCGCCAGGTCGGCCTCGGCCGCGGAGTTCGCGTAGGCGACGTGGATGTGGTTGGCCTTGTGACGGGCCATCATCTGGTCGCGGGTGACGCCGTAGGTGACCGCGTGCATGATCGGCCACTGCACGGTCGTCTCCTTCCAGCGGCGCTCGGTCTCGGCGCGCGGGAGGGTGATGACCTTGGCGCGGCCGAGGTCCATCTTGAGCTTGCCGCCCTCGACGAAGATGCGGCTCCAGACGATCTCGCCGGGCTTGGCGATGCCGCGCACGGTGCCGCCGCCGAGGCGGAAGTACATGTACGGCTGGCGCAGCGAGTCGGTGCCGCGGTAGCCGTCAATGTGGTGCGCCGGCGGCGCGCTGCCGGAGATCAGGAACACCCACACATAGTCCTTGGTGGTGCCGCTGCGGTCGTAGTCGCCCCAGCGCAGGTCGTGGAGCGTGTTCTCGACCGGCTGGGCCAGGGCGGTGTGCACGCGGTTGGTCAGCAGGCCGTCGAGGCCGGCGCACTCGTCCACCTCGTTGAAGTGCGTGAGCGGCAGGCCGTCGCGGATGATCTCGCCGCGGGCATTGGCAACGGGCGGTCGGTCGGAGTTGTTGAGCAGGCCCTCGACGAGGTCGGAGGCGGGCAGGAGGTCCTTGAGCCCCTGCTGGTACTGGATGCCGATCGTCTCGCAGCCGAACTCGTCGGCGATGCGCAGAGCGGCGACGTAGGTCTTGCACTGCCAGAGCACCTGCGCCTCGGTGAGGTCGGTGTCCTCGTTGGTGCCGAGGTGGAACTTCATGCCCTTCGCGCGGAGCCAGTTGTAGACCCCGCGGGCCTCCTGGTCGCTGACCTGGGTGGCGCCGTAGTAGAGGGCCGACTGGGACAGGCGCTCCTTGTAGACGCCGGTGGAGAAGAGGAGCTCGTCGGGGATGATGGCGTTGAACATGCCCATGCAGCCCTCGTCGAAGACGCCCATGATGGACTTGCGGCGGCGGAGGTCGGCGGCGACCTGCCGTGCGATCGCGCGGGCCTTGGCCGGGACGCGGGCCTTGGCGAGCGGGCGGACGTGGCTGGCGGCGTGCCGCACGACGCCCGTCTTGAGCCAGCCCGCGAGGTTTTTCAGGAAGAAGTCGTCGGTGAAGTCGGCGCTCCAGAGCGTGGAGTACTTCACGCCGGCCTTGGTGAGGGAGCCGTTGAGGTTGAGCATGCCGACGAGGCCCGGGGCGGTGCCGGACCAGTTGGCGACGGTCAGGATGGGCCCGCGGTGGGACTTCAGCCCGGCGAGGACGTGGTGGGAGTACTGCCAGACGGCCTCGGCGACGATCAGCGGGGCCTTGGGGTCGAGCCCGGCGAAGATCGCCATGCCCTCCTTCTGGGAGCTGATGAAGCCGTGGGCGACGTCCGGCTTGAACGGATGGGCGCGAACGAGCCGGTAGCCGAACTGGGCGACGGCGGCGGTCAGCTGCTTTTCCATCGCCTGCTGGATGGGCCAGGTCTTTTCGTTGGCGGACTGGCGGAGGTCGCCGCTGGCGACGAGGAGGATAGTCTTGGATTGGGCCATGGGGAAGGGGGTTGGCTAGTTAAAATTGACCGTGCTACGGACCAGAATGGACTCGAAATGCCCATGGAGGAATGGATAGAAACGGCAATCAGATGGATAAAATCGACCGAAAGCTGCCCTCGGGCCTCCTCTCGCAGCAGGTCACGCAGGCGCGCTATTTCTTCCGCCACCTCGCGCCGCGGAGCGCGGGCCCGGTGCGGCTGGTGATGGGCGGGCGGGAGCACTGCGACCCGGACTACGCGGTGCGCCGGGCGAGCTTCCCGTTCCACGGGCTCGAGTACGTGGCGGCGGGACGGGGCACGGTGCGGCTGGACGGCCGCTGGCACGAGCTCGGGCCCGGGGTGGTGTTCGCGTACACGCCGGAGACGCGGTGCGAGATCCGGGCGGACCCGCGGGACCCGCCGGTGAAGTATTTCCTGTCGCTGGCCGGGGCGGACACGCCGCGCCGGCTGCGGCGGTGCGGCGTGGCGGTGGGGCGGACGCGGCAGCAGGCGGCGCCGGCGGAGGTGACGAGCGTGCTGGAGGACCTGGTGCGGGAGGGGCAGCGGTCCGGGGCGCGGGCGGGCCGGATCTGCGCCGCGCTGTTCGAGCTGCTGCTGCTGAAGATCGAGGACACGGCGACGCGGGCGCCGCATGCGCGCGAGCCGGCGCGCGAGGCGTTCCTGCGGTGCAAGGCGCTGATTGACGCGCAGGGTGAGCGGCTGCGGTCGCTCGCCGAGATCGCGGCGACGGCGGGGGTGGAGGCCTCCAGCGTGTGCCGCTGGTTCCGCCGGTACCAGGGCACGAGCCCCTACCAGTACCTGCTGCGGCGCAAGATGAACCTTGCGGCCGAGCACTTGGTAGAGAACGGCGGCCTGGTGAAGGAGGCGGCGCAGCGTCTGGGGTTCGCCGACCCGTATCATTTCTCCCGGGCGTTCAAGGCCGTGCACGGTGTCGCCCCGCGGGCCCTGCTCCGCTACCGGCGGACTGGGTAGGGCGAGGGGATTATTTACCACGAAGCGCACGAAGGCCTGATCCTGGAGGCTTGGGCTTCGCGTGCTTGGCGATCTGGGCGGTAAAACGCCTGGGGTACCGATCCTTGTCACCGCAAAGGCCGCGAAGCGCGCCAAGCCCAAGCCGGTCCACGCCCGTCTTCGTGCCCTTCGTGGCACCCTGCAACCGTGAGAATCGGCATTGCCCGACGGCATGGGGAGCGTTTCGCTGCGGCATGGCTCCGAAAACAGCACTGGTCACGGGCGCGTCGCGCGGCATCGGCCGCGGCATTGCCATCGAACTCGCCCGCGCGGGCTGCCGCGTGGCGATCAACTACGCCGGCAACGCCGAGGCGGCGGCCGAGACGCTGGCCCTCGTGCAGGGCGCGGGCGGCGAGGGTTTCCTCGTGCAGGGCGACATCGCGGTGGCGGCCGACCGCGCGCGGCTGGTGGCGGAGACGGTCAAGCGCTTTGGCCGGCTGGACCTCCTGGTGAACAACGCCGGCGTGGCGCCGAAGGTGCGGGCGGACCTGCTCGACGCGGGCGAAGAGAGCTTTGACCGGCTGTTCGCCATCAACCTCAAGGGCCCCTATTTCCTCACCCAGCTCGCCGCGAAGCAGATGCTCCAGCAGGCGCCCGACGCCGAGGGCAGCCGCGGCCGCATCGTGAACATTACGTCCATCTCCGTCTACACCGCCTCGATCAACCGCGGCGACTACTGCATGGTGAAGGCCGGGCTGGCGATGATGACCAAGCTCTTTGCCGAGCGCCTGGCGAACGACGGCATCAACGTCTATGAGATCCGTCCTGGCGTGATCGCCACCGACATGACTGGCGGGGTGAAGGAGAAGTACGACAAGCTGATCCTCACGGACGAGCGCGGCATCACGCCCATCCGCCGCTGGGGCCAGCCGCAGGACATCGGCCGCGCCGTGCGCGCCATCGCCGAGGACCGCTTCCCGTTCTCCACGGGCGCGGTGTTCGACATCGACGGCGGGTTTCACCTGCACCGGCTCTGAGTCGGCGGCGCAGTGCGCATTTATTGTCTGCCACGCGACTGGTTTTGCGGAAAAAAACTCTGTCAGCAGTGAAAAGTGTAAGCGTTAAGCGTGAATTGCTATCAAAGTGCATAATACCCCTCGGCCACAACCTGCTGTGGATTGACGGCGAGTTTGCCACTACCGATAGTGGCCGCCCCACTTGAGCCGTCGGCGCGCAGCCGTTGGTCGTGGGCGCATTTTCCATGAGCATATTGACCGCCACCCCCGCCGCCGATTCCGACGCCGCCCCTCTGATGAATTCCAATCGCAAAGGCTCGCATCTGTTGAGCCGTGCCGTTGCGGCCGAGGCGCGCATGGTGGTGAAGCGCGACGGCACGCGGGTCCGCTTCGACCTGCACAAGATCACGCGCGCGATCGCGCTCGCGTTCCACGAGGTCCGCACCGATGCCGCGCCGAACCCGTTCCGCGACGACGCGCTGGCGTGCTACGGCCTCGAGGGCGACGCGTACCGCGAGGTCACGGGCATCGCGGCGGCGGTCTCGCTGATGCTGGAGCTGCACTATCGCGAGGGCCGGCATCCGACGATCGAGCAGATCCAGGACGCGGTGGAGAAGGCGATCGCGGCGGCGGGCCACTGGGAGGAGGCGCGCTCCTACATGCTTTACCGGGCGCGTCACGCCGAGCGGCGGCTGACCCAGTACGCGAACAACGGCCTGGCGGACTACATCGTGATGGCGAAGTACGCCCGGTACCGTCCGGAGCTCGGCCGGCGCGAGATCTTCATCGAGGGCGTGGAGCGCGTGCGCGACATGCACCTCGGGTTCTTCGCGTCGAAGCTGGAGCGCCGCGTGCCCGCCGAGCTGACGGCGGCGGTGGCGGAGCTGGCGGGCGGGCAGGCCGGGATGCTGGGGCACGCCTGGGGCGGCCGGAACCTCGGCGAGATCATCCACGAGGCCTTTGCGCAGGTGGCGGCGAAGAAGGTGCTGCCGAGCATGCGCTCGATGCAGTTCGGCGGCGAGGCGATCCTCCGCAACCACAGCCGCATGTTCAACTGCAGCTTCTCGAACGTGGACCGCGTGGACTTCTTCAAGGAGTACTTCTTCCTGCTGCTCAGCGGCTGCGGCGTCGGCTTCTCGGTGCAGAAGCACCACATCGCGCTGCTGCCCCCGCTCCCGCACCGCGAGGCGGAGAATGACCTGCCGGTGTGGCATTTCCGCATCGAGGACACCATCGAGGGCTGGTCCGACGCCCTGAACGCGCTCTTCACCTCGCATTACGAGGGCAAGCTGATCGAGTTCGACTTCTCCGCCATCCGGCCGCGCGGCGCGCGGCTCCGGACCTCCGGCGGCAAGGCCCCCGGCCACCTGCCGCTGCGCAAGGCGCTGCACCGCGTCGCGGAGGTCCTCGATCAGGCGGCGGGCCGCGCCCTCCGGCCGATCGAGGTCTACGACATCAACATGTACGTCGCGAAGGCGGTCCTGGCCGGCGGCATCCGCCGCTCCGCGACCATCTGCCTCTTCTCCCCGGACGACGAGGAGATGATGAACGCAAAGACGGGCAACTGGTTCGAGCAGAACCCGCAGCGCTCGGCCTCGAACAACTCCGCCGTGCTCTCGCGCAGCGACCGCAACGCCGAGCACTTCCGCAAGCTCTTCAAGGCCCAGAAGGAGTTCGGCGAGCCCGGCTTCTACTTCTGCGACCGTCCCGACGCCGGCTGCAACCCCTGCGCCGAGATCAGCCTGCTGCCGGTCGTCGACTGGGAGCTGTCGGCGTCCGAGCTGGATGACCTCTTCCGCAACGGCTACAAGGGCGACCTGCCCGGCACGGCGCGCCTGTCGGGCTTCCAGCACTGCAACCTGACGACCATCAATGGCCACGCCGCGGTCAACGAGGCGGCCTTCTACAAGGCGTGCCTTGCCGCCGCCGCCATCGGCACGCTGCAGGCCGCCTACACGGACATGCCGTACCTCGGCCCGGTCACGCGCCTGATCAACGAGCACGACTCCCTGCTCGGCGTCTCCATCTGCGGCTTCATGGACAACCCCTCGGTGCTCTTCGACCAGGAGGTCCTCAGCCAGGGCGCCCGCCTCTGCCGCGCGGCCAACCACGTGGTCGCGGCGCTCATCGGCATCCGCCCGGCCGCGAAGCTCGCCACCTGCAAGCCCGAGGGCACGGCATCGCTCATCCTCAACGCCGCATCCGGCATCCACCCGCACCACGCCCGCCGCTACTTCCGCCGCGTGCAGGCCAACCGCAAGGAGCCGATCTACACGTTCTTCAAGGGCGTCAACCCGCAGATGACCGAGCCGTCCGTCTACAATCCCGACACCGACGACGTCATCACCTTCCCCGTCGAGGCGCCGAAGAAGGCCATCCTCCGGAAGGACCTCACCGCGATCCAGTTCCTCGAGCTCGTGAAGCTCGTTCAGCAGTGCTGGGTCATCCCGGGCGGCGATCCCGCCTCGCGCTCGCCGGACCTGCACCACAACGTGTCGAACACCTGCACCGTGCGGCCCGACGAGTGGGAAGAGGTCGCGGACTTCATCTGGGCGAACCGGCAGTTCTTCACCGGCATCTCGCTGCTGCAGGACGCCGGGGACAAGGCCTACCTGCAGGCCCCCCGCGAGGAGGTCACGACCGAGGCCGACGTGCAGAAGTGGAACTCGCTGCGGCCTGACCGCGTCGACTACACCGAGATGCGCGAGGTTTCCGACGAGACGGAGCTGAAGCAGGTCATCGCCTGCGCCGGCGGCGCCTGCGAGATCACCTGAGCGGCGACGGAGCCTGGGTTCACCACGAAGGACCCGCTCCTTCGCCAAGGCTACGGAGGGCTGGCGAAGCGCACGTCGCCAAGGCGGCAGCCTTTGCGGGCTTCGCGACCTTTGCAGTGATACGGATTGGAATCCAACCCGTGGGCACCGCGAAGACCGCCAAGACCGCGAAGTCGCGGTTCGGGCTTCGTGTCCTTCGTGGTGAAAAAAATCCGCTCGCGGCCCGGGCGGCGGAGGGCAGGGTCGCAGCATGCTGCTGACCTGCCAGGCTGGCTTTGAACCGCTGCTGCTGCGCGAACTCGCCGCGGCCGGGGCGGCGTCGGTCGAGTCCGGGCCGGGCTGGGTGCGGACGGACGAGACCGTCCACCGGGAATCGCTCGCGTTCCCGCACCTGGAGCTGCGCGCGCCGGTGGAGTTGCAGGGCGACTCGGTCAACGCCCTGGCGCAGAAGGTGGCCGACTACTTCCTCGCCAGCCTGCAGGGCGAGCGCGTCGAGGCGGCGTGGCCCAACGTGTGGCTGGGCCCGGCGGAGATCGTCGGGCTGGGCCGACGCATCGCCGCCGTGCAGGCGGCCTGCGGCGAGCTGCTGCGGAAGCGGCTCTCGCGCGTGGCGAAACTCGCCGTGGCCGACCGGCCGCGTGGCGCGGGTCCGGCGCGGGGGCTCTTCGTGTATTTCACCGACTTCGGCCGCGCCTTCGTGACGCGCGACGCGTGGGGCCACGGCCAGCGCCGGATGGCGGACGACGACCTTGCCCCCTCGCGCTCCTACCTGAAGGTCGAGGAGGCCTATCTCGTACTGGGCCGCGAGCCGGCGGAGGGCGAGACGGTCTGCGACCTCGGCGCGGCGCCGGGCGGCTGGAGCTACAGCGCGGCCAAGCGCGGGGCGCAGGTGGTGGCGGTGGACAACGGCCCGCTAAAAGGCGGGGCGCTCAACCATCCGCGCATCGCCCACCGGCTCGAGGACGCGTTTCGGTTCACGGTCGGGCCGGACGGGCGCTTCGACTGGCTCTTCTGCGACCTCGTGGAGGAGCCGCACCACGTGCTGCAGCACATCGTGGCGCCCTGGCTGGCGCAGGACTGGTGCCGGCGCTTCGTGGTCAACCTGAAGTTCGGCCGAGTGGACCCCGTGGCGCTCCTCCGGGAGCTGTCCGCCCCCGACTCGCCGCTCGCGCGGCATGCGCCCGGCTTCCGGGTCGTCCACCTCTACCACGACCGCGAGGAGTTCACCGTCGTGGGCGAGCGGGCGCGAAAATTCATCGGCGCCCGGTTTCCGGGCTAGTAATTCGCCGCCGGGAGGTGCTTCATGGGGCATCCTTCCCAACATGAAACGCATCCTAGTGCATCTCCTCCTCGCCGCGGTGCTGCTGCCGCTGGCGGCGCGGGCCGCCGATCCGGCGTTCAACGGCCGCTGGCGGCTCGACGTGGCCCGCAGCACGGCCCTTGACGGCTGGTCCACGCTCGACCTCGTGATCTCGGTGGACGGACCCAAGGTCACGCTCCACCACGAACTGACCTGGCACTCCACGCAGGTCACCGCCACCAACGTGGTGGACACCGCGCAGCCCGCGGTGCTCGTGAACTTCTTCCGCCTCGACCAGCGCCACATGGCCGTCTACGCCCGCCCGAAGGAGGCCGCGACGGTCCAGGCCGCGTGGCTCGACGCCAGCCGCACGCTGCGCGTCGAGGCGCTGGTGCCGCTGGAGACCTCGCAGGGCAACACCACGATGCGGCTCTATGACGAGTACCGTCTCGGCGAGGGCGGCACCGAGCTCGTGCTGATCGAGCTCCACAACACGCGCGACCGCGCGCTGGTCTATCACTTCACGAAGGTGCCGGAGGAGGCGGCCAAGAAATAATCCCATGAAACGCATCCTGCTCTCCCTGCTGCTGACCTGTTCCCTGGCCCCGGTCCTCCGGGCCGCCGCCGCGCCCGCGACCCCCGCGCGCGAGGCGTACGTCATGCATTTCAACTCCGACTGGAAGATCGCGTCCGGCCTGCCCGAGAAGGTGCTGCTGATCGGCCTGCAGGGCCTGGCCAACCGGACGGAGCCGCGGCTCTACATCGTGCACGCGGCCGACTTCCCGTGGGAGATCACGGGCCCGCTGAAGGACTTCTACGAGCGCAAGCACGGCGTGCATTTCACCGAGCTGACGACGGCCGAGGAGGCGCTCGCGCACCTCGCGCAATACGCCAAGGGCTACGTGGTCTGGGACCCGGCGGTGATGCCGACGATGAACGTCGCCTATACGATCGCGGGGCTGGAGGACGCCCTCGTGGTGACCCCGGCGCTGATCCCGCTGGCGGAAAAGCACGGGCTGAAGCTGATCGACGACCTCCGCGGCCGGTACACGGGCCGGACGGACGCGCAGATCTTCGCCGACGCGAAGCAGCGCTACTGGGCGCGCTGCAGCCACGACCAGCTGCTGCTCGACGGCGGCCAGCGCGGCGACATCCGCATCCCGGCCATCGCCGACTGGGGGGTGCGCCAGAAGATGTTCTTCCACGAGCTGTCAGCCAACCCGATCCATGCCGAGGAGCTGGCGCTGGAGAAGCAGTTCTTCTCCGAGCTGAACCCCGGCGGCACGATCTTCGGCTGGCACGTCTACGGCAAGGACACCGAGGAGCAGCACACCACGCTGATCTCAACCTACGGCCTCAAGATGGAAGGCCTGCAGAGCCTGCCCAACCTGAGCTTCAACTGCCAGTTCACCTTCACGCCCGGCTTCAAGTTCACGAACCACCACCATGTGGCCCGCGACGCGAAGCTCGCGGCGCAGGACAAGGTCTACATCTCCTTCGTCCAGTCGGACGGCATCGGCATCGGCGTGTGGACCAAGCCCGGCCGCGGCCGCATGCCGCTGGCCTGGGGCGCGATCATGGGCTGGGTGAAGTTCTCCCCGGCCGCGCTCGAGTACTTCCACGAGTCGGCGACGCCGGCGGACTACTTCATCGGCGGGCTCTCCGGCCCGTCGTACATGTACCCGAACCACATTCCCGCGAACCGCTTCGGCCTGCTGATGAAGGAGGCCAGCGACCTCATGGCCGTGCTCGACGAGCGCATCTTCGAGATCATGGACAACTCCGCCGCGGATGGAAACCTGGGCAACGCGGACCTCACCAAGGAGACCGTGGACCGCTACTACGCGAACTTCCCCGACGTGACCGGGTTCATCAACGGCTACGGCCCGGCGCGCACGCGCGACCTCCGGGACTCGCGGCCGCTGATCTCCTACGACTACTACATCGACCCGCGCCGCCCGCGCGAGGAGGTCCAGGCGGACATGAACGAGCTCATCGCCCTGAACCCGAAGCGGCCCTACTTCCTGCTCGTGCACGTGCGCGAGTCGAACGACGTCAACAGCCTGGTCGGCGTCATCAAGCAGCTCAACGGCCCCGTCGAGGTGGTCCCACTCGACCTCTTCATGAAGTACGCGGCGGACAAGAAGACCTACACGACGCGCTACCAGCTGCCGGAGGACCCGAAGCACTTCAAGGGATACTAAGCGGCGCGCGGGGCGCCGGAGAGGGGACGCAGTTCGTAGATCGCAGTTCGTAGTTCGGAAATACCACCGGGCATTTGCCCCGTTGCTGATCTGCGAACTGCGCTCTGCGAGAGCCCGATCTCCATTGCGCGCCCCTGCGCGGCGCCTCACCGTCCGCCATGGCTTCCTTCTCCCGACCGAACCCGCGCCCGCCGGAGGACTCCGGCGAATTTGTCGCCCCGGCGAGCGGCATGCGGCGGCGGGGCGAGTCCGGCTTGCCGCCGGGGGCACCGGCTGCGGCCAAGGCCGCCCCGACGGGCGACGAGGGTCCGGGCGGCTCGCGCAGCGGACCGGCGCGCCATGACGAGCTGAAGCTGTGCGGGCTCGCGGCGGTGCGGGCTCGGTTCGCGCGCGAGCCGGGTTCGATCAAGCGGCTGTTTTTCGACCGGGACACCGGCCAGCGCATCGGCGTGATCTGCAAGGTGCTCGCCCGCGAGAAGAAGATCTACCGTCAGGTGGAGCCGGCGGAGCTCGAGAAGATCGCGGGCTCGGTGCACCACGGCGGGATCGTCGCGGTCGTCTATGCGCCGCCGCTGCGGACGCCGAGCGTCGCGGAGATCCAGGCCTGGGCGAAGCGCGGCGAGGGCCTGCTGGTGCTCGATCGCATCGGCAATGCCCACAACCTCGGAGCGGTCGCGCGCACGGCGGCGTTTTTCGGCGTCCCTCGGCTGGTGATCCCGGATGATCCCGCGGCGGCGCGGCCCAACGACGCGGCCTACCGCGTGGCCGAGGGCGGATTCGAGCATCTCGAGGTTTGGCGCGTGCCCGGCCTGCCGGCCTTTGCCCGCGAGCTGGCGGCGGCGGGATTCGAGGTCATCGGCGCGGCAACGCGCGGAGGCAAGCTGGGCCAGGCGCGCAGCGCCGAGCCGGCGAAGGGCACGCATCCGAAGCCCGTCGCGCTCGTGCTCGGCAACGAGGAGCAGGGCCTGGCACCGGACGTGACCGCGGCCTGCACGCGCCTCGTGACCATTCCCGGCAGCGGCAAGGTCGAGTCGCTCAACGTCTCGGTCGCGGCGGCGGTGCTGATGTGGGAGCTGCTCGCCCGGAAGTGAGGATTCCAATCGGCGGGGTCGGCGACCCCGCCCTACAAAGGCGCCTTAGTAATTGTCCATCACGAACCACATGATCCAGGTGACGCCGAGGGAAAAGAGCACCATGCCGGAGCCGGCGAAGACCAGGGTGACGACATTCCGGGAGAGCAGCAGCGCGAGGCCGGCGAAGCCGAGGTTTCCGACGATCATCAGGGTCCAGTAGTCGACCTTGCGGCGCGAGGGAGGCCGGGGCGTGAGGTCGACGTCGTTCAGGCCCAGCTCATTCGCGCGCTCGAGGTTGGCGCGCAGGATCTCATGGACCTCGTTTTCCTTCGGCGGCTCCGGCGCGACGGGCGGCGGGTCGCCCATGGAATGGGCCTGGCGGGCGATGGTGCGCGCGTCGATGGCCGGCAGGTGATCATCCTCGTCGAGCGGCCGATTCGTGCGCTCGAATTCCGCGGACTTGAAGCGGAATTCGCGGCGCGGGGCCTCGGGAGTGGGCTCGGACGGCTCGGACACGACCGGAGAGAACCGGCGGAAAAGCCTGACGCCAAGCGGAAAGGAGAACCACGGCCGGCTCTGGACGGATTTGCGCTTCCCTCGGACCCATTCGGGGCCCTGAGTGTCGGTCCAGACAAGGATCCTACCCCTGTATCCCATGGTCTCTTCCGCCGCTTCGTCCGATCTTGCCCCGGCTGGCTTTGACTGGCCGCTGGCCTATGACGCCGAGCGGCAGCTCGGGCGCTACATCGAGGCCTTCCTCCGTCATCACGAGCCCGCCCGCCGCCTGGCGGACCGGATGCGCGACGAAACCGGCACCGAGTTCTACGAATGGGTTGACCATCTGGTCCTCGCCCCCGAGCACGCGGCGGCGCTGCGGGCGGTCGGGCTGGTGGATGAGGCGGTGCCGGCGTCGGCGGGCGGGCTCGTGATGACGGAGGAAGGCCTCGAT
>Ga0118677_10009857_pt1 | contig 14782 bp, 15 predicted proteins | sample AliMusrvi5mmetaG_FD_86154 | JGI IMG/M metagenome (GOLD analysis project Ga0118677, IMG submission 86154)
CCACCTACGGGGAGTACCGTCAACTTCGCCGGCAGAGGAGGTATACCGGCCCCACACCCCCGGTGATACCATCGCCCCGGCCAATTACGCCGGTAGCCAGGATGCCCATTCCCGCGCCTGTGTGCCCCTCAGTGCCACCGATGCCTTCGGATGGTATCCACCCCTCCCCAGCCGCTAAGACGAGCGTGTGCCCTTGTTGCCGTTGCATCCACAGGGCTTCCTAAGCGCCTGCTGATCTGGTGGGTTGGAGCCTTCTCCCCGTTCGTTTGGTATTCATAGTTTCCCGCCTCCAGGCCCTGCGCTCTGGTCATACGGGCATCCTTCCCGCCAGCAAGCTGTCAGTCAGTCTGGCGATTCCTCCTTCCCGGCGCTCCAGGCCCTTCGGCGGTCGTTTGGAGAGCTTCCTCTCTGGTCCTGTTTTCTCTAGCTGGTGAAGAAAACAGCTCCCAGAAAGGGAGCACAAACTAAAACAAAATATGAATACCAAATCGAACAAAGTTCCGAAGACCCAGCCCGCCCACCAGATCCGCAGTCGCTCAGTCAAAGCCGCCCTGTGGAAGAACGAAACCGACAAGGGCACGTTCTACAACATCACGCTGGAGCGGCTCTACAAGGACGGGGAGGTGTGGAAGTCGGCCAGCAGCTTCGGCCTCGGTGACACCGCCGACATCGAATCCGTCCTCAAGCAGGCGCGGGATTGGGTGCAGGCCCAGCAGCCGGTAGCGGCTCCAGTAGCGGCGTAATCTCACGGGCCGGGGTCGAAAGGCTCCGGCTCCTTTTTTGTGTCGGGCCGCTCCCCCCGTCGCCCGGCCCAAGGCCAGGCGGACCGGCGCGCCCGGCCGGGAAATCTGGAGCTTCAAGGCTGTACAGCCCGTCACCACGACCATCCAGTTAGAATACGTGCGCTCCTGGGAAAAGGGCGTCGCACCAGGGCGGCAAACAAACGTCGTGGTGCTGGTCGAGCCGGCAGGGGCCGTCAAGTGATGGAACAGTGGCTGCTTCTCAGATTCCACGAATGGAAAACAATCCTATGATTCTCCGCAATCACTGCTCTTACTGGCTAGCTGCAAAGTGGCCATAGTGGTGGGTGAGATGCATTATAGTTTCGCGGGTGAAGCTTCGCTCAAAGGCGGCAAGGCTTTGACGATCTTGACGGTTTCGAGGCTGACGGTGATGACCTGAGCGATGAGGCGGAAGATGTATTGGGTGTCGTTGGGGCGGTTGGGATCGTTGGTGATGCCGCTGCGTTTGTCGGTGCTGACCTGGTACTGGTCAACCACCCATTCGAGGGCGGAACGGTTGCCGAGGCGGTATTCGTGAGTCTCGGGCGGGATGCCTTCGAGGGTCAGGAAGTCGTTATAGACCAGGGCCGTCTTGTCCCGGGTGAGCTTCATCTTCTCCACGCGCCAATTGAGTTGGGTGTCGGGCTTCTCGCGGCGCGTGCGCGGGTATTCTTCGGCGTGCTCGTAGCCGATGTGGAGGTCGGCAAGTTGCTTACCAGCGGCGGCGAAGGCGCAGAAATCCGGCGCGAGGATCCGAATTCCCAGCACCGGCGATGGTTCGTTATTGACCCAATCGGCATTCCGTGGTGGAGTCAGACCCAGTAGGGAATGCGCATAAATCGTCGAGACTTCCTCCTCACGAGCCTGGGTGGATGGGCAGCCACCCGAGCAGTTTTGGCCTCCCCCAGCGGCACAGACCAAGCAGGCCCATCGGCTCAACCGCCAAGCAGAATCCAGGGTGGCATTGGTTCTTCTGTGTTTACCTCGTTAAGTGACGTGTTCAGCGGCAAATGCAGTCAATTCTTCGGCGTCAAGATGGAGGAACGAGTCGAGAACTTTGGCAACGGCAAGACCGGGACCAGGGCCAAGCGTGTAGCCCGTGATCCCAAGACCCTGTATTTGGCGGGAGGTGTTAGTGGCGAAGAGGAACCGCACTCGTTTTTTCTGACCTTTGAAATTACGAATAACCAGATTCTTTGCAGCGCCAGTAGTTCGGGTTTGCTCCAACATCCTTGCATTTTTTCCCGCATGGTGCCCTCGCAGCGCCGTGGGTCCTGGTTCCAAGCCGAGGAACTTCTGGGTGGAAGCGCCTGGGGCTTCGGGTTACGCGCAAAAGACCAGCCGCCGATCCGCTTGCCTATGACGCACGGCTCTACTGTGAAGTTGCTGAACACGGTCTTCCCCATATTTGGCTATAAGCACGAGCACATGAACCTCCAGTTGCTGGTCTTTGCTCCCCAGATAGGTGGTCCGGACCGCCCGAGTCCACGGGCCCTTCTGGTTGTCGCCCGCCTGCGAAACGAGAGTGAAACGCCATGGCAGGGGAGTCTGCTAGCGCCAAACCTACGTGACGTGGGGGAGGTCAACGCCTCCAATTGTGTGGCCACCCCGGCAGAAAGCCCACATCCACGATTCACGGAGCATCCCGTGCCACTGCAGCCAGGTTTCGAGGCCGTCGTCTGTTTGGGTAGTACCCAGTGGAGTCCGACCTGCCCGGAAGTCAGGCTTGAACTTGATGCTGGCCAGGAGCGGTTTTTGACGTTTGGCCTGCTCCTTGGCCAGAACCCCGATGAACTGCGCCAGACAGCCAGACAATTACGGGAACGCCCGATTCTCGATTGGCTGAACGAAACCTTGAAGGGCCGCACCGAACGATATGGACAACTTTCCATTCCGGCCGATCGCTATTACTCGGAGAACTACATTCGCCTCTTTGAGTCGGCCAGTTCCTCCGTTCTTTACTCTGCCAACAGCCAACAATTCACGGGTGGGCCTAGCGGCGCAGCGGATTTTGCGATGGCACTGCTGGAGCCGGAAATGCTGCTGCCCACCCTTCGAACCCAGGCTGCGTTTAGCCCACGACCCAAGGGACAGCCGGCCTGGGAGGGCCTCAGTCACTCCCTGGCGAACTCAGTCTGGCCTCTGTGCGTGATGGGACTTTACTTCCGAATGACTGGGGATCGTGTGTTCTTCAAACAGAACCCTGGGCTGCTGGAGTTTGCTCGGGAACGACTTGGCGACCTCCTGCTCACCAGGAAAGGGGAACCATGCCTCTTTCCTTCGAAGAACATCTGGGACGGACCCGCCAGAGGTGACTACCACACCGGTTCGAACATTCTGGCTTGGCTGGCGTTTAACGCCAACGCTGCGGTGGCCCGCCAAGCCTATGACCAGCCTGCTTTGGCAGACCAGTGGTCATCCATCGCTCAGAGGATCAAGCAAGATGTCTTCCACTACTGTGTCGGGAGCAGCCCGTCGGGACCGCGCTTTTTTGAGGGTGCGAATGTGGACGGCTCCTTTGTCCAGGGTCACGACAGCGAGGAAGCCTTCACCACCCTGGCGCGTCTTGAGGACCGGCGCGGCGGGCGTCACGCCGGTCTTGCGCCGCAAAATCTCCACCGCGTGCCGGAAGGAGACACCCTCCTTCTTCATCACCAGCTGTATGGTGTCGCCCCCGCCGCAACCGGCCAGACAGTTCCACAGGTTTTTGCTGGGCGTCACCCCAAAGCTCGGCGTCTTGTCCTCGTGGAACGGACACCGGCCCATGAGGTTGTCGGGGCCGATTTGCTTTAGCTCAATGCCGTAGTCCCGGCACAGGACGGCCAGCGACACCTCGCGCTTGAGCCGTTGCAACTCGTTTTCAGGAATGCGGGGCATGGTTCCTTTCCCGGTTGAGGGTTTCAAGAAGCCGCTGGGCGTCCGTGCGCAGATAGCCCCATACCCATTCAACGGTGCGCGGGCGGTAGTCGCCCCGCAGTCCATCGGTGCGCATCAAAACATCCCAGCGCCGGCGTGCGGCCTTGGGGAAGCGCAACGCATGGGCCAGCAACGCCTGGCCGTCATCGCTCCAACCGCACAAGGCTTTGAGCCGGGCATCCCAGTCATGCTGATACGCCTCGCGGATGACCATCCCGCTTGAGCCGGCAACTGCGCGGCACGTCCCCCTCGGGATAAAACCAGATGTTGCACCCTCTGGCCCCCCGCGTGCGCAACGTTTCCCTGAAGTCCGGGTTGAGGGTTAAAAATTCCTCCGGCCCGTCGTCGTCATCAATGTCAAAGGAACCGACACCGCCGCTTGGCTCGCCCTGCACCAGCCCGATGTTGCCCTCGGCCAGCTTGCGCCGATACTCCGGGTCCATCATGTCGTTGAGGCTGATTTTGGTCCACTCGTTCCCCTTGCAACCTTTCTTGCCGATGGGCCATGCCACCAGCATTACCAACGTGTCGAACAGCCCCAGCACGTAGCTGACGATGTTCGGGATTTGAGTTGTTTTCATAGTTCGCTTTCCGGCTTGCGGCATCAAGGCGGCGGGCGTCCGGCCAACATGGCCGGGCCTGCGGTCGCGGCCTGGCTTTTAGCCCGACTGGGCTTCATCCCGACCGCCGCCCCCGTTCACCGGGGACCCGCCGCGCAAAATGCGCAAGCTCTGGGGGGATTATAAAATCCGCAAACGGCGCGTTTGGGATTTCAAGCGAAACGTGAAAATAAATTCCCAACACGGCGGCCTGAACGTGATTATACTGTCCGGTTAGGCCCGCGTGGTCGTGGGGCGCGACACCGGCCTGGCAGGGGATTTCACCAGCTGACAGCCGCTGAGGACAGAACGTTGCTGACGCCGGCTCAAAGGCTCATAATTGGCCCATGCCTGTTTGCGTCATCAAAGCCAGCTATTCAGAACACACAGTCCGCGTTTACCAGGCGTATCGCCCCGAAATTGCCATGCCGGCATTGGAAGCGGGGCGTTTCGTGCCTCCGTTCAAAATGGGCCGAATGACCTGGATTAAACCCTCCTTCAACTGGATGATGTATCGGTCTGGCTATGCTTCCAAACCGGGGCAAGAGTTCGTGCTGGGCGTGGACATCACACGAGAGGGATTCGAGTGGGCGCTACAGCACGCCGCCATTTCCAGTTATCAGCCAGGATTCCATGCCTCGCCCGAGGATTGGAAGCGCGAGGTTGAAGCAAAGCCGGTTCGAGTCCAGTGGGACCCGGAGCGAGACTGGCGTTTGCAACCCATAGCCAGCGTGAGGGCCATTCAAATCGGACTCTCAGGTGAAGCTGTCGAGCGTTACGTAAACCAGTGGCTCGTGCGCATTGAAGATGTAACCCCCGTCGCTCGCATGGTCGCCGCCGCTGTCGAAAGCGGCATTCCACCGTCCCCGCTACCAAGCGCCTCTGAGCGGCCCTATCCATTGGACGCGGCTACGGCGGCGGCAATCTGCCTGCGCTGAACCGCTCAAGCTTTGTGCCGGCGCTCTAATTGCTCAACCGCCGTCCTTTGCAGAATGACATCGCCGGAACGTGCAAGCGTTTCCAGTTTTGTTTCTGCTTCGGAGCCTGGGATTTTCCCAAGCGCCCAGATTGCTTTTACAGCCAATGCTCGGCTGTCATCATATTCCAGCGATTTCGGTATCCATTGGGTTGCACGAAACAGCGCTTCCACGGTGTCAGCCGTCGGCCACGTTTGCAACGCGCTCACAACGTCCTCGTGGCTGTAGTGCCAGTCAGCTTCAACGAGCCGACGGAGAGTATCCTTTTGCTCGGGAGCAAACCCAAAGGTAAAACCAATCATTAGCGCATACTGCAAGTCCTCGGCATTCTGCGCCCCATAGGCGTCCTCAAGCACTCGCATCGCCAATTTTCCCCCTTCGACAGACGAGGGAAACCGGCGCAAAAAGTCCTCCTTGGCTATCCGGCTTCGCCCATTCGGCTGGATAATCAAATCACGACAAAGCTTTCGTTGTTCTTCCGTCATGGCTTTGGAACCAGGTTGAAGTTCACGATGTTGTTGTTGAAGGTATTCAGCGCCGAACCTCGTCCCAGCCCGACATTGACTACGTTTCCTTCCAGCTTGAAGAATGCGCTACTCGACCCCCAGCCGCTTTGCACCAACGGCAGATTGCCGTAAGCTCCTCCGTTCAACCCTGCGTTTCTGACTCCCATTCCCAACAACGAATCGGTTGTGCCGGCTTGGACACCGAACTGAACCGTGACGCCGTTATACTTGCTTGCGTATTCCAGACTGGGTGAAATGAAGGTTTCCGAAGTTGCAGGGAGCTTCCCGGTGGCCAGCAAAGAGTCGTAGTTTGCTTGGCTCACCGTGCGATAAAAGGTCTCTGTTCCCTCTGCGGCAAATGAGGAGCGGCAAAAATCGTTATGTCTCCCCATTGCCGGGCCGCTCATCAAAAAGAGCAGCGTCAGCAGGCATGCAGAAATGCGATTCATGTCAGTTCATCTCTGTCTCCGTTCGGCGTTGAAGTCCCATTTATCATGAGTCACGAATATTTCCGCAATCTGCTGTTCGGTAAATGGGATGCCTTCGATCCCCTTAATTTGAGTGATATTTCGTCCGACAATCACAACTTGATTAAATCGTGTCCCATCTTTCAGCACGATCGATGCAATCTGATATCCCATTCCAGTCTCCCCTTGGGCAACTAATTTGGGTCCCCAACTATCTGATAAAGCAATCATAATCTAATAACCATGTGGGAATAATACTTCATTGCCTGGCCCACCCATAACCGGTCTTGGCCCAATGACCGGTGTTCCAGCGGGTGGTCGTAAAGTGAAAACATTTGGGCGAGGGATTTCAGGATTAGGCAAATTGTAGGTGCTAATTCGCTGTTCAAGCGGAACCAGACCATCACTTACAGGTGCAGCAAACGTTCTAGGTGTTACGCCACTCGGAGTGATGTGGCTGAATGCTGCGTCCGCAGATTCATAACGCAGGAATGTTTCACCCTCGGTCGTATATCGTAGCGTGCTCAGTGCTGTTGATGTCCCCTCTGCGGCTTTCGTGCCGCCGCGAAGGCACTTTGCTATCTGACCGACCTTCGGTAGAGCAGAGCCCAAAAGCTCACCCGCAGCTTCCGCGGCCTTCCCACCCAAGTAAGCCTGAGCGGCCTCTTTCGCCACTACTCCCACGGCAACCGCTACCCCGCCCAACGAGTCGCGCAGCACGTTGTCGTTGCGGTCGATGTCGACCACGCCCATCTGCGCATCCAGAGCCCCTTTCATATTGGGATTAGGCCGACCAACTGAGTCTCCCATCATCAAGTCGTAGAAGCCTTTGCCGACCAGGGCCAGGTCGTCGCGCCACGACAAGCCAAGCGGGTCAAAATTGTTTATGGGATTATTGCCCACGAATGCGAATGGGTTTCTACCACCCAAAAAGCCAATGGGGTCCCTATTAATCCAGCGCCCGAGGCTCGGGTCGTAGAAGCGATAGGTGTAGGCATACAGCCCCGAGAGTGGGTGGACCTCCTGGGAGGCGAAGCGGTAGAGGTTGGCGTCCGCCATAGAACCCCACTTGCCGATCAGGTTGCCGTAGGGGTCATAGATGTATCGTGCCACGAGCGTGCCCTGGCTGTTGACCAGCGCCGTGACGTTGTTGTTGCCATCAACGTGGTAGTAGCACGTACCGTTGCTGTCGGTGCGCGCGAGCAACCCTCTGCCCCTGGTGTATGTGACCGTGGGCTGGTTGAGCGCATTTCGCTCCTGAATGACAGTTGAGCCAGCGTAGATGTAGTGCGTTTCGTTGTTGATGGCCCAGTTGCTGCTTTGCCAGATGTAGTCTTTGCGGATGCGGCGGCGGGAGAGCCCGTCGTAGGTGTAGGTCGTGCGCCAGTTGTTGGTGGCGTAGACCTCGAGCAGCCGGTTCGCATCATCGTAGACGAGGTTGCGGGCGCCATCGGACAAGAGGTTGCGGTTGTCGTCGTAGGTGAAGCTGACGGTCACCGGCAGCACCTGGGTAACCATGATTCCGGTATAAAACCCGGAGAGGCTCATGATGTTGTATTTGAAGAAGTTAGTTCCGTCGGTCAGGCTGATTCCAGCCGTAGTGCCCCAAGTGAAGTCCTGATAGAGGGCGGCCGGCACTCCATTGCTACAGCCGGGGGGCGGACTGGGCGCCAGGGGTTTCGTGAGGAACAAGGAGTCCTGCTGTTGCGAAGAGTTTGTGACTTCCACAAAGAGGCTACGGACCGGAGCGTCCAGGCTGCCGGCGACGGTCATGCCTCCGTTACGGTCAATGCTAAGAATATCGTTTAGACCGTTTACCCGTGTCTGCTGGCTGAGGGCGCCGTTGGTGCGGGACATCCAGTTGCCCGCCCTGTCGTAGCTGTAGCCGAACGTTTCGTTGTAGCGCGCAACACCATTTGACTCATAGCCAAGCGCCGTAGTTAGCTGGTCTATTTTGTCGTAGGTGTAGATCACCTTAGCCTCGTCGGGGCTACGCACCAGGTTTGTGATAATGCTGGCGGCGTTGTAACAGTAGGTCATAGCGTCGATAGTGCTCTGGTACTGATCCTTCAAAGTCGTGCTCTTGAGGTTGCCGATGGCATCGAAGGCTTGGATTATGCTATCGGCCGGCGAGGTGATGGCGCTGATCTGGCCACCTGCGGCGTTGTAGCTGAAGTTGAACGCCCCGGCGAGCGAGGAGGCGAGCGATTGCAGGCGGAGTTGCTTATCGTAGGCATATCCCTGGCTCACGCTTCCGCTGAGCTGCGCAAGATTCAAGTTTGTCATCAAGCCGTTGCCGTAGGTCAGCGTGACAGTATCGCTAGTCCAGGGACCGACTTCGCTAAGCAATCCGCTGGCAAATGCGCCGAGCGATTGGTAGGTGAACGTGGTAGGGGTGAGTCCCGCCGAATCCGTCATTGTCTGTATGCGATTGAGCTGGTCGTAGGTGTAGCTGAAGTATCCGGATGAGGGGTAGCTGATGTTGGTGACGTTGCCGTTCCAGTCCCAGCTATAGGTCGTGAGCCCCTTCCCCTTGGTCCACAGAGCAGTCATCTGCCCGTTGGCATTGTAGCCGTTGGTGCGAACGACCACGCCCGATGCGTTGCTCTCGGCGATGTTACGACCGTAGATATCGTAGGCCCATGTGGTGGGATTGTTCTTGCCGTCGGATAGTGAGGTGATGTTCCCCGCGGCGTCATACACGATGTTCCGTATCTCGAGGTTGGCATTGGTGATATAGGTGTTGCGCCCAGCGGCGTCATACCCATACCCGTTTGTTCGATTGAGGGGATCCACTGTGGCAACTAACAACTTTCCGGAATAGAGGTAGAGGTTCGTGCCGTTGGCGGTGCGCGTGGAAGTTACGCGTCCGAGCAGGTCGTAGGTGTTGGTCGTCGCGATGCCGCTCCCGTCTATGGTGAAGTCCGGCAGGTCGTAGATGTTGTAGCGCGCCTGGAATATCGGCCCGAAGGGTCCTGAGGTGGCGACAACCAACCCCTGGTTGTTGTAGGTGTTGGTGAGGCCCAGCCCCGCGCTGTTGGTCACGCTCAGCACTCGCCCGGCGGTGTCATAGGCATACTGTGTGTATGAGTCAACCTGGTTGTGCCGGTTTGAATAGTTGTTAATCTGGGTGGGTCTTCCCAGGTTGTCTATTTGAAAGGTAGTGCAACCGCCGACGGGATTTGTGACGGAACTGAGGGTTCCGCAGGAGCAGTAACCAAATAACGTGACACCTCCCGCCTTATCATAGAACATGGTCATCTGGTCCAGGAGGTTGTAAGTGGCGGTTGCCCACCGGCCCAGGCGATCCTTGCTGCCGGTCAGATTGAGCCCCACATATGTGATCTGATTGGATGACCCATCCGGGAACGATATGTCGGTTAGCCGCCCCAGGTTGTCCCAGTTGTAGTCGGTTATCTGTCCCAGGGCGTTGGTCTGCACGGACAACTTGCCGTTGGCGAACTGGAACTGGTTGGAGCTTCCAATCTCAACCTCCACCGTCTTGGTGAGAAAACCGTCCGAACCGTAGTAGTTGGTGACGTGCATGCCGGTGGGCAGTTGAATCCCCGTGACCTGGTGGCGGCTATTGTAGTAGAGAATATTTGTGGTGTTCATTGCGTCCACCATCACCATGTTGGTGGCATACGAGGGCAATGTGTAGGTGTTGGTCCAATAGCCTGCCGGGGAAAAGCCATAGTATAGATATGGAGATCCAGATCCCAAGACGTGGCTGAAGCCTATGTCTTTGATTATATTGGTCCCCAAGCCTCCCAAATTGAACAGTGTTTCGCCCTGTGGCCCTGTTGCCTTAACCAGGATGGAGTTCGTCCAATAGGCGGTGATACTTGTATGAAAGGGCTGGCCCACGCCGAACTTATACGCCATGGATGCCGTTTTATTTGTGTAAATGAAGGTATTTGTGCGGGTCCCGACGCCACCCGTTGTGCTGTACGTGCTCACCGAGTTGGTTTTCTTGCCATACGAGTTGTAGCTGTCCCAGATATACTGTGTGGTGTTGTCCGGTAAGAGGTGTGCTACCACGGCCGCCTGTTGCAGGTCGATCCCCTCTGTCCATCTGTTGATCTTTCCGGGGTAATCATACCACGTGAGCTGCCCGTCCTGATACCCGTCTGGGGATCCCTCCCGGGAGAAGGAGATGGTGCCACTCAGGAAGTTGGTTGTTTCGACGCTTACCAGCCAGTGCTTCATGTCGGCGATCTTGTATTCGCTGGCACCCAGCAGGCTGAAGTCCATGGTCGTACCGGTCGGATCGAAACCTGCGGGGAGGAGAGGGTACTGGTTGACACTCCAGTGGAAGCTGTTTCGCAGGTAGCACAGCGATTGCGGATACAGGGTTTCACCGTAATCGATGGTTTGCAAAGGGGAACTGGGGGCCGCGCTCCAATAGACCGCTGGAGGACCCACCTGGGAGGAATCGTAGCGGTAGGCATACAACTCGTGCGAGCCGTCCGGCAGAGTCACCCGGCAGGCCCGGTTGACGCAGTTGGACCCTCCCATGTTACCGTGCCCTGTGTCGCCCAGTTCCATGTGCTGGAATTGGGTATATTGGGGGTCTCCGCCTGGTATGTTCACAGTTATCAGCGCCAGTTTAGGAGATTGGCTATCGGTGTAGGAGAACGATGAGGTTATGCCAACACCGTCGGTGAGTCCTATCAACTCCCAGCCTCCATTATACCATATACTGATATGTGCATTCTGCCCATAGGGCGAGCTTATGTTTGTAAGAATGAACCCGGAATATTGGAACGTGTTGGTCTTGCCGTCGGGATCGACAACATACTGGAGATAGTAGCTCGAGCTCATGCTATTTGTTGAATAATAGAGCTGGGATCTATTTCCGAATGGATCGATCCGCTCCGTCAGCATATATGTAAACGACTTGGGTGAGCCGGGAGCAATTCCTCCACATTCGTAAATGTCCAGGCTCCCGTCCGGATATACCAGGTTGTAGCCCGTTGGACCGTTGGTGACGTCATTATCGATGCCGTCCCAGGACATGAGCGTGGTCCCGTCGCCGGAATGGAACTTGTTGGTGTAGGAATAGTGTGAGTCGCCCCCTCCCGGCATATGGACCGTCGCGCTCCACTTGCTGTCATCCTCGGAGCCACTTACCATTACTCCCTTGCCCTCTATGTATGAGAACCAATTGTGGGACCAGCATTTCGCGACGGGGATATACACGTTTGTTAAAGCGTAGTTCGTCAAGGAGCTCCGCTGGCCATAGGTGAACGTAAACGCCATCTCAGTTCCCAAAGAAGTCTTGTAAGCTAGTGGCGTGTCCGACACCCACAGGTTGATGTCAGGCTCGCTGACCCACCAGTCCGCCGTTCCTATGCGGGACTTTTTGCAAGTCGGGCAACTGCTCTTGGCGTTGTCAACATGGCGGATGCATCCCCTATCCTTCGTATCGTCCACGAAAAACGGTACGTCATAGATGTCAATCGCGCGCGCGAACGTGGCCGCGAACAGGAGCGTGCTGACGATTAGTATGTTGTTTAGGTGTTTCATAAACGTATTTCTCGAGCGTTTGCTTGCGTTGTCAGGGAAGGTTGTATGGTTTCGGTGAGCTGATGAACAGCTTTGCACTGGCGGCATACCTCGGATTTGTCCCCTTGATAAACTCTTGCTTGTTGTTCACTCCGTCGCCATCCGTGTCATCCTCGGCGCGGGACTTGTCGTATGCCTGACCGGTCGGATGACCGAAATAAACCATCATCCACCAGTCCGGTATGCCGTCCCCGTCCGTGTCCACCGTCGCGCCGATGGCCCGGAAGTAGGCCGAGTCCCTCCCGTTGGCATAGACCGTGCTGGACGAGTTCCCGGCTATGGTGGCCTCATGGCTCCAGAAGGTGCTCGTCAGTATAGGCTTGCTCATCACGTAGTAGGCGGTCCCGCCCGACGCGCCGCTCAGGGTGAGCGTGAACTGCCCGTCACCCGCCGGGGCTATTCCAAGGCTGGCGCCACCGGCGGTGATCGGGGAGAGTGCGAAGCTCTGGACCCACAGGCCGTCATCCAAAGAGTTGGCCCGCTGATACCACCAGGCCTGCCCGGCCCCGATGACCGGGTCACTGGGATTCCAGCCTGATGCCCTGAACGTGTAGGTGGTGTAGCCTCCGGCGTCGAGCGCCAGCGTGTCGTTATTCTCCCCGGGGATGCCGAGGTCCGCGGAGCCGCGACCGGACAGCGGCACCATGGCGGAGCGGATGACCTGCTCCCCAACCGGTAGGGTGTTGGTCAAGCTACCCTGAAGCACAGCCCCGCAGAACGTCAGCGTCGCGTCCGCTGGGCTCGTGTAGAGGCCGCCCTCGCCGGGGTTCAAGGTCAGGTCGCTGTCCCACGCGCCGTCACCGAGCGTGGCCGTGGTGTAGCCGCCACCATCGAACTTGGACAGGGTCGCCCCCGGCGGCGCGCCGGGGAGTAACTGGCTCAGGGTGTTGCTCACCGTGTTGAGCTGGTTGGCGATCAGCACCGGCTGGTTGGCCGAGACATGCAGGCTGTAGAAGCCTACGACGTTGGTGGAGTAGTTGACCTGCGCATGAGCTCCCGTAAGGCATGCGAGAATTGCTGTAAGGCTGAGTAAGTTTCTCATATAAATGTTAGCTGTCTTTTGTTTTCCAGGTGACTTTGACTTGTCTGGCAGTTACCGCTCTTGTCGTACGCGGAAACACAAAGTTCGCGAACCCGAAGCTTTCCAAGTTCTCCTCCAGCTTGGAGTAGAAGAAACATCTTGCTGGCATGACTACTTGCTCAGTGTTGACCCGGAATTCAGGTTGAGAAGCCTTCTCTTGAGAGAAGAACATGCCCTACAGAAGAGACACAGCCGGAGCATAACTGTTCAAAATGACTGTTCGGAGTTCTTCAATAGGCTGCTAGCGACGAGGCGGACAGATGTGTTTGTCTCAATTTCAGCCTGTTTCCGCTTCCTGCATCCTGCTCTACGGCAACCTGCTATTCAGAAGACCCATAGCATGGCTCATTTTTAGGGTGGAAGGTAGCATCTTGAAGGGGAGTACACCGTTAGTTAGTTACTTAGTTAGTGTGTACAGTACGACGCCCGTGCTGACACAGGGTGAATTAGTAGCTTGTTAGTACGCGTGTGTGTATTACGATACGTGCCTCGTCACCGCCCCGCCAACCCTTTCTTGGTAATCACTCACCACCCACAGCTTCCTGCCTCTTCCCGCTGCAATTCTGCCCCTTTTGCGACTATTGCGCCAGCGCCTTCTTTTGCTTAGGACCAAGAGTCATGTTAACCAAGCGACGCTTGTCCGGTACGATTTAAAACTGTTGGCACGAACCGCGAAGGCCAAAACTGATCCTTAGAGCCATCGCCAGCGCTTGGCGATCCAGGTTCTCAGGCTCCGCCAGTTTGCCTTGATTCTGAGGGAATTCTCCCAGGTTGCAGAGGGCACTGGCCACGTCCGGGTGTTCGCTGCCCCGGAGATTGGCCGCTGGCTGAGTGGGCCTCTCCCCTTTACAAAAGCCACGCCAGCCGCCGCTGGCACTCCGCTTCGCTTCGTTCGCGCCCCGCAAGCGGGTCCCCCGGCTGTCATGCCTTTTCTCGGACATGGCTTTTAGAGGTGTGAGGGGTGCGTAAGACGCGCCACCCGGAACAGCGAAGAACATGAACGACAATCTGAATCCACTTTTGCCAGGAACACCCGCAAAGCCATGACCGACCTCTTGAAACCCGTCCGCCGTCGCAGTCGCGACCAGTTCGCCCACTACCGCAAGCGCATCGTCGTGAGCTTGGAACCGGGAGACGTGCTGGCCATGCGCTTGGAGCGCACCCGCACCACCTACCGCGCCAACATCGCCGCCGTGTTTCGCACGCTGGCAGACTGGCACGCTAGCGCAGAAGCCCGCCGCAAGCGGGAGGAACGGAAAGCCAGAAAACTCAGCTACTGATACCATGAACACGCACTCTGACGACCTCGCCGAGATCTTCGGCAAGCCGATATATACCTACACCCGCTCCCAGGTTGTCGCCGACGGCGAGCCGGTTGACGTCGCTAGGACCGCCGCAGATGCGGGCATCAAGTTCCCCCCGTCTTTCTCACGCGAGCCGTGTTCGACAGCTTTGTTGCCGTCCCGCCAGGAGTCACCGGCCAGGATGAAGCCGGCCGCTTGTTCGACCTCATGTGGATGTTGAGATTTGCGATCATCCGCGCCCGCCCAGGTTGCGACCGCTTGCCCGTCGCTCTCTATGTTCGCAACGACAACCGCAGGCCCCGGCTGGTCAAGCTGGTCGCCATGTGCGGGCCGCTCGATATCGATGACCCGGCGCCTGCCATTACACTTATGCAACCCGGGGAAGAGTAATCCCACCCCTTCGTCCAGGTCGCGCTGACCGGGGCAGTTCAAACCATGAGAAATCGATTTTGTCTCCAGTTGGAGACATCCCGCTGGACCTCGCGCCGGCCCAGACCCGCGCCAAAGGGCACGCCCTCTGGACTCCTTGTCTGCTGCGCTAGCCTGGACGCTACGCGACCTTTTCGGCGAGCGGAAAGGAAC
>Ga0118677_10009858_pt1 | contig 14782 bp, 14 predicted proteins | sample AliMusrvi5mmetaG_FD_86154 | JGI IMG/M metagenome (GOLD analysis project Ga0118677, IMG submission 86154)
GTCCAGCTTTGATTGGTGAAAAGCCGTGAACATTTTGAAAATAGAACGTCATGAATAAAAACATTCCGAAGAGGCCTGCAGCCAGAAAAAATTGCGCCAGAAACGATCCACCGCGCACCCGGTCCCAGATCACACTCAACGGCAAAAGGGGCTTTGGTGTCCGAGATTCAAAGATCACGAACGCTACCAAGAGGACGATACCGGCAGTGAGAAACAACACGGTCTTTGACGAGCTCCAGCCGTATCCTGGCGTCGCTGCCACGGTGATTCCATAGACCAACGACACGAATCCCGCAGTTGAGAGCACAGCGCCGGGAATGTCATATTTCGTTCCCCCGACGAGACGACTTTCTCGGACGTTAGGAATTGCCAAAACAACCGCAATTAATGCCATCGGTATATTGACAAACAGACACCAACGCCACGAGACGTACTGCGTGAGAATTCCTCCGGCGATCAGCCCAATGGCGGCACCTGCCCCCGATAGCGCACCATAAACACCAAAGGCTTTTGCCCGTTCCTTTGAATCGGTAAACGTCACGGAAATCAGCGAGAGTGCGGCTGGAGCCAACAGGGCGCCGAAGGCACCCTGTAGTCCTCGAGCAGTAAACAACAACCCTTGATTCGGAGCGAACCCTCCGAGGGCCGACGCGCCAGCAAAGCCAATTAATCCAATGATGAACACTCGTTTTCGCCCGGCATAGTCAGCGATTCTTCCACCAAGCAACAGCAAGCCACCAAAGGCCAAGGTGTAGGCGGTTACCACCCACTGGCGATTCACTGCAGAGATATGCAGTGCGCGCTGAGCGTCAGGCAGCGCAATATTGACAATTGAGGCGTCCAGAATCACCATCAGCTGCGCGATCGCAATGACGACCAGCGCAAACCACCGTCGGGGATCCGGTACGTTCACGGCAGCTGGGGTGGAGTTGCTCATTGGAGTATTCCCTTCACGTTGAATGCGAGATCACTACGTCGCAGGCTTCCACTGTAAGGGGTCGGCGCACCCTTGTGTTGATTCGACGAGTTCGCGTGGATCAACCTTCGTTCGTGCCGGTCAATGCGCGAGGGCTAGGATTTCTCTCGGAGGGGTGCCAGAGCGGCCGAATGGGATAGTCTCGAAAACTATTGTGCCTCCGGGTACCGTGGGTTCAAATCCCACCCTCTCCGCTCGAGAAGTCGCCGCCGAACTGGGATTCTGTGAATTCCAGTCGGCGGGCGATTCTCCCTCGCCCCTGCGCCGATGCGGCGTTGAGATCGTATGCTGAACTTCGAAACAGAGAGCAAAGGAAGAGTCCATGGCGAAAAAGGCACCAATAGAACAGAAGCGCATCCTTGTGACCGAAATTCCGGGACCTGCTTCCGCTGCTCTCGAAGCGCGGCGCCAAGCGGTCGTCTCAACGGGAATAAGTTCCGGATTGCCGGCCTATATCGAACGAGGGCAGGGAGCCATCCTTGTTGACGTTGATGGAAATCAACTCTTGGATCTTGGTTCAGGAATCGCCGTGACGTCGGTTGGACACGCTCACCCCGCTGTTGCGACTGCAATTGCGGACCAGGCCGAAGACCTCCTTCATACCTGTTTCATGGTCACGCCCTACGAGGAATACGTTGCTGTCGCGGAGGCTTTGAGTGAATTGACTCCGGGAACTCACGCAAAATCAACTGCTCTTTTGAACTCTGGTGCGGAAGCTGTTGAGAACGCCGTCAAAGTGGCTCGATTGGCCACCGGAAAGTCAGCCATCATCGTCTTTGACAACGCCTACCATGGTCGGACCAATTTGACGATGGCGTTAACGGCAAAAAACATGCCATATAAAGATCGATTCGGACCGTTTGCCCCCGAGGTCTATCGCGTACCGATGTCCTATCCGTTGCGCGACGGATTATCGGGTGAAGATGCAGCAGCCCGCGCGATTGACGCAATAGAAGTACAAGTGGGTGCGCACAACGTTGCTGGATTGTTGATTGAACCGATCCAAGGCGAGGGTGGATTTATTACCCCAGCCCCAGGATTCTTGCCAGCACTCCAAGCCTGGGCAAATGAGAACAATGTGCTCTTTATCGCTGACGAAATTCAAACGGGATTCTGCAGAACAGGTCAATGGTTCGCTTGCAATGATGAAGGTATCGTGCCCGATCTCATGACGACTGCGAAAGGTATCGCTGCGGGGATGCCGATTGCTGCGCTGACTGGCAGAAGCGAAATCATGAACGCCGTCCATCCTGGTGGTCTCGGTGGCACCTATGGCGGCAACCCCGTAGCCGCAGCAGCTGCCCTCGCGGCCATCGGAGTCATGAAAGACGAACAGCTCGCCGACCGCGCTCTCGCAATCGGGACAATTATCGCCGAGCGCTTAGGAAAACTTGCTGCTGATGTTGACTGCATCGCTGAAGTACGCGGACGCGGCGCCATGATGGCGATGGAACTCGTCGCTCCAGGAACGCTTGATCCTGATGCTGCTTTGGCCAAAGCAATCGTCGCAGGATGCGGTGCGCAAGGGGTCGTAACTCTGAGTTGTGGGACCTACGGCAACGTCATCCGATTGCTACCACCACTCGTCATCTCTGATGAACTTCTCCATGAAGGACTCGACGTCATTGAAGAGGTCCTCCGCTCCAAGATCTAATTTGTCTAGCCGGGTGCGCAGGCACCAGTTGAGACAGGAGTTGACGAGGCTTCGCCTCTTGCAACGTCACCGGCAATAGCGGAACTTGTGAGGGCGTAGCCAACATTGGCGTTCACCGTCGATCGAGAAAACACGACCCCGAGAACTGACCCGCCTTGGGCCACGAGCGGACCACCGGAATTCCCCGGTAGAACTTGGGCATTAATTTCATAAACCTGTCGGGTGACCAATGAGCCACCATAAATGTCTCGGCCCACAGCCTCAAATGATGCCGAGACCGAGGCTGACGCCACGTGCAGCGCACCATTCTCCGGAAATCCCACTACTGCTGAGGGTGTTCCCCGACTAGCTGTCGAGGTTGCGAGTGAGAGCGGAGCATTCGTTGGGGCTTTCGTGCGAAGAACTGCAATATCCAAACTTGGATCAAAAACAACAGGCGTTGCCGCATAAGTGATACCGCCAACGACAACGGTCGGATTTTGAATCCCTGCCACAACGTGCGCGTTCGTCACCAAGAGTCCACGCTGAACAACGAACGACGAACCTTCGATAATTGCCCCACAACCGTTTCCAAGAATCTTGTACGTTGACGACACGGCAGGAGCAGCAATCTGCAAAGCGGAAGCCGTTGAAGGTAGGACTGTCGGTGTAGCGAGTGGGGGCGCAATCGCTGCGAACACGGAAGGGAACCCTTGGCTTGACAACAGACTCTGAACTTGTGCAACGGCTGATGGAACAGGGGGAAGGATCTGGTCCACCGAGCGCAAGACCGCTGAACGATCAATGGACTGATTAAGCCACGTGATTTGGGTTTGCACGAGAAACCCTGCAATCAACCATGCCGAGAGCAGAATGCTGATGCCCCCAATTGCTGCACCCACGCCGGCATCAAAGGCACCGAGGTGCCACCGCTTCAAGGTTACTGACGCCCATCCCCCAAGGATGCTGCCAGCGATACTCGTTGCCACTGCAATCCCAAGCACCAGAGCCAACACAAGAATCGTTCGGGAAATACCGGCCCCCACAGGTTTGGCAACAACAAATGCAAGACCAATACCCAGGGCTAGGCCCGAGAAGAATCCGGCGAAACTGAACACTTGCACCATCGCTCCAAGTCGAAGGCCATTTAATGCCGCCAGCACAACCAAAAGCGCTATGACGATGTCGAGCCAACCCATCCCTTGAGAGTAGATGCCAATTGAAATCCAGACTGCCTCCACGACTCCTTTTTCTCGGCCTACGATCATCTGCGTGAGAAAACTGAGAACCAGCCGCTTCGCTTTACTCGCAGTACTTGGACTCGCCAGTATTTCCGCCGCGTGCTCGTCGTCCAGTACCTCTTCATCCTCAGCCCCCAGCGCTGGTCAGGCAATCGGCCAGCCCAGTCCCTTCTTGAGCGGCAACCTTTCGGTGGTCGGTTGTGGCGGTACCGCCCTCTGTGCGGCAGCCGGAGCGTCCTTCGACCCTTCTCCAAAAACACCTGTCATCGCAGGCTCAACCGACAGTGGAATCCACTGGGTTGCAGGGACTACGAGTGCTCCAGCAACAATCACCATTAATGGTGTTTCGTGTTCAGTAAAAAGTTGTTTAGCACTGGGATTTTCAGGACTTAATTTTCAATTTCTCCAAAGTGCTAACGCCAGATCATGGGAAACAATTCCCACCACTCCGCTTGGCGGTAATCCTCAAGCGGTTGGCTGCGCCCAAACCAAATGGTGCCTCGTCATTGTTCCAACAGCTGCTGGATTTGTTGCTACGGCAACCACCACTGCAGGAAAACAGTGGACGACACCAACGCCGCTACCCCCAGGAATTGGTCAAGTCAGAACACTGACGTGTAGTGCATCGACTTCTTGTATCTCAACTGGGATTGATCCCAATGGAAAGCCACAAGTTCTCTTGACCTCATCGGGGAACTCCGGCTGGGCCATTGCAAACCTGCCAAGTACAGCAACAGAAGTACTCAGCGCAGCGTGTCGTAGCGATGGAATCTGTTTTGCAATTGTCCGTAATGGCATTGGTCAACCAACACAACTCACCAAGAGTTCAGCTGGGAGCACGGCCTTTGTCAACGGGCCGACAATCCCAAATCTTGCAAGTCCTAGTGCGGTTGCATGCTCTTCAACCACTTGCGTTTTTGGCGGATCCAATAAAAGCGGCGCAGCGGTGCTCGCTTCGCAAACGGGTCACTCTGCTCCTCAAAGTATCGGGGTCACATTTGCCCCAACGGGAATCGTCGCGTTGAGTTGTGGAGCTCCCACACAGTGCGTTGCCATCACAACATCAAGCTTGATTCAAGTGTCGCCGTTAGTTCCGCAACGCAGCAAGTAATAATCCGGGAAGGCGCAATACTGACGGTGCCGCTTCAAAGGCCAAGAGCTTCTTCATAGTTGGGCCAGAATTCTTTGCGGTCACAAACCAAGCAGGCTTTGGCGATGCTCGGAATGGCCCACGAACCACTGACTTTTGGGTTCCCGACAACATGAATGCATTCCCGACGACACCCGAGCCCGATTGAATATCAGTGATCGGATGACCTGGGTATGCGCCCCACGTCGTTGTACCGAGGGCAAAAACAAAGGCATGCCAAAGATTCAACCCAATGCCTCCGTAGCGAAGATCGGCAATCGCTTGTTCGATGCGCGGTCCCACTTCAATATCGGCAAGTGACGTCGGATGCGCCAAGACAGTTGCTGACAGCGTTCCCCAGACGACATCGTTTGCAAATGCAACAGCTGCATCAACGAAGGCCGCTGGACTGTGCGCAGGGAGTGCCGTCTCTGACATCAAGCCACAGAACGCCTCTACATTGAAGCAAATGTCATCGGTCGCTGCGCTCGAAACATTGGGGATGAAGATCCATGGGGTAGTGCCGTCTCCACCTGTTCCCAAAGCCGCGGCTTCAGGGTGCGCTTTCAAGAATGACGCCCGTCGATCATCGGCTCCGGGATAGTAGGGCTTTCTTGCGGCTGTTTCACTCAAAACGTTCTTAAGTTTCCCGAGGAAAGCATCGCGTTGCGGCCATTGGTCCCAAGTGATTAAGACTCGCGGTGTCAGACAGTTGAATCCTGCATTATTCGTCAACATCGTCGCCACATGTTCTGCTTGATATGCCAAATCTTTCTCACTCCACTCACCCGGCACCACAATGACCGGAGAGACGTTTCCCAACTCGCAACTGACGGGTTTAGAGATGAGCGGATTGTTCTCTGCCTTTCGCTTTGCTCCGTCTTCACCAACGCCAAACACGATCGCGTCGTGAGTTTTGTCCGAGCCCGTGACGTGGATCTCAGTAATCAAGGCGTGATTACACAAATGTTTTCCTGCTTCGGCTCCGCCTTCAACAATTGTGAGGAACCCCTGATCAATCAAAGCTTTCATTGACGCTTCCCAGAACGGCGCCAGATAATCATTAACAGGATTGGCTTTGAGGACAACGACCTTGCCTTCAACAAACAACTTGGTTAAGACGTCACGAGGTCCGAGCGAGGCAACATTGCCCGCCCCAAGGACGAGTGAAACGCCTTTCCAGGCTTGCGGGTCTTTGTATGCAGGCGCTTGGTCTGCTTCAAGCTCGGCACGGGTGATGCCAGGTTCCATCCATACTTCACCGGTCGTTTTGGCGTAGAGAACTTTGTCAAATGTGCTCGATGGAAACACTTGAACAACCAAGCGTCCATCGGTGGACTCTTTTACGGGGCCGGGAAACTGTGGCCGACCTGACGCGGCAATCTCTTCCAGTGAAACCTTCAATGTCCGCGCCATGCGGACAAAGGTTCCAATCCCACTGAAGAGTTCTTCTCCTCCCGTTGCGCCATTGGGGTCAAGGCCTTTGGCTGCACACGCCGCAGCCAGCCACTGCGGTGCAATTGCCACCGTGTCGGTGAGGATCTGGCCGAGTAGCGCTGCGCGTTCAGTAGCCGTTGTCGCTGCCCATGCATCTGCTTTCGCGGCCACTGTTGCAACAGCATTATCAAGAAGTTCGGTACTGAATCCCACCCGATCGGCTGCTTGACTCGTCGGCGCTGCGGCCCCTCGCATCGTTGTTGCCATCTTCCTTACCCCTTTGGTTTTGGTTGCCTTGATCTCACCACGTAGAGGCGCTCAAGGCAAGGGGCTCAGACTCCCCGGCATTCTCTGTTCGTACAAGCCTGCGAAGATAGCCACTATGACGGATTCGCAGTTACCACCGCGCGGTTGGTATCCCGATCCTGGGAAAACGAAAGCCTGGCGCTGGTGGGACGGCGAGGCGTGGAGCAGTGAGCTCCATCCCTATATCCCCCTTTCGAGGACAGTAACCCGAGAGCAACGTGCCCAGGAGGTGAGGACCGGTTCTCGACTCCTCAGATTGGGACTGCTGTTTTTCTTTCTTTCAGCAATCCTCGCTGCCACACTGCGGATAGTTGATATCAATTGGATGGCCTCAATGTGGCACTGGATTCGCCAGGCCTACTCACTGGCCGCCCAGGGAAAGTCCTCTTCATCACTTCCCCGTCCTCCCGCACGGGCAGCCTGGAGCTCCGAACTCTCAACCCTCGTCGTTCTGCCATTGGAACTTGTGGCGCTGGTCTTTACCCTGACATTCCAGTACCGATCAGCCACTGTGGCAAAAAACCTCGGGCTTCGCACGCGGCTAACTCCTGCGGTCGGGGTTGTCGGATGGTTCCTCCCCTTGGCCAACTTCGTCATGCCTTTGATGGCGTGGCTCGATTTACTCCCTCAGCGCCACCCCCGACGGTTGCTTATTTGGTTGGCCTGGGCGCTGCTAGGTATTTCCGAGCTGCTGACGATTGGGATTTTCGCCGTTGCAGGGAACTCGGCTCCTTTGGCCGGACTCTTGTCGCTCGTCCAAGTCTTCGGTTTCCTCGGGGGACTTGCCAGTATTCGGTTGGCCATCACTGCCGTTCTCTCCGAACATGGGGTCGGGGCGCTGAGCGCTGGAATTCCGGCAGACGAAACGGGTCTGACCCTCTAGGCTGACCGGTGGCTGAGCAGGGGCTCAGATCAACCCGAATGAGAAGGAGACGCCACAATGGCGAACGAAGAGTGGGGTCCGTTAGCAGGACTGATCGGTACATGGGAAGGCGCGAGTGGCGCTGACGTTTCATTTCACAACGAGGAAGGCAAGATCGGAGACACCGCCTTCTTTGAGCGGACCACGTTTAAGCCATTTGGGCCAGTCGCCAACGGAAAGCAAGAACTCTACGGTCTTGACTACCGAACTGCAGCGTGGCGAAAGGGAGAAGAGAACGACAATCCCTTCCACACTGAAGTCGGCTATTGGCTCTGGGATGCTGAAGCACAGCAGGTCCTGCGCTGCTTCATGGTGCCGCGAGGTTCCGTCCTTATCGCTGGTGGCTCATCAACGGCCGACGCAAAGGAACTCGTGATGAAGTCTGAGCTCGGGTCGCAGACCTACGGAATTTTGTCGAACCTCTACCTCGATCAAAATGCAAAGACCCTGAGTTTCGAATGCACGATCAAGGTCGATGGAGACACCTTCTCCTACGATGAAACGACGGTCTACGAGCACTACTTGAACAAAGAGCCCGTAATCCACACCGACCGCAACACGCTAAAGCGCACGTCGCTCGAGGCCTAAGAAAGCACTTCGAAAGTGGAGGATGAGTCATGCTGACCTGGTCTGAAGAAAACCTTGCCATTCAAGAAGCGGTTCGCCGTTTTGTTGATGAAGAGATCCGACCCCATTTGGACGACATTGAGCACGAAGGCGTACCGCCATACGACATCATGCGCTCGATGTATCGAACATTCGGAATGGATGAGATGGCACGAGAAAACTTCAAGCGCCAAGTTGACCGCAAAATATCGGGCGAAGAGGCAACGAAAGATCGTCGTCCGAATGGCCAGGTTGGCATGACCCTCATCCCTATCATCGAACTCTGTCGCGTCAGCCCTGGTTTGGTTACGTCACTTGGCGTTTCAACTGGACTTGCTGCGGGAACGATCATGAAATTGGGTACTCCTGAGCAAATGGAGCGATGGGGATTAGATCTCATGACTCTCGACAAAATTGGCGCATGGGCGATCACCGAGCCCGACTCTGGATCCGATGCCCTTGGCGGTATGCGGACATCAGCAGTCCGTGATGGTGATGAATACGTGATCAATGGTTCAAAGACCTGGATCACCAATGGCCCCTACGCCGACACCATCGTTCTCTACGCAAAACTCGATGATGGTTCTGACACCGATCTGCGAGATCGGAAGGTTTTGACGTTTGTTCTTGATTCTGGAATGGAAGGTCTCGTCCAATCAAAGCCCATGCGCAAAATGGGCCAAAAGTCTTCACCAACGGGCGAAGTCTTTCTGACTGATGTCCGCGTTGGTAAAGATCGGCTCTTAGGTGGCACCGAAGAACCAAAGGGTGGCGGACGCCAAAGTGCAAAAGACAATTTCGTCACTGAACGTGCTGGTGTTGCGGCAATGAGCCTGGGTGTGATCGAAGAGTGTCAGAAACTTTCGATCGAATACGCCAAGGAGCGGAAGCTCTGGGGTAAGCCAATTAGCGAGTACCAATTGATTCAATTGAAACTCGCCAACATGGAAGTAGCTCGACTGAATGTACAGAATTTGGTTTTCCGTCACATTGAAGCTGCTGCAGAAGCGGAGCCCACAACGATGGCTGAGGCCAGCGCCATGAAACTGTATTCAGCACGTGCTGCCGTTGAGGTCGCTAATGAAGCAATTCAACTGTTCGGCGGTAACGGCTATGTCTCGGAATATCGAGTTGAACAACTCGCCCGAGACGCTCGTGTTCTCCAGATCTATGCCGGAACTGACGAAATGCAGATCGTCGCTATCGCAAAAGATCTCCTGAACCGATAACCAAGCCTCAGACGCGCACTGGCAACATTCGGCACCGCTCTTCAAGTGTTCCCCATGCGTAGTCACCGAATCCACCCTCAAACATAAACCGCGTCTGCTCGGACCAAGCCAGCGCGTCTTCATGCTGCACGCGCCGCACAATTTGAAGAATTCCTCCGTCAAAGACTTGGTACTCACACCATGCGCCGGGAAACTCTTTCAGTGACGCGACTTCTACAAAAGGAACGCCGCCAACTTCCACAACCCGGTTGCGATGGGTATGCCCAGCGGCGTAGGTCACTAGCTGTTGCCGGCGAGAAAATACTTCCAGGAGCGCTTGGCTCGGCCCTGGCTTGAGTCCAAATACTTCATCGCTACGAATCTCCGTTGTGGCATCCCACAGAGGGTGATGCCCCATGACCAGTACCGGTCGGTCTGCTCGGCTCCCAAGCTCATCAAGTTGCTCGATCTGCTCATTCGAAAGCGATCCGTTCGTCTCGCCAACACGGGCTGTGTCGAGAAGGGCCACAATGACGCCATCAAGATGCCGTTCTTGGAACGACCAATCCGCAAATTTCTGTCCCCGATAACTGTCGTGATTGCCTCGGACGTAGAGCAAGCGATCCTCAAAGGCTCCTCCGTAGAGATCGAGAAACGATGCAAACTCTTCTGGCCTGCCTTCGTCGCTGATGTCCCCTTTGACGACAACTGCCATCGGGTCGTACGCCGTAATCTCTGCAACAGCGTGGCGATTCATCATTGTTGGATAGGGTTCTGCTCCTTCAGGAACTGAAAATACTGGCCCAATATCAGTTCCGAGTATCTGTCCGCAGATGGTCTCGCCGAAGTGGATGTCATTGGTTGTTGCGATTGATCCTATGAACGTTCCCGGCTGCTCCAGTGTGGTCACCGCAAAGCCGTCAACGTCCTGTGTCGTTCCCGGGAACAAGCCGTCAATAACCCTTATCGCTCCATCTTCAAGAAATGTGACTTGCGTTGCGGTCACACTCACAATTTCACGGTTCATCGTCTCGCACACTATCGCCAGTAGGGCGACAGGGCGTCAGGATTGCGTTCTCTGAGACTCGTCGCTACGGTGAATCGGAGGCGCCAAATCAAATGGCGATTATGAGAGGCGTAAACGCATGCAACCAACCGTAGTTTTGGACTCATTACGGCGACGGGTCGCAGCCATGCATTCCCTTTACTTTGACGCTGTAGCCACGATGAATCTTGACCAAGTCAACTTCGTTGAACGCAAACCAGTTCTTCCGATTGCCTTTTCCCTTTTTCACCAGGCACAGCTTGAAGATACCGCCGTGATCATGCTCGGCGGTCCTGGGCCGATTTGGAACGATGATTGGTCAGCGAGACTTAATTTGGGAGTCGAAGATCACGGCAAGCACAAGACCGTTGACGAAATGGTGGAGCAACGAATAGGAAATTACGAATCATTTCAGGATTACCAGCGTGCGGTATTTACTCAGACCGAATCATGGCTTGCAAGCGTTACCGCTGATGATCTCGTTCGAGTGGTCGTCCCTCGTCCACTACCTCCGCAATTGGCTTCAACGTTTTCAGCTCGAGTGGCATCGGAAGATGGCATCACGGTGCTCGATGGGATCGAGTGTTGGATCTATCAACACGGACTTCGCCACATGGGGGAAATTGAACACGCCCGCGCCCTGGTGGGTTTGGAAGGAATGACCTCGTAATAACCAGTTAGTTTAAAGCGAATATTCGACGCGTCATCAGCCGAAGAATCCGTTTTGTTTCGTCAACGGTGAGCTGATCTTCACTTCTCAGAGAAAACCACGTGTCAAAAGACAACACAATCGATAATGAAGCAAGGACGTCGTCTCCCTCGTTGCCGAGAGCGGTGAGTTCCTCGCCAAAAACAAGAATGAGTTGTTGGCGCAAATAGGAACGGACTTTTCGATAGGTCTCCCCAACGAGTTTGTTATGAGCTATGTGGACTCGCGCGACTGAAGAGATCGGCGCCACATGCTCAAAGAGTTTGGCCCGAGCTTCGACAATGGCGTCAATCCGTTCGCCGAGATCCTCGGGGCGAGGCGTGGGTAACAGGGCGAACGGGACGGCCTCTCTCACACACGATTCAACGGCGGACCTCGTCAACTCTTCAACATCATCGAAGTAGCGAAAAATACTACGTTCCGAAACACCAGCACGTTCGGCGACTTCAGCGACCGTGGGCCAATTGTTACCTTCTACGAAGAGTGAGACACATGCATCAATAACTCCGTTCCGGTTTGCCGCACGGCGTAAGTGCCGTCCATCCGATGAAGCACTTCGGAAGTCCTCAATGCCTGCCCATTCCGAGACTTCACGATCAAGCTGTTCTTGGCTAACGATTTCCATTGGGATCTATTCTGCCTGCTTTTTTCAGGACTTATCTCGTCCCGAGGCCTTTTTGTTAAATCTCCGCATCGACTGAGGACCGAACGGTGCTCCGTGCTCGAGGGAATAAATTAGAAGTCCTAGTGCTTGTACTAGGAAACACCATGAAGCGAGGGAGCACCATGCCAGTTGAACTGACGAAGGAATCATTTGAACCAACAGTCCTTGGAGAAGGCATTGTCTTTGTCGATTTTTGGGCTGGTTGGTGCGGACCGTGCATGGCTTTTGCTCCCGTCTATGACGCAGCTGCTGAAGCGAACGAAGATATTCTTTTCGCGAAGGTCGATACCGAAGCTGAGCAAGCCCTTGCTCAAGAGGCAGGAATCATGTCGATTCCTACCCTTATGGTGTTTCGCGATGGAATCCTCCTCTACCGAGAAGCTGGTGCCCTGCCTGCAGCCAGTCTCGATAGTTTGATCGAGCAGATCAAGAATCTCGACATGGACGCAGTCCGAAGCGATATTGCCGCAAAGGACCAGCCTTCCTAACAGTTCACCTCTTTACCTTTGGACTGCTCTCGCCAGTCCATTTGACCTGCAAGAGTGACAAGGGAGCACTATGACCAAACTGATCTTTTCCATCATCCCCTTTGGCATCGGTGCGGCGATCAGTCCGACGTTGCTTATCATCACGGTGATCGCCCTGGCCTCGCCGAGTCGGCGACTCCTCTCAGGGTGGGCAGTAGTCCTTGGCTCTGGACTCGCCGCACTGTTCTATGCGGTCTTAGGATTTTTGATTGGGAGCACGATCCATCACAAGACTCACAGAAACATCGACTTCGTCATCGATATCTGTGTTGCCGTGCTTTTGTTTATCCTTGCTTCGCGCCAGTGGCTTCGGAGGAATAAAGCAAGCGGCAAGCCAACGATCGCGGACCGTCTCGCGAAAACGTCTCCGAGAGATTTCTTCGTCGTTGGAATGATTGGCATGTTGTGTAATGCAACATCCATTGTGCTGTTCATCCCAGCAATTCATTTGATTACGAAATCTAATGCAGGCGTCACTGCGCGGGCAGCTGCAACACTCGTGATGGTGCTATTTCTCCTCCTCCCCGTACTCATACCTGTTGTCATTGCTTCACTCTTCGGTCGCCATGCGGACGGTGTTTTGAGCAAGCTCCACACCTACGTCACGGACTACACAGTGCAAATCACTGCCGCGGTAGAACTGCTCTTCGGCGCGTATTTTCTTATCAAGGCGATCGTTGAAGTGAGCTCCTAGAACCCTACGAAATTACGAACCGTTAACCGAGGGTGACAACAAGTCCATGTTGGGCTAAACAACAAACAGTGAGCCATCGCGGAAGGAAGCGAGTTCGATCCGTCATCGCTGTGGGCTTCGCTGTCCTGATTGCCGTCGGGATCCTGCTGATCTTGCTTCCCTCGTCTTCTCCGCAGCCCGAGACATCACAAAGACCAAGCTCCAAGGGGGCGTCTCTTCCCTCAACAAGCTTGCCAACGACGAAAGAGCAGCTGAATTTCACTGACGCGTCACGACCCCTTGAGAGCGATGGCTCCATTATTGACGCGAGCCGCAGCCTCCCCACAACCGTCATTCGACCGGCAACATCAGGAACGTTTCCTTTAGTGATCTTCGTCCATGGCTATAACTCGTCACCCTCTACTTTTACGCGGTTCACAACGTCGCTAGCGAGCGAAGGCTACGTTGTGGCGGCACCATCGTTCCCACTCGAGGATCCGTCACGAAATAATGGACTCAACCGCAGTGATCTACCAAACGAAGCAAGCGATGTTTCATTTGTAATTTCACAGATCCTTGCGAGCGACGAAGCTACTCACATTTCCCCCAGAAAAATCGCGGTAGTCGGACACTCTGACGGTGCCGACGTTGCACTCGAGGTGGGGTACGTGAGAGGTCTCAGCGACTCCCGAGTCCAGGCAGTCGTGGCGTCTGCCCCCGATCCAGTCGCCGTAGCCACCATTTCCGGCGGACCTACTCTGCTCTTAATCCATGGCAGTGCCGATCAAATTGTTAATCCGTCAAGCGCGGCCCAAGTCATGTCCGTGATCCACGCTCAAACGTGGTCCTTAACCTTTAACGGAGCAGATCACGCATCGGCGATTCTTGGCCCTAGCCAGTGGACCGCCTCGTTTGACAGGGCCATTAATGATTTCTTGCTGGCCACACTGAAGTCCACCTCCAGCCCTGAACTTCTCGGAACCCTTCAGCAAATTCCGCTTGCCACGGCTAGCTATCAAGCCGGGCCCTAGTCGCCATTACTTGTGCTTCTCGAGCGATTCGGGAGTAATTCCAGCTTCTTTGAGAACCTTCCGCACGTCGTGAACGTGTTCTTCAGTTAAGTCACGTCCCATGGGGCCGTGGAGAACCTCTAACTTATCGCCCACCTTGATTTCGTAGGAACCGTGCTTGGTCTCACGACCTTCACCAACAACCTCAAGAAGCGAGAACACGTCATGCCACTGAATGTTGTGGCTTGTCGGGTGACGGAAAATACGCTCAGCCGTTTGTCGGTGGTGATGATCAAGTTTCGGTTCTTCAGCCACTGATGGCTCCCTTCGAGGTTTTCTGTACCTTCATCTTCTACCTCACGGTACCGCTTGTCCAGAGAGGCGAGTACATGCCTGAATGAGAGCCGTCCGAAAGTCTTTATTAGAGTCTCAGATATGGCACACCAACGCACAATTGTCGTAACAGGATCAGCATCAGGAATGGGCGCTAGCACGGCGCAACGACTTCGCTCTCGAGGAGACCAAGTACTCGGCATTGATCTCCACGACGCTGACGTGAACTGTGATCTTGGAACCGAAGAGGGTCGGGCGACTGCGGTTGCTGAAATTACTGATCGATCTGGTGGCGTTCTTGATGGTCTTGTCACGTGGGCTGGACTCGGTGGATTCCCCAATCGCCTGGGTAGCCTGCTTGTG